>OBLV0100000115.1_pt1 | contig 26729 bp, 19 predicted proteins | sample 1520071 | NCBI WGS metagenome assembly OBLV01 (sample SAMEA3888446, study PRJEB22518) | metagenome | reverse complement strand
TTTAATTTAATTTATTAAAAACTATAAAAAAAAAAAAAAAAAAAAAAACCATAAATAAAAAAAAAAATATTTAATAAAAAAAAATATAAATAAAAAATCTAAAAAATTATAATAAAAAAAAATATCTCCTCTAAAAAAATTTTTTATAAAGAAAAAAAAAAAAAAAAAAAACACTAAATAAGAATGAAATGGCGGATAGCCGAGCAAACTGTAATAGGGATATTTTTATTTTTGGTAATAATTGCTACAATTTAAAAAATAATTTATAAGAACAATCATATACCGACGGGGTGACTCGAACACCCTTCTACTTATTACAAGTAAGTAATTTTGACCTGTTAAAATAAATCGGCTTCAATATTATGAATAATGTATATAAAATATAATCGAAATTTGATGTCCTGTTTATAAACTTTAAGTATATTATACTTAAATTACAAAGTAATGATAGTTAGTTTTAAGAATTAAAAATTTTAACCTCTACCAGATTCGAACTGGCTCTACCGACGTGAAGGGTCGGTGTACTGACCGATTATACTAAAAGGTCTTAATGATATCTTAATACACCTTATATATAAAGGTCTATACGCAATAATAGTTTTATTGATTTCTTTAAGCATAATCACACAAATGTTTGTTCGATAAGAGGTTAATAAGGTATTAACATCCTACGAGATTCGAACTCGTACCTTTATGCTTCGAAGGCAAACGCTGTACCATTCAGCTAAAGATGTGTAGGTGATTAAATAATCATAAATTTAATATATATATTAATATATATGAGTACCTTGAATCGAACAAGGATCATTTACTTGGAAGGCAAAGGTAATAACCATTATACGACACTCACTTATTCTTATTTTAATTTAATTATATTAATCTCTTTCTTAGTTTAAAGTATTTTTATACATTTTTATAATACTAAGAATATTAAATTATATTAACGTAGTTAATTAAAGATTAATAATAAATTACGAGTAAAGAGACTCGAACTCTTAAATCAAATGACACTGTATCCTAAATACAGCCTGGCTACCAATTTCAGCATACTCGTATCGTAAATTAATACGATCTTTCGTGTAAAAAAATGAAAGGAACAGTGAACACAGCGTACGAACAAAGAGACTCGAACTCTTACGGATTAAATCCACTTTTTCTTAAGAAAAGACTGGCTACCAATTTCAGCATGTTCGCTGGTGTCTATAAGACATCTCACACTATAAAAAATTAGATTATACATTATTAAATAAGAAAGAAAGAAAAATTTGTATAAAGAGTTTAAATATATGGAACTAGAAAGTGATAAAATAAATTAGTAATGCTAAGCTAAAAGACTTACGCCTATTGCACATGCATCCTATTAAAGAAATAGTCTATTTCTTATTTGTACAGAGTATCTAAAGGTTGGTTTCGAGTTTAATATGCTTTCAGCTCTTATCCATTATGTTTGTGGCTACCCAACTATGCATAAAAATACAATTGGTACACTATAGAAACACAGCCATCTGATCCTTTCGTACTGAGAGGCCATCCTTTTTTTACTCTTTATATCTATGGAGGATAGGGACTATACTGACTCACGTCGTATTAAACCCAACTCACGTACCTTTTTACTCGGCGAACAGCCGAACCCTTCCGAGCCCCTACACCCGGAGGATAAGATGAGTCGACATCGAGGTGCCGATCCGCGGTATCGATATGAACTCTCTCCCGCGACTAGCCTGTTATCCCTAGCGTAACTTTTATCTATTGAACGACGGCTATTCCATAATATACCGCCGGGTCACTATGCCCTTCTTGCGAATCTGATCGACTTATAGGTCTCTCAGTCAAGCTTGCTTAAGCCATTACGCCTTCTAAACCTTACATGGTTAATCGATTTCCATCCGATTTTAGCAAACCTTAATATGGTTATATTTACCTAATAATTATTAATAATAATTAAATTTTGGATGCCTTTGATACTCTATTAAAGGCTTCCGCCCCAGACAAACTGCCAGGTTGTCATATGTTTCCTTAAAAAAGGTTTAACATTCAATTGAAATTAGTTAAGGTCTTTCACTTTCGTCTTGTCGACTCCCTTATATTGCTACACCTAATCCAAAAAAATGTGATAACAACTTACAGTAAAGCTGCTAGGGTCTTCCCGTCCGACCATAGACAAACCGCATCTTCACGGCTAATTCAATTTCACTGAGATACTTGTAGAGACAGTGGCGCAATCGTTACTTTATTCATGCTGGACCGTATTTAGCGGACAATGAATTTTGCTACCTTTGGATCCTTATGGTTAAGACCGCCATTGACCAGATTTTCACTTGGTAAAAATAACTCACCTTGTTTATATTAATGGCATTGGGCAAAATTCGACAACTATACAAATATATAAATATCTTAGCAGTTATCTGTGTTTTTAGTAAACAGTCGGTGCGCCCGATTTTGTGACACCATCAGAAGATGGTTTCTCATCTCGTCTAACTTATGAGAACAATTTGCCGAGTTCCTTAACAAGCATTATCTCATCGCCTTAGTATACTCTACCTACGAACCTTTGTCGGATTAGGGTACGGTGGACTAGTAAATTATTTTCAAGATCTAAATTCTCTCCTCTTAATTCTAAATTTAATTAAAAATTCAGGAATATTAGAAAAAAGTAATCTTATATGAATCATATAAGGATTTTCTTTACTATACTCATCGACATTTTAGCCTTAGAGGCCGCATTCACGTTAAGCGGTTTAACCTTGCTTAACAACCCTCTCGTATTCGGCGAATTCCATTATAGGAATTTTTTACGTTACTCATGTCAGCATAATCTCTTCAGTTTTGTCCAAACAATGAAACACTGTTTATCATCCTCACTGAATGTTCCACTACCTACTTTATATTAGAAATATAAAATAACACAGTATCGGTAATCGTCATAGATCCGTTAAATTTTCGGCGCGTTTCTCCGGTTTTATTTCGAAAAATAAAATTTAGACTATTGCGTTGTTACACGATCTCAAACACTCGCGACTGCCAGGCGAATTGAATAGTTGTATACGGAGAAAAACTTCCTTATTTTCACTTAAACGATATTTTGGAACCTTAAACGTGTGCTCACGACTGTTTTCATCTCGACTACCCACCTTATCATGAATAGTCTGGCTATCAATAAACAATTTATGTAATTCCGAGGTTAACTACCAAAGGTAGGGTTGCAAAGCCCCCCAATTTAACTTTAACGTATGGTAATCAAAGCTGTACCTTCATAAATCTCTCCCGCTAGGGTATTGATGTGATACTTAAATATCTTTCGTGGAAAACCAGCACAATAGGTTAGATTGGCCTTTCACCCCTTACCACAATTCATCGGAAAATTTTGCAACATTCAACCGTTCGGGCCATTATACCCTGATCATGGCAAGATCACCTATCTTCGGGTCTAATACGAGTAACTATACCATAAAACATATGTTTTTAGTCGCTTTCGCTAAGGTTATTAACCTTGCTACTCCTATTAAGTTGCTGACCCATTATACAAAAGGTACGCAGTTGTTTGTATTAACTCCTGCTGCTTATAAAATTACTTCTTCATTTCGTGTTGTCCGAGCTTACAGCTCGTATTTAATGCACTTTCCTTTACAGTACTTTGCACTATCGCTATTTTTAGAGTACTTAGCCTTAGAGGATGGTTCCCCTATATTCCGACAAAATATCCTTCGTCGTACTCGTGATTATATGATTCAGAATTATTAATTATTTATTAATAACGGGACTATGACCCTCTATGGTTTAAAATATAGACTGAAATCTACATTTTATATTACGTAAAAATACCCAATTTTAACTTAATGTTCTTTAAAGAAAAGAACTACCTTATTTTAAATAAGATATTAAATAATTATTAATAATGATTAAAGGCTAGTCTGTTTTCACTCGCCGTTACTAACAGAGTCTCAGTTGATTTCCTTTCCTTTCCTTACTACAATGATTTGGTTCAGGAAGTTATAATAAAAAAGGTTTCCCTTAGGATAGCAATTCATTTTTCAATAAATTGAAGAACTGCTCATTGAAGTTTCCTTTTTCTCTAAAAATGCTATGATTTCCGAAATAATCTCTTTAAATTACTTTCTAGTGTTTTCCATATATACACCGATACTTTTATATTAATATCGATCAAATAAAAATATTATGTGAATAATATATAATATATTTGTATATATTTATATTATATATTATACAAAACAGAATCTGTTTTCTTATTAAGAAATTAGGGAGCGGAGGCTTACCTATCTTTATTAAAAATTTGGTATAGGAAGGGGTTAATGTATTATTAAGATTTAGAACTTAATTTTACAATATACATTCTTGCTACTTGTTGTAATGTAAATACAGGTAAAATGTATTTAGAGAAAACAAAAATTAAAGCTAATAAAGTTAAAAATGCAAATGATAATTGGTTTAAAAAATAAAATGGAATTAATTGTGGCATTTTAGTAAAAATTTTTATTATTAATATTGCCCTAATATAAAGGGCTGTTCCGCTTCAATATTAAATAAAGGAATAATAAATTTAAACTTAAGAAGCAATTAGTTATAAACTAATAAGAACAAGTAAAAGTTTTGAATTAAAACTACTTTTAATCTTTATATCATACATATAATTATATTAATAATAGTAAGAATAATTATATATCTAAAGCTATACCTAAAGCTAAAACTAAAGCTAAAGCTAGAAGGGGTAAATAAATAAAATATTATACTTGATATAATAAAGTTGTAACAGATAGATGTAAAGTATCTAATATAGTATTAGGGAATACACCTAAAGCTAAAGTAGGTATTAATAGTGTTAATAAAAGCATAAATTCTCTTCTAGATACATCTTTTGTTACGGGTAAATATTTACTATAGGCACCATAAGAAATTCTATTGTACATTCATATAGAGTAACAAGCACTAAAGAATATACCTGTAGATCCTAGTACTCCTATAATAGGATTTCTTTGGAAAATTCCTGATAATGATAAGAATTCACCTACAAAGTTTAAAGATAAAGGTACTCCCATATTAAATAGTGTAAATAAGAAGAACATAATAGTAAATACAGGCATAACTAAAGCTATACCTCTATAATAATTAATGGTTCTAGTATGGAATCTATGATATAAAATACCACCTACACAAAGGAATAGAGCAGGACTCACAAACCCATGGGCTAAGCTTAATAATATTGATCCTTCAATACCAACTAAAGTATTAGAGAATAATCCTAATATTACTACAGCCATATGACAAACAGAACTTAAGGCTACTATACCTTTTAAATCAGTTTGTCTTAAAGTAGCTAATGAAGCATATACTAAAGTAATTACAGCTAATGTTTGTACTAAAGGGCTATAAAAATGAGTAGCATCAGGGAATATTGGAAGTAATATTCTTAAGAAACCATAAGTAGCTAATTTTAAAATTACCGCTGCTAATATAATAGAACCTCCAAGTGGAGCTGAAGTATGAGCTCAATTTAATCAAATATGTACAGGAAATAAAGGTGTTTTAAATGCAAAACTAATGAAGAATGCTAATCATAATCATTTTTGAGATTCTAAACTGATTTCTCCAGCTCATTGTATAAACTGTAAATCTGTTGAACCATAATTATATGCCATTACTACAATAGCTAGTAACATTCATAAAGAACCAAATAATGTATATAAGAATATCATAAATGATGCTCTAATTCTAACTAAACCACTACCTCATATTCCAATGATTAAAAATAAAGGTATTAATACACTTTCGAAGAAAATATAAAATACTAATAAGTCTAAAGATACAAATAAACCTATTTGTAATGTTTCTAAAACTAAAAATGATATTAAGAAGTATTTAAAATTTATATTTATATCCTCTCAGTTAGATAAAATACATACAGGTGTTATAAATGTTGTTAATAGTACAAAATAAATTGAAAGACTATCTACTCCAATATTTATACTTAAAGAAGTGGAACCTAATTCTGGTACTATATTTGTTACAAATTGATACTGACTCGTACTTGAATCAAATTGGATTCAAAGAACTACAGATATTATTAAATTTATTAAAGATGCTGCTAAAGCTATTTGTCTCATTTTATTTCTGGATAAAATAAGAGATTCTGAATTATTTGAATTTTCATTAAATGGTAATAATAATAAAGATCCAATTAAAGGTACAATTAATAATAATGTAAGCATTAAATTTTGTTTGTTAGGCTACCATTGTTATTATTAACTTATATTAATAATAGATAGCGAGTCTATTAAGACTACATATGTATACTATACAGTACTAGACTTACTAAAATAGGAGCAATGCTCCTATTTTAAATTAGTATACTAGTTAACGTATAAAAACGTTAACAGATATGACACTTTACTCTATACTCCTATATTGGAGTAAATAATTCAGCAGGCCGGACTCGAACCAACAAAACACACACCCAAAGCGTGTAACTTACCAGTTAGTTTACTGCTGATATATTAATATGTTATATTCTTTAACCATTATTATAATAACATACTATATATTATTATCTCTCTATATAAAGTATATACCGCATATTATACTTATACAAGTATTATTAAATAAATAAAATAAATTAGTCTATAATCCGAGAATATAAAATTATCGATAGTATTAATTATTATTACAATATCAGGGAGATTTATATAATAATTCTATATTCCACATATAATATATTATCTGCTACCTAAAGTAAGCGTAATTTGAATTGAACAAATGTCTTTTCGTCATCAACAAAACGTGCTAGCCACTGCACCATACGCTTCTATTTATAATGGATATAATGTGCTTAAAAACAAAAACAAAATTGTAGATAATAATAGGCCTAAAACTTTAAACGAAAAAACATATAGTAATATTATAATATATTTGTTATTACTGCTGTTAGCTTTTCTACTTAAGCATAAGCATAAGCATAAGCATAAGCATAAGCGTAAGCATAAGCGTAAGCGTAAACATCAGAAACGAGGGTAAAAATTTTGGAAAGTTAGGTATTTAAGGGTAGCTGTAGTATTCTTGTACAAATGCTCAAGTGCGAATACACAGAACAAAATACTAATAACATATACTAGTATATAGCTAGTATTAAGTTTTATTGTTAAGTAGTAATATTGTATATTATACCATATATTCGGAATTAGTTTGATTCGAACAAACGTACCTATTAAGTAAACCGTTTTCAAGACGGCCGCATTAAACCGCTCTGCCATAATTCCTAAAACACTTTTTATTCTTTACTCTTAAACTAGAGGCTCTATAATTATATTTTTATTATAATATTTTTATTTTTATAAAAATTTTTTTTATAATTTATAATTTTTTTTTTTTTTTATCCTTATATAAAAATATAATCAAGAATGAAATTTAAGTAAAAAAAAAAAAATAGTAAAAAAATATTTATGCTCATAATAATATAAAATATAAATTCTATATTAAATAACAATTATAAAGATAGGCCGCTTTGATTTTGGTATTAGCGTCTGTAAGGGGGTAAAATATTATGTAGATTTAATTATGTTTTATGGAAACCCACATCGTAGGGATTTTATTCCCTTGTAGATAAAATTTTAAATAATACAGCCACAGCTTCCACTACGGCTACTCTGCTAGGACTTACGTTCAATCACTATCAATAATTGGAACCACAAACACCATACTCTAAATAGAGGTCGCAACACATCTATTTGTAGAAATGATATTATAATAGAACTTCCTTATTAACTAGCTTTCGTACGTTGACCGACAATTAGTTCATTCCAAATTAAAAGTTCACCGTTGCGTACTAATCAACGATTACTCGAAATTCCTCCTTCATGCTGCCGAGTTTCAGGCAACAATCCGTTTTTAGTCTATTTTTATGATTAGCTCCTCTTTAACCCTTAAAGGGCAGTATTGCTTCATTTTGTCTAGACTTTTGTGGCACGACTGTAGCCCACACTATTCGGGTCATAAGGACTTGTCTTGGGCCCATAATACTCTTTATATCAAAGAATCACCACTAAGTAAAAATTAATGGTAGGGATTGCGTTCGTTATCGGAATTAACCTTACAGCTTACGCCACGAACTGAAGACAGCTATGTAACACCTGTATGCTAATTTTGTTAAATAAACAAAATAAACTCAAGCCACCTTGGCGGAGAACCTTAGTGGTATGAGAGCTATTCAAAGCGTGGTAAGATTTTTCGCGGACTGTCGAATTAAACATCATGCTTCACTTCGTTTGCTTTAGAACCGACTAATTTTTTTGTTTTCACTTTTGCAAGTATACTGGCAAGGCGGAATGTTTATCGTATTTCACTTCGATACCCAAGTCATCACTAGAGCATCTTACATTCATCGTTTACGGTCGGGAGTACAAAGGTCTCTAATCTTTTTTCCTGCCCCGACTTTCGTGCCTCAGCGTCAATCTTTAATGGAAGACGGCCTACGCCTTTAGTTTTCTACTGAGTATCTAAGAATATCATCTCTCCACTTAGCATTTAATCAACCTCTATTAGATTCTAGCTTCAATATATTAAAGCTGCCTGCGCACCCTTTATGCCAATTTAAGATGACTAACGTTCGCGTCTCTGGTGTTACCGAGTCTGCTGGCACCAGATTTTGGACGACACTGTTACTAAGGGTATATCATTTTTTTCCTTAGGTTAGATTTTGTATTCTTTCAGTTAGCTCGTTCACTCTTGCGAGCATTGACAAATATTCTCGGCTGCTGCTAGTATAAAACTAGTCGGGGCCATTTCATCCCCAATGTGGCCAATAACTCTTTCAAGCTTGGCTATTGATCTCAGGCTTGGTAAGCACTACCTCACCAACTACCTAGTCACTATATATCAGAATCCTATAGCGAGATTTATCTCTTTTTAATTTATTCTCCATTTTTGAGATCTATAGGGTATCCAACATAAATACTCACCTCTACACCTTTTTAGATTTTATACTAAAAAAGATTTGCATGCCTTAAAACTACTGAATAACGTTCAATCGGAACCAAAATTAAATTCTATTGTTAGTTAGATATATAAATATATTTTATTTATTTATAATCGTATAATATACACAAAACTTTTGGTTATATTTTTATATATTAATATAAAATATAAATAAGTGTGTGATTTTTTTATAATCTGTCTCTTTTATTGTGAAATTAGAAAGGGGTTGTGTTAGAAGCTATTTATAAATCTTTGGGTTGGGAAGACACTGCAAAAAGTAATGATGCAAATAAAATTATTAATAATCTTATTTCAGTAAGATTTTCACTAATCATACCATATGTGTTAATTCCAGCTCCAGAGTTTATAAATATAGGTAAGAATACAATAAATAAAATACTAATGAAACCTAGTACTATATATAATGCATAACTTGTTACTATACCTGTATCTAATTTAGATATGTTTAAACCTATATTACTTAATACTGTAGATAATCCGTAAGGACCTATTGCTTCAATTACTCCTCTATCTAATACTTTAGTTATAGTATAACCTAATTTCATTCCTTTAGCTATAATTAATTGGTTAAGAATTACATCTAATAAGAATTTTCCATTTAAGAAAGTATAAATTTTTCTACCAATTGAACCTGAAACACCATCTGTAAGATCAATTAAGAATCTAGGTGATATATTATAGAAATATATAGCCACAGCTGCACCTAATATACTTAGTATAGAAGGTAATAATTTGTATCCTAAAGGTATTGAAAATTCTGCTTCAACTAATGTTATATGGTTAGGATGAGTAAATACACTATTTGCTAAGAAATCTGAACCCATACCTACAAATAAATCAGAGAATATATAACCAAAGAAAATACTAAATAAAGAAAGTACTACAAGAGGTATTATTACAGGGATACTTGCTTCATGGACATGTAAGTAATCTGTTCGAGGTGCATTAGGATAACTTAAGAATACTAAAGAAATTAATCTAAATGAATAGAATGCAGTTAAAGCAGCTGTAATTGTACCTAACGCATAAGCAGTAAATCCACTTACTGTATATTGAGCATAAGCTAATTCAATAATTAAATCTTTAGAATAGAATCCACTTAATCAAGGTAATGCCATTAATGATAATGAACCTACTATTACGGCAGAATATACAAATGGTAAGAATTGTTGTAATCCACCCATTCTTCTAATATCTTGAACATCTGCTAAAGAATGTATAATAGCACCAGCAGATAAGAATAATAGAGCTTTAAAGAAAGCATGAGATGACATATGAAGTAAAGCTACATCATACTGACTTAGACCTATTGCCATGAACATATATCCTAATTGAGATACAGTACTGAATGCAATAATTCTTTTTAAATCATTTTGTAATAATCCTGAACTAGCTGCGAATATTGATGTTACAGCACCAACTCAAGTAATAACACATAGAGCAGTAGGACTATATTCTAATATAGGACTAGATCTTACAAGTAAATATACTCCAGCTACAACTAAAGTAGCAGCATGTAGTAAACTAGAAACAGGAGTAGGCATATGTTAGCAGATACTTTCATATCTGTTCGGACTATATCATAATAAATCTTATTCATATTTATTCTTCACGTGTAGTCTCTGAGGATCCTACTTTATATACTGTAGATACACGAGTATATATTTGGTTTCCTGCTGATTTCCCAATTTATATGGATTTTTACTGACTAATTAAAGTCGAGTACCAATAACTCTAAGGGAGTTCCAGCATATAGTGAAGTTTTAGGAGGGCCCTATTGCCCCATATAGTTTATACATATAATCTTTGTGCATATAAGGAATAACTAATTTTCTAAGTAAAGGCTTACTTGTCTGAAATATTCTAATTCTATACGTATCATTAACTTTATTTCTAATCTTGAGAGTAGATTTAATATTTAATTTTGATAGTACAGTTTGTAAGGTAAGAATATACACTCAGCCTTAGTAAAGGATTCAGTACAAAGAATGATAGTATGAGTTCTACCATGTGAGTAAAAATACCCATCCTCCATTATTCAATGTGCTAAAGATCTTGCTGAGAATCCATCACCAATTGATATTGGTACAATTTTCACATAAGTATTAGCATTCTTATCTCAAAGGTATCATAAGTCGTGAAGAGCAGTAAAAATGGTGTTCTCATTGTTGTAAATGAGTATTGTGTGACTATTTTATCTTTGTGTGGAGGTAAAGAGATATTTGAATAAGCGTGTATACCACTAGAACTGAATTGAGCATAGCATAAACTTTCTCATATAAATACACCATATAATTATAACCTTTAGCGGTTAAAGTCCTAGAAAAACTAGCTTTAGCTTTAGATTCGAGTCCAAGTATTGTATTAGGCCCTGGTTGTCTTAATGAACCGTCACCAAATAGATTACCCGTAATAATCTCAAGTGTTTCCTAGGGTATAAAAAAAAAGTATATTTTTGTTAATTAGAGTCTTATTATGTAAAGCTCTTAAAGATTTTATGTAATTATAACTTGTGTATGTTTTATTTAACAAACCCTCCATAGAATGTGGTAATCAAGTATTTAAAAATAATTGAGCTGATTTAGCTGAAGCACCACCTAATAATAATAATGCTATAATTGTTGTAGAAGTTTCATTCATATAAGGTATTATAGAAAATACTGTTGAGTAATCTAAATTACCTACTGCTCAAAGTATACCAAATAGACCTAATGTTAATAAAGTATCACCAACTCTATTTTGAGTTAAAGCTAATACTGCAGCTTTAGTTGCTGCAATTCTAGTGAATCAGAAATTGATTAGTAAATAAGAAACTACTCCAATTCCCTCTCAAGCTAAAAACATTAATAAATAATTATCAGCCGTAACTAATAAAATCATAAAGAAAGAGAATAATGTTAAATAAGAGAAGAATCTTTGATTATGAGGATCTTCTCTCATATAATCTACAGTATAAATTTGAACAAATGTTGATACTATTAGTATAGGTAATAGCATTACGACACTTAAACTATCAAAAGAGAATCCTCAAGAAACATTTAATAGACCAGAGTCTATTCAACTAGGTAATTTAATATAAACAGGACTACCACATAATCCTACTTCATAGAATGCAACTAATACCATTGCAGAAGTAATAATTAAACTTGATATAGTAATAATTTGGGCACCGGTACTACCTAATTTTCTACCCAAAAATCCTGCTACTGTTGAACCTAATAAAGGTAAAAATATAATTGATAAATACATTAAGTTCTTAACGAAATATTTCCTCTTAATCTATAATAAGCCACTAATATACTTAATCCTATCACTGATTCAGCACCAGCAATAGATATAATATAAACACTAAAAATTTGACCTATATTATCATTAAAATTGTATGAACTAATTAAAATTAACAGAGTTACTGCTAATAGCATCATTTCAATACTGATAATCATTAAAATAATATTTCTTCTATTTAATACAAATCCCAGAATTCCTGAGATAAATAATAATAATGATAAATTCATAAAACGTGACGTGTTTTCCTTTTGGAACATTTAAAATTTAAACCTGTACTCATCAAATCGAATTCGATCTGTGTATAGGTAATACGAATCTTTTGGGACTCGAACCCAAATTTTCATAAGTGACGCTTATGTGTTCGAACCAATTAAACTAAAGATCCTACTACTTTTAGTAGTATAGTTTATACTATATAAGGCGACATTAGGACTTGAACCTAAATCAATAGATCATGAGTCTATTATGCTAACCATTTGCACTACATCACCATTTCCTTTTTATACCAAATATTATTATACATCTCTTTTACGATTACGATTACGATTACGATTACGATTACGATTACGATTACGATTACGATTACGAAAGGGGTGATTTATAATATGTATATATTTAATAACTTCGATTTGTAGTTCGTGTTACAGGTAATATAGATTTAAGAGCTCCACTACCTAATTCATAAACGAATCCAACAGTCAGAACACCGAAGAATATTAATACTACTCAGAAACCTAAAGTACCTACTTCATATAGACTTACTGTTATAGGATATAATACTAATAATTCCAGATCAAATACTAAGAACAGTATAGCTACTAAATAGAATTGTACTGAGAAAGGAGTTCTAGTTTGCCCATGAATAGGAGAAAATCCACATTCATAACTTGTTAATTTTTCTGAATCAGGTTTATGTACACTAAATAGTAAATTTAGAGCAAGTAGAATTAAAGCTAGTACGGGTACAAAGATAAAAAGTATAATTAATGCGTTCATATATTATGTTTGAAAAATTGTTAAAGCCAGAAGGTGTGTGCTATTTAATAAGATATTAGGGTTTAATATAAATAATACTATACTTAAAGTCAGTACACTTATTAGCATACTATGACTTGTACTAATATTAATATTTGCGTCTTGAGTATCCCCATAATTAATTGTAGGATTAGTTGTGAAATGCATTACTTTAATTATTTGTAAATAATAAGAAGCACTAATAACACTAACTAATATAGCTACTATACTCATAAAGTAATATCCACTATATGTAGCAGCATATAATATTTGCTGTTTAGCAAAGAAACCTAATAGAGGAGGGATACCAGCCATAGAGAATAAACATAAGGCTAAACTTAGACTTAATAAAGGATTTTTAATAAATTGAGCTTTTAATTCTGAAATATATCTAATATCTAGAGTATTTGCACCAATAGTTGAACTGCTTATATTATGATATCCAATTGATTTCAATGTATAACCAAAAGCTAATAAAATTAAGAAAGTATTTAAATTAGTTAAAGAATATTGTAATAAATAAAAGATTAAAGATTCTGTTGATTGTTCTGTATTAATACCTAAAGCTAGAAGTAAGAAACCTACATGAGAAATTGTACTATACGCTAATAATCTCTTAATTTTATATTGCGCTAATCCTACCACACTACCTATTATTAATGATAATAATGAAGAAACAAGTAAAATATTTTTAAGTGGTAATGATCAGATTGATGTAGAGATTATATCTGCACTAGTAAAGACTGATCCTACTAATGAATTATTTACTAATTCTAATAAAAAGATGATTATAGATATTTTAGGCATAATTGTCAATCATGTAGTTACAATAGTTGGTACTTCATCATATACATCTGGTGCTCAATTATGTAAAGGTGCAGCAGCTACTTTAAATAAAAACCCTAATACTATAAATAATAAACCTAAAACAGGTATTGTAGAGTAATAAGCACTATCCGTACTTAATACTAAACTAAATATAGATTCTAAATTAGTTAGACCTGTATATGAATAAATTAAAGCTGCACCTAATAATATAAAACAAGAAGAAAGACCACCTAATAAGAAATATTTTAGTCCTGCTGCTGTAGCAGATTCACTGTCTCTATGAATAGCTGCTAAGATATAAACAGCAAAAGATTGTAATTCTATACTTAAATACATAGAAATTAAATCGGCACTTGAAATTAATAAAGTAGCCCCTAATACACTAAATAGTAATATTAATGAATATTCTGATAAAATTGGACCCGTATTTTGATTTGGGTCTTGTAATGATCGTGAATTCCCATTTCGAGCAACAGGCATAATAAATCAAGGTACTAAAATAAATGATGCAATTAAATAAATAAATGTTTCAATACTTTGAGTAACTGGAGATACCTGGTATAGCCCACTAAAGATTCCTATTCCTGATCCTAAGGATTCAATGTCAAAAGCATTAAATGATAAGAAAGCACTAAATAAGAATGAAATGGCGGATAGCCGAGCAAATTGTAATGGAGATATTTTAGTTGTTGGTAGCGCAATCGCTACAATTAAAGTAATAATTGTTATGATAATCATTATTTTCGCTTTAACAAAGTTTTTCTTAGCATAAGCATAAGCCTCCCTTTAGCTTATTCTAATACTTAAGGAAGAAGGGGTATAATATATAATATAATATCTTATATATATATATATATATAACTGTATTTTATCGTGAGCCATAATTAAACGATAATTATAGTTAAGACTGTACAGGTAATACATTAAATGCATGGAATGGAGTTGGGCTAGCCAATGTTCATTCTAATGTTACATTTCCTTGTTCAGCTTCTCATTCTGGATGAGTTGAACTGAAGAAAGCTGGAACCGCTCATGGGTTATTTGATACTTGAGTTTCATTTGTGAATAAATCATAGATTATATAGATAAATACAGCTAGAGCAGCAACAGAAAGTATTGAACCAAAACTAGATACAGTATTTCAATACGCAAAAGCATCTGGGTAATCTGGAATTCTTCTAGGCATACCCGCTAATCCTAAGAAGTGTTGAGGGAAGAATGTTAAATTAACTCCTAAGAATAGAGTTCAGAAATGAACTTTACCTAAGAATTCATTATAGTTTTTACCTACTATTTTAGGTGCTCAGAAATAGAAACCTGCAAATAAAGCGAATACAGCTCCCATTGAAAGCACATAGTGGAAGTGAGCAACTACATAATAAGTATCATGCATTGCTACATCTAGACTAGCATTAGCTAACACTACACCAGTTAAACCACCAATTGTGAATAAAGCAATAAATCCAAATGCAAATATCATAGGAGTAGTATATCTTATACTTCCACCATAGCAAGTTGCCAATCAACTAAAGATTTTAATTCCTGTTGGAACAGCAATAATCATTGTAGCTGCAGTAAAGTATGCTCGTGTATCCACATCTAGTCCAACACTATACATATGGTGACTTCATACAATAAATCCTAGGATTCCAATTGAGAATATAGCATAAACCATTCCAAGATAACCGAATATAGGTTTTCCAGAGAAAGTTGATACAATATGGCTAATTATACCGAAACCTGGTATAATTAAGATATATACTTCTGGGTGACCGAAGAATCAGAATAAGTGCTGATATAGAATTGGATCACCACCACCACTAGGATCATAGAATGATGTATTAAAGTTTCTATCCGTTAATAACATAGTAATTGCACCAGCTAATACTGGTAATGATAATAATAACAGTATAGCAGTTACAAATATAGCTCAAACGAATAAAGGTAATTTATGCATAGTCATTCCTGGAGCTCTCATATTTAATACTGTAGTAATAAAGTTAATAGCACCTAAGATTGAAGAGATACCTGATAAGTGTAAACTAAATATAGCTAAATCTACAGAAGCACCAGAATGAGATTGAATTCCTGCTAAAGGAGGATATACTGTTCATCCTGTTCCAGCTCCGTTTTCAACTAAGGCACTAACTAATAATAAAACTAATGAAGGAGGTAATAATCAGAAGCTGATATTATTTAGTCTAGGGAAACTCATATCCACTGCACCTATTTGTACAGGTACTAAATAATTACCAAATCCACCAACAGTACTTGGCATAACCATGAAGAAAATCATTACAAAGGCATGTGCCGTTATAATAACATTAAATAATTGATGGTCACCATTTAAAAATTGTACACCAGGTGCGGATAATTCTAATCTAATTAAAACAGAAAAAGCTGTTCCAATTAGTCCTGCAAATACTGCAAATATTAAGTATAAAGTACCAATATCTTTAGCATTAGTAGAAAACAATCACCGTGCCATATCCTGCTTATACTAAACAGCTATTCTTAAAGCAATGAACTCCTTTTTAATGACAACTTTAATATTAAGGTTGACACTAATAAATAGAGATTTTAATAGAAACGGAATAGGGGGGATTCGAACACCCAAGGAGTTTAACCCGAACAATTAGCAATCGTCTTATCTTACCAATGAAAACTATTCCAAAAAATAGATTAAGATAAAATTATAATAATTATTATAATTTTGACTCTTATACTTTAGGTTTTATAATAAATATTATAAAGAAAGGGGTAATAGAATAATATATATTATATTATATATATATATATATTTTATTATAATGGAGCAATATCAAAAGCTACTAATATACTAGGTACCAATATAGTTAAAGCTATAGCTATTGGCAATAATTGAGTTCACATTACAATTATAAGTTGATCGTATCTGATTCTAGGTAGTGTTGCTCTACTATGTACAAATAAGAATACAAAGAAACAAGTTTTAAGTCCTAAAATAATAGCTTGTAAATTAATAATTGTATCATTTACAAATAATTCAGGCATTAATCAACCTCCTGTAAATAAAATAGCACTTAATGAACTCATTAATACTATTGAACAATATTCACCTAAGAAGAAGAATACAAATATAATAGCTGAATGTTCTGTAAAGAAACCAGCTACTAATTCTGATTCAGCCTCTTGTAGGTCAAAAGGAGTTCTACTTGTTTCAGCTAAGATTGAAATAAAGAATAATATAAATACCGGTAATAATGGTACAATATATCATATAGCTTGTTGATTTTCAATAATAGCAGTTAAATTAAATGTACCAGATAATAATACTACAATGATAACAGCTGTACTTAAAATTAATTCATATGAGATCATAGCGGCAGTACTTCTTAATGAACCTAAAAAGGCATATTTAGAATTACCAGATCAACCTGCAAATAATACTCCATATATACCTAAACTAGAAAGTGCTAAAGTATAAAGTAATCCTAAAGAGAAATCAAAGATTACTAATCCTTCTCCAAACGGAATTACACCTCAACCTAATAAACTAAATATTAATGTAGCCATTGGGGCTAAATAGAATAAAACTTTATTAGAATTAGCAGGTACTACAACTTCTTTAACGACTAATTTTAGAGCATCGGCAAAAGGTTGAAGAACCCCGTATACTCCAACAATATTAGGACCTACTCTTCTCTGAGCAGCTGCTAACATTTTTCTTTCTACTATGGTTACAAAAGCTACGGCAAGTAACATTGGAACAATTACAACCAGTACTTCTAATATATTAAATAGGATAGTCATATTTTGTTTTGTTTTAATAGATATTTTACCTAATCTTGTTTTGAATAGGCTAGCAAACAGATTTATTATGTTGCTTTAGAATATATTACTTTCTGTAATTTAATACTTTTGTATAAAAAGACCTCTAAAACATATAAAAAAAGTTTTTTATGTTGTTATTGTAAGTAAACACAATAACTATTAGAGAGGTTAAATTATTTACTTTATAAATAATAATAACCCATAACATATTAAAGGAATACAAGAAAACTTATAATATTATAACACTGTATAATATATATTATATAGGAGTTAAAAATATTAAAATTTCAAGAACAAGAGGGAACGATCCTCTACCTACCGTTTTGAAGACGGATATACTACCATTATACTATGTTCTTCTAAATACAAAATATGTACTATATTAAATTAGATTCTTGTGCTTGTGGTAGTATTAAGAAATAAACTTAAGGTAAAAGGTACTAAGGTGAATCGAACACCTGTTCATTCATTAACAGTGAAGTGCCTTACCACTAGGCGATAATACCTAAAGTCTTTATGTAAATATACAATACACATTTTATATTATAGTTGTATATTTATTATTATATTAGAATCTCCATATTGTGGTATAATAAACAATACTTTGAGAGTATTAATTCATTTTGGGATTCGAACCCAAACCCAATATCTTAGAAGGATAAGGCTACTACCAATTAAGCTAAATGAACGTCCTGTCTATTTAAAGGTTTAAATATACATAGTCTAAGGTATAGAGGGAATCGAACCCTAATTAGGTTTTATACCGAATCAAATTTGCAATCTGACTACAGTACCAACTGTAAACTAAACCCTCTTTTAAGAGAAAATACAACCTTTTATTTTTTATTCAAAAATAAAATTAAATAGGTCTGAATTAAAACTATATGGATCTGATTAAATATAATAATTATTAATAAAAATTTTAACCATTCTGCTTTCTTTACTTTTTTATTGTCATTTTAGGCCTTTGAGTATATAGTTTATATAGTTTTGCTCAAGCTAAATAATACTTATAAGTATACAGAAACATAAAATCAATTAAAATGATCCTAAATAAATACTCTACATCCAGGTCCAGTGAAGAGACTATTAATCGTGATATTATACAAAAATTTTTGTTGTTATGTAACAACAGAATATATATTAAGGAATAGAGTAATCGAAACCCTGTGCATACTGTGTAAAAGTACTGCTTTACCACTAAGCTAATTCCCTTTTAATATAATTTATAATAATAGAAAATTTTTCATAAAAATCGTATATATATTAAAGGAGGGAAAGGAAGGGGTAATAGATATATATTTCCTCTTACTCCATTATTATATACTATCTTTAAACAGATAGTAATAACTCCCTTACATATTAATGTAAATCTATAGCATCTTTAAGATATGAACAAGTTAATAAACAGAATACATAAGCTTGGATTATACTAACAGCTATTTCAAGACCACATAATAGCACGAAAATAGCAAAAGGTACTAAAGTAACAATAAATACAATTATACCACTAGTGAATAATTTCGCTAGTAATCCTGATAATATTTTTAATAAAGAATGTCCAGCTACTAAGTTAGCAAATAATCGGACTCCTAAAGAGAAAGCTCTAGCTACATAAGAAATAAATTCAATTAATACTAGCATTGGTACTAAAAATATAGGTGTACCTGCAGGTACGAAGAATGAGAAGAAATGTAATTTATGTTTAGCTAAACCTAAGATTGTCACACCCATAAAGATTGTAATACTTAGCCCTAAAGATACAATTACTGATGTACCTACTGCATATTGATAAGGTATATTACCTAATAAATTACTAATAAGAATAAAGAAGAATAATGAATAAATAAAGGGTAAATATTTTTCATTAGAACTACCTATTTGAGATCTTACTATATTAAGTACACTCGCGTGAGAACTTTCTAAAGAAATTGATCATGCTGAAGGTACTAATTTTTTTTCATTATTCGCTACTGTATGTAAACTAATAACTAAAAATAATGTTAATAAAGAATATAATCCTAAATTTGTAAAGGCTAAGTTGAAATAACCTAATAATGGAGCATTTATATTAATATAACTAACTACTTCAAATTGTTCTAAAGGTGAATTAATAATTAAAGATGTTAATGCCATTTTTAAAACTATTTTCCAAAACGAACTCGTTAACATTAACGTTAAAGCTGTGTTGGAAGAATTATTACGCAAATTAAGTGAGCACAATCGTACTATATCCTATACTTGTAATAGTATACCTATCATAAAGATAAATAACAAATGGAAAGTTTACAAAAGTTTTCATACTAGAAATAAATATATAAATAAAGTAAGTATAAACCCACTCATTATTTTAGAAATAAATACTATTAAAGCAAAATTTGGAGACGCTGGAACTCGAATCCAGATTCCTGTGATGCAAACACAATAGATTAGCCAGTTATCTGACGACCCCAGTTCGAATACTGTAAATATATTAGACTATTAATTATTGTTTATTAGTTATAGTAATAGTATAAATAATAATAGTTATTTTTAATAATTGTCCCAGGGGTGACTCGAACACCCTCCCCAAAATCTTCAGTTTTGTGCTCTACCGGTTGAGCTACCCGGACTTTAATGATACTCTAAACTCATATTATTTTCAATCTCTTATATATATATATATATAGGGAAGGGGTTAGTCGTTTCGTGTTATTATTAATTCAAATTATGAGTATAATAATAAGAAGGCTATCATAAGCGCGAATAGTCCTGTAGCTTCTGATAGAGCGAACCCTAGAATTGCATAAGCGAATAATTGTGGTCTTAATGCAGGATTTCTAGATGTAGCTGTAATTAAACCTGAGAATACGATACCGATCCCCACTCCAGCACCTGCTAGTCCAATTGTGGCTAGTCCGGCACCAATGTATTTTGCTGCTGCTAACATTTAAAGAAATTATTAGTTAATTATCCCTTCGCCATAAATTTTCTTAATTTCAACAATTAGAAAAATGTTTAATCTACTTTTATATCGGGTCACATGCATCATTATTTTCTATCTGAAAATAAAATATACAGGGTTCGTTAACGTTAATTGACTATTAGGCTACTTTTTATAAAAAGTAGATAACATTATTGGAGCTAACATTGATAATAATAAAATAAAACTTGTTAATATTAATAATATTGCACTATTTGTATATAAATTATGACCTAAAGCTTCTATTTGAGTATAGTCTATTAAATGTGTATCCACAGAATAAGGGTAAACAGTAGTATGAAGAGAAATTAAATTATTTAAAGAAGTTAGAGATGTTAGGTCTGAAGCTGAAATAGAGATAAAAGAATTTAGTGAGTGTATAATAGATGTTATTAAAGAAGTTTGGAAAATGTTTAAATTTGTAATTGAACCAAATATAGCAAAAATAAATAGAGCACCAATAATTAGTGCTAAAGGTAAATTTTTAGTATAATCTGTACCCACTTCTAAAATATCTGTAAGTTTGATATTGATCATCATAAGTATGAATAAAAAAAGTATTGCGATAGCACCTACGTATACAATAATATAAGAAATTCCAATAAAATTAATACCTGTAAACATTAAATAAATAGCTGAATTAACAAAAACAGATATTAAAAATAGTACAGATATTACGGGATTTTTAGATGTAATAACTAATAAACTAGAAATTACTGCAGCAAAAGCAAAAATATCCTGGGCTATTGAACCAAATAAATTAATCATAAGAATTATAAATTATGTTATATTTTGTCTAGATAAAAATCTAGATATATTTTTCTAATTTTAATAATTATATAATACAATAAGTTAATATAATCATTATTCTTAGAAGGATGTACTAATTTTAATTTATTTAGTACTTTGATAATAGTAATTAAAGCACAGCAATTTATATTTAATTGTTACCTCTCTCAAACTCAAAGAAAGAAGTTAAGGTAAAATAAGAACTTATAAAGTTATAACTAAATAATGATTATAAATTATATAATGTTAAACAATTACCTAGCCTTTAAACCTTTCCATAATAAATATAATTATTTATAAAAAGATTTCAAGAAAATGATCTCCAATTAGCTTAAGAAGAATTGAACTTCTAATATATATTTATCTATTTTTAGTAATATAAAAATAAATTATACACATTAAACCAATTTAAACTAGTATACTTTTTTAGTATTTTTCACAACCAATTCAATTTATGATATAAAAAGAAAATATTATCTCGAGGGGGTAAGCTAGTCTATGTTAATAGCACATACTCTTTTTATTTTTTATTATTTTGAATTGATAAATCCATTAAAGTATTTTCAATTATTCCTGTTAATGGTACTATTAATAAGAATCATGCAAAGTATAAGAAAGTAGAGAATTGTCCAATTTCTAAGAATGGGCTTTCAGGATGTTGACTACCAATTCACATTAGAATTAAGAAATTAGCTGAGAATACTCAGAACATAAATCTCATTATTGGTCTAAATTGGCTACCTCTGACTCTCGATGTATCTAATATTGGCATAGCTAATAAAATTAATAGAGAAGCAAACATAGCAATTACTCCTAATAATTTATTTGGGATAGATCTTAAAATAGCGTAATAAGGTAATAAATATCATTCAGGTACAATAGATGCAGGTGTTTGCATAGGATTTGCCATAATGTAGTTATCAGGATGACCTAAAACATTAGGAGCATAAAAAATAAAGAATGATAATGCTAGTATAAAGAAAAATACAGTTACTAAGTCTTTAAATGTAAAATAAGGATGGAAAGGTAGTCTATCTAAGTTTCCAGTAATTCCTAAAGGATTATTTGATCCATGTGTGTGTAAAGCTATTAAATGCATTACTACTAATGCAGCTAGTACGAAAGGTAATAAATAATGTAATGAAAAGAATCTATTTAAAGTAGCATTCGACACAGAGAAACCTCCTCAAATAAATTCTACCAATGATTGTCCAATTCAGGGAATTGCACTTAATAAGTTAGTGATAACCGTAGCACCTCATAAGGACATTTGTCCATATGGTAAAACATAACCTAAGAATGCTGTAGCCATCATTAAAATAAAAATAATAACTCCAATACTTCATAGTAATGTTCTAGGTGATCTATAACTTCCGTAATATAGTCCTCTAGCTATGTGTAAATACACACAGATAAAGAAGAAAGATGCAGTATTAGCATGAGCATATCTAACTGCTCAACCATAGTTAACGTCTCTCATAATATGTTCTACAGAAGCAAAAGCTAAATCAACATTAGGTGAATAATGCATAGCTAAAAAAATACCTGTTAATATTTGAATTACTAAACATAAACCTAATAGTGAACCAAAATTTCACATATATGAAATGTTCGCAGGTTGAGGTGAATCTACCAGATATGAATTCGCTAAACTTAAAATAGGATGACTTTTTAATATTCTCATATAATATTCATAAATTTAATCTGTGGCTAATTAAACTGTTTATACAGTTTACAAACGACAAGGCTCGTATTTGTCATATCTAAACGGTAAGGTTTAGATTAAATACCTAGATACACGTCTAGTGTATTTTTATTTAATCTCGATCAGACTAAATAATATTTAATTCCGATTATTAATATATAATAGCATAGCATATATTTTATATTTTATTTCTACCCTATATTTTAATGTATTTTGTATATACAAATTATAGAAATATATCAAATATAGTAACATATACTGATATTAGTAGGGTAGGAAGTATTCTTATTTTTAGTTTAACTTTATAAACTATTAATAAATAAAGCATAAGAATAAAATAGTATCTCAACTCTTTTAGTTTTAAGTTAGAGGGGTGTATATAATAAATTATATTATTATATAGTTGAAATAAATATTTAAGGTAAATTAGGTGTTGTACCATGACTTGTTCAAACTCTGATACTATAAGCACCTTTTTTATTTTTACCTGTAAATGTAGCTTGATCTACTAAATTATATTTATTTGGAGAAATAGCACCTTTATATGTTGTTTTTACCGTTTTTTTAGGTACAACTCGTTGTCGAGCTAATCTACCACTAATCCTAATTTTAAAACCTGTTAGTTTAGTTACAGGAGATATATCCTCTTGTTGTAACGAATGTTGATTATTTATTTGTCTATCTTGTAATTCTGTTTTTATTGAATTATTTTGTGTTGTTACTCTTTTTCATAGTAGGTTTTTAAATTGACCATAAGTACTCTTATGGCTATTAATACCTAAGAATTGAGCTAATATGTTACTATCATGATAAATATATTTTAATCTTACAATTTCTAATTGAACATTAGTTTTAAGTATTTTTGATAGTAGTAGTACTAAAAAAGTTAATCGTGATCGTGAAAAGCCTCTTTGTTCAGATTTAGTATTCGAACTTAGAGAACTATGAGTATTTATATTACTAGGATTAGCTTGTAATAAGTTTAAATTAGTAGTAAATTTGTTTCAATATGCTTTTTGTAATCTAGTTTTAAGAGAAGATCTTTTTGTATTTAAGATAATTCGTTGACGTTGACTCGACCGAACTTTACTTAAATTCTTATTTTTAGGTAAATAATACAATATTGAAATTTTTACTCCATTAGGAGTGATAGTAAAAATAGGTTTACTAATTAAAATATAAAACTTTTTAAAAAAGTTAACTAATATTCTATTAATAATATTTATATTATGATGTTGTAGTTTTACACTATTAATTGTAGTTAAAGGGCCTTTATTATTAAGAATATTATGTGTGGTTGTACGTGAAAAATATTTTGTTATGTTATTGATCATTTTTGAGTCAATATTATTATATAAGTTACTAATAAAGTAGAGGTCTCATTCTATAATAATTTTATGAGTCTTAACATTTATTCCGTATTCTTATCCAATGATTGAGAAGAATTCTGTATTGTTATTAATTAATAGTATTAATAACTTGTGGAGTACATCTTATTAATAAGAATTCAAAATTATAGCCAAAAAAAGGACTTGAACCTTTGTTTTACCGTCATGAGTGGTACGTTCTAACCAACTGAACTATTAAGGCAAAGTATGAAAAACATACTTTTATACCGTGTTAGTTATACTATAAGACAAGTTATGTACGTTCTGAATCTTTATCTAAATTGCACAAAAATTGGGGTAAGGTATAGGAGTTATTATTTTCAAATAATTGTTAGACAATTATATATATTTTCTGTTAAATTACCATACTGCCCAGTAAAGTCCTCTTTCTTTTTATTTAGTCAATATCACCCTCACCTAGGTGAAAGGGTAAGGCGGCGCGGACTATTATAAAATATGAAATCTTGACTTTGTATATACCTTAAAATTACCTTGAACCTTCACTAAATTAATATATATTATATAGATTATAATATTATTTATACAATGTAGTATTAGAATAATAAAATAATAAATTAATCCCAGATTTAATTAACTAACGGGTAAAATCCCAGATTCGAACTGGAACCGACAGTGCCACAAACCATCATTCTACCCTTGAAATAATTTTACCTCTTTTATATATAGATATATATAAACACAGCACAGATTTTATATAATAGGTCGAACCATTAATATACAATAGAAAGAGCAAATATAATGTTAAACTATCTATTAATACATTTGATAAGAGTAATAATAAAGTATAATTATAAAAAAGGGGTATATAAATATATTGTTATAGTTTATTCTTATAAAAGAATTATTAGTGATTAAACTTGATCTAATCAAACTAAGAAGTTTTCAGCTTCTACTCCTTCTATGGCTACTGGCATGAAACCGTGGTATACTCCACAAATTTCAGAACATTGTCCATAGAATACACCAGTTCTTTTTAAAATTACTGAAGTTTGATTTAATCTACCTGGAACTCCATCAATTTTTAACCCTAAAGCAGGTACTGCAAAATTATGAATTACATCTCTACCTGTAACAATAAATCGTACATGAGTATCTACAGGTATAACTACTCTGTTATCCACATCTAAATTTCTGAATTGTCCTAATTCTAAGTCTGATTCAGGTATCATATAAGAATCAAATTCTATAGGATCTCCTTCTTCTCTAATGAAATCAGAATATTCATAAGATCAAAATCACTGATTACCTGATACTTTAATAGTTAAAGCAGGAGAAATTACTTCATCTAACATATAAAGTAATTTAAATGAAGGGAAAGCAATAGCAATTAAAACTAAAGCTGGAGAAATAGTTCAGATTAATTCTATTAGTGTACCATGATTAGCATATTTATATGTAATAGGTGATTTTGTCGTACTAAAATTGATCATAACTGAAAATAACACTCAGAATACTCCTACTGAAATAAGAACTAAATAGAAGAAAATTGAATCGTGTAGTGCAACAATTCCTGTATAACCTGGTGATGCACCATCTTGGAAACCTATTTGAAATGGTTCTGGCGCATCGTTATAAATAATTGTACTTAAAAATAATTGATTTAAAGCTGTTTGAATAATATTAAACATTAAATATTTTTATTAATTTTAACCATTCTGCTTTCTTTCCTTTTTTATTATTAAAGGCATTCTAGGATATAGTTTATATAGTCTTGCCCTAGAATATTTAGGAGTACTAATAATACTCTAGTAAGATCACTAAAATGGAACCGATATAGGTACTCTACACCCATTGTTAAAACAAGTATATAAATTATATTTATAATAATATTAAATATAAATATATATAATGTTTATTGATATTGAATATATATTAAGGAATAGAGTAATCGAAACCCTGTGCATACTGTGTAAAAGTA
>OBLV0100000114.1_pt1 | contig 26902 bp, 22 predicted proteins | sample 1520071 | NCBI WGS metagenome assembly OBLV01 (sample SAMEA3888446, study PRJEB22518) | metagenome | reverse complement strand
CCTGCGCAGCCAGGAGGGCGCAGTCCTCGACCTCGCCGCGCTGCGCTCCGAGATCGACTACCTGGACGCGGAGATCCTGCGGCTGGTGCAACGGCGCACCGCGGTATCCCGGGCCATCGGCAGCGCCCGCCGGGCGGCCGGGGGGCCGCGGGTGGTGCACGGCCGGGAGATGGCCGTGCTGGACCGCTACCGCGAGCTCGGCAAGGACGGCTACGAGCTGGCGATGCTGCTGCTGCGGCTGGGACGCGGGCGGCTGGGTCGCTGACCACCGAATTGCCTCGTGACCGGTGTCGCGGCGGCAGCCCTGCCGGGGGGGCACACTGGCACCATGGTGCTCAATGTGATTGCAGTTCTCGTCGCGCTGGCCGGGTTGCTGGCCGCGCTGGCCCACGGTGGTTACCTCGCGATGCTGGGCTCGGCGGCGAACCGGCGCGCCGGCGGTGAACCGGTGAACCAGTACGTGCGCAGCCGGATGCCGGTGGCCGGAGTCACGATCGCCGTGGCGCTGTTCGCGCTGCTGCTCACCACCGGTGGACCTGTTGCCGACATCCTGGCCATCCTGGCCGGCACCGGCAGCGGAGTGGTCGGCTACCAGGCGTTGCAGGGCACCAGGACCCGTTACCGCAGCGGCGGTTGAGCGCTCGGTAGGCGCGCCGGACGGCGCCACCGCACCCTGGCAGCGCTGGGAGGCGGTCCAGAAAGAGCACGGCTGGTCGGCCGGGCACCGCCCGTCCCGTGGGAGCTACCGGATAACGACCAGCTGCCGCCGGCCGGCGGTGGTGTCCAGCGCAAGCCCTAGCCTGAGGCAGTGAGCGAGGAGCGCGCGAGGTGAGCACCAGCCCCCGGCTGGTCGCCGGGCGCTACCGCCTGGACCAGCAGATCGGCACCGGCGCGATGGGCGTGGTCTGGCGGGCGCACGACGAGCGGCTGGACCGCGCGGTCGCGCTGAAGGAGCTGCTCGTGCAGCCCGGTCTCGCCGAAGCCGAGGAGGAGACCGCCCGGGCCCGGGCGATGCGCGAGGGCCGGATCGCCGCCAGGCTGCACCATCCGCATGCGATCAGCGTCTACGATGTGGCCGTCGATCGTGGCACCGGGCTCGGGGACGAGATGGTGCCGTGGCTGGTGATGGAGTACCTGCCCTCCCGCAGCCTGGCCACGGTTCTCGCCGAGCAGGGGACACTGGCGCCACGCGAGGTGGCCAGGATCGGCCAGCAGGTGGCCGGGGCGCTGGCCGCGGCACACGACGCCGGCATCGTGCACCGCGACATCAAGCCGGGCAACGTCCTGCTCGGCTGGGACGGCACCGTCAAGATCACTGATTTCGGGATATCCCGGGCCAGCTGGGATACCACTCTGACCCGCACCGGGGTGCTCTCCGGCACACCCGCCTACTTCGCTCCCGAGGTGGCCCGCGGCGAGGTGCCCGGCCCCGCAAGTGACGTGTTCTCGCTCGGTTCGATGCTCTACGTCGCGGTGGAGGGCGAACCGCCCTTCGGGCTGGACGACAACACCCTGGCGTTGCTGCGCATCGTCGCCGAAGGCGCGGTACGGCCCCCGGAGCGAGCCGGTCCGCTGTCCCCGATCCTGATGCGGTTGCTGGCCGATGATCCGGCGGCCCGCCCGTCGATGTCTGACGCGGCGGCGGCGCTGGGCATGGTGACTGCCGGCGGACCCGGCAGCGCACCATCGGCCACACCCCTGCTTGCCCGGCCCCCACGTCCCCGGGCGCCGGCACCGGCTGCGGTGACGCCTACCGCAGTGGACCTGCCCGCCAGCCCACCCCATGCCGCGGCGCGGATGAGTACCGGCGGGGGGCTGGCGGGCGGGCCGATCCCCTGGTGGCGGCGCCCGGCTGTGTTGTTCGGGATCGCCGGCTGCCTGCTCGTGCTCGCCGTGGTGCTGACCGTGCGATCGGCGGCGCCTACCACCGATCGCGACCAGCTGGCCGCCTCCAGCAATTCCCAGACTCCCGGTGCGCGAGCAGTGCCGGCACCGGTGCAAGTCCCCACGCCGCGAACCCTCCCGCCGCAACCCCAACAGCAACCCGGCCAACCGAAAACGCAGCAACCGCAACCCGAGCAGCTGCAACCCGAGCAGCTCGAGCAGACCGTCCGCACCTACTACGGCCTATTACCCGAGGACACCGCCGGGGCGTGGCAGTACCTCGGCACCGGGGAGCAGGCCCAAGGGTTCGAGCACTACACCAACTTCTGGAGCGGGATCAACCGGATCAGCGTCCGCGGACCGCTGTCGATCCGGGGCAACACCGTGCTGGTGAGCCTGCGATTCGTGCCGGCAGACCGGAAACCGACCGTAGAGCGCTACCAACTCACCATGCGCGGCGCTACCGACGGCCGCATCCTGATCGAGTCCGCGACACGCCTGGCCGGCTCAGTGCTCGCCGCCGGGCAACCCGGCGGATGACACCGGGCGAACTCACACCAGGCGGCGGTCGGAAGCCCAGCGGGACAGCTCGTACCGGTTGGACAGCTGGGTCTTGCGCAGCACCGACGAGACATGGGTCTCGACCGTCTTGATCGAGATGAACAGTTCGGCGGCGATCTCCTTGTAGGCGTAGCCGCGAGCCAGCAAGCGGAGCACGTCCCGCTCCCGCGGGGTGAGCAGGTCGACCTCCGGATCGCTGACCGGCGCCTCGCCCGGGCGCTGGGCGAAGGCGTCGAGCACGAAGCCGGCCAGCCGCGGGGAGAACACCGGGTCGCCCGCGTGCACCCGGCGCACCGCGTCCGCGAGGTCCCGCCCGGAGATCGTCTTGGTCACGTAGCCCCGGGCGCCGCCCCGGATGACAGCGATGACGTCCTCCGCCGCGTCCGACACCGACAGCGCGAGAAAAACCACGTCGGGCTGGGCTGGGCGGACCCTGCGGAGCACCTCCGCGCCGCCCCCGTCCGGCATGTGGACGTCGAGCAGCACCACGTCGGGTCGCAGGTGCCCGATACCGGTGACCGCCTCCTGAACCGATCCGCCCTCGCCGACGACCACGACGGGCGCCACGTCTGGATCCGAGGTACCGGCCCGATCGAGCTCGGCTCGCACCCCGGTGCGGAACATCGCGTGGTCGTCGACCAGGAAGACCCGCACACCGCCGGCTCCAGCAACACTGCCCGTCTCGCCGGGCGGCTCCTCCACCGTCATGCCTCTTCCCCGCCCTTCCGGCGAGCGATGGCCAGCTGGACCTCGGTGCCCTCACCGGGCGCCGTGCGCAGCGCCACCGTACCCCCGTGACGTTCCATCCTGCCGTGGATCGAGTCGGCCAGTCCGTGCCGGTCGGGGGCCACCACCGCCGGATCGAAGCCGGCGCCGCGGTCCCGGACGAACACGTGGACCTGCGCTGGCTCAACCTCGGCGTAAACGCTGACCTCTGCGACCCCGGCATGCTTGGCCGCATTGACCATCGCCTCCCGGCTGGCCTGCACCAGCGCCGGGAGCGGCTCCTCCAGGGCACAGTCGCCCACCACGACAACCTGCATGCTCACCGCGTAAGTGTCCTCCACCTCGCCGGCGACCGAGTGCAACGTCGCGGCGAAAGTCGACAACGCCGCAGCGCGTCCGTTGCGGCTGGCAGGCGTGCCGCGACCGTAACCTCGCGCTCCGTAGAGCCAGGTGCGGAGCTCCCTCTCCTGGCTGCGGGCCAGCCGGCGGACCTCCCGGGCCGAATCGGACTGCTGCTGGATCAGCGCGAGCGTCTGGAGCACCGAGTCGTGCAGGTGCGCAGCGATCTCGGCCCGTTCCTCGGTGCGGATCCGCGCCCGGCGCTCCTCGCCCAGGGCCCGCATCAGCCGCAACCACCACGGCACGGTGAGGACAGCGACCCCGACCAGGGTCGCCACGGCGGCGAGCAGTGCGAACCGGACCTCACCGAGATTACCCTGGGTGAACACGAACACCGCGATCCCGCCGGTCACGAGCGCGATCCCGGCCAGGACCCGCAGCAGCGCCATCCGGCCACCGCCGAGAACAGCACCCGAGAGCACACCCGCACCGCTGCGCCAGCGGGTCCGCTGGCCGGCGTCGGCTTCCCGCCACACCACACCCGCACCGACCAGGGCCACACCCAGCGGCCCGGCGATCCAGCCACCCCACGGGGTGCCCAGCGCGGCCCCGGCCAGGGCCAGCCCCACACCGAGCACCACCAGGCCCACCGCCTGCTGGCGGTCCCGGGCGCTGCTCGGCCGCCGGGAACTCGCCTCGGTCGCCGGCAGGAAACCCCACAGCAGCGCGTAACCGATCAGACCGGCCCCACCGAGACCCGCGAGGGCGACGAAGACCAGCCGCACCCAGAGCACCGGCACCCCGAGGTGCTCGGCGATCCCGCTGGACACCCCGGCGATAACCCGCTCCGAACGGTGCCGGTACACCCGTGACGGCCCGGGCACCGGCGCAGCGGGCGACGGCGTGCCACCCGCCTGCTCGGCCGGTGCGCTCCCCGCCGTCCCCGGTGCGCTCTCCGCGATCCCGGGAGGGGTCTTAGGACTGGACATGGTGGTAATCATGGTCACACGAGCAGGGCGATCTCGGGTATCAGGGTCAACCCCGGTATCCCCTGATCCGGGGTCAGATCAGGGGGACCCCCGATGGTGCGCGCCGCCCGGAGAGGTCAGTCTCATCAGCGTGAGCGAGACCAGCGTGGAGCACACGATACGAGACTTCTGGGCCACCAGGCCCCGTCGCCGGGCCGACGACCGCAAGGTCGCCGGTGTCGCCGCCGCGATCAGCAGGCGCTATGCCATCGATCCGGTGCTGGTTCGGGTGGCGTTCGTGGTGGCCACCTTGGTCGGCGGGTCGGGGCTGCTGCTGTACCTGCTGGGCTGGCTGTTGCTGCCCAAGGGCGGGGACGAGGTGTCCGCGGCGGAGGGCGCGTTCGGGCGGGGGCGAAGCTCCATGTCCGCCGTGCTCACCATCGTGCTCGTCCTGCTGCTGATCCCGGTGGGCGGGGCGGTGCTCGGAGGGCGCGCCTCGGGGGTGCTCGGGCTCGCGGTGAGCCTGGGAGCGCTGTTCCTGCTGCACCGTTCGCGGGCCGGGCTGGGCGAGATTCCCGGCGCGCCACCCGCACCCCCCGAGTCTCCGGAGACACCTCAGGACACCAAGGTGCTGGCCAGCGCCGATCCGGCCGGTGAGGGCTCGACAACCGCGGATGCGCCGCGGTCCACCCCGCCGGCCTGGGACCCGCTGGGGGCCGCGCCGTTCGCGTGGGACCTGCCGGAACCCTCCACCACGGCTGAGCAACCCCCGCCGCAGCGTGGCACCGGATCGAAGATCACCCCGATCACCCTCGGGCTAGCCCTGCTCACCGGCGGCATCGCGCTGGCCTTCTGGCCGGGACTCTCCGCCGCCGCGATCGCCGCGTTGCTGCTGGGCGTGATCGGGCTCGGCCTGGTGGTGGGGTCGTTCCTGCGGGGCGGCCGGGGCCTGCTCCTGATCGCCATCCCGCTGGCGCTGCTCACCTGGGTGCTGCCCGGGGCGTCCGGATCTGACTTCAAGGTCGGCAACGGGCGCTGGCATCCGGTCACCGCAGCCCAGGTACAGCCGAACTATTCGGTCACGCTGGGCAACGGCAGGCTGGACCTCAGCGGGTTGCAGCTCGCCACCGGCCAGAGCGTGACGACCGATGTCTCGGTGGGCGTCGGGGAGACCCACGTCCTGATCCCACCGAACGTCGATGCCCAGGTGACCTGCCAGGCCCAGGTCGGGCAGGCCACCTGCCTCGGCCACACCGGCGAGGGCAGCCCGTCCCGGGTGACGGTGACCGACGCCGGAACCGACGGCCCCGGTGGTGGCACGCTGATCCTCAACGTGCACTCCGGTGTCGGCCAGATCCACGTGGATCGCGAGACACCATGAGCGAGAACGAGGGGAAGGACCCGACCATGGCACAGATCGGCCCCGGCCCCGGCACCGGCACCGGCACCGGCACCAGCCAGGACGGCGCGCTGAGCCCGCGGTACAGCCCCGATCTGCTCACGCTGGTCGCCGGGCTGGTCGCACTGGGGCTCGCGGGTACGACCCTGCTCGGTGGCATCGCCTGGTTCCCCGACGTGGACGGCCGGTGGGTGCTCGCCGGCCTGGCGCTGGTCATCGGGCTGCTGCTGGTGATCGGCTCGCTGCGCACCCCGCGGCGCTGAACCGGACCGACCTTAGGGCTAGAGCTCAGCCCCACCCTGGGACTCCACGATCTTCACGGCGACGTGCGCGACCAGGCGGTCATCCGCGTCCCCGAGATCGAGCCCGGTGATCGCCTCGATGCGCGTCACCCGGTACGCGACGGTGTTGGTGTGCAGGTGCAGCATCCGGGCGGACTGCGTGTGGCTGCCGTGGTGGTGCAGGTACACCGACAGGGTGCGCACCAGTTCGGTGCGGTGCTCGGTGTCGTAGTCCAGCAGCGATCCGAGCACATCCCGGGCAAAGCCGGTCAGCTGCTGCATGTCACCGATCGTGCACAGCAACCGGTAGATACCCAGCTCGTCGTAGCGCACCGGCTGCCCGGCCCGGCCCAGGCGCAGCCCCAGATCGATCGCCCGCTCAGCCTGGCGCACCCCGCGGGGCACCAGCTCCGGGGAACCCACCTGCTCGCTCACCCCGCAGGTGGACTCCGGACCCAACCGGCACAGCGCCGCCAGGGCGCCGTCATCGGGATCACCGGGAATGATCACGACCAGGGCGCCGTCGCGCACTGCCGCGCCCGCCCCGGGCAGCACCGCGGAGATCCGCTGTGCCCAGTCCCCCTGCTTGAGCGTCCCGACCGTGCCACTCGCCGCATCCCGCGGCGCCGGGCGCACCATGGCGACGCGCAGCACCACGTCGTCGGGCAGGCCCAGCGACCGGGCCTTGCGCCGGGCATCCTGAGCATCCAGGAAATGACCTGAGACCAGCGCGTCGACCACGCTGCTGCGGTAACGAAGGTCCAGCTCAGCGCTGGTCTGTTCGTGGGCCAGGGTCAGTGCGAACAGGGTGGCGGCATAGGTCACGGTGAGGAACTCGGCATCGTCGAGCGCCGCACCGTAGCCGCTGGTCTCGTCCTCCTCGTCCAGCACGAGCAGGTAACCGAGGCTCGTCTCGCGAACCACCACCGGAGCCACCAGGCAGGCTTGATCGAGCAGCGACCCCGGGATCGCCGGGATTCGCAGCGGCCGCCGCGCCGCTTCCAAGGCGCGCAGCAGCCGGTCGACGCTGGGATCGGTACGGTTCCACCGCAGCCCCCCCACCGAACCCGACCCGCCGGCCTGCGCCCGCAGCCGGAAGCTCGCATCCAGCAGCACGATCCGCTTGGCAACCAACCGCGCGAAGACCTGGGTGAGCCGGACCGGGTCGGCCCCGCCCAGCGCCGCGTCGGCCAGCTCGTCGCAGACCGCCATCGTCCGCCGGTAGATCGAGTTCTCCCGGAACAGGCCGGTGAGCTCGGTGGGGCCCGCCCGGGCGGCACGCGACTGGTACTGCTCGGGGATGGTCACAGTTTCGCCTGCGTCTGCGCCAGCGCTCGGACCAACTGGACGGCCGGCTCGTCCATCCCGCTGGGTACCTGTACCACGACGCCGGAGATCAGGTGCCTCATCTTCTCCACCGCGCTCACCGCATGCTCGACGGTCTGCTCGGGGTTCTCCCGGTTTCTCCTGTTGCGCTGGGCAGCATCAGCCAGCACGGACAGCGGGATCGAGACCTCCGGGTCCTCGTAGGACAGTTGCTGCAGGGTCTGGATGTCCGCGAACGGCGCCAGCGTCGCGAGCACCGGCAGGTTCACCCCGCGGGCCCGCAGGGCACTGAACACCCGGCTGGCCTCCTCGACGTCGTAGATCACGTCGGTGACCAGGAAGTGTGCCCCGGCTCGGAGCTTGGCCTCGGCTTTCTCCAACTCGTCAGCGACGTCGGTAACTGCGGTGTTAACGGTCGCACCGATCACGAACCGGGTGTGCTCGGCGATGGCGACCCCTCGCCAGTCAATGCCCTCGTTGAGCGCGGTCAGTATCGAGACCAACCCGACGGAGTCGACGTCCCACGGGGTTGCCGATCCGCCGCTGGGGTAGTCGCCGGAGACCCGCGGGCTGCCGGTACGGCACACCACCATCCGCAACCCCAGCGCGTGCGCGCCGAGCATGTCCGCCTGTAAGGCAGCGAGGTTGCGGTCGGTCGCCTCCACCGGCAGCAGCACCTCGCCGCCCACCCGTTCGCTGACCACCACCGCGGCGCCCACCGGGCTGATCCGCGCCGCCGGTGGCGCAGCTTCCATGATGGCCAGCACACCCGCTCCGGCCGCCCGCAGCGCAGCCGCCCGCGCGAGGAACTCCGCCACCTGCGCGCCGTTCGGCGCCCGCAACCCCACGGCGACCACCAGCTCGTTGTCCCAGGGCCAACCCGGGGCGGGTTGCACCGCACGGCTCCCGGCCGGGGACGCGGCCCGCGCCGGATCGCGGGAGAACGAAGGGCGGCGGACCGGAGGTAGCGCCGCGACCGCCTGGGAGATGGCCCGGACGTGTGCTGGGGTGGTCCCGCAGCATCCGCCCAGCACGGTGGCGCCGGCCGCGACGAACCGGTGGGCGGCATCGCCGAAGTACGCCGCGTTGCGCGCGTACCGAACCTGGCTGCCGAGCCGTTGCGGCACGCCGGCGTTGGGCTGGACGGTCACCGGGACCTCGGCGCCACGGGCCAGCTCACCGACCACGCCCACCAGGACCGCCGGGCCGACCGTGCAGTTCGCACCCAACGCGGCCACCCGCAGATCGGAGAGCACGGCAGCGGCCTCCGCCGGTTCCTCCCCGCGCAGGGTCCGGCCGTCGTCACCGAAGGTGAGTTGGGCCATCACCGGCAGGTCGCTCTCCGATGAGGCCACCTCGACCGCCTGGACCAGCGACTCCAGGTCACCGAAGGTCTCCAGGATCAGCAGGTCCACCCAGTCGCACAGTGCGGCGATCTGCTCCCGCAACGCCTCCGCCCGCGCACTCGCCGGGACCCGGCGCACCGCGGGAGCGCTGACCGCCGGCCCGACCGACCCCGCGACCAGCACCGGATGCCCCGCCCGCTGCACTGCCTCGCGCGCCAGCCTGGCGCCCGCGATGTTGATCTCCGAGACGCTGGTCTCCAGCGCGGACCCGGCCAGCCGCAACCGGTTCGCGCCGAAAGTATTGGTCTGCAGGATCCGCGCGCCCGCGCTGACGTAGGCCGCGTGCAGGTCACGGACCAGCGCCGGGCGGGACAGGTTGAGCTCGGCCAGCGAGCGGTCCAGCGGTACTCCGGCGGCGTGCAGCATCGTGCCCATGGCGCCGTCACAGACGATCACCTCACCGGCACGCAGTTCCTCGAGCACCGTCCGGGATCCCTGTGGGTCCATTGCCTTGCCTCCCAGCCCGGATTCTCCCCCGCTTCACCCGAAACATCGAGCGCTGCGTGCCCCACCCCAGCCGCCAGCGAGCTCATTGCGCCGTGAACTCGGCGCCATTGACGTGGCCAGGGCCTCTATATGTCGTTCCGGTCGAGTTCATAGCGCCCCCGCCGATGAGGGCAACGGTTATTCGGGGTCGATTCCGTGCTCTCGGAGTAACAGCACACCGAGCTCACGGGCCCGCGCGGCGGCTTGGGTGTCGCCTTCGGCCGCGGCGATGATCGATCCCTTCATCAGGATGTGCCACTGGCGGGCGAAGGGGTCGGGATCGGTCACCCCGGCCTTCAGCGCCAGCTCGCACAGGTAGCTGCGGATGTTCGCCAGGTGCTGCACGCTCGCCTGCCGGACCGGACTGTTCCGGTCGGTCACCTCGAGCAGGGTGGTCACGAAGGCGCACCCTTCGAAGTCCGCCCGGGCGAACCACTCCCCGAACAGCTCGAAGATGGCCAGCAGGCGCTGCACCGGAGTCTCGCCCCGGCGCTGGGATTCAGCCCGTACCCACCCGTGCGTCCAGAGCATCTCGCGCCGCGCCAGGAAGGCTAGGATGAGTTCGTCTTTGGACGCGAAGTTCCGGTACAGCGTCATCTTTGCGACGCCTGCCTCACCGATTACCGCATCCACCCCGACGGCACGAGTGCCCTGGCGACTGAACAGGTCATATGCCGCACGAACCACCCGGTCACGACCGCTCTCGACGTCAGCACCGTTGGCCGGGATGCCGTCAGCGGATTCCACCGGTTTCTGAGTAGATTTCCGTGATGGGTTCGGGGTCACCAGTTACCAATCCTGGGAGAAAAATTGCCCCAGTGTACCAGTGGGGTGTTCTCGCATTGGCTTATCGGAGGTACTCGGGTGTCCGGTGCGCGACGGCCATCGTACGCGATCGAGGTCCGGCAGGCGGTTACCCAGGATCTGCCCGCCGTGCACCGGATCGTCACGGCGGCGTACGCGGAGTTCGAACCGTGGCTGACACCGGAGAACTGGAGCCGGATGATGGGCAACATCGCCAGGGTCGTCGAGCCCGGCGCGCCGGGCCGGCTGCGGGTCGCTGAACTCGGCGGTCGGGTCGCCGGCACGGTGACCTACCTGCCGCCCGGCCCCAAGGACTACCAGCGGGTCCCGGCCGAGTGGGCGGTCATCCGGGTGCTGGGGGTGGACCCTGGGCTGCGCGGACGCGGGGTGGCGCGGGCCCTGACCGACGACTGCCTGGCTCTGGCACGCGCCGACCACGCGCCCGCGGTCGGCCTGCACACCGCGGAGATGATGCTGGCAGCGCGGACGCTCTACGAGCGCTGCGGCTTCCTCCACCAGCACGACTTCGCGCATCTGGGTCTCCGCTTCAGCATCTACGTCCGGTCGATGTGACACCGATGTCCACGTTATCGGCCTTTCCCACCAGTCGCTGGATCCCGGGCCACTACCGCCGTGCGTAGGCTGTCGCCATGAGCAGGCTGGTCCAGCGCCCGCTGCGAGTCGTCGTCGTCGATGATCATCAGATGGTGCTGGATGGGCTGCGCGCGATGCTGGCCACCTACTCCGCGCAGGTCGAGATCGTCGGCGAGGCCACCGATCCGGAGCTTGCGATGAAGGTCATCACCGCGCAGGGACCGGACATCACCCTGCTCGACGTCCGGCTACGTGGCTCCAGCGGCCTGGACCTGTGCGCGGAGATCCAGAAACGGCAGGTCGGTTGCAAAGTTGTCTTCCTGACCGTCTACGACGACGAGCAGTACCTCTACCAGGCACTGCGGCTGGGTGCGGCCGGGTTCCTGCTCAAGCGGGTGCGTGGAGCGGAGCTGGTCGATCACTTGCAGCGGATACAGCAGGGTGAGGTCCTGATCGATCCCAGCCTGGCGACGAAGGTCGCGATGTCGGTGGCTCACCTGCGCGGCGGGGAGTTCTGGCCGGGGGCTCGCCTGGGGCTGACCCAGCGGGAGAGCGAGGTACTCGCGCTCATGGTGGCCGGACTGTCCAACCGCGCCATCGCCGGCCGGCTCATCGTGAGCGAGGAGACCGTCAAGACACACGCCCGCGGGATCTACCGCAAGCTCGATGTGACCGACCGCTCCGGTGCGGTCGCCGCGGCGCTGCGGGAGGGCGTATTCCAGTGACGCACGCACGGCAGGGCCTGGCCGGTGCCGATTCCGACGCCCTGCTGCTGCACCGGGTGATCGAGATCCTCTCCGCCGGCCTGGACCTGGACGGGGTGGCCCAGGGGGTGGCCGGTCTGATCACCGAGACCACCTCCACCGATGTGTGCTTCGTCCACCTGCTGGACCCGGCCGGGGACCGGCTGCACCTGCGCGGTGCCACCCCTCCGTTCGACCAGCTGGCCGGGCAGATCAAGCTGCCGGTCGGCGAGGGCGTGTCCGGGTGGGTCGCCGCGCACTGCGAACCGGTCGTGATCACCGACGACAAGCAGGCCGATCCGCGCTACCGCTACTTCCCCGAGTTGCGCGGGGAGGAGTTCATCTCGATGGCCTCGGTGCCGATGCTCACCCGGCCGGGCGCCCTGGTCGGCGTGCTCAACGTGCATACCCGGCGCCGCCGCCAGTTCACCAAGGCCGATGTCGAGCTGCTGGGCTCGGTGGCCGGGCTGATGGCCGGGGCCATCGAGAACGCGACCTTGCACACCAGGCTCGCCGAGCGGGAGGAGGCGATGGAACGCTTCGCCGAACGGATCGTGCTGCTGCAGGAGACCGAACGGCGCCGGCTCGCCGGCGAGATCCACGACGGGATCAGCCAGCGCATCGTCAGCCTGTCCTTTCATCTCTCGGCGGCGGCGGATGCGGTGGGCTCCGATCCGGCCGGGGCCGCCGCGCAGATCGCCCGTGCCCAGGACCTCGCCGCCGGGGCGTTGGACGAAGCCCGCCACGCCATCGCCGGGTTGCGCCCGCCCGTGCTCGATGACCTCGGGCTGGCCGCCAGTCTGGAAAGCCTCGCGCGGTCCATCCCGCTGCCCAACGTCCAGGTGGACACCATCACGACCTGCCTGCCCGAGCACGCCGAGACCGCCGTGTACCGGATTGCCCAGGAGGCGCTGCAGAATGTGATGAAACATGCCCACGCCGAGCACGTCCAGCTGCGGCTGTCGGTGGCCGCCGGCGGGGTCCTGCTGGAGATCTCCGATGACGGCGTGGGCTTCGACCCGGCCGCCACTGCCCAGCGAGCCGGGCCGGTGGGATACGGCCTGCCTGGCATGCAGCAGCGTGCCGAGCTGCTGGCGGGGCAGCTCACCGCGGACAGCGCTCCCGGCCGCGGCACCGTGATCCGGCTCCGGGTTCCCCTCGCTCCAGAGCACCAGCCCCCGCTCACCCACCCGCACTGACACCCTCACCCGCCCGCTGCCCTGCCTGCGCCGAGTTTCACACCAGCGCTGTCGTGGGTCGCCCCGACAACCGTCCTGTGAAACTCGGCGCGCGGAGGGCTGCGCAACTCGGGGTGCGCGCAGGGCCGCGCCGCGGGTCAGGACTTGAGGGCGCAGGCAGCGACGGTTGCAGCGTGGATAGCCCGCTCGAGCAGATCCTCGCCGAGGTCCCCGAGCTCGACGTTGATCCGGACCAGCTCGGCGGCCGCCTGGGCGGCTGCGGTCGCCAGGGTAGCCGCGGTGAGGGCGTCACCACGCAGGTTGGGGTTGCCCCGCTCGGCGATCTGCACGGCTTCGATGGCCACCCCGCTGGCCAGCTCGGCGATCTCGGCCGGTATCCGGGAGGCCCGATCCAGGGTGCGCCGGATCTGCCGGCGCCGCACATCCGGGTCGGGCTCACGGGGCAGCGCGAACGCCGCGAGCACAGCCTGGTACGCCTCGACGTCGCGCTCGGCGAGCGCGACAACCTGCTCCCGGACCCGGTCCGCGTGCGCCGCCCGCCCCGCCGAGTCGATCAGCTGCGTGGTGGAGAACCGGGCAGCCATCGCGAGCAGCCCGGCGGCCATTCCCGCCGTGATCGCCGCCGCAGCGCCGGCCCCTGGCGCGGGCTGCTTGGCGGCGAACCGGTCGAGTAACTCCGCCACCGAGCATTCGAGCAGCGGAGCGCTTCGCCCCGGAATCACGACAACCCGACGATCTCACCGTTGGCATCGATGTCGATCCGGGTCGCGGCGGGACTACCGCTCAGACCCGGCATGGTGCGCATATCGCCACAGATCGGGTAGATGAACCCGGCACCGACCGAGGCTCGCGCCTCCCGGACCGGCAACACCCATCCGCTCGGCGCACCCTTGAGCGCGGGATCAGATGAGATCGACAGGTGCGTCTTGGCGATGCACACCGGCAGCTTCCCGAAACCGTTGCGTTCGTAGCTCTCCAGCTGCCGGGATGCCTTGTAGTCGTACTCCACTGCTTGGGCCCCGTACACCCGCAGGGCCACGGTGAGGATCTTCTCCCGCAGTGTCGCATCGTTGGGGTACAGGTAAGCGAAGTTGGACTGCTCCTGGGCGGCCTCTGCCACCGCGGTGGCCAGCTCCGCCGCCCCCTTGCCGCCCTCGGCGAAGTGCGTGCACAGTGCCGACCGGGCACCCAGGCTCTCCGCTATCTCGTGGATGACCCGGTGCTCGGAGGGATGATCGGTGGGGAAGGCGTTGATCGCCACCACCGGCGAGACGCCGTGGATCCGCACGTTCTCGATCTGCTTGCGCAGGTTGGCGGCACCGGCGTGCACGTCGTCCGGGTTCTCGGCCAGCATCTCTTCCGGCAAGGGACGGCCAGCGGCGACCTTATGCCGGCCGGAGTGTGTCTTGAGTGCTCGCACCGTGGCCACCAGTACCGCCGCGTCGGGTCGCAGCCCCGACGCCCGGCACTTGATGTTGAAGAATCGCTCGGCGCCCATGTCGGCCCCGAAACCGGCCTCGGTCACCAGGTAGTCGCCGCCGTGGATGCCGATGAGGTCGGCGATCACCGAGGAGTTGCCGTGCGCGATGTTGCCGAAGGGCCCGGCGTGCACCAGCACCGGGGTGCCCTCCAGTGTCTGCAGCAGGTTGGGCTTGATCGCCTCCCGCATGATCACTGCCATCGCACCGGCGGCCCTCAGGTCCTCGGCCGTCACCGGCTGCCCTTCACGGGTCTGGCCGACCACGATCCGGCCCAGCCGGGCTCGCATGTCCTGCAACGAGGTGGACAGCGCGAGGACCGCCATCACCTCGCTGGCCGCGGTGATGTCGAAACCGCTCTGCCGGGGTGTCCCGTCGGCTCGCGTGCCCAGCCCGATCACGATGTTGCGCAGCGCCCGGTCGTTGACGTCGAGCACCCGGTTCCAGGTGATGCTGTGCGGGTCCAGCGCAACCCCGTTCCGTTGCTGCAACTGGTTGTCGATCATTGCGGAGAGCAGGTTGTGCGCCGCGGTCACGGCGTGCATGTCCCCGGTGAGGTGCAGGTTGAGGGTCTCCATCGGCACGACCTGGCTGTAGCCGCCACCTGCCGCCCCACCCTTGATCCCGAAGGTGGGGCCCATCGAGGGCTGCCGGATCGCCACCGTGGCGCGCTTGCCGATGTGCGCGAACCCCTGGCCCAGCCCGACGGTGGTCGTCGTCTTACCTTCCCCGAGCGGGGTCGGTGTGACGGCGGTGACCACCACGTACTTCGCAGCGGGAGCTTGCGCCAGCTCCTTGACGGCCGCTTCTTTGATCTTCACCACGTGCTCGCCGTAGGGCTCGAGCAGGTGCGGGCCCAGGCCCATCTCGGCCGCGACATCGGCCAACGGCCTGAGCGAGGCACCACGAGCAATCTCAAGATCGCTAGGAAAGGCCATCACGCAATTCCTCCCCTCCACCCATCCCCGACATGGAGACATATCAGGGTAAACAAGGCCCCACGAACCCCGATATGTCTCCATGTCGGGAGGGCGTTACTGCTAGTAGCGGTAGTGGTTCGACTTGTAGGGGCCCTCTACGTCCACGTCGATGTACTCGGCCTGCTCCTTGGTGAGTTTCGTGAGCTCGCCACCCAATGCCTCGACGTGAATCCGGGCTACCTTCTCATCGAGCACCTTGGGCAGGGTGTAAACCTCCCGGTCGTACTCCTCATGCTTCTGGAAGAGCTCGATCTGCGCGATGACCTGGTTGGAGAACGAGTTCGACATCACGAAACTGGGGTGCCCGGTGGCGTTTCCCAGGTTCAGCAACCGGCCCTCAGACAGAACGATGATCGAGTGCCCGTCCTTGAATGTCCATTCGTCCACCTGCGGCTTGATCACCAGGCGGCGGGCTCCCGAACGGCGTTCCAGGCCGGCCATGTCGATCTCGTTGTCGAAATGCCCGATGTTCCCCAGGATGGCCTGGTGCTTCATCCTCGCCATATGGTCGACCGTGACGATGTCCTTGTTTCCGGTGGCGGTGACAATGATGTCCGCCCGGTTGATGACGTTCTCCAATGTGTCGACGGTGAAGCCATCCATCATCGCCTGCAAAGCGCAGATCGGGTCGATCTCGGCCACCACCACCCGGGCGCCCTGACCGCGCAGCGATTCTGCGCAACCCTTTCCGACGTCGCCGTACCCGCAGATCACCGCGAGCTTGCCGGCGATCAGGACGTCGACGGCCCGGTTGATCCCGTCCACCAGGGAATGCCGGCAGCCGTACTTGTTGTCGAACTTCGACTTGGTCACCGAGTCATTGACGTTGATCGCCGGGAACAAGAGCTCACCGGCGGCGGCCAGCTGGTAGAGCCGGTGCACGCCGGTGGTGGTCTCCTCGGTCACGCCACGGATTCCCTCGCCGATCGCCGTCCACTTGTTCGGCGTGGCGGCCAGCGAGTTCCGCAGGATCTCCAGGAACACCTTCCACTCGTCGGTGTCCTCGTCGTCCTCGGAGGGCACTGCCCCGGCCTTCTCGAAAGTGGTTCCCTTGTGTACCAGCAGGGTGGCGTCCCCGCCGTCATCCAGGATCATGTTCGGGCCGGAGCCGTCAGGCCAGGTCAGCATCTGCTCCATGCACCACCAGTACTCGCCCAGCGTTTCGCCCTTCCAGGCGAAGCACGGCACTCCCTGCGGCTCTTCGGCGCTGCCATGCGGACCGATCACCACCGCGGCAGCGGCGTGATCCTGGGTGGAGAAGATGTTGCACGAGGCCCAGCGGACCTCGGCCCCGAGGCTGACCAGGGTCTCGATCAGCACGGCCGTCTGAACGGTCATGTGCAGCGACCCTGAGATCCGCGCCCCGCGCAACGGATAGACGTCGGCGTACTCCCGCCGCAACGCCATCAAACCCGGCATCTCGTGCTGCGCCAACCGGATCTCGTTACGGCCGAAGTCAGCTTGACTCAGATCGGCAACAGCAAAATCGATACCATTGAGGTTCTGCAGCTTTTTCTCAGCGGCAGGAGCCACAGTCATAGAAACACACCCCTTGTCGGTGAATTTGGTTCGCACGCGCACACGTGGTCGGCCACCTCCGCTGCGCTCTTCGGTCCGTAGGCTTCGCTAAACCGTTCCATGAACGTCTCGGGTTCGAACTCGTGCTCCTGGGTTCCGACGGATTCGATCACCAGGGTGGCCAGCGTGCAGCCGAGCTGAGCGGCCTGCTCATCACCCACGCCCCACTGGGCCCCGGCCAGGAAACCGGCCCGGAAAGCGTCCCCCACGCCGGTGGGATCGGCCTTGAGCCGCTCGTGTGGCGGCGTCACGGAGACGACCGGCTCAGCTGGGCGTTTCACGGTCACTCCCTTGGCGCCCCGGGTGGTCACCGAGGCGCCCACCCGAGCCAGGATCTCCGCATCGCCCCAGCCGGTCTTGCGTTCGAGCAGGTCCCGCTCGTAGGCGTTGGTGAACAGGTAGCTCGCCCCGTCGACCAGCTGCGCGATCGCGTCGGCGTCGAGGCAGGAGAGCTGCTGGGAAGGGTCGGCAGCGAACGGGTAGCCGCGCTCGCGGCACTCCTGGGTGTGCCGGAGCATCGCCGCCGGGTCACCGGGGCCCACCAGCACCAGATCAACCCCGCCCATGCGATCCACGATCGGTGTCAGCTCGATCTCCCGGGACTCGCTCATCGCTCCGGCGTAGAACGACGCGATCTGGTTCTGGTCGGCGTCAGTGGTGCAGTGGAACCGCGCGGTGCGCCTGGTCTGCGAGATGTGCACCGCGCTGGTGTCCACCCCGTGGACGGAGAGCCAGCGCCCGTACTCAGCGAAGTCGGCACCGACCGCACCCACCAGCACCGGCGCCAATCCCAGGCAGCCCAGGTTGAACGCGATGTTGGCGGCCGCCCCGCCGCGCCGGATCGCCAAGTCGTCCACCAGGAAGGACAGCGAGAGGTGCTCCAACGCCTCGGGCACGATCTGCTCGGCGAACCGGCCAGGGTAGACCATCAGGTAGTCGGTCGCGATCGATCCGGTGACGACGATGCTCACCACGGACTCCTCCGACCTCCCAACCTCTCAGGACCTGCCTCACACCGCAGCCGGCTCGCTGCTGGCCGGCAACCCGGCTGATTCTCGCAGCTCGGCGGCCTTGTCGGTGCGTTCCCAGGTGAAGTCGGGGTCATTTCGCCCGAAGTGGCCATAGGCAGCGGTCTTGGTGTAGATCGGCCGGTGCAGCCCCAGATAGCTGCGGAATGCAGCCGGGCGCAGGTCGAAGTGCTCACCGATCAGCTTCTCGATGGTGGTGCGCGGCACCTGCTCGGTGCCGAAGGTCTCCACCAGCAGGGACAGCGGCCGGGCGACACCGATCGCGTAGGCCACCTGGACCTCGACCCGGCCGGCCAGGCCGGCCGCGACGATGTTCTTGGCCACGTACCGGGCCGCGTAGGCCGCGGAGCGGTCCACCTTGGACGGGTCCTTGCCGGAGAACGCCCCGCCACCGTGCCGGGCGAACCCGCCGTAGGTGTCCACGATGATCTTCCGTCCGGTCAGACCGGCGTCACCGACCGGTCCGCCGATCACGAAGCGTCCAGTGGGGTTGACGAACAGGTTCTCCGCCAGCTCCTTCCCGCTGTAGAAGTCCCGGGGCAACTCGGCCAGCACGACGTGTTCCCACAGGTCCGCGCGGATCTGCTCGGTGGTGACGTCCTCGGCGTGCTGGGTGGAGATCAGCACCTTCTCCACCCCGATCGGCACACCGTCGCGGTACCGGACCGTTACCTGCGTCTTGCCATCCGGGCGCAGGTAGCCAAGCGTGCCGTCCTTGCGCACCTGCGACAGCCGCCGGGAGAGCCGGTGCGCCAGCGCGATCGGCATCGGCATCAGCTCAGGAGTCTCGTTGGTCGCGTAGCCGAACATCATCCCCTGGTCACCCGCACCAGCGCTGTCCAACTCGTCCTCGGACAGCGACCCTCGTCGCTCGTGGGCCATGTCGACGCCCTGGGCGATATCCGGGGACTGCTTGTCCAGCGCGGTCATCACCGCACAGCAGTGCCCGTCGAAGCCGAAGGCGCCGTTGTTGTATCCGATGTCGCAGATCGTGTCGCGAACGATCTGGGTGTAGTCCAGCACGCCGGGTGTGGTGATCTCACCAGCCAGCACCACCATCCCGGTGGTGATCAGCGTCTCGCAGGCCACCCGCGAGTTCGGGTCCATCGTCAGCGCCGCGTCCAGCACCGCGTCCGAGATCTGGTCGGCCATCTTGTCCGGGTGGCCCTCGGTCACCGACTCAGAGGTGAAGAGGAACTCAACGGATTCCAGCTGGCTCATGTGGGGATCACGCTCCTTAGGGCTGCTTCGGACTGGGCTGCTTCGGATTCGGCCGGCGGGGTGATCAGCGTGCGGCGGACCGAGGCGGTTCCCTCGACCATCGCGGTCAGCTTGGCCCGGGCGACATCGGAGGGGAGGTGACGCAGCCCGCAATCCGGATTGATGATCAATTTCTCGGCGGGGAATGTCCCCAGTGCCTTGCGGATGCGCGCAGCGATGAGTTCTGCGGACTCGACCTGCTCGGTCTTGACGTCCACCACTCCTAGCCCGAGCGCCCGGTCCCAGCCGAGCTCCTGGATGACGGGCAGATCGTCGTAACCCTTACGACCGAACTCGAGGACGAGCTGATCCACCTTCGCATCGAGCACCGCAGGAAACAGGAAATTGTAGTGCCCTTCCCACGAGGGCCGCGCGTAGCGGTTTCCGTAACAGACGTGCAGGCCCCAGGTGACGTCGATGCCCTCGGTCACGATGTTGATCGCCTCGACCGCCACCCCCACCTCGTCCGGGTATCCGGCCAGGAACGGTTCGTCGATCTGCAGCAACTGCGCTCCCGCATCGGCCAGCGCCCGCGCCTCGGCGTTGAGCACCCGTGCCAGCGCCAGGACCAGATCGGCCGGCTCCGCATAGGCCTTGTTCTGGATCCGGTGGGACAGCGAGAAGGGCCCCGTGAAGGAGAACTTGACGGGGCGATCCGTGTGCTGGCGGGTGAATCGGTAATCGTCAGCAAGACCCAGTGGTGACGGGTCCACCGGTAAGGGTTCGGCGACGAGGGGAGTGTCGTAATAATCGTAGTAGAACGATTTGACGGTCACCGGGATGTGCACACCCGGGATCCGAGCCAGCAGGTAATCGATGTCGTTGTCCCGCCGCAACTCCCCGTCGGAGACGATATCGATCCCGGCAGTCTCCTGATCCTTCAGCGCTGCTTTGATCGCCATGTCATGGATCTCACCGAGATGGCCACGGCTGATGCGGTTGCGGTAGTAATCGGTCTTGAGCCGCTCGAGCCACTCCGGGACCGAGTACGACCCCACGACAGTGGTCGGTAGTACGGGAGTCATGTCAGTCCCTCACCTGCGTCAATCCCTTACTTGGGCAGTCATGGTGACGATGTTGGTGCCGGTGCGGTGCGCGAAGCGCTGGAAGTCCACGTCGAACCCCTTGCGGCGTCCGATGTGGGCCAGCAAGGGCCCGTTAAGCCAGTTCACGACGGAACCGTCGTATTTTCCGGGACCACGGAAATCAGTGCGATAGGCATGAACGTCGGTGACGAACAGGTCGTGACAGATCAGCTTGCCGTAGGGATGCAGCAACGGGACCGTGTCCACGAAACTGGCCACCGCGCCGTTGTTCACATGCATCCGGATGGCGGCGCCGGATTCCAGCAGCGGGCGTAACATCTCACCGCTGACCGTGGGCGCGATCTGGTAGAGGTCGAGACCGGGTAGCGGGACGTAACGCTCTTCCAAGCGCAATGCCGCCCAGGCTTGACGCCAGAACTCCACCGCCGACTCGACCGAGGAGAAGTGCGCGGGCGCCGCCTCGGCCAGCAAGGCAGGCCCCAGGCGCAGCAGCTTGCCGATCAGTTCCGGAACCTGCCCGAGTGTCGCCGATGCCAGCTCAGCCAGGCCGGCGGCCTCCTCGGTGGGCAGGTACGCCCTGCTCTGCACGGTGTAGGTGTGCCCGCCGATCTGGGCGACCTCGTCGGTGGGCAGGTTGTCGTAGACGTTGGAGATGTAGACCAGGAAGACCTTGTAACGCAGGAAGCCCAGCGCGGTGCGGGGCTGGGTGGCGTCCAGGGCGAACGAGCTGACGTGTTGGGCGTGATCGGCGACGGCGCGGCGGGCCAGTTCCAGGACATGCGGCGAGTAGTCGCACATCAGGTAGTGCAGCCGCCGGTAGTAGTCCTTGCCCTGCTCGGCCTCTATCGCGACGAACTCGTCCAGCCAGGTCTTGGCCTGGCCCCCGTTACCCGGTCCGAGCTCGACGACATAGAGCTCCTCGGGCAGCGCTCTGCGCGCGGCCAGCGAGTCCCAGAGCACGAACAGGTCCGCGATGATCTCGCGTACCGCGTCCCGGTTCCGCGCATCGCTCTCCCCGCCGGGCAGGGTCTGCTCGTACTGCCGTCCGGTGGCCTTCTCCCACAGGTCCAGTGCCTTCCAGTACAGCGCGTTGAAATCCCAGATCAGGCTGGTACGGGTGGCTTGCCACGGCTCGAGGTGAACCCGGGTCGGGTCCACCCCTGCGCTGCGGGCCCGGATCATCTCCAGGGTGAGCTGTTTGAGCGGGACATCGCAGCTGCGCCGGACGTCGACGGCGACTTCCATCTCGTCCTCGGACACCGCGGAGAGCGCCACCGGCGCCACCGGCGAGTCATGCCCGTGAGCAGCCAGGATTGCCCGGATGTCGACGACGTCCCGGAAGTTGTTGCGGTACTGGACCCAATCGCACACCACCCGGACCCGGGACAGATCCACTGAGTCCTCGGCAAGCGCCTCCAGCACCGGGCCCAGCGCGGCGGTCACGTCCACGGGCTTGTTGCCACGCAACCTGCCGGTGGGACGAAAATCAACCAGCACGGCCGGTGTCCATCGTCGAGGATTGATCCGGGCGGGGGGCCAGCAAACGGGGGCGGAAGCCGGCACCGCGTAACCGGGCGATGGTCGCCTGGAGATGCTCGATCTCCCGGCGGAGGGCCTCGGCGGTGTCCCACTCAGGAACCTTGACGGCGTCCTGAGTGACGTGCAACCGGCACCCACAGTGCGGGCAGTTGAACTCGTGCGCCATCGCACCCTCCAGACGCGTGAACCCCCGCTGTGAGCCGGGCCACATCCTTAGTGAAGAGGTACCTCGGGGTGCAGAACAACCGGGCGCGGGCACGAAAACCCAGGCCACACATTTGTGGTGAGACCACAAAGCATCCTGACGCTGCCGATCTGAGCGCCGCTTGACGCTCAGGTAGCCCGCTCATGTGTGCCGGCCCGCGCCAGCAGCTCCTCGCATGTTCGGACCAGAACTTCCGCCGCGTCCCGGAGGGCTCTGGTGGATGCCGGATGGTAGGCACGGTGCTGCCAGCGCGCCAGCTCCAGTTCAGCGGCCTGGCGCACCTGGCGTGGATCGGCGTCGGCCCGCAGCCCGAGCCTGGTCCTCGGTTCCGCTCCGGCCGTCCCCAGCAGCCTTTCGGCCACCTCTTGTTCGTCGGGGGTGAGCGGCAGCGTGCCGGATCGCAGCACATCGAGGAGGTCGATCTCGGTCAGCTCGTGGGATTCCGAACGGATCTGCTCGAGCTGGTAGATCAGGCGGTTAGCCCGGTCTCCCTCCAGCGGGGACGAGCGCAGCACGGTACCGAGCTCCCGCAGCGCCGAGCGTGCCTGGAACGCGTCGGATCGATGGAGGTCGCCCGCGGGAGTGACCCCGCCCACCCCTACTCGAGCCGAACGATCCAGCCTGACCTGGATTTCGTCAAACCGGGCGTGGTGTGCGGTGCTGTCGTAGAGCTCGCGCATCTCACGGAGGAGCTCTCGCACCCGGTCCAGCAGGAACTGCTCACGGGGGAGCGGGACAGAGCCGTCGATCGTCGTACCTGCACCCGGGGCCGACTTGATCGAGACCTTACCGCCCACTGAGGCGATCCGGGCAGTGACGTTACGCAGCCCTCGCGTCATCGGAGGGTCACCATGACAGTCGTCGGGCGCCACAGTGAAACCCGGCCCGGTGTCATGGACGATGAAGCGCAGAGAAGCGTCCGCCTCGTGGAGCTGCACTCCCACAGCAGCGCCCGGTGCATGCTTGCGCGCGTTGTTCACCGCCTCCAGGCAGCAGAAATAGACGGCGGCCTCGACTTCTGGAGGATAACGACGTTCGGCAGGGGTCTCAGGTGACGTCAGGGCGATCGGCGGGTGGGCGCCAGACAGTTCGGAGCGCAACGCCGCGACCAACCCGCGGTCGGACAGCAAGATCGAGCACATCCCGGTCGCCGTGTCGCTCAGCATCGCGTCCGCGGTATTGACCTGGGTAATGAGCTGTCCCAGGCGATCCCGCGCTTGGAGTGACTCACCGCTGGCGATCTCGTGTTCGACCAGACCAAGGGTCATCCGCAGCGACACCAGATGATGCTGTGCCCCGTCATGTAGGTTCCGCTCGATCATTCGCCGCTCGCTATCCATCTCGGCGACCGCCTGGCGCCGGGAGATGGCGATGTCCTCAGCGTGTGCGAGTGCCGCCCGGAGTTGTCGCTCAAGCTCAATCCCGAGCCGGCTCACCTGCAGAACGGCACCGAGGCTGTCTGCGATGTCCTCCAGCAGGTGACGGCGCTGGGCGTTCAGGCCCGCGACCGCCGCCCGATCCACCGTGATCGTGCCAACCTGGGTCTCGCCGCGCCGGATCGGGAGTGAGACGTACTCAGCAGGATCCAAGGCATCGTCGCCGCTCACCCATGCATAGGTGCGGTCCTGCAGCCCGGGACGGATGACGGTCAGTTGGCACGAGTTCGCGCCGAGCCCGTGGGCGACCGCCTCCGGCACCCCGGCAAGATCGGGTGCATCCGCCGAGGCGGACCGTGACAGCGATGTGAGGTCGGCCAGCACGCTATAGGGCGTCGGCCGGCTGCCGTACAACAGCCTGTCCACGACATGTTCCGTGTGCGTGTAGAGCGGCAAGAAAACCAGCGCGACGCACACCGTGGCCAGGACGGTCGGCTGAAGGTCGGTCAGCTGATCAGCGACTGCCCGGACGACTACGAACACGCCTCCCGCGAGCACGGCGACGACCGTGGCCGCAAGGCCACGGCTGAACAGCGGCTCTGCTCTCCACAGCCGGTTGCGCGGTGCGGCGATCAGTACCGCTGCCGCGATGGCCGGCGCTGCCAGGCGGGAGAACCAGAACAGCGGCGCTGCGGGAACCTCGACGAAAGAACCCGTGGAGGTTGGGTCGACGATGGTAATCCCGGGTTGGTCGAGGTGCCGCAGTAACAGGGTGATGATCCACAACACCATCGAGATGCAGAACGCAGCCGCGAGCACGCTGAGCAGCAGCCGTGCCTGCGTCCGCTGCTGCGAAGTCGCCCCCCTCCGGATTCGCCGGGGAAGCGAAGCCAGCCCGACGAGGGGGACGGCCAGCCCGCAGAACAGCACGCTGCTGATCGCATAGGGGAGCAGTGTGGTGCCGAGCCCGACAATGCCGAGGATCGCCACACCTATGACCATCATGACCCGGCGATGCGGGACGGAGTCCAAGGCGTCGTCCCACCGCCCGGTGGGGAACAGCAACAGCCCAAGAAGGTAGGCCGCACAGGTGACGACGTGCAGAAACTCGTCATGCAGACCGGTGATGCCGTAACCAGCGGCGGCCTGCACCACCAGCTCCGCAGTATCCGCTTGCAGGTTGAAGGCACTGGCCGAGCCCATGACACCGAGCGCCAGCAGCTTGGTGACCCAACTACGGCCACCGACACCAAGCAGAATGACACAGACCACGAGGCTCAGGGCGCTGAAGGCGTAGTCCAGCAACGCCTGGCCCAGGGGCTCACTCCGGGGAATCCCGGCCAGGACGCCGCGAGCCCACACGCTGCCGTTCGACGCGGCCGCGGCGAAGGTCGCAGCCGCACCGGGCCAATGGGTGGCGACCGATACGACACCGCCGAGCGCCAGCGTCCCGACCACCACCACAGCACTGATGGCGAACAACGCCCAGTATGCGAAGTGAAAGACGCGCTCCGACGGTCGGGTGATCATGGTGGATCCTGGCCGGGCCGGAACCGCTCTGGCCGTAGTCCGGAACGGTGGTCCACCGACGGCTCGAGCCGATCGGGGAGCCAGGCTCGTAGCTCGATGTCGCCCGCGCTGCCCTCGATGACGTCCACGTCGCCTCCCAGCGCCGCCAGCCGGTCGATATCGACGGTCAGCACTGCGAGCACGTCGGTGGCCGCGGTCGCAGGAGTGGGATCATGGATGCGGACGGCCAGCAGCGCCTTGATGTGTTCGAGGTGCACGTGCAGTGGTTCTGCGGCCGGTCGGCCGGCCAGATGCTGCATCGCCGAGGCCGCCAGGTAGTAAATTCCCGACTCGATCTCCCACGCCAATCTCTGGGAGAGATTCCCGGACAGGCGCACCTGCCGCGGTAGATCGGCCGCCACTTCGTCGAGCGCGCCGTAGGGGCCTTGGTCCCGTAACACCGCTGGGTAGACCCCCCGGACGATCACGCGGAATCGGTCGAGCAACTCATCCAGCCCGTTTCGAACTTGCGTGACGGCCCGCACCGCACCCTCGACCGACGCAACGTCACCGGAGAGAAGGCGCTGCGCTCCGGCGATCTCGGTGCGCAGCGTCATGAGTCGACCAGTTGTCACATTGGTGAGCTCGGTGACCAGCCGCTGACGCTCGACATCCCGTGCCCTGGTCAATCGTTGCCGGGATGCCCGGAGTTCATCAGCCAGCTCGTCCGCACGCCGCACCCGCTCCTCGAGTTCAGCGTTGAGCTGCGCACCGCGTAGTAACAGCCCAGCGCCGTTGGCGACATCCTGTACGAGCTGCCGGTCGGCCGGCGTTACGGCAAGGCCCGGTTTGCTGATGGTGAGCGCCGCCCGAAGCATGGACCCGTCGAGTACCGGTACCACATGGCCGACGTCGGGCCGGCCCAGCAGAGCGGCCAGACCAGCGATGGTGCGGGAACCGGCACCGTCGAATGGGGGGTAGGACGCGACACTGACCAGTGTGTCCTCCACCGCCAACCAGATGACGGCGCTCTGAGCTTGAGTGCCCTCGGCCAGCACTCTGGCCAGGTCCGGAAGAGCCTGCTCCACTGAACCGGTCTGGATTCGGGCGGCAGCATCCGCGAGGGCTGAGTAAGGGGTGGTCGTGGGGTGGTGCGCGACGCCCTGAACCAACCGGTCGATGTGAGGTGACGCGATCGCGAGCACAGCCACACTCATCGCCGCCGCCACGAACGGAAGCAGGAGCATGGCCCCGGCGGATGTGACGAGAAGCCCAGAGCTGCCCGCAACGATGGCGAAGGTAGCACCGACCAGGCAGCCGACCAGCAAGAACCGCAACGGTCTGGCTGCAATCATTCTGTTCACCGCACACCGCCGGTCCGGCCGGAGGCCGGCACCGCAGCATCAGATTGCCAACTGCGGGCGGATGGCACACTCGTGCCGGCCATCGCTCCCCCCGGTTATGGTGCCCACGCTGAAGAACCGACGACGAGCAACCAGGCCTGGTCCATCACGACCCCGTCCGCTGTGACCGCAGGTAAGTCAGGACAGCAAGGACCCGCCGATGATGCGCGGCCGTGTCGATATGAAGCCCGAGCTTGGTGAAGATATTCGCGATATGCTTTTCAACCGCCTTGGGCGTGACGTAGAGCTGTCCAGCGATCCCACCGTTCGATCGCCCCTCGGCCATCAACCTCAGAACCTCCAGCTCCCGGTCGGAGAGCGTTGCGACAATATCTTTCTTGTCTCCTCTGGGTCGGTCGACCAACCGTTTCGCCAGGACCGGCTCGATGACGATCTCCCCGTTGTATATTCTACTCAAAGTGTCGGTGAGGACATCAACACTGCCCACTTTCTCCTTGAGCCGGTAACCGATTCTTTCGGTACCGATCTCGAGGATCCGCATGAGATAATGAGATTCCGCGTAATGAGACAGGAACAGCAGCCCTAAATCAGGATGCGCGCTCCTCAGCCGTTCGGCGGTGACCAGGCCGCCGTCTGGCTCCGGTGGCATACGGATGTCCAGAATCGCGACATCTGCGGGCTGGGCTGATAACAGCGCGACCAGTTCGTCACCGTTGGGCGTACTGCCGACGATCTCGTGTCCGGCGGCGCACAGCAGCATGAGCAGCCCCTCCCGAAACAAGGTGCCGTCCTCGGCCCAGGCTCTTCGCCTGTGACCCTCGCC
>OBLV0100000113.1_pt1 | contig 26912 bp, 24 predicted proteins | sample 1520071 | NCBI WGS metagenome assembly OBLV01 (sample SAMEA3888446, study PRJEB22518) | metagenome | reverse complement strand
AATTTGGCGGGTGGCCGGGGCGGACCCGACGTGAAGATCGGCCACGCCCGGTTGTACAGGTTGAAGATGGGATGTACCGAGACCAGGTCCATATGGGCGTCGTAGTAGGCGTCGAGCGTCCCGACGTCGCGCCAGTACGCCTTATCGCGCTCCGTCGCTCCGGGGACGTGATTGTTCTCGAAGTCGTACACATGGGCCTGGCCGCCCGCCACCATCGCCGGGATCAAGTCGCCGCCGACATCGTGTTTGGACTCCGGGTTCGAGCTGTCGGCGGTGACCGCGTCGACCAGCGCCTTGGCGGTGAAGACGTAGTTACCCATCGATGCGTGGACCCGCTCTGGATCGTCGGCAAGGCCGACGGCATCGGTGGGCTTTTCCTCGAACTTGGTGATACGGGTGCTGCCCCGGTTGCCGGCCTCGATGATCCCGAAACTGCTGGCCTGGGACCGCGGAACCCGCACTCCGGCAACGGTGACCGCCGCCCCGGTCGCGATGTGCTGGTCCAGCATCTGGCGAGGATCCATGCGGTAGATGTGGTCGGCACCGAAGACACAGATGTAATCCGGACGCTCGTCGCCGATGATGTTGAGGTTCTGGTAAATGGCGTCGGCGGAACCGAGGAACCACCGCGGCCCGCGTCGCATCTGCGCGGGGACCGGCGTCACGTAATCACCCATGAGGGTCGACAGCCGCCACGTCCGGGAAATATGCAGGTCGAGGCTGTGGCTCTTGTACTGGGTGAGCACGACGATGCGCATGTAACCGGCATTCGCGAGGTTGGAGAGGACAAAATCGATTAACCGGTAGTGGCCCCCGAAGGGCACCGCCGGCTTGGCCCGATCAGCCGTAAGCGGTGCCAGCCGCTTGCCCTCACCGCCGGCCAGGACCATGCAGAGGACTCGTGCCGTCGTCACCGCACGCCCCAGCGCCGCACTCGTTGCACGGTACAACGAAGTGGATGGAAAAGAACCAAAACCTAGGTGAATCCCTATCTTCAGCTCGCCCGGGGCGGCTTTCGACACCGCAGACGCCGAGGACGCGCAGATCCCCCAAGGCGGCCCAGGGAGTGAAGATCGCCCAGGGAGCGATGATCGCCCAGGGAGCGATGATCGCCCAGGGAGCGATGATCGCCCAGGGAGCGATGATCGCCCAGGAAGCGATGATCGCCCAGGAAGCGAAGATCGCCCAGGAAGCGAAGATCGCCCAGGGCGCCGAAGATCGCCCGGGGGCGACTAGGTGAACAGGTCGTTGGGGAGGAACGCCGAGACGACCCAGTTGGGGGAGTCGACCACCTCGCTGATTCGCAGGTCGACGGCGACCGAGCACAGGGCGTAGGCGGCTTCGGGCGCGAGGCCGTAGTGGCCCTCGAGGTAGGCAATCATGCGCCGCACGCTCTGCCGGGTGGCGCCCATGAGATCCGGCCCCACACCGGTGGTGGCGTGATAGCCGGCCGCGGCGGCACAAGCGCGTTCGAGGGGGCGGGTGACGTCGAACTCCGGGGCGTCGATCGACAGGTCGCGGCGCACCGAGAGCCGTAGCGTCACCGTCATCGGGCTTTCGATCGCGGTTCCGCACACCTCGCCGTCTCCTTGGGCGCCGTGCGTGTCGCCAACGCCGAACATCGCCCCTTCGACCTCGACCGGCAGGTAGAGGGTGGCTCCGGCGCCGAGTTGGCGGGTGTCGAGGTTGCCGCCGACCCGGCGGGGCGGGATCACGCTGTGGCGCCCGGGTTCCGCCGGCGCGACACCGAGCACGCCGCAGAACGGATCCAGCGGGACCTTGATCCGATCGGTGAACACCGCCACGGGGCCGTCGAACTCCCAGACGTGCAGCCACGGATCGGGGAACGAGTCCGCCAGCAGTCCGAAGCCCGGGATCAGGGCGGTCCACCCGTAGCCGGCAGAACCCGGCAAAACAGAAACCGAGAGGATGTCGACCTGCAACACATCGCCCGGCCGCGCTCCCAAAACGAACACCGGGCCGTTGACCGGGTTGACGCGACCGAAGTCGAGCGTTCGCACGGAGTCGTGGGTGGAACCGGGACGAAGCTGGCCGCCCGAGGCGTCCTGCGTGTCCACGCTGATGACCGTTCCGGACGCGACGGTCATGAGCGGCTCATACGAACGGTCCCAGCCGAAATGAACCCCGTCCCGGATGAGGTGTAGCGACCCTGATTGGTCAGAGCGGGCCGAGCCCACCCGGCCCCCTTTTCCCCAACCCTGTTATTCCCATTCGATCGTGCCCGGCGGTTTGCTCGTGATGTCGAGGACGACCCGATTGACCGCCTCGACCTCGTTGGTGATCCGAGACGAGATCCTCTCCAGTACGTCGTAGGGCAGGCGGGACCAATCGGCGGTCATGGCGTCCTCGCTCGACACCGGGCGCAGCACGATGGGGTGGCCGTAGGTGCGCTCGTCGCCCTGCACGCCGACGGAGCGGACGTCGGCCAGCAGCACGACCGGGCATTGCCAGACGCTGCGGTCCAGCCCGGCGGCGGAGATCTCGAAGCGGGCGATGGCATCGGCGGCCCGAAGGACGGCCAATCGGGCCGCGGTGACCGAACCCATGATCCGGATCGCCAGCCCCGGTCCCGGGAACGGCTGGCGCCACACCATCGCCTCCGGCAACCCCAACTCGGCGCCCAGCGCCCGCACCTCGTCCTTGAACAGCGCCCGCAGCGGCTCGATCAGGCGGAACTTGAGGTCCGGCGGCAGCCCGCCCACGTTGTGATGGCTCTTGATGTTGGCCGTCCCGCTACCGCCGCCCGACTCGACCACATCGGGGTAGAGCGTCCCCTGCACCAGGAACTCGATCGTGTCCCCGCCCGCCACCGAGCGGGCCGCCTCCTCGAACACCCGGATGAACTCGCGCCCCACGATCTTGCGCTTCTGTTCCGGGTCGACCACCCCCTCCAGGGCGGCGAGGAACCGTTGCGATGCGTCAACCACCTTGAGATTGATGCCGGTGGCGGCGACGTAATCCCGCTCGACCTGTTCGCGCTCCCCGAGCCTGAGCAGCCCATGGTCGACGAACACGCACGTCAGCTGGTCTCCCACCGCTCGGTGCACCAGGGCCGCGGCGACCGCCGAGTCGACGCCGCCGGACAGCCCGCACAGCACCAGCCCCTTGCCGACCTGGTCGCTGATCGATTTGATCGAGCGGTCGATGATGCTGGCGGTGGTCCAGCGGGGCTCGATGCCGGCCCCCACCCGCAGGAAACGTTCGAGGGTCGCCTGGCCGTGGGCGGTGTGCATGACCTCGGGGTGCCACTGCACGCCGAAGAGCCGGGCCTCGGGGTCCTCGAAGGCGGCTACCGGCGATCCGGGGCTCGACGCGGTAACCCGGAACCCCGCAGGGGCGCGGACCACGGCGTCGCGGTGCGACATCCACACCGGTTGCGATCCGTCGTCGGATCCGAACAGCGTGGTACGAACGGCGAGCGAGGCGTCGGTACGACCGAATTCGGCCCGGTCGGTGCGCCCCACCTCGCCGCCGAGCCCGACCGCCATGAGCTGGTGGCCGTAACAGATCCCGAGCACGGGCACGCCGGCTCGCAGCAGTGCCGGGTCGATGGACGGGGCGCCGGGGGCGTACACGCTGGCCGGCCCGCCCGAGAGGATGATGGCGGCGGGGTGCCGGGCCAGCATGTCGGCGACCGGCTCGGTGTGGGGCACGATCTCGCTGTACACCTGGGCTTCGCGCACCCGCCGGGCGATGAGCTGGGCGTACTGGGCTCCGAAGTCAACGACCAGGACCGGCGACGAGTCGATTGCCTCCGGGCCAGCCATAACTCACCCTATCTAAGTCAAGCTGGGGAAAAAGGTGACCGGTTCAGTCGCACGTCCTCGCCACCCTGGGCGCGGCGCGCCCGGCATCGGATCAGGCGGTCAGCCTGCGGCCACGGTCGGGCCGATCATCTGCAGGACGCCCACCGGGGCAGGGCCGTCGCGGTTCTCGACCACGATGTAGACCAAACGGCCGGCCAGGACGAAGTAGTCGAGCGCCTCGGCGATGGTGGCGTGATCGACGGTGAGCTCGAGCGAGACCTGGGTCGCGGGTCCGACCGGTAGCTGCGTCTGGCTGGTGCGCACGTCGCGGCCGCCCACCGCCTCGACCTGCCTGACCACCGCCGCGGTCGAGACCTGGGCGACGGAGGTGACCCCGCTCGGCGCCGGCGCCCCGTCGGTGTACAGCGTCGAACGCAAGGAGGCGTCGACCGCGAACACGCCGAACTGGACGTGGGTCAGAGCCGTGGCGGCCTCGGCCAGGAGGGGTGCCAGGGTCGGATCCTGGGCCAGCATGGTCTTGAAACTCTGGGCGAGGCCGCCGTTGGTGACGCTGCTGGATTGCCAACCGGCGGGTAGGGCGAGGGTCACGTGGTCGATCAGGTCGACTACGCGCTGCGAACCGGGCGGCGTGTCGACGGTGGGCACCGTGGTGGTCGTCGGCGGCGGGGCCGTGGTCGTGGTGGTGAGGCCGAGCCCGATCGTGGCCTTCTTCTGGTGAACGGCTACCTTGGCTACGCCCGCGGCGAGCATCACCACGATGACGACGGCGAGCACGCCGTACACCCTCGGCGGGGTCTGGCGGCGCCGGAGCCCTTGGCCGATCGGCGGCAACCGTCGCTTCTCCGGGCCCCAGGAGAACTCGCTCCACTCGTCGTCGACGCTCATGGCGCGGGGATCATAGTGAGGGCTCGGCGGCCGAAGCCCACTCCAGATCGGCCACGGTGTCGATGTCGACGGGGTCGCCGGGCAACCCGTCGAGGCTCACCGCCATGACCAGATCGGGGCGCTGCCGCATCAGCGCCCTCGCGCCCTCGTCGCCCCCGGTCGGCAACAGGTCCCAGCATTGCCGGTCGATCCGGACGGGATGGCGGCGCCGGCCATGGTAACTGGCGACCGCGATCGGGCGGCCTTCGGAGGTGGCTACGGCCTGCCAGGCCTCGGGCGACACCAGCGGCTGGTCCCCCAGGCCGACGACCAGGCAGCGTGCGCACGAGCTGGCTTCGGCGACGGCTCGTTGCAGGGACGTCGCCTGGCCTTCACGCCAGCGGTCGTTGACCAGGACCTCGACGCCAGGAGGCACCGCGCCGGCGGCGGCCAAGTCGACGGCGCCGGTCACGACCCAGGTACGGTCGAGCCCAGCGGCCAGGGCGTGCTCGAGGGACCAGCGCACGACCGCTTCGCCCCGGAAGGGAGCCAGCAACTTGTGGGTCGCGGCCTCGAACCGGCTGCCCGCGCCGGCCGCCAACACCACGGCTACCCGCTCGCTGCTCACGCCACACATTCTGGTGGCGCAGGTAGCTTCGGGTTATGAAACTTGGTTTGCATATCCCGAATTTCACCTGGAGTAGCGGGGTGCCGGGGCTTGGCGATGACCTGGTCCACGCCGTGGTCGGGGCCGAGTCAGCCGGCTTCGACCGCATCAGCGTGATGGATCATGTCTGGCAGATCCACATCAATGGCCCGGCCGAGCTCGAGATGCTGGAGGCCTACACCACCCTCGGTTTCATCGCCGCCCACACCTCACGGGTGAAGCTGATGACGCTCGTGACCGGCGTGGTGTACCGAGCCCCGGGCCTTTTGGCCAAGATGGTCACGACGCTCGACGTGCTCTCCGGTGGACGGGCCTGGCTCGGCATCGGGGCGGCCTGGAACGACGAGGAGTCCCGGGGCCTCGGCCTGTTCTTCCCGCCCATGGCCGAACGTTTCGAACGGTTGGAGGAGGCCCTGCAGATCTGCCTGCAGATGTGGAGCGGCGACGAGGCGCCCTACCGGGGCAAGTACTACCAGCTGGAACGGACGTTGAACTCGCCCCAAGCGCTCACCACACCCCACCCCCCGATCCTGATCGGAGGCTCGGGTGAGAAGAAGACGCTGCGCCTGGTGGCCCGTTACGCCCAGGCGTGCAACCTCTTCGGTGGTCCCGACCTCGCCCACAAGCTGGACGTCCTGCGCCAGCACTGCGAGACCGAGGGCCGCGACTACGACGAGATCGAGAAGACCGCCGTCTTCCGTTTCGACGTCGGGGACGACGGGGAGCGGGTCGCTTCGACGCTGGAGCAACTCCGCACCATGGCCGACCTGGGTATCGCCGTAGCTCACGGCTCGGTCCCCAACGTCTGGAACGGCAAGCAGCTAGCCATCCTCGGCTCGGAGGTCGTTCCCGCGATCGCCGACTGGTAGGGCTGTCTGGGCTGCTAGAGGCGGTGGCGATCGAAGAACCGCCACATCGTCTCGGTTGCGCTGAAGCTGTTCGTGGTCGAGCCGATGATCCCGACCGGGAGGTACTGCCGGCCGCCCGGCCAGGTGTGGCCGCCGCCGTCCACCCGCCAGAACTCGACGTCGCACTGGGGCGTAGGGCCCCGCCACGAACGGACCGTGACGTCGGGCTCGATCCGCCGTTCGTCTGCTTGGCGGGCGCCGTTGTGGGCCGCGATGAGCGACATCCATCGTTCGACCGCGAGGATCCGGCCCCGGTCGGCCGGGTCGCGCCGGCTGGTCGGGACCGGGCCGCCGCCATACGGCAGGATCGGATCGGCGGTGCCGAAGGTCGTGAGGAATGGCACCGGGACAGCCGGGTGCCACCAGGTCGGGGCGTCGGCGGAGACGGAGCCGGCGACCTGGCCGTACGCCGCGATGCGATCGGGAATCTCGGTGGCCAGCCGGGCCGCCATCATGGCCCCGTTGGAGATGCCGGCGACGTAGACCCGCCGCCGGTCGACGGGGAGGCGGGCGGCCAGGGCATCGATCAGGGCGGCAATGAAGCCGACATCGTCGGCCGCGACCAGCCGATCCGAGACGGTGCGCCCGTCGTTCCACCGCCGGGCCACCCCATTGGGCGACACGACTACAAAGCGCTCGCGGTCGGCCAGGCGATGGAAGCCGGTCAGCCGGTCGAGGCCGACGCCGTTGCCCCCACCGCCGTGCAATTGGATCACGAGCGCGGCGCCGAGCGGCACCACGGGCGGGACGTGGACCCGGAAGGGCCGGCGGCGCCCGTCGTAGGTCAGGGCCTGGTCGGTCGTGCCCGGCTCACGGTCAGGTGGCGTCAGTCGCCGGGGGATCCCGGCGCCGCCGCCGGTGCTCATAGGCCCATCCTCCTCGACCGCGGGTGCCACCCGGCCACGTTCCGCCATTCGTGGGGACTTTCGTAATCCGTGGGGATTTTCCGTCGTTCCGTGACGGTGAATCCCCACGGAACGTGAAAATCCCCACGGTTTGGGCCACGATCGCTCATTTTGGGCATCAGATCCGGTGGCGGCGGGCGTCGGACAAGACCCGGTGGGCGCAATTGCGGCCCACCACGCCGTGGACGCCCCCGCCGGGGTGGGCCGACGCCGAACACAGGTAGAGGCCCCGGATCGGGGTGGCGTAGCGAAACCATCCCGGCACCGGGCGAAAGATCAGCTGTTGGTCGAGGGCGGCGGAGCCGGCGCCCAGGTCGCCGCCGACGAGGTTGGGGTTCTCGGCCTCCAAGTCCCTTGGCGTACGAACCGCCAGGCCGACGACCTGGGAACGAAAGCCGGGAGCGTGGCCCTCGATCCGGTCGAGCACCAGGTCGAGGAACCGGTCTCGAACCTCGGACGACCACCCACGGGGAGGAACGTGGGTCTCGACCCAGAGCGTGTGGCCCCCAGCTGGCGCTCGGGACGCGTCGACCGCGCTCTGCTGGCCGACGATGAGCATCGGCGTCTCCGGCAGGGTGCCGTGACGGGCCTGGAAGGCGGCGAGGGCCATGTTGTCGAGGTCTCCGCTCAGGTGGACGACGCCGCAGCTGGCCAGGCCGGGAATCGACCACGGGACCGGACCGTCAAGGGCCAGGTCGACCTTGAAGATCCCGGTGCCGTAACGGAACTGGCGCAGCCCGTCGACGAAGCCCGACGGCAGTCGTGTCGGGTCGGCCAGGCGGTTGAACAACGTCGCCGCCCCGGTGTCGGCCAGCACGGCCCGGCGGGCGGAGACGGCTCCGCCATCTGCGGTCTCGACACCGACGGCCCGCCCGTGCTCGAGCACGATGCGGGTCACCTCGGCACCGGTGCGGACCCGCCCACCGGCGTCGGTGACCGTTCCGACCAGCGCCGCCGCCAGGCGCCCGGCGCCGCCGACGGGCACCGGCATGCCGAGGGTCTGGGCCACCATGGCCAGGATGAGGGCGGCGGGCACGCTCCCCGGCTGGTCGACGCCGACGTCGGTGTGGGAAGCCCCGGCAGCCAGCAGCACCTGGCCGGCGACGGTGGCGAAGCGATGGCGGGCCAGGGCGTCCATCGGCTCCACCAGCATGCGGGCGAGACCGGGGAGCTCGATGAGTTGGGTAGCAGAAAGGAGGCGCCCGGTGGGGCGAAGCGATGGCGGCGCCAGCGGGGCCAGCATTACCTCCAGGAACCGCCGTCCGACTCCATCCCACCATCGCGCCATCGCCATCCAGGCGTCGGCGTCGGCGGGCGAGCGGGTGGCCAGCTCGTCGGCGGTGGCCCCCTCGTCGAGCAGGCAGCGGGCGCTCTGCCCATCGCGAGGACTGGCGACGGAGGCGACCGGCACCGGGAACTGGGCCCATTGCACCCGCCGGTCAAGCTCCAGCTCTCCGAAGACCGGTGAGGCGTGGAGCATGCCGTAGAACGCCGAGTAGGTGTCGTGGACGTAGCCGGGGGCGGTCAGTTCGGCGCTTTGCACGGCCCCGCCGGCGACCGCGGCGCGTTCGAGGACAAGGACCCGCCAGCCGGCCCGGGCCAGCAGGGCGGCGGCGACCAGCCCGTTCGGGCCTGAGCCCACGATGATCGCGTCGTAGCGGTCCACCCCTGGATGATCGCACGGGAGCACGGCAGCGTTACGATGCCGCGGTGTCGCCCCTGTTGTCGCTCCCCGCTGGCGACGGCGTCCTGCCCAACCAGTGGTTGGCGGCCGCCATCGGCGAGGGCATCGTCGACGCCGGGGCGTTCAAGATCCCCGTCGCCAACATCCAGCCGGCCAGCGTCGACCTGCGTCTGGGCGAGATCGGGTACCGGATGCGGTGCAGTTTCCTGCCCGATCGCTACGCCGTGGAGGACCGCATCGGCGACCTGGTCCTCGACAAGCTCAACCTCCACGGCGAGGGCGTGGTGCTTGAGCCGGGGCGCCCCTACCTGATCCCCCTGAAGGAGCAGCTGGCCCTGCCGGCGTCGTTCCGGGGCAAGGCCAACCCGAAGAGCTCGACCGGCCGCCTCGACGTCTTCACCCGCCTGATCACCGACGGCAGCTACCGCTTCGACGAGATCGCCCCCGGCTACCACGGCCGGCTGTACCTGGAGGTCGTGCCGCTGTCGTTCCCGATCCGGGTGCGCGAGGACCTGGCCCTCAACCAGCTCCGGCTGTCGGTGGGCCAGAGCGAGGTAACCGACGACGAGGTGCGGGCGTTGCACCGGGCCGAGCCGCTCCTCTACGAACACGGCCAGGCGGTGCCCGATGACCGGTTGGCCGTGAGCCACGGGCTGTTTCTCAGCCTGGATCTCCGCGGCGACGACGCCGGCGGGTGGGTCGGATATCGGGCTCGGGAACATACGGCCCTGCTCGACCTCACCCGCTCCGGGCCGTTCGAGCGCGACGAATACTGGGAACAAGTCCGCCGGGAGGAGGGCAACCGGATCGTGCTGTCCCCGAAGCGGTTCTACCTGCTTCTGTCCAAGGAGGCGGTGACGATCCCGCCGACGCTGGCCGCCGAGATGACGGCCTACGACCCGACCAGCGGCGAGTTGCGGACCCATTACGCCGGGTTCTTCGACCCCGGGTTCGGCTACGACCCTGTTACCGCAGACAACAACAGCGCCCGTTTCCACGGCTCTCGCGCCGCCCTGGAGGTCCGGGCCCACGATGTGCCGTTCATGATCGAGCATGGCCAACCGGTCTGCAAGCTGACCTTCGAGCACATGCTGGCCCCACCGACCGCGCTGTACGGCCCGGCCATCGGCTCGTCCTACCAGCAGCAGGTGGACACCCTGGGCAAGCACTTCACCCGCCGCTGCCCGCCGACGCCATGACGTAGGCGGGCACTTCGAGTGGCCGGCGCGGCCGCTAGAGGGACGACCAGGTCGCCGTGCCGTGGCGGACGGTGAGGACGACCTCGGCGGGCGCGGCGACGGCCAACTCGGCCCGGGAGGCGTCGACGACGACGAGGTCGGCCCAGGCGCCGGGGCGGATCCCGTAGTCGGTCAGTCCGAGGAGCCGAGCTGGGCCGACCGTCACGGCGTCGAGGAGGAGGCGGTGGCCGTCACCGGGGCCGAGATGGTTGACCAGGCCGGCCAACCAGGCCACCTGCAGGAGCGACCCGTCGCCGTAGGGGGTGAAGGCGTTGCCCACGTTGTTGGTCCCGATGGCGACCACCACGCCGGCATCGCTCAGCGTCGGCAGGGGAGCGACCGCCCCGCCCAGGTAGAGATCGGTGGCCGGCAGGGTGATGACGCCGACGCCGAGCGACGCCATCCTGGCCACCCGAGCGGCCCGAACGGCGGGTTCGGCAAAGGCGAGCGACGTGACGTGGCCGGCGGCCACCCGGCCGTGCCACGCCGAGCGATCAGCCATGAGATCCATGACCGAGTCCATGTCAGCGACGCCGGGATCGTCGGTGAAGTCGATGTGGAAGTCGACCCCGCAGCGGTGGGCGGCGGCGAGCTCGAACACCTGGGCGATGTGGCCGGCCCGGTCGTCGTCGGCGTAGGGGCAGCCGCCAATGACGGTGCACCCGTTGCGCAGGGCATGGTGGAGAGCGTCGACGACGCCCGGACGATGGAAGAGGCCGAGTTGGGGGAACGCCACCAGCTGGAGGCTGATCCGGTCACGCCATTCGGCCGCCAGGTCGAGCTGCCAATCGAGGTTGCCGGCATCGGTGCCGTCGATTTCGACGTGGACCCGGGCCGCCATTGTCCCGTGACGGACCATCCGCCCGAGCAGGCGCTTCGCCGCGGCGATCCGCTCGCCCGTCGTGATGACCCGGTTCACCGCCGCCGTGGCCGAGATGGCGTCGGCCACGTTCCTGAGGGCGCCGTCGGCGCCCACCACGGCGAGGGCGTCGAGCTGGTACGCCTTGTCGAGGTGGATGTGGGCGTCCACCAGCCCCGGCAGCACCGCCCGGCCCCCGACATCGATCCCTGGCCCCCCCGTTGCCGGGATGATCTCGCGTATTCGGCCACCGCCGAGAAGGATGTCGACGGGAGCGTCCGCCGCCGGGATCTGTGCGCCGCGGATGGCGGAGATCACGGCGCTTGGACAGCAGTGGCGAGGGCGCGGTGGTGGCGCAGCCGCGCCGCGAGGTCCGGTACCTGCAGCTCGCCGTGGCGAACAAACGGCGTACCCCCGATGAGCACGTGGCGCGGCGCGCTCGGCCCGCACCGCAGCCACGCCTCGATCGGATCCGAGACGGCGCCGGCGTGGGCCAGGTCGTCGAGCGCCCAGACGGCGACGTCGCCGGCGGCACCGGCCGTCAACACGCCCACTTCGCCCTGCCGTCCTAAGCAAGCGGCGCCACCGAGGGTCGCCATTTCGAGGACGTCGCGAGCGGAGAGGGCGGTCGGCCCAAACCGGGAACGGCCGGCCAGCAGGGCGGTGCGCGCCTCCAGCCACAGCGACGCGGCATCGGAGTTGGACGAGCCGTCGACGCCCAGCCCGACGGGTGCGCCACTGGCCCGAAGCGAGGGGACCGGGGCCACTCCGACGCCCATCAACAGCATGGCGGTGGCGCAGTGGGCCACGCCGACGCCGGCGGCACCGAGGCGGGCGATCTCGGCCGCCGAAGGGAAGACGCAGTGGGCCACCCACGTGCGCGGCGACGCCCAGCCCACAGACTCGAACCACTCGACCGGCCGGCACCCGTAGGCCAAGAGGGCGGCCTCGTCGTCGGCGACATCGGCGGCCAGGTGCGTGTGGAGGCGGACATCAAGGCGCTCAGCCAGCGCGGCGGTGCCCACCATCAACTCGTTGGACGCGGCGTGGAGGGAATGCGGCGCCAGCGCCACGCGGAGCCGCGACAGCGGCGAAGGATCGTGGTAGCGGGCCACGACCCGGGCGCAATCGGCCAGGATCGTGTCGGTGTCCTGGGCGATCGAGTCGGGCGGGAGGGCGCCGTGGCGCCGGGACCGGTCGACGGCGCCGCGGCAGGCGGTGAAGCGCATCCCGAAGGCCATCGCCGTTTCCACCTGCGAGTCGAAGAGGCTGCCGCAGCCGGCCGGTTGGAGGTACAGGTGGTCGGAGGTAGTCGTGCAGCCGCTGATCACCAGCTCGGCCATCGCCACCCAGGTCGATGAGGCGATGGCCTCGGTGTCGATGCGCTCCCAGAGTGGGTAGAGGGCGCCCAGCCAGCCGTGAAAGGCCTGGTCGGTCATGGGTCGGTACGAACGGGTCAGGTTCTGCCACATGTGGTGGTGGGTGTTGACCAGGCCCGGGGTGACGAGGCAGCCCCGGGCGTCGACGGTCGTGGCGGCGGGGGGTTCGTGGCCGGGAGGACCCACGGCGGTGATGGCCCCGCCGGCGATGGCGACCCAACCGCCGGCGATCTCGCGCCGATCGGCGTCCAAGGTGGCGACCAGCTCGGCGCCGGTGACCAGCACCTCGGCGGGCGGCGCCACCTGCGCGGTCACCGCCGACATTGTATACGACATACCGGCTCGGGCATTACACTCGGCCGATGAGCTCGGGCGACCCTGGTTGCCCGCTCGTGGTCGCCACGCCCGAAACCATCTCATGGGGCTGGCTGCCCAACGGCTCCAGTTTTCCCATCCTCACCGTCTCATCGGGCCAGGCGGTGTGCTTCGACACGATCAGCCACGAAGGCATCCTGGAGGACCAGGGCCGGGACCCGGTCGCCTTCTTCCAGGAGCTGGGCATCGCCCGCCGCGCCGTGCTGGCCGATGCCGTAGCGCTGGCGGCGTCTGGACTGTCGCACGATGTCGACGCCGGCCCGCATGTGGTGCTCGGCCCGGTGGCGGTGCTCGGCGCCGAGCCCGGTGACGTCCTCGAGGTGGAAACGCTGCGCCTCGAGCGCCGGGCCGCCTACGGCATCATCAGCAACCGTCACGGCCGGGGTGCCCTTCCGGGCGAGTACCCGCAACCGCTCGGTCCGGGCGAAGCGCCCCCGCCGGTATGCGTGCTCGCCACCGTCGAGGGCGCCCTCGGCATCTTGCGGTGGGGCAACGGCCGTCAGGTTCGGTTCCCCCTCAACCCGTTTCTCGGGCTCATGGGGGTGGCGCCGGCGACCGAGCGGCGCGTCCACTCGGTGCCGCCGGGCCCCCACGGCGGCAACCTCGACGTCAACCTGATCGGGGAGGGCAGCCGCCTGTACCTCCCGGTCCGGGTGCCCGGCGCCATGTTCTACGTCTCCGACCCGCACTTTGCCCAGGGCGACGGTGAGGTGGCGCTGACGGCGTTCGAGGCACCGCTGCGGGCGTGGGTGCGCCTCACCGTCCACCGCGGCTCCGCCGCCCGGAGGCTGGGCCGCCTGCTGGACCGGCCCTTCGCTGAGACGGCCGATGCGTGGGTCGTCATCGGGCTCGACGCCGACCTGAACGAAGCCATGCGGGCTGCGACTCGCCAGGCCATCGCATTCCTCGGCGAGCAGGTCGGCATGCCCCCGCCGGTCGCGCTGGCGTATTTGAGCGCGGCCGCCGACTTCGAGGTCTCGCAGGTCGTGGACTGGGTCAAGGGCGTCCACTGCATCATCCGCAAGCACGACTTCGGGCCGTCGGCCCGCTGGCTGGCGGGCGGCTGGCACGCCGCCGGTTCATGAACCGGCCCGGGGCGCCATGGCCAGGCCGGCGACGACCTCGACGTTGGCAATCTGGCGGAGGATGTCGGGGGGCGCGATCACCTTCCAGCTGCGGGTGCCGCCGCCGAGGATGATGCGCTCCCGGCCCATGACGCGCTCGTCGACCCAGATGGGCAGGTCTGCCGGCAGGCCGAAGACCGTCACCCCGCCGATCATCATCCCGGTCAGGGCGGCCGTCTCTTCGGGTGACGCGAACGACACCCGCCGCACTCCGAGTCGGGCTTTCACGACCCGGTTGACGTCGAGTCGGCTGTCGGCGAGCACGACGCAAGCCACGTAGCACGGCGGTTGCGTCTTGCCGACGACGACGATCGTGTTGGCCGAATCACCCGGCGAGTAGCCGTAGGCCTGGCAAAACGCAGCCGTGTCGGCCAGCGCCGGATCGCACGGCACCAGCTCGTAGGCCACCCCCAACTCCGCCAGCACGTCCCGGACCGCCTGATCAACCTCATCGCTCATCGCAGGCAAACTACGCCCGCAACGGCTCCGGGGATGAGAGGCTGGGTCGGTGGTCAATCGGTTGGCGTCGTGGCGGGGTCGGGGACCGCTGCGCCCGCAGGAACTGGCCGAGGCCGCGGTCCTGGCCGACGTCTCCGTCGCCCTGATCACGATCGGGTGGCTGCTCCCGGCCACCACGGTGTTCATCGCCGCCGCGACCGTCCCGATGGCGGCGGTGGCGGCCCGCAACCGGCCCCGGGCCGTGCTGGCCGGCGCGGTGGCGGCCACGACCGTCGCCATGCTCATCGCCGGCACCGCGCTGGCGATCAACGTGGTCGGTTGCGCCGTCCTCGGCACGCTGCTCGGCATCGGCTGGCGCCAGCGCTGGCGCATGGCGCGGCTGGTTGGGATCGCCGTCGCCGTGCTGTGGCCGCCGGCCGCCATCGGCGCCGACCTCGTGCTCACCGCCTTCTCCCAGCTCCGCCAGTTGGCCCTCGACCAGATCACCAATACCTGGTCGGGCGCCAAGGCTGATTTCCGCCAGATCGGCTTGGTCCGCCTGACCCGCCTGGTCGACCCGATCGTCACCTGGATGGTCGGACACTGGGCTGTCGGGGTGCCATTCGCCCTGCTGGTTGGCATCGTTGGCAGCACTGTGGTGGGGAAAATATTGGCCTGGCCGCCCCTCGGCCGCCTCGAACAGACTCGCCTTGCCGTCCCCGACGCTCGCCCGTCATTCTCGGACGTGGTCACCGGCGCCCCGGGCCGGCGCCGCCCCTCGCTCGGGCCGCCGCCGGGTCCGATCCCCATCAGCCTGCTCGATGTCGGCCACACCTATCCGGCGATGGCGGTGCCGGCGTTGCAGCACGTCTCGCTCACCATCGACGCCGGCCAGTACGTGGCCGTGGTCGGCCCGAATGGTTCGGGCAAGTCGACCCTGGCCCGCATCCTCGGTGGGCGGCCGCCGACCGCGGGGGCCGTCGTTCGCCCCGGTGGGGTCGCGCCGGGGCGTCGGGGCGGTACCGCCATCATCTTCCAGCGGCCCGAGAGCCAGGTCCTCGGCGTCCGGGTCCGCGACGACCTGGTTTGGGGCCTGCCAGCCGCCTACGGCGTCGACGTCGACGCCCTTCTCGCCCGGGTCGGGCTGGCCGGCTTCGCCGATCGGGAGACCGCCGCCCTCTCGGGCGGCGAGCTCCAGCGCTTAGCGGTGGCCGCGGCCCTGGCCCGCCGCCCCCGGCTGCTGATCTCCGACGAGTCGACCGCCATGGTCGACGCCGCCGGCCGGGAACTGCTCGTCGACCTGTTCGCGTCCCTGGCTCGCGACGAGGGCCTGGCGGTGGTGCACGTGACCCATCGCCCGGAAGAGGCGAGCCGGGCTGACCGCGTCGTGTACCTGGATAGCGGCCGGGTGGTCGACGGACCCGTTCCCGAGGCAGGGTCAGTCGCTGCGCTCCCCCTCCCGATCCCCGTGGCCGGTGCCGGCCGCACGCTCGAACTCGTGGGCGTCGGCCACGTCTACACCCCTCGGTCGCCGTGGGCCCACCGGGCGTTGTGTGACGTCGACCTCACCGTCGCCGCCGGCGAGGCGGTCATGGTCGTCGGGCACAACGGTTCGGGCAAATCCACCCTCGCTTGGATCCTCGCCGGCCTGTTGGTCCCGAGCGAGGGGCGGACGTCGCTCGACGGCCACCCCCTCGATCGGCGGCTGGGCCAGGTGGCGCTGTCGTTCCAGCACGCCCGGTTGCAGTTGTTGCGCAGCACGGTAGGCGCCGACGTGCGGGCGGCGTCGGGCACCGATGATGCCGGCGCCCGTGCTGCCCTGGGCCTGGTCGGCCTCGACCCCGACGAGCTCGGCGACCGGTCGATCGACCAGTTGAGCGGCGGCCAGCAGCGGCGGGTGGCGCTGGCCGGGATGCTGGCCCGCCAGCCAAGCGTGGTGGTTCTCGACGAGCCCTTCGCCGGCCTGGACGACGCCGCCCGCCGCAGCCTGATCGCAGTCCTGCGCCGGCTGCGCGTCGAGCAGGGCCTCACCCTGATCCTGGTGTCCCACGACACAGAGGGCGCCGACCAGCTGGTCGATCGGGTCGTCACCCTCGATCGCGGCCGGATCGGGGCCGACGCCCCGCTCCGCCGTCCGATGCCGACCCCGTCGCCGATGCCGACCCCGCCGCCGGCGCCGATGCCGCCGACGGCGGCATCGCCGTCGGCGACCGAGGCGACGGGAGGCCTCGGATGACGTCCCGCCTCGCCCTCCGAGCGTTCGCGGGAGATTTTGGTGACGGCTGGCTGTCACTGCTGGCAGCCAGCCGTCACCAGAATCTCGTCGACCCCCACCCCGGCCCGATCTGGGGGGTTCGATGAGCGCTACGGAGACCCGGCGGCGCCGTCGGCCGCCCGAGATGACGCTGCTGCGGCCGATCCCGGGCCGCAGCGGCATGCACCAGCTGTGGGCCGGGACCAAGGTGGTCGCCGTCGGAGCCCTCGCCCTCGTGCTCGGTTTCCAGCCGACCTGGCCCGCGATCGGCGTGGTCGCCGGTCTGGTCGCCCTGGCCTGGCTGATCGCCCGCATCCCCTGGGGTGCCCTGCCCCGACTGCCCCGGTGGTTCTGGCTCGGATTCGCCCTGGGGGCGTTGCTCACGCTGCGGTCCTCGGCGACGCCGATCGCCGACATCGCGGGCATCCACGTCAGCTGGGGCGGGCTCGAGGAATGGGCCCGGATCACCGCCCTCGCCCTCGATGTCGTGGCCGCGGCCGCCGTGGTCAGCTGGACCACGCCGCTGCCCGAGGTGGCGCCGGCCGTCGCTCGCCTGGGCGCGCCGTTGCGGTGGTTCCGGCTCCCGGTCGACGAATGGGCCGCCTCGATCGCCCTGTCGATCCGCTGCCTGCCGTTGCTCATCGACGAGGTGCGAACCCTGATCGCGGCCCGCCGGCTGCGGCCCTCGGGACGGCGAGAGCGCGAGTCGCGCCTCGACTGGATCATCCGCGACCTGCACGACCTGCTGTTCACGACGCTGGCGGTATCGCTGCGCCGGGCGACTGAACTCGGTGACGCCATCGAGGCCCGGGGCGGTTTGGGGGCGGTGTCGGACTCGACGTCGCGCCCGGGTTGGCGCGACGCCATCGCCGTCGTCATGCTGGTGGCCGTGGCCGTGGCGGCGTTGCTGCTGTGACCGCGCCGCTGCCGGCCGTCGGGACCAGCCGGCCTCGCTGCTCGTGGGCACTGAGCGATCCGGACTATCTGCACTACCACGACGAGGAGTGGGGTTTCCCGGTGGGGACCGACCACGAACTGTTCGAGAAGCTGTGCCTGGAAGGGTTCCAGGCCGGGCTCAGCTGGCTCACGATTCTCCGAAAGCGACCGGCTTTCCGGGCCGAATTTTCCCAGTTTGATATCGAGACGGTCGCGGCGATGGGCGAAGCCGACATCGAAGCCATGCTGGCCAACCCAGGCATCATTCGCCATCGGGGCAAGATCGTGTCGACCATCAACAACGCCCGGCGAGCGCTCGACCTTCGCCAGGAGTGTGGGTCGCTAGCCGCTTACCTGTGGCGTTGGGAGCCGGCGCCAGGCCCGCCGGCGGAGCCACTGCCCGCGTTCACCGCCGAGTCCACGGCTCTCAGCCGGGATCTAAAGCGGCGCGGGTGGACCTTCGTCGGCCCGACCACGGTGTACGCCTTCATGCAGGCCATGGGCTTGGTCAACGACCACGCCGAGGGTTGCTGGCGCCGGCGCGCGGCTCTCGCGGCGCGCGCCGCGTTTGCTCGCCCTGGCTAACCGTTTGTTCCGAGGGCGTGGAAGTAGTGCACGGCGACGGTGGCCGGGCCCGTCGTGGCGACGGTGACGCGGACGCCGGTCACGACTTGGGGCTGGGTCAGCGCGGCGAGGAGGTAGGGGTTGGCGTCGCCGGGCCCGACCGCGCCGGGTGCGATGGCCACTGTTCGCCACGTGCCGCCGGTGTTGCGCACCGAAATCGTCACCGCGGTCGTCGCAGCCGAGCCGGCGCTGACGCCGGCCGCCCCGAGGGAGAGTTGGTCGACCGAGACGGGATCGGGCCACGACCAGGTCATGGCCGCTGATGTATCCGTGGTGGCGACCGTTTCGTACTGGCCGGCTTGGTCGCCATCCTCCTGGCGGGTTTCGGGGACTGCGACGACGGGTTGCGAAGCGCCGCCGCTCGGGGTCACCGAGGCGGCCAGGTCCTGCCAGTCCGGGTGGTCGGTACCGGACCCCATCAGTTCGAAGACCGAGGATTGGTCGGCGTCGGCGCGGTACAGGCGCACCGTATCGGGGAGGGCGGTCAGGACCGGTAGGAGGCAGTTGTCATCGATCAAACCGCCGCCGTTCAGGTCGGCGGTGAGGACGAACCCGGCGTCATCGCGGCGCAGCGCGGCCGTGACCGACTGCGCGTTGCACGGGACCTCGTAGACACCGTTGAGGGTGCGGTGCCCGCTGAACAACGCCGTCGTCCAGAGGTAGTCCGTCTCCACCACCTGGTCCGGGGTCCCGACGTGGTCGAGCAACGCCATGTACGGCGAGCCGCCCGGGTCCGAGCTGCCGTGTCCCTCGCCATAAAGGTAGTCCCGCTCGAACTGGCTGGCCAGGGCAAACAGGACAAGCAGGGCCGCGACTAGTGCGACGGCGCGGACGATGTGCTCGGCCGGCGCCCGGTGCCAGCGGCGGGCCAGCACGCCGGCGCGGGCCAGCAACCAGAGCGCGCCGAGGACGTACCAGGCGACGATGAGCGGCAGCACCAGCACCACCCGCCGCTGGTTGGTGAAGGGGTAGACGAGCGTTTCGGCCAGGTAGACCAACACCAGCACACAGGCGGCGCCGCCATAGCGGCGCCACCACACCACGAAACCGATGATCACCAGCGGCGCCGCCGTCCAGGTGAGGATGGCCAACCCGATGCCGACGGTACCGCGGTAGGGCAGGAGGCCCATGTGGCCCGGCACGATCGTGTTGGGCAGGGCGCGGTTGAAGTAGGTCGACGCCGTGCTCGGGACCAGCCCGACGAAACGCTTGACGAGCCCACCCTGGAAGGCGCCGCCCAGGTCACTCGAATACCGGGATCCGATGAGGTTGGCGCCGGCCAGCACGCGCGCCACGAACAACGGCGCGATGAGGAGGCCCTGACCCGCCGCCGCCACCAGCGCCTTGCGCCACAGTCGACGCAACAGGAGCCAGGCCACCACACCGACCATCACCCCGAGCCCAGCCTCCTTAAGCCACAAGATGGAGGCGCCGACGACCACGGTCGCGGCGGCGGACCAGCAGGCGACGCGGGGATCGTGTTCCCAGCGGTCGAGGGCGATGAGCAGGAGTAGCAACGCCACCACGAACGAGGTTTCGGGCATGACCATGGTGGCGTAGGTGGCCAAGACCGGGTTCAGGGCCAGGAGGGCGAGGGCAGCCACTGTCACCCCGGGCGAGACGCCCCGCCGGCCGAAATAGCGCCACGTCAAGGCGAAGATGGCGATGAACATGGCCAGGGAAACGGCGCGCAGCGGCAGCACGGCGGTACGGGAGATCAAGACCAGCGGGCTGAGCAGGGCAGGGTACCCCGGCGGGTAGACGCCGATCAGGGGGTACCCGCCGGCGATCTTGGTCGTGAGGCCGTGGCCCGACGCGATGGCGCGCGCGGCGAGGACATAGCTGGAGTCGTCGTCGAACGACCCGAGGTGGTACCAACGCGAGACCACGAGCGCGTGGATGACGCCGACGACGAGCATGGCGACGGCGGCGAGCGGGTACCGCGCCCAGGTGCGCTCGGGCCCCTCAGTAGTACGCCGAAAGGCAGTGTTACGGCGAAGCACAGGTACTCAGGAGCTGCCACTGTGCCGTGCTGGCGACCAGGTGGAACTTCGCCGACCCCAACTTGGGCGGCACGAGGGGCGAGCCACGGGTAGTCCGGGTCCGGACGACCGTTCCGCTGCGGCGGACGCCGATGATGATCTGCGCCTGGTGGATATCGAGATCCCACGCCAGGGCCGGCATCTGGTAGATGTCCGAGGTCAGAGGACCGCAGGCCAGAACGCGCTGGCGTCCGCCCGCTTCGTTGATCAGGGTCACGAGCTCGGAGTATTTGTGCGCCTGGTAGGGGATCTCCCCGGCGTCGCCGGACAGCTGGTCGAGGCGGCTATAGACGAACGGGGCGCACGCCGCGACCGCGACGACGATCACGGCGACGCGTACGCCTTGGTTCTGCGTTCGCAGCAGGGTCGGGGCGGCGGCGACCAGGCGGACCCACCCCACCCCGGCCAGGACGCAGCCGACGGCATAGCCGAAGATGAGGTAGCGCTGATCGCCCGAGCCCATGTGGAGCTGGGTAACGACCGCCTCCTCCACGATCCAGGTCACGCACAGCACGCAGAGGGCCAGCAGGGTCGCCTCCTCCCGGCGCTTGACGAAACCCACGATGGCGAACGCCGCGGCGATGGCGGCGCCGGCCACGACCGGCAAGACCACCGCATTGAAGGCACTTTCCAGGACCGCCAACCCGGGGTGGCCGGTGAGCAGCGGCCCGCCCTGGGTCGGCATCGAGGCGCGCTGCTCGGAGCGCAACCAGTTGCCCGAGCCCAGGTAGTCCGGGTACAGCCACAGCACCGGAAGGGAGAGGGTGAGCCCGACGGCCCAGGGTCGCGAGCGCGGATTCCTTCGCCAAAGGAACACCGAATAGGCCAGGAAGAACGGGAACGTCTCCGGCCGCAGCAACAAGCAGGCGAAGATCAGCCCGTACGCCTCTCCATGTTTGCCGTCCAGGTGGCGCTCGATGGCCAGCAGGCCGAGCCCGGCCATCAGCGGCTCGGACATGCCGAGCGGCAGGAGGTACTCGAGCAGCGTCTGGCTGAGCGCCATGCCAGCGGCGCCGATCAGGCCGGCCCAGCGCCCCGCCAGGCGGGTTGCCAACCGGTAGGCCATGGCCACGGCGAGGAGCCCGCCGGCGCGGGCGACGACCAGCCAGACCCATTTTTCGGCCTGGCCGAGCGGCACGAAGATGATGTCGACGAGCACAGGGAGCGGCTTCCACGCCGGGCCACCCACAGTGTCGAGGTGGAGGTGGACGAGCTCACGCGCCCAGGTGGCCCACGTCAGGGGATCGAAGGTGATGGTGGAGGGGAGGAGCAGCGACAGGCCCGCTAGGGCGAGGCAACCGACGATGACGGGACCGACCCGAGGTGCTGGTTGCTGGTCCCGATCCGGCCTCACGTTGGTCCTGAAACTAGCGGCACCCCGGTCAAATCATCGCATCAGGGCAGTGCGTCGGCAGTGCGTCGGCAGTGCGTCGGCAGTGCGTCGGCAGTGCGTCGGCAGTGCGCCGGTGGTGCGCCGGTGGAGCGCCGGTGCTGCGCCGGTGGTGCGCCGGTGCTGTGCCAGTGGTGCCCTGGTGCGCCCGGTCGGTGCGTCCGTCGGTAGGGTCACAGTATGTGCCGCAGCATCGTCATCCTTCGAGGCGAGGAACCGGCCACGGACGATGAGGTCCGGGCCGCCGCCCTGCAATTCATCCGCAAGATCAGTGGCCAGCGCGCCCCGTCCCGGTCCAACCAGGAGGTCTTCGATCGGGCCGTCACCGAGGTGGCCGACGCCTCCCGGCGGCTGCTCGACGAGCTGGTTTTCCCGCCCGGCGCCCGCCCGCCGGCGATGGCTCCAAGCCGGATCGTGGCGCGGGAGAAAGCCTTGGCGCGGACTTCGTCGGGAGCCTCGGGTGCGGCCGCGGCGGGGGCGGGGGCGGCGGCCCGCACCGAGCACCGCGCCTCCACCTAAGCGTTAGGTCCCCATCGCGTGTGCGGTCGCTACACCTCGACGTCGGCGCCAGCCGACCTGGCCAAGGCGTTCGCGGTCGACGACATCAAGGTCGAGCAGCTCCCGATCCGTTACAACGTGGCCCCTACCCAGGATGTATATGCCGTGGCCTCGCGGCGCCCCAAGTCCCCCGAGGAGGCAGTACGGCGCCAGCTCGGCGCTTTTCGCTGGGGCCTGATCCCGTCGTGGGCCAAGGACCCCTCGATCGGGAGCAAGATGATCAACGCCCGGGCGGAGGAGATCGAGACGAAGAGCGCCTACCGCAAGGCGCTGGTGCGCCGGCGCTGCATCATCCCGGCCGACTCGTTCTACGAATGGCAGGTGCGTTCAGAACCCGGGGCCACGGCGGCGGAGCAGAGGAAGGGCCGACTGCCCTACGTCGTCGGCCACCACGACGGGAGCCTGATGGCCTTCGCCGGGCTGTGGGAGGTCTGGCGGCCGCCGGCGTTGGCATCGCTCCCGCTGACCGACACCGAGCTCATCCGCAGCTGCGTGATCATTACCACCGCGGCCAACGAATACCTGGCTCCGATTCACGGCCGGATGCCCGCGATCCTGGCGCCCTCGGTGTGGGACCGATGGCTCGATCCCGGCCTCGATGACGTGACGGCGATCAAGAGGCTGCTCGTGGCGGCGCCGTCGGGCGACTTCACCGCCTACCCAGTGAGCACCCTGGTCAACGACGTCGCACACGAGGGCCCCGACCTCATCGCGCCCCTTCCCCCGCCGCCCCGGGCGGTCTAAACGGGCGATTCGTGTGGTGTTGCATGAGGCCCTCGCGAGCCGCCCGGGATATGGCCCGAAGAGGGGTCAGGACGGCTAGAACTCGAGTTGGCGCCAGCTGGCGATGATCAAGGGGCTGCCAAGGGACTGGAGGCTCGGGTCGTCGACCTCGATGCGGTTGATCATCCACAGGAACAGGTCCGAGACCGTCCCGCGGATGGCGGCGTCGGCCTTGGTGTGCTCATGGCTTACCTCGAGGCCGTCAGGACCCAGATCAAGCGACCATTCGCCGTCGGTGTCGCTGGCGTGAAGGTGAATCGTTCCCTCCAAGCCGTCGATCGGCCGGCGCGCCAGCCGCATCGCGACGAACTCGAGGTATTCGTCGATCCCGTCGGTGGCCAACTCGGCGGCGATGGGATTGGCGTGGCCGAGGGTGGCGGCGTTCTCGGCGTCCCAGCGGTGCACCGCCGTCTCATGGGCCATTCGGCGGAACCAGAAGCGGGCGGGCGCAGGCCCGCGATCGAGCCAGTTCCACACCGCGTCATCGGGTGAAATGGTGGAAAACGTGGCCAGGAGCGAAGCCAGCCCGTTGTCGTACCACGTCATCTTGGCCTCGAGGCCTTCTGGTGGTGCAACGCCTTCGACGTAGTCGGTCGACCTCGTTCGTAGGATCGTGTCGACCCAGTGGTGGATCGCGCCGATGTGGCTGAGCAGCCCGATCATGTCCCAGTCAGGACAGGACGGGACCGGCGCCTCGGGTGCCGATCGAGCGGCGGCGGCGAGCGCCGAGCCATCGACGCGGAGATGCGCGAGGTACGAAGCCGGTTCCATCTCGGCGCCTAGTCGGCGACCGCGGTGGCCGCGGCGGCGGTCTCCAACGGACCCGAGGTCCCCACGGGATCCGGAGCGTCCAAGGTCTCCGACGCGCCGATGGCTTGGAGGGTCGCGGCCGCGATGCCCGGGCCGTCGAGGCCGAGCTGGGCGTGGATGACCGACGTCTTGCCGTGCGGGATGTACGCGGTCGGCGTGCCGAGCACCACGACCGGGGGCGCCGGGAACCGATTGACGACCGCGGCGGTGGCGAGGGTCTGGGCGATGAACGCCCCGGCTCCGCCCTCCCGCACGCCGTCCTCAATGGTGACGACCAACCTGTGGCGAGCGGCGTCGGTCACCATCTCGGCGTCGAGGGGGCGCACGACGCGCACGTCCCATACCGTCGGTGTTATGCCGTCGAGGGCCAAGAGGGCGGCAGCGTCCTCGGCCGCCTCGACCATCTTGCCCACGGCCAAGATGCAGACCTCACGATCAGCGGCGCCGACGGCGACCTGGCGGGCGCGCAGGCCGGCTCCAATCTGATTGGGGGCCACCACTCGGGCGGCACCGGCGGGATAGCGGATGGCTGCGGGACCGTCGAGATCCAAGGCGGTGCGCAGCATGATCCCGAGTTCCTGGGTTGACGAGGGGGCGAAGATCGTCAGTCCCGGGATCCGCAGCGAGAGGGCCAGGTCGACGACGCCGTGGTGGCTCGGACCGTTGTCGCCGGTGATCCCGGCCCGGTCGAGGGCGAAGATCACGGGCAGGCCGTGCAGGCCGACGTCGAGGTTGGCCTGGTCGAAGGCCCGGCTGAAAAAGGTCGAGTACACCGCCACGATGGGCCGCAGCCCCCCCATGGCCATGCCGGCGGCCGAGGTGACGGCGTGGGCCTCGGCGATACCGACGTCGAAGAACCGGTCGGGCCAGCGGGCCTGGAATGGCAGCAAGCCGGTCGGACCGGGCATGGCTGCCGTGAGGGCGACGACCTGGGGGAACTCCTCGCCGATGCCGAGCATCGCCTCGTTGAACGCCTGGGTGTAGCCCTTCGGCGCCCGCTGCGCCTCGGTGGGCCCAACGGCGGGGTCGAACACCGGGGCGTCGTGCAGGCATTTCTCGTCGTCGTCTTCGGCGGGAGCGTAACCCCGGCCCTTCTGGGTCAGTACGTGAATCACGATTGGGCCGTCGAATCCGGCCGCCTGGCGTAGCGTCCCTTCGAGACCAAGGACGTCATGGCCTTCGACCGGGCCGACGTATCGGACCCCGAGGCTTTCGAAAAACGCGGGCGGTTCGACCACCTCGCGGATCGCCGAGTAGACGCCCTGGAGGCTGCTGTAGGCGAGTGGGCCAACCGCCGGCAGGACCCGCAGCGTCTCCTCGAGGCGCGACCGAACCGACTTGAGGCCGGGGTGGAGGCGGATACGGGTCAGGCTTTCCGACAACCGGGAAACTGTGGGGGCGTAGGAGCGGCCGTTGTCGTTCAGTACGACGACGACCCGGCTGCCGCTGTGGCCCAGATTGTTGAGTCCCTCGTAGGCCAGGCCCCCGGTCAGCGAGCCGTCCCCGATGACGGCGACGACGGTGCGGTCGGGGTCGCTCGACCGCTCGATCGCGGCAGCGAGGCCGTGGGCGTAGGAAAGAATGGTGGAGGCGTGGCTGTTCTCGACCCAGTCGTGGGCCGATTCGGATCGTGAGGGGTACCCCGAGAGACCGCCGCCCTGCCGGAGCGTGGCGAAGGCGGCCCGCCGCCCAGTCACGATCTTGTGGGCGTAGGCCTGGTGACCGGTGTCCCAGAGGATCACGTCGCGTGGCGAGTTGAAGGCCCGGTGCACGGCCAGGGTCAGTTCGACCGCGCCAAGGTTGGACCCCAGGTGGCCCCCGGTGACCGATACGGCCTGAACGATGAACTCGCGGATTTCGGCCGCCAGTTGCGCCAGTTGGCTTCCGTCGAGGCGACGCAGGTCGGCCGGGCTTTCGATCGTCTCCAACAGCATCGGCGACACGCTACCTCTGGCCGAGGGTGGGGACGCGGCGCCCGACCCAATCAGGTCCGACACAGGTCCGAAGCGAGCCCGAAACCTAGTAGTCGCGGCCAGCGACGAAGACAGCCAGTTCGATCATCGCCTGACGGGCCTCGCCCGTGATCGGCAGGGCCGGTCATGCTGCCCCGAGGGTAAGTCAGGCGCTGGCGGGAACGGGATCGCTCCGCCGCCGTGCGACGACCGATTCGAACAGCCGGGCCAGGCCGTAGCCGGCGGCGAGGGTGACGGCGCCGCCAACGGCGTCGAGCAGGTAGTGGTTGCCGGTCACGACGATGCAGATCAAGGTGAGGACCGGGTAGCAGCACAGCGCGACCTTGGCGGCGCGGCGGTCGAACGCAGGGATGACGCACAAGGCGCACCAGCTCGACCAGGCGAAATGCAGGCTGGGCATGGCGGCGTATTGGTTGGAGACCGCCGTCATGGGCCCGGAGTCGAACGACCACAATCCGCCGTAGGTCCGCAGCGTGTCGACAATGTGGTAGGTGTCCGGGAGCAGCCGCGGTGGCATGAGCGGGAAGAAGGCGAAACCGATCAGCGCCAGGCCAGTCGTGATGGCCAAGGTGTTGCGCAGGCGGGGATAGCGCCAGGGTTGCCAGCGGAACAGGAAGAGCAGGACGCCGGCGGTGATGATGAAGTGCGCCGACCCGTAGAAGTCGTCCATCGCCCGGACGAACAGATGTGACGCTAGGAACCAGGACTGGATCCGGTGCTCCTGGAACAGTCCGAAAAACCGCTCGACGGCGATGACCCGCCTGGCGTTGGTGAAGGCCATCTCGCGCGAGACCGGCTTGTCGCCGCGGACGTCGCGGATGAGGGTGTAGACGGCGTAGAAGGCGGCGATGTAGAGGACCTCGCGCCACCAGTGCAGCCTCACGGCCGCCTTGCGGCTGGCCGGAACCGCTTTGCCACCGGCCGGAGCCGCCATACCGCCAGCCGGAGCAGCCTTGCCGCCGGCGGGACTGGCGTTGCCGCCGGCGGGACTGGCGTTGCCGCCGGCGGGACTGGCGTTGCCGCCGGCCGGACCCACGTTGCCATCGGCCGACGTCAAAGCGAGCTCGGAAGCCGATTGGCTCTCTGGTAGGGGGCGCGCCACCTAAGGCACGAGCGCCGGCACCGTCACGCCGGGGCCGAGGCCGGGGTCGACGTTGGGGTCGGCGTCGGGGTGGGTGGGCGCCGGCCGACCGCGAAGGAGGGAGCGCCGAGCAGGCTCACCGTCAGGTTGATCCCGTAGACCATGAGGCCGAGGGCGATGGCCTGGCAGATCGGAAGAGCACACGTCTGAACTCCAGTCACATCACGATCTC
>OBLV0100000112.1_pt1 | contig 27157 bp, 27 predicted proteins | sample 1520071 | NCBI WGS metagenome assembly OBLV01 (sample SAMEA3888446, study PRJEB22518) | metagenome | reverse complement strand
GATCGTGATGTGACTGGAGTTCAGACGTGTGCTCTTCCGATCTGGCGCCGGATCGAGAATGAAGTTGACGTGGTGGTACCGGCCCTCGACGACCACGCACCGCGCCCCACCAACAGAGAGGGCGACCGCCGCCAGCGAGCTGGGCACCCCGGTGTCGGCGTCGGGCGCGGCGACGAAGACACACGAATCCGGAAGGGCCAGCACGGCGACACCGGTGACGACCGCCATGATCTCGGAGCCGGTCGATTTGACGATCTCGACCACGGCGGTGGCGTCGCCATGGCGAACCACCACATAACGAGTCCGCCGGTACACCTCCCGGCCGAAAAAGTGACGCTGGAGCCGATCGGCCGACAAGGCAAAATCGACCGACGCCACCGCGACCTCGCGGTACTGCCCGGGAACGAGGTTGCTCACGCCCGCTCGCTCGCCCCGAGCCTCCGCACTTGGGCGATCGGCCCGAGGGTGTCGGCCCGCAGGCCGAGCCGCAGCGCTTCCACGCCCAAGGTCTCGTCGAGGCTCACATTGGCGAGGTTTACCTCGGGGCCGAAACAGTTGATGAACCAGGCCTGCTGGTCCTTCCGGGGCGCCTCGAAGACCAACCGGGTCAGTCCGACCGAACGGACCAGGGCCTCGACCAGGTCAGTCCTGACCGAACCATCGGACTGGAAAATTCCGACCGTTCCGCTCTCCCGACCTTCGGCGAGGACATACGCCGCGCCGGCCGCCAGATCACCGGCCACCTCGTCGGCCCATTCCTCGGGGGAGGCCGCGGCCGAGGGATCCTTCGCCCCCACCTCCGAGAGCACGGTGAACTTGGACCGAGCCCGGCCGATCAGGTCGCGTTTCTCGTCCACGGGCATCGTCACCGCCCCCCGGGAGACCTCGATACACCCGAAGTGCAAGGCGGCGGCCCACTGGAAGAACTCTTCCACCTTGTCCTGCGACCAGGCGACCTCAAGCAGGGTGCCCCCGACGCACGCCCGGATCTCGTGCGACGCCAACCGCGAAAGCTTGGCCGAAATCCCGGGGTCGAGGTACGCCGTGCCCCAACCGAACTTCCAGACATCGATGATCGCACCTGACGTCGCCAGGCGACCGGGGAGCTCCGATGCGGGCAGGCCTTTGTCGAGTACGTGGGTGAGCCCGACGGTGCGAGGCTTGGGTGGCCGCTCGGGAAGGTCGAGAAAGGACGGCACGATCTTCATTATAGTAAACGTCCAGTTACTTTAGTCGGGAGAATGATGACGACCGAGATCACCGAGACGCTGGCCGAGTTGGTGGCCCTCGTGCGCTCGCATCCCGGCATCGGCAACAAGGCGCCGATCGCCCTGGTCTCGGACGTCTTCGGCGCCGTCGACTCCTATGCCGGCCCAGGTGACGACGGGGCGGTGGTGCAAGACGGTGACGTCACCCTGGTGGTGGGCGGCGAGGCCCTGTGGCCGCCGTTTGCCGAGGCCGACCCCTACGGCGCCGGCGTGGCCGCGGTGCTGGCCAATGTCAACGACCTCGCCGCCATGGGCGCCCGCCCTTTGGCGATCGTCGACACCATCGTCGGCAGCGAGGCCGTTGCCCGTCGAGCGCTGGAGGGCATGCGCTACGCCGGCGCCTTGTACCAGGTGCCAATCGTCGGCGGCCACCTGACGCTGCGCCACGGCCCGCCGGCTATCTCCGCCTTCGGCCTGGGCCGAGCCGGCCCGTCGGAGGCCGGCTCTGGGGCCGCCGGCCCGTCGGAGGCCGGCACTGGGGGCGGCGGCCCGTCGGAGGCCGGCACTGGGCCCGCGAGCGCTGGGCCCGCGAGCGCTGGGCCCGCGAGCGCTGGGCCCGCCAGCACTGGGCCCGCCGCCGAGGACGGCGCCGGTGCCCGCGCACCCCAGAGGGTGCTCTCGGTCCGCCACGCCCAGGCCGGCCAGTCGCTGATCGTGGCGGTTTGCATCGAGGGGACGATGCGCGACGACTTCAACTTTTTCCGCTCCTTCGATGAGCGCGGCGAGCGCCTTGGTGGCGATGTACGGGTCCTGGCGACCGTCGCCGAGGCGAGCGATGCCGTTGCGGCGAAGGACATCAGCATGGCCGGGCTGGTCGGCTCGCTGGCCATGCTGCTGGAGTTTCACCAGCTCGGGGTCACCGTCGATCTCGACCGCCTGCCCCGACCCGCCGGGGTTGCGATGGGCCAGTGGTTGACGACGTTCCCGTGCTTTGGGTTCCTCCTGTGCAGCCCGAGTGGGAGGGAGGACGCCTGCATGGCGCGATTCAGGGCCCGTGGCTTGTCGGCGGCGGTCGTGGGCACCCTCGACGACACCGGCCTTATCCGTCTCGGCCATCAACAGCAAAAAACGGAGACCGTGTTCGACCTCCACGCCGAGAGCGTCACCGGCCTCGAGGCTCTCAGGTCGCCGACCGGCTGAGACCGATCATCATCGGCTGGTGGGGTATCCCTACGTACGTTTCGACCGGGCCACTCGCCGTCCAGCCCAAATGTTCGAAGAAGGCAACATTGGCCAGTTGGATATGGGCCACCATTTCCCCCCCTCCTAGCGCCCCGGCGGTCGCGACGGCGAAGCGGACGAGCGGCGCCCCGACGCCGTGGGCGCGAAACGCTCGCAGCACCGCCAGGCGGTCGCCCTGCCAGAGCTGGCCCGACGCGTCGAGCGGGAACAGGCGCACCGTCCCGGCCGGCTCCTCGCCGCACCAGCCCAGCACCTTGATGGCCGTCGGCGACCGATCGTGCTCGTCGCGGTCCGATGGGGCGAAGAGCTGCTGCTCGGTGACGAAGACCTGATGGCGGATGCGGTGGTGGATGTCACGGTCCTCGGCGGTGACGGCGCGCCGACATCCGATCGCCAGCTGGAGGCGCAAGGGTGAAACAGCGGCGCCGGCCATTACCGATGGGTGGCGGTCAGGGTGATAGACCGCTCGACCGTCGCCATGGCCGAGCATGCCTGGCACCGGGCGCAACCGGCCGCCACGCCGGCGGTCGAAAGCCCGCGCGCTAGGAGGTAGGGCACTACCTGGCGGTAGATCGATTCGGTGTACCCCGCATCGGGCGGGAGGCAGTCCTCCATGAGGCTGCCGGCGATGGGGCGCAGCGGCACGATGAAGGGATAGACGCCCATGTCGACGGCTCGCTTGCAGCCCGCGACGGTGAGCGCGGGGTCCTCGCCCATGCCGAGGATGACGTAGGTGGAGACCTGGCCGGCGCCGAACAGGCTCACGGCCCGCTCCCATGCCTCGAAGTAGCCCTCGATGCCGGTGCGGGCCTTGGCCGGAGCAATGCGGGCCAGGACCGCGGGGTCAAAGGTCTCGACGTGGATACCGACCGAGTCGATGCCATGGTCGCGCACGCGGTTGATGACGTCGAGGTCGACGGGCGGCTCGAACTGCACCTCTACCGGGAGGCCCGCTGCCTCCTTGACGGCCTGCCCGCATTGGGCCACGTACAGGGCACCGCGGTCGCGCCCGTACGTACTGCCGGTGGTCAGGGTGGCGTCGACCGCGCCGTCAAGTTCCTTGGCCGCGACCGCCACCTCGGCGAGCTGCTCGGGCCGCTTCTTGGCGGTCGTGCGGCCGGCGGAGAGGGAGAGCCCGATGCCGCAGAACTGGCATTGGTCGTCATTGCCCCAGTAGGCGCAGGTTTGGAGCACCGTGCTGGCGAGGGAGTCAAGGTGCAGCAGCGCGATCTGCCAGTACGGAACGCCGTCGGCGGTGGTCAGGTCGTAATAACGTGGCCGCCCGCCGCTTGATGCCGACGCCATCCGCCGGCCTTCGGCATACACCGCCAAGCCGTCGTCCTCGCGGCGCAGCACGTAGGGCGTCGTGGCGGCGCCGCCAGCGGGCAGCGTGACGGGAACCCCTTCGATCCAGAGCATGCCCGAGTCCGAGGGTCCGGCCCCGCCTCGCCGGGTCTCGACGGAGTCCGAGCCGGCCTCGAAACGCACACCGCGGCTCTGTAGATCGGTGATCAGTCCCGCCAGGTCGATGTCGCGCGGGCGCCAATCATCTACACCAGGCCCAACTGGCACGGGGTCAGTTGGGCCCGCCGCATCGACCCTGCCGGCAGCGCACGTTCCAGGCACCCAGATCCTACTTTCGTAAGACGACATTCACGATAGAAGACGTTTACTATAGGAAATCGCGTTGGTCAAGGGAAGTCAGTGATTCTGCTCGATGAATTCACGTCTCTTGGCGATGGCTGACCGCCAACTGGCGAGGTCGTCGAACTCCTCCTCGGCGGTCACGCCCGAGGTCACCTCGCCTGTCAACGGGTCGAGCGGGATCTCGGACAGGACGAAATGTGCGGCCCCAGTGGCGAGGTCGATAGTGGTGGTCTGTTCCAGCGCCCGACCGCTGGCGACGTGCATCTCGAGCGTGGGCGAGGGCAGCGCTGGCCAGGTCGACGGCGTTGCGCCCTCCGACAGGGTCACCCACACCGCACCGGCCTCGATCGCGGTCGCGATGCGGTGTCTTCGCTGGTCACGCCGGTTTTCCGCCTCCAGCTGCCGGTAGCGCATGAGGCACGCGGCGCCCGCGATCAGCGGGAGGTCGAGACGATCGGTGCCCTCGCCCTCGATCGCCAGCCGCCGAATCCGCGACGCCATGTCCGGGGCGGCGGCGACCAATGCCGCGACGTCGGGGCAGGACAACTGGAGCTCGACGGTGGCCTCGCCGACCAGGCGGACCACCCGCTCGTACGCCTCGGGGATCACCATGACCATGGGGTAGAGCCGCTCCTCGGCGGCGCGCCACTCGGCCAGCAAGGCCGGCGGCACGCTGTCCACGGGCGGTGCCGAGGCATCTGATGCGACCGGTTCCCAATCCCCGACCAAATCTTTCACCTCTCTTGTTTCTGCCTTCGGTCCTCTTGTTCAGCCTCCCGCCATATACTATCGTAAACGTCGTCTTCTATGATCCACCCGTTCCTGGAAGGGGCGGGTCGGCCTGTCTCCTTCGAACCTATCCATCCTTTCCCCACGGGAGCCGTCAACCGATGGCCAAGACCGCAATTGTCGCCCTCGGCGGCAACGCACTGATTCACGCCGGCCAGGCCGGCACCTACCAGGAGCAGGAGGTCAACGCCACGGCGATGGCCAAGTCGGTGTGTTCGTTGTTGCGCACCGGATGGCGGGTGGTGCTGGTGCATGGCAACGGTCCGCAGGTGGGCAACCTGGCCATCCAGCAGGAGGAAGGGGCTGGCCTGGTTCCCCCCCAGCCTTTGTTCGCCCTCGGCTCGATGACCCAGGGCGAGCTGGGCAGCCTCATCTGCATGGCACTGCACCGGGTCGGTGACCCCTGGCTGATCGGGGCGGTCTCGGTGGTCACCCACGTCGCGGTCGAGGCCGACGACCCGGCATTCAAGAACCCGACCAAGCCCATCGGGCCCTTTTTCACCGCCGAGGAGGCGGCTTCGCTTGGTGCCAGCCGACACTGGGTGATGAAGGAAGACTCCGGGAGAGGCTTTCGCCGGGTAGTGGCGTCGCCGGAGCCGGTCGGTATCGTCGAGACGTCAGCCATCCGCACGCTGCTCGACGCCGGCCAGGTCGTGATCGCGGCCGGTGGTGGCGGCGTGCCGATCGTGCGCACGCCAACCGGCTACACCGGCGTCGATGCGGTGATCGACAAGGACTACGCCGCCCAGCAGCTGGCGACGTCGTTGGCCGCCGAAGCCCTGGTCCTGGTGACCGGCGTCGAATCTGTCCTCCTCGACTACGGCACCCCGCGCCAGCGCGCCATCGAGGAGATGGCGGTGAGCGAGGCCGAGGAGCACCTGGCGGAGGGCCAGTTCCCGGAGGGGAGCATGGGGCCGAAGGTGCGCGCCGCGGTCCGTTTCCTGCGCTACGGCGGCGAGGTGGCGGTGATCACCAGCCCCGAGTTGGTGTACGCGTCCTTGGAAGGCACGGTCTCGCAGCTCGAGGGCATGGTGGGCACGAGGATCGTCCGGGTCCGGCCCATGGCGGGGGCCCGGCGATGACCGCAGCGGTGAAGCTGTTCAAGGACACCTACCTCGACTCGGTGTTGCAGTTGTCGGGCACCCGGGCGATGTCGCAGATCATCGGGGTAAAATGGGCAGCCGCGGCGATGGCCACGCCGACCAACCTCGACACGCTACGCGACCAGGGCATTGAAGGACCAGAGTTGGTCGGTGCCCGAGCCAACGACCTCTTCGTGGCCGTCGTGGCCGAGACGTCGGAGGCCGCCTCCATTGCTCTTGAGGCGGCTGAGCTGGCCCTGTTCGCGACCGGCTCGTCCTCGTTGTCTGGCGCCGCCGAAGGCCGTCGGCTCGCCCGAAGCCTCGACGAGGCGCGGGCGCGCCTCGATGGCGGGGCCGACCTGGCCATCGTTTCTGTCCCCGGTCCCTACGCCGCCGTGGAGGCCCACAAGGCACTGACCGCCGGCCTGCATGTCCTGCTGTTCAGCGACAACGTCAGCCTCGCCGACGAGATCGAGCTGAAGGACCGCGCCAACAAGCTCGGGCTGCTGGTCATGGGTCCCGGTGCGGGCACGGCGATGATGGGTGGGATCGGATTGGGATTTGCCAACGTCGTGACGCCTCCTCCAGGTGCCGCGCCTCGTGGCGCCGCGGCCCGGGCCGGCGGGAGGGTCGGGGTGGTGGCCGCCGCCGGGACCGGTGCCCAGGAGGCCATGAGCCTGCTCGACCAATGGGGCGCCGGCGTGTCCTGTGTTATCGGCGTTGGTGGCCGTGACCTGACCAGCGCGGTCGGGGGCCGGATGGCCCGCTCGGCGATTGCGGCGCTTCGCGACGACCCGAACACCGACGCCATCCTGCTGGTGTCCAAGCCGCCCGACCCCGACGTGGCCCGCGCCGTGGCGGCCTGCGCTGGCGACGCGCCCTTGGTCGCGGCGTGCATCGGCCTCAAGGAGCCGCTGCCCTCTCCGGTGATCACCGCCACCACGCTCGAGCAGGGCGTCGCTTCTGTCCTCGCCGTCATCGGCCTTCCCCAGCCCGACCCGGCCGCGGGCCTTGTCGACGAGGTGGCCGCGGCCTGTACCCACCTCCCCGCCGGGCGCACCTTGGTAAGGGGCCTGTTTTCCGGCGGGACCCTTTGCTACGAGTCGCTGTCGCTGCTGTCGGGCCTGCTCGGGCCGGTGTACTCGAACACCCCGATCGACAAGCGCTGTGGCCTGCCGGCGCCGCCCGATACCCATACCTGCCTCGACCTGGGGGAAGAGGAGTACACGAAGGGAAGGCCGCACCCCATGATCGATCCCGAGGCCCGCATCGAGATGATGCGCCACGTCGGGGCCGATCCCGCCGTCGCCGTCCTGCTCATCGACGTCGTCTTGGGCTACGGAGCCCACCCCGATCCCGCCGGCCTGCTGGCCCCCGTTGCTCGGGCGATCATGGCCGGCGAGGGCCCTCAGGTTGTCGCCTACGTGCTGGGAACCGACGGCGATCCGCAGGGTCTGGACGATCAGCGCCGGCAGCTGCGCGGCGCCGGCTGCATCGTGCCGGCGACCGCGGCGCGGGCGTCGCTGGCGGCGGCGGCGCTCGCCCTTCGCCAGCCCGACCTCGTGCGCTGCCTGCCGTGACGCCCCGGGTGGCGCTGGTCACCTACTCGACCAAGCCACGAGGCGGCGTCGTTCATACCCTGGCCCTCGCCGAGGCACTGACGGCGTTGGGTACCGACGTGACCGTTGTCGCCCTCGGCGACGCAGGGGCCGAGCACGGTTTCTTCCGGCCCACGTCAGCTCGCCACGTCCTCGTCCCAGCACCTGCCCCCGCCGACACCCTGGAGGGGAGGGTCTTCTCGTCCGTGGACGCCCTGGCGTCGGGCCTCAGCGAGCTGGCCGGCGAGTTCGACATCGTGCACACCCAGGACTGCATCTCGGCGCGCGCCGCGGTTCGAGCACGCGAAGCCGGCGCCGAGGTGGCGGTTCTGCGGACCGTTCACCACATCGACGACTTCACGACCGCCGCCCTGATGGACTGCCAGCGCCAGGCGATCCTCGAGCCGGACCGGGTCCTCGTGGTGAGCGACTACTGGCGCCGGTTGCTCGACGAGTCCTATGGAGTCGTGGCCACCGTCGTGCACAACGGCGTCGACGCATCGCGATTCGGGCCCATTTCCCGCGAGCAGCGAGCCACGTTCCGGGCGGCAATCGGCGCCGGCAATCGATTCGTCTTCCTGGCCGTCGGTGGCATCGAACCCCGCAAGGGCAGCATCTACCTGCTCGAGGCGATGGGTCGGCTCAAGGCTCGCGCTGCGCCCGGCCCCGTGCTCGCGGTCGTCGGTGGCCACTCGTTCCAGGACTACGCCGCCTATCGCAGCGCCGCCCTTGGTCGCCTACCCGAGCTTGGCCTCACGCTCGGCGTCGACGTCGTGCTGCTCGGGACCCTTCCCGATGCCGAGCTGGCGGCGTGGTATCGCTCGGCCGACGCATTGGCCTTCCCGTCCCTGAAGGAAGGGTGGGGGCTGGTGGTCCTGGAGGCGATGAGCGCCGATCTACCCGTGGTCGCGACCGACATCGAGGTCTTTCGCGAGTATCTGAGCGACGGTGACAATGCCCTGTTGGTGCCGCCCGCGGAAGGTGCCGCACTGGCCGATGCCATGGCGGCGCTGATGACCGGCGCCGACCTGCGTCGACGGCTGTGCGCCGGCGGCCACCGGGTCGTCGAGCGGTTCACGTGGGCCGCCGCGGCCCGCCGCCACCAGTCGATCTATCACGAGGTTGCCGTTCAGAACGCATCTATGCTCAGAAACGGTCTAAAAGGATGAATCCCGCCGGTACCTCCCACCAGTAAGGTCTCTGCATGGCTGATAAAGCGCAGTTCGCTGACCTGGCCATGCAGCATATGGGATCGTTGTATACCGCCGCCTTGCGGATGACCCGCAACCCGTCCGATGCCGAGGACCTGGTCCAGGAGACCTACCTGAAGGCCTACCGGGCCTTTGGCACGTTCCAAGAGGGGACCAACCTCAAGGCCTGGCTCTACAAGATCCTGACCAACACCTTCATCAACTCCTATCGCTCCCGCAAGCGCCGTCCGGAACAGACCGAGCTCGACGACGTCGAGGACCTCTATCTGTACCGCCGGATGGGTGGGCTCGAGGCCGTGGCCGCCGGCCGCAGCGCCGAGGAGGAGGTGCTCGACCACTTCACCGAGTCCGATGTGAAGGACGCCGTCGAGTCACTACCCGACCAGTTCCGCATCGCCGTCCTCCTGGCCGACGTGGAAGGTTTCTCGTACAAGGACATTGCGGAAATCCTGGACATTCCCATCGGAACGGTGATGAGCCGACTCCATCGTGGAAGAAAGGCGCTGCAGAAGGCGTTGTTCGACTTTGGTATGCAGCGGGGCCTTGTCTCCCCGGTGCCGGAGAGCCAAAGTTGAGGCCCCATGGACGAACCGGACGATCAGCTGGACCCCTGCGGCGGGGGTAAGTCGCACTGCCAGGAGGCGATCGACACCCTGTACCACTTCCTCGACGGCGAGTTGACCGACGATCGCCGTCACGAGATCGCCGTCCACCTCGATGAGTGTGGACCCTGTCTCGACGCCTTCGACTTCGAGGCCGAGCTCAAGATAGTCATCGCGCGCAAGTGCCGAGACCAGGTTCCCGAAGCGCTCCGGCAGAAGGTCTATTTGGCCTTGCTCCGGGCATCCGGGGAGGACCCGGGCGCCGGATACACCTGGGAATAGCCTGGCATAGCGAGCGTTGAGGACATACATGAGCGATCGATCTCTCGGGGGACACACCCTCGTCGGCAACGAGCGACCCTCACGGGCCTTTGAGAAGAACCGTGTCTGCCGCGAGCCGAGCTGCACCACACGCCTGTCGATCTACAACAACGGTAAGTACTGCTACCAGCACGAACCCATGGCGGTTCCGCGGACGCGTGGTCGCAAGATCGCTTAACCGGATGCCGCCTCAGGTGGCAGACGCGAAGCGGGTAGGTGCACGTGAGTGATTACCATCAGCGTTATGCCGATCCTCGCTTCAGAGGTGTGGACCTACTGGATCTCGTTCTTCATCATCGTGCCGGTCGTCCTTGTATGCATCGCGGTCGGGGTGCTGTACCTCGTCAAGGTCGTCAGCCTGAAGTACCCAAAGCAGCGTTAACCCGGTGACGGAACCCGTCGCTTGGGATCTCGCCGAGCGGGTCGCCGTCCGAGTCGGAGGGCACGAGCCCCTCGAGGACTCGTACCTCTACCGCACCCTCGAGCCCGACTTCATAGAGCTGACCGCCGAGGCCGAGGAGCTGGTCGAGAAGGAGACCGGCTTCCGTTCGTCTGCTGGCGCGGCACGCGCCCGGGTAACCGACCGGGCGGGTTGGGTCCACGCCAACGTCGCCTCGTTCCAGCGGCTGCTGCGTCCCGTTACCGACAAGCTGGCCGCCGCCTTGGACCAACCCACCAACATCGGGCCGGTACCCGTCCCGGTCGCCCGCATCGGCAGGAGCGTTGCCGGCACCCAGGTGGGTCTGTTGCTGGGCTGGATGAGCACCCGGGTGCTCGGGCAGTACGACCAGTTGCTGATCGAGGACGAGCATCCTGAGGACCAGGACATCGTCTACTACGTCGGCCCCAACGTCATCGCCCTCGAAAAACGCTTCGCCTTCCCCCCGCGGGAGTTCCGGCTGTGGTTGGCGCTGCACGAGGTCACACACCGCATGCAGTTCACCGGCATCGAGTGGATGCGGCCCTACTTCCTCTCGTTGATCGAGTCGACGCTGGCCGGCGTCGACCCCGACCCACGCCGGTTCCTCGACGCGCTGCGCCGGGCGACCGAGGCCGTCCGTGCCGGCCACAGCCCGCTCGACGAGGGCGGCCTGATCACGCTGCTGGCCGGTCCCGAGCAGTACGAGGCGATCCAGCAGATCGGCGGGTTGATGAGCCTGCTCGAAGGCCACGGCGACGTCACCATGGACCGGGCAGGGGCCGACCGCATCCCGAGCGCCGAGAGATTCAGCCGGGTCCTGCGCCAGCGCCGGGAGCAGAAGGGTCCGATGAAGATGGTCAGCACCCTCGTCGGCCTTGACGCCAAGATGCGCCAGTACGAACAGGGCGAAAAGTTCATCGAGACGATCGAGACCGAGATGGGCCGGGAGTTTTTCGCCAACGTCTGGCGCGGACCGCAGTGGCTTCCCGACCTGTCCGAGATCCGCGAGCCAACCCGCTGGGTCGACCGGGTGCGCTCGGGCGACCCGAGTCCGGCCGCGGCGCGCTGAGGTCTGCGCTTTCCTCGATCGTCTGGAATCCGTGGGGATTTGTCGCATCCGTGGGGACTTACCGCTGTGTCACGACGCCCAAGCCCCACGGTTACGGTAAGTCCCCACAGTCTCCGTTGGGCGACCGGTAAGACTGCGCGGGTGGTAACCGTGGCCGTTCATGAGTTGCTGAGCCGCTGTGATTTCCCGCCGCCCGGCCAGGCGGTGGTGTGCGCGGTGTCGGGCGGCGCCGATTCGCTGGCCCTTCAGGTCCTCGCCGTGGCCGCGGGCCTTTCGGTCACGGCGATCCATGTCGACCACGGGCTGCGGGCTGGATCGGCCGAGGAGGCGCTGGTCGTGAAGGCGGCGGCGGCGGAGCTCGGAGCCGAGTTCGTATCGCTGGCGGTCACCGTGGCGCCTGGCCCGAACCTCGAGGCGCGGGCCCGCTCGGCGCGCTACGCCGCGCTGCCGCCGGGGGTGATGACCGGGCACACCGCCGACGATCTAGCCGAGACGATGCTCGTCAACCTGCTGCGAGGCGCCGGCCTCGACGGACTGTCACCGATGGGCCCCGATGGGCCGAACGGTCGCCGGGTGGCCCGGCCGTTGCTGAGGCTGCGCCGGGCCGACACCGCGGCGCTGTGTGCGGCGACGGGTCTCGACCCAGTCGTGGATCCGAGCAACAACGACCGGCGCTTCACCCGCAACCGGGTGCGCCATGATCTGCTCCCCCTCATGGCCGCCATCGCAGGGCGCGATCCCGTTCCGATCCTGGTCCGCCAGGCCGGCCTCCTCGGCGCCGAGGCCTGCCTTCTCGACGACCTCGCCGCCTCGCTCGATCCCACCGATGCCCGAGTTCTCAGGGGCGAGCCGGATGTGCTCGTCCGACGGGCGATCCGCAACTGGGTACGGTCGGGCGCACCCGAGCAGCACCCACCCTCGGCGGCCGAGGTCGAGCGGGTAATGTCGGTGGTTAAGGGACAGGTCACGGCGTGCCAACTCAGCGGAGGCCGGGTGGTTCGTCGCTCAGGCGGTCGTCTCAGCGTGACCTGAGCCGCTAGCCGAACGGATAAATATCTGATCCCGTACTGGTCGCTCTGGATGATGGTTGGTACAAACGACATCGTCGCTATGGACCCGCATCAGTCGCGCCATGAGATCCTGCACCGAAGGCTCGACCAACTCCAACTTTCCGCCGCTGCCATCTGCGCCGTGGATGCCGGGGTCGGCTCGCGGGTACGCCCAGAACTCGAGAAGCGGCTCAGCGACGCCAACGATCTGCTGAATCGGTTGAACGGCACCGCGTCGACCCCGGAGAGTTGGCGGGACCTGGCTTCTGTTGATGCCAGCCTGCGCAAGACCAGCGGATTGGTGCTTACCTGGCTGGCTGCCGCCGAGGCCCGACGCAGCGGGCTCGACGGTGGTTCCTGCACCGTCGCCGAAAGGATCATCGACGGGGTCAAGCGTCGCGGCGGCCCCGCTTGGGACGGTGCCGCGGTGCCGGCGGAAGCCGAATCCGTCGACCACCAGGACCTCCTTATTCGGGTGCAATTCCCCGACGACGGCGTCTGGTCGCTTCCTATGATCCTCCACGAACTCGGACACGTCATGGGGTCGGGCATCTGGCAGGAACGGCACCTTGACGTGGTCCGGACCGAACGGGTCTATCCCCTGCAGCGGGCCTTGGCGAGTGCCGGCGCCGAGGAACCCAGGGAGTGGTACCACCGGCGCGAGTTGTTTGCCGACGTGTACGCCACCTACGTCGGCGGGCCGTCGTTCCTGGCTTCCTGTGTAGCCCTTCGCTTCGCCCCGTCGGTGGCGAAGGCCGACACAGCGACCCATCCCTCCCCGATGCGCCGGGTCGCGGTGATGCTCGAGGTCCTCGGCCGGATGGAAACGGCTCGGGAGTCGGAAGAGGCCCGGCTGGTGTCGGTCGCGGCCGATCTCCGGCAGCTCTGGGTCAACCAGATCGACCAGAGCCCCGACGACCTAGGTGTCGCCGAGATCGACCGAGGGTTCGTCGAGGAGTGCTGGTCGCTCTTGCACGAGGAGCTCCCGCAGATCCGCTACCGGACGCTGCGGGTGGCGCTGCGGGTGGCGTATGACCTGGCGCATGGAACGGCGGAATCGGCGGACATTCGAGAGGGCACGGACGTTCTCAATGGGGCGTGGTTGGCGCGATTGTCCGGTGGTCCGGTGACCGCCGAGCGCATTTCGCTCCGCGCCCTCGACATGTTGAAGACGGCCTGACGTGGGCGATCTCCTGCTGAGCTGGCACCTGGACCTGCTCCGTCGCAACCTCGGCCTCGTCACCAACGTGCTCGAGGAGATCGAAACGAGGTTCGGCGCCCCGGTGGTGTCGCCAGCCCTGTCCGCGGATGCCGTGAAGGTTCTCCTGCGGCGGGTATCCAACGCCCGGAACCTCATTGTCCAGTCGGACTACGTCGGCGACACGGGCAAGACCGATGCCGACGACGATCCGGTCAATGCGATCGCGCTCTTGGACCTGGTTACCGAAACCTTGCGCGAACTGAAGCGAGCCCCCGTTTCAGCGTCGAACGTTCTGCCGACCGACTTGAACCTCCGCCACGACTTGGTCGACGAGGCCGCCAGTCTTGGTCGCAAGGTCGACAACCTCATGATCGAGGTGGGACAAAGCGGCTCGAACGGCGCCCTCTGGGGGAGGTACCACGAGGTCGAGATCAACGCCCGGATGCTGTATGACGAATACGTCGACCTGGTTCGTGGCGTCGCGGTTCGCCAGGCCCATTTCGACAGCGACCTGTGCCGAGTCGCCGATGCCATTCTCAAGCAGACCGGTTCCACGTTCGGCTGGAAGTCGATCGCCATCCCATCCCGGGTCGCAGGCTGCGAGATGTCGCCGGGTGCGCTCATACGGCTGCGGTTTCCGGATTGGACCGTGTGGACGTTGCCGTTGGCGTTCCAGGAACTGGGATACGTCGTGGTCGGACGCGACGATGATCTCAAGGAGTATCTGGCGAGCTGCCCAGAGGCCGAGCGCGACGCCGAGCGCCTGTTGCTTATCACCGCGCTCGCCACCAAGTTCGTTGGACCCGCCTACGCATGCTCCGCGCTGCTGCTTCGCCTGGACCCCGGCGCCACCGGGGAAAAGGGTGAGATGGCCGCCCGACAGGTCGGCACCATCATCGAGACCCTGGAAGCGTCGTCCAACCCGGAAATCAAACACATGGCGACGCGCTTGTGGCAGGAGTGGAGGCGGGCAGCAGAACAGGCCCATGGCATAACCGACAAGAGGCCTGGTATCTCCGAGAAGGCCAAGTCGACGATCGGCCGCGTCACGCGGGATCTGTCGTTTGCCGATGACCATTGGGGCTTCCCGGTCGAAGATTGGGCCTCCAAGTTGCGCCAATATGCCAAGAAAGCAGTGCAAGACGCCAACAAGGCAATGCAAGACGCCACAGAGGCAATGCAAGAATCCCGTGACGTCGCGTTAGACCCAGAGCGGCTGGGTATTAGGAACGCTGTCGGGATGGACTGGAAAGACCTTCTCAATGCAGCCTGGCGGTGTTTGGTCGCGCCGACCGAGGATTCCTATGACGTGGTCAGTTCGGCTGAAGAGGTCGATTGTATTGCCCGGTCGGTGGAGACTTTGCTCACGCAATGGCACGTGGTCGGCGCCGCCGCCGGGCCACCGACGCGGGCGAGCACCAACCGTCGAGGGGTGAACAAGTCATGAGCACCGTGAGCCCCGACGAAAGCGCCGTCTCCATGAACGGCCCTTCGGCCGGGCCTGGCGGATCGACCGACACCCCTGACCGTCGGCTCGCGGCCCTGCGCGTCGCGGTAGATGCCGGGACCTCCGAGCCGACCGACTACCTCGATCTGGCTGCTACCCTCGATGCCGCGGGGCGCATCGACGAGGCGCTGGCCGTCCTCGAGGCTGGAATCAGACGGGTCGCGCAACCGGCGGCTCTGCTCGATAGTCGAGCGGAAATCCTCATGCGGGGCGAGCGCTACTTCGAGGCCTTGGCCAGTCTCGATTGGGCCCTTGACGGCCAACCCCCCGACGCTCTGCGGCTGGCGTCTCGCGCCACGTTGTTGTGCTTCATGGCGCGCTACGACGAAGCCCTGCTGACCGTGGATCACGCCCTCGATGTGGACCCACACTCGATCCGGGCTCATGTTGCCAAAGTCGTTGCGTTGGAATCATCGGGTCGCATCGACCTGGCACGAGAAGCAGCGGCCGCAGCCGTTGCCGCCGTGCCCGATTCAGTCGAACTACTCGGTATGCATTTCTTCGCACTAGCCGAGGAAGCCGATCGGAACCCGTCGGAGCCAGCGTTCCAAGAAGCGCTCATGGCTAGCGAGCGGTGGGCCGCGGCGGCGCCCGATAGCGCTGAGCCTCGGAGATATCAAGGTCTGTTGCAGCACCGACATGGCCACGACATCGAGGCGAGGACCGCCTTCGACGCCGCCTTGGCCATCGACCCCAAGGACCGGGACACCCGGTTGGCCCGCTGTGACTTTTTCGTCGACATCGAAGATCCCGACGATGCCAGCGCCGAACTCGACGCCTTGGCCATCGGTGATCAGCCGGCACCCGATGTACGGCGGCGGCGCTGCGACATCCACCGGCAGGCGGGCCGATATGTCGAAGCCCTCGCCGAAACCGACGTTCTCGTCGCCGCGTTCCCCACCGAAGCGGAGTGGTCGGGGCTGCGGGCCAGCATCTTGGAGGGCCTCGAGAAATACAGCGAGGCCCTGGTCGAGATCGACTATGGCCTGCGACTGGCTCCTCAGATGAGCTGGCTCCTCGGTACAAAGAGCGAAATCCTCCGACGGTTGGGCCACTTCGGAGACGCCCTGGCGGTCATCCAACAAGCGGTCGAATTCGCCGACGAGAAGAACAAGGACTTGATCGAGGCGGAACGGGCTTCTGATTTACGGCTGCTCGGGCGCCTTCCCGAAGCGATGGCAGCATCGGAGGCATCTCTGGCTCTCAACCCGGACAACCTCCAGGCGCGGAATGAAAAAGGCGAGATCCTGTTTGAGATGGGTCGCCTCCCTGAAGCTGCCGAGGTGTTGAGGCATGCTCGCGAGTTGGGTCCGCCGAACTCGTTCACCCTGGCGACCCTTGGCCAGGTACTCACCGAACTGAACGAACTCGACGAGGCTCGGAGCGTGTTGGCCGAGGCCGTGGCACTCAAACACCCACGGTGGGTCACGGTCGCCTACGCCAACCTCCTGTTGCTCCAGCGTGACTTCGAGGCTGCGCTTGCAGCCCTGGATGAGGCCATTGATCGCGACCCCGAGGCGGTCGATTCGCGGGAGCTCCGAGCCGAGGTCCTTCGAGCCGCCGGCCGGCCGGTGGACGCACTAGCCGAGTGCGACGCCCTCCTGCAGGAAAATCCGAGCAACGTGTTCGTGCTGGGGACGAGCGCGATGACCTTGCTCGACCTCGGCCGGGCTCAGGAAGGGCTGGACAGGGCCGAGCGCGCCACTGCTCTAGCCAACGACTACGCCTTCGGCTGGGAGACGATGAATCTCTGTCTGGCAGAACTAGATCGATATTCCGATGCCCTGCAGGCCGCCGAAGTCTTCGTCCGCCTGTCGCCCGGCGAATCCCAGGCGCTCTTTCTCCATGCCGCTACCCTCCTCGGGTTGGGACGGGTGGATGAGGCTATGGTCGTGACCCAGTCGATCAAGGGCTCCTCCTCCGGCGACCTCGCCTACATGCGCGGTGTCATCTTGTCGATGCAGGATCACCTCGACGAGGCGGTGCCGGCGATCGAAGAGGCGATCGCGAGCAACGGATCCGACCCGTTCTTCGTAACCGCTTTGGCCGATGTGTTGGCCCTTCGAAACGTCGGCGATGACCGTACCAAGGCTCGTGACGGCTGGCGCAACGCCCACACGCTGATCGAAGGCTCGAGAGATACGTCGGCACGGTACATATCCCTCGACGCGTGGTGCAAGCTCTGCCTCGGCGATTCCGAGGCCGCCGTTCGCCTGTACCTCCAGGCGGTTCCAGCCTTCACCTCGCCCCTTACCACCGAGTTCGAACTCTTGATGGCGTCCATCGCCTCGGGCCAGGATTCGCGAATTGACCACCGGGCCGCCCGCTGGTTCCAAGCCGTCGACGCCCATCCCGACGGGGGGCGACGGCGCGGGCTCGTTCTGGCGGCTCGGTTCACCCTCGATCAAGTCGTTCGCTTTGGCTTGGTAGCGCCCGACAACGAGCAGATCGCCGGGATCCGCGACCGGCTCGCGGACGAGATCCGAAGCGAAGTCCACCAACTGGAGCCAGAACTTTGAGCCCGACACCTCTCGCGACCATCTACCTCAACGAACTTCGTCAGCGGCTCGATCCATGGGGCGTCCCGCTGTTCAAACCAGATATCGCAGGCATCGAGGTTGGTACCTTCGGTACCTTCGTCGGCGGTCGATTCGACCGCAAGGCCCACCTGCGCGACCGGGGCTACCAGCCCGACGTCGAGGACTACCCCTCCGGCGACTTCTCGTATTTTTCCGAGAAGCAGGTGTCATGGCAGGGTCATGCCAGCGTCCCCAATCCGGCGGGCGGATCGCTGGCCGGGGGTACGCTCAAGTTCGCGAGGGGCAAAGGGGTGGTGGCGTGCTTTTCGCGTCTGGTCGAGTACCGGGTGCCCGATGTTGAGCGATTCGACTACGACCTCACGCGGCTCTACTGGGAGGGACGCATCCCGCCCGATCGTGTCGTGATCTTCGAAATGCGCCAGGCCGCTACCGGCACAGTGATCGTCTCGGAGGAGGGCAACCTATCGATCGAGATGCAAGCCCAAGTCCCGGGCGGCGAGCTGTCCTGGGCGGCCCTCGGGGCCGGCGTGGCGTTCACCGGCGGAAGCATCGCCGGCTATCAAGTCTCGGGTATCCCGATGGTCGCCTTCGTCCGGCTGAAGCGGCTCGTGCTCGAGACTTGGCGGATCGAGGACATCCAGCGGGCGTTGCCCGACGATGCGCCGCCGACGTTGGAACTCGAAGAGATGACCGAGTCGATGGTGCTCGCGCCGCCGACAGAGTAGGGCGACCGCGAGGGGCGCCTATGGCACCGGCTACCGTGACCAGCCAATGGTTGATCCCCGCCATGACGCCGATCTCGGCCGGGTCCTGATCGACGAGGCGACCCTCCAGGCGCGGGTGAAGGAGTTGGGGCGCCAGATCACCGCTGATTATCAAGGTCGGGTCCCGCTCCTCGTCGGTGTCTTGAAGGGCGCCTTCGTCTTCATGAGCGACCTGGCCCGCGCCATCGAACTGCCCGTCGAGTTCGACTTCATGGCGGTGGCGTCCTATGGCCGCTCGACGCGCACCAGTGGTGTCGTACGCATCGTGAAGGACCTCGACCTCGACCTGACCGACCGGTCGGTCCTCGTGGTCGAGGACATCGTCGATTCGGGCCTCACGCTGTCCTACCTGAGGAAAAACCTCTTGGCCCGCAATCCGGTCAGCCTCGAGGTCTGCGCCCTGCTGGTCAAGGACGACACCCAGCGGGTGGAGTCGGACCTGGCCTATACCGGGTTCCACATTCCGCCCGAGTTCGTGGTCGGTTACGGGCTCGACGCGGCCGAGCGGTACCGCAACCTGCCTTACATCTGTGTGTACGAAGGCCCACCGGGCAGTTAAAACGCCGACGGCGAGCGGGGGACCGAGGCCATCGGAAGGTAGCCTGGCTCCGATATGAAAAAGGTCCTTCGCAGCCCATTTCTCTATGTGGGGCTGCTGGGGCTCATCATCCTCATCGGGTACCTCATCATCCGGCCCCGCCCGACCGTCGAGCACCTCATGCTCAACCAATTCGAGCAGAAGGTAAACGGCGGCCAAGTCGCGTCGGCAACGCTGCATGACGGGTCCGACGAAGTCACCGGCCGGCTGAAGCCCGCGAGTGGTCACGGGACCGGGGATCGGTACACCGTCACCTACCCGGATCGCTACACCGACCAGCTCACCCAACTGCTGCTCGACCAGAACGTGGCGCAGATCTCGGCCAAGCACAGCTCCAGCCCGATCTGGGTCGGCATCCTGGAAGACTTCGGGCCCATCCTGCTGCTCTTCGGAGGCTTTATCTTCATCCTCAACACCATGCAGGGCGGCGGCAGCAAGGTCATGCAGTTCGGCAAGGCCAAGGCTCGAACGGTGTCGAAGGACCAGCCCAAGGTCACCTTCGCCGATGTGGCCGGCGCCGACGAAGCGGTAGCCGAACTCGAAGAGATCAAGGACTTCCTGCAATCGCCGGCCAAGTTCCATGCCATCGGGGCCAAGGTCCCCAAGGGTGTCTTGCTCTTCGGACCGCCCGGCACCGGCAAGACGTTGCTAGCCCGAGCCGTGGCCGGCGAGGCCGGGGTACCGTTCTTCTCGATCTCGGGGTCGGATTTCGTCGAGATGTTCGTGGGGGTCGGCGCCAGCCGGGTGCGCGACCTGTTCGAGCAGGCCAAGGCCAGCGCGCCCGCCATCATCTTCATGGACGAGATCGATGCCGTCGGTCGCCACCGCGGCGCCGGCCTGGGCGGCGGCCACGACGAGCGGGAACAGACGCTCAACCAGCTTCTGGTCGAGATGGACGGCTTCGACGTGAAGGGCGGGATCATCCTGATTGCCGCCACCAACCGGCCCGACATCTTGGATCCGGCGCTGTTGCGCCCCGGTCGCTTCGACCGCCAGATCGTCGTCGATCGCCCTGATGTCGCCGGTCGCAAGGCGATTCTGGAGGTCCATGCCAAGGGCAAACCGTTGGTCGACGGCGTCAGCCTCGACACCCTCGCCAAACGGACGCCGGGATTCACCGGCGCCGACCTGGCCAACCTGCTCAACGAGGCGGCGCTGTTGTCGGCCCGTCACGACCTTACCGAAGTTGGCATGGTGCAACTCGAAAGCGCCATCGACCGGGTGATCGCGGGCCCGGAGCGCAAGTCCTTGATCATGAGCGAGAAGGACAAGCTCGTGACCGCCTACCACGAGTCCGGCCATGTGATCGTGGGCCATGTCCTCCCCCACGCCGACCCCATCCACAAGGTGTCGATCGTGGCCCGCAGCCGCTCCCTTGGGTTGACCTTCACCCTCCCGGAGGACAAATACAACCACTCGCGCAGCGAGCTGCGCGATGCCATGGCCATGTGCCTGGGCGGGCGAAGCGCCGAAGAGCTTATCTTCGAGGAGCCGACCACCGGAGCCGAGAACGACATCGAGAAGGCGACCTCGATCGCCCGGGCCATGGTCACCGAGTACGGCATGAGCGACCTCCTCGGTCCCCAGACGCTCGGGCAAAAGAGCCACGAGGTGTTCCTTGGCCGGGATTTCGGGCACGAGGCCAACTATTCCGAGCAGGTCGCCGCCAGTATCGACTCCGAGGTGCGGCGCATGATCGACGAGGCCCATGAGCAGGCCCGTAGCATCTTGAGCCGGCACCGCGAGACCCTTGACCTTCTCGCCGCCACCCTCGTCGAGAAGGAGACGCTCGATGGCGAAGAACTCGACGCCATCATCGGCCCGTTGCCGACCTGGCCTGCCGACGGCCGTACGACCAACGGGTCGGCCGTCACGGCTACCAACGGGACGACCACGGTCAACGCCGGGACCCACCTCCGAGAGGCGAGGTCGGCCATGCCGGCCAACCCGGCCACGCCGGCGATGGAGGAATGACGATCGAGCCCACCCGGCCTCTACGCGCCGTTGGCACGCCGCCGGCGACGGTGGACCAGGAGCGCATCCGTAGGGCCGTGCGCGAGATTTTGGAGGCGATCGGCGAGGATCCCGACCGGGGCGGCTTGATCGACACGCCGGAGCGCGTCGCCAAGATGTACGCCGAGATCTTTTCCGGCCTGTACGAGGACCCGGGCCGCCATCTCAATGTGACCTTCGAAGAGAGTCACGACGAAATGGTGATGGTGAAGGACATCACCCTGTACAGCGTCTGCGAGCACCACCTGGTCCCCTGGGTCGGCGTCGCTCACGTGGCCTATATCCCCAATGTCGACGGCCGGATCACGGGCCTGTCCAAGCTGGCCCGGTTGGTCGACGGCTACGCCCGCCGGCCCCAGGTCCAGGAACGGCTCACCACCCAGATCGCCGAGGCGATCGAGCGGGTCCTCGAACCCCGCGGCGTCCTCGTCGTCATCGAGGCAGAGCACCTGTGCATGTCCATGCGCGGGGTCCGAAAGCCTGGTAGCACGACGGTCACCTCGGCGGTGCGGGGTTTGTTCCGCGACAACGCGGCGACCCGGGTCGAGGCCATGAGCCTCGTCTTCGCCCACCGCCGGCAGTGATCAGAAATCCCTGTTCTGGCGCCCTCTGACCATACGGGGCGGTCGGAGCCCCGGTTAGCCTGCACGGCTGTGAGCGAGGCGGGCGTGCCAGTGAGAGGCGTGCCAGTGAGAGGTGTGCCAGAAAAAGGCGTGCCACAAAGAGATGTGCCAAAAAGAGGCGTGATGGTGATGGGCGTCTTGAACGTGACGCCCGACTCGTTCTTCGACGGCGGTCGGTGGATGGATCCCCAAGCGGCGGTCGACCGTGGGCTGGAGATGGCGGCGCAGGGCGCCGATGTCATCGACGTGGGCGGCGAGTCGACCCGGCCGGGGGCTGCTCCGGTTGCCCTGGCCGAGGAGATCCGCCGGGTCCTGCCGGTCGTGGCGGCCCTGGCCGGCCGGGTACGGGTGTCGGTCGATACCCGCAAGGCCGAGGTGGCCGAGGCCGCGATCGCGGCGGGGGCCACCATGGTCAACGACGTGTCGGCCTCGCTCTGGCCGATTGCGGCCGAGGCCGGTGTGGCGTGGGTCGCCATGCACATGCGGGGTGAACCATCAACGATGCAGATCGCCCCGCGGTACCGCGACGTGGTCGCCGAGGTGAGCGATTTCCTGGTGGCCCGGGCCGATGTCGCCGAAGAGGCCGGCGTCGGCGAGGTGTGGATCGACCCGGGCATCGGTTTCGGAAAGACCATGGAGCACAACCTGGTCCTGCTCCGCCACCTCGACCGGCTGGTTGCGACCGGTCGGCCGGTGCTGGTGGGCGTGAGCCGCAAATCCTTCCTCGGGCGAGTGGCGCCGCGGCGCTCGGCGCAGGGGCTAGAGACGGCTCCGGTGGAAGAGCGGTTGGCGGGGTCACTCGCCGCCGCGGTGTGGGCCATGGCGCATGGCGTCGCCATGGTACGGGTGCATGACGTCGCCGAGACGGTCCAGGCGGCGCGGCTGATGGCCGTGCCGATCGAGGTGGAGGCGGCGTGAAAGGCAAGTGGGCCCGGGGCATTGCCCCGCGCTTCTTCGCCTGGATCATCAAGGACAAGCTGGCGGTCAGCGAGCGCCCCGGCGGCTACTCCCGCAATCACCGACCCGTTCGCCGCCACGAGGAGATCCTGTGGCTGCGCGGCGAGGGCTTCACCCGCATCGTGTCGTTGCTGACATCACCGCACAACCTCCACGCCTACGACCAGTTGGACATGACCTGGGCCCACATCCCCTTCGGCCCCCACGACGACCCCCACCTCGTCCTTCCCGACCTCTACGCCCAGCTGCGGGATTGGATGGCATCGGGGGAACGGCTGCTGTTGCATCAAGAGGAACTCGGCGATCGCCTGATGGGCGTGGTGGCCGGCTATCTCCGGTGGTCTGGCCTGGTGCCGGCCGGCCCCCAGGCCATCAGCGTCGTCGAGCGGATCCTGCATCGCCAGATGGGCCCTGAGGGCCGGATGCTGGTGGCCCTCGCCCCCGACCTGGCCGGTGCGCCCGGACGCCCGAGGGTTGCCAGCGGGCAAGGCCGGGAGATCAGCACCAGTGCGTGTGAGCCGCCGCCCGCCATCGCGCCCGCCAGCCGGATGGCGCCGGCGAGCGAGGTAACCGTGATGGGCGAGGTTGTCGAAGTGTCCCGGGTGGTCGAGGTGGTCGAGGTGGTCGAAGAGCCACCTCTCGTAGCACCCGACGGTGAACGAAAACCCGGCTAGGCGCCGCCGCGACCGGATCGAGCTGCGAGGCATCCGCGCCATCGGTCGCCACGGTGCCCTGCCCGACGAGCAGGAGCGCGCGCAACCCTTTACGGTCGACCTCGACCTGATCGTCGACCTTCGCCCCGCGGCCGAAAGCGACGAACTGGCCGACACGGTCGATTACGGCGCGGTCGTCCAAGAAGTCGTCGATGTTGTGGCGGGACCCTCGGTCAAGCTGATCGAGCGGCTGGCCGAGCGGATCGCCAATCGGGTGCTGGCCGTCTCCGGTGACCGAGCGGTCTCGGTCACCGTCACGCTGAACAAGCTGCGCCCACCGGTACCTGTCGACATGGCATCGGCCGGCGTCCGCATCACCCGCCCGTGAAGCGCGCTCCGCTCGGAGAACTGAACGCCGGCCACCGATTTGATGAACAGTACCGGCGTACCCGAGAATCCGAGACCGCTGAGAAAATGGGGCATATGACGGTTCGGGCGTTTTTAGCGTTGGGGTCAAACCTCGGCGATCGATGGGAGTACCTCCGCACCGCGGTTGCCAACCTGCCCGATGTCATCCGGATCTCGCCGGTCTACGAGACCGATCCGGTCGGCCCACCGGGCCAAGGCCCGTATCTCAACTGTGTCGTCGAGCTGTCGACGGACCGGAGTCCCCGCCAGTTGCTGGCCACCGCCCAAGCAGCCGAGGAGGCGGCCGGCCGGGTTCGCACCACCCGCTGGGGGCCGCGCACCCTCGACGTCGACGTCCTCATCGTCGGCGACGTGTTCGTCCATGACGCCGACCTGACCGTGCCCCACCCCCGGCTGTGGGATCGCCCGTTCGTCCTCGTCCCCCTCGCCGACTTGGCTCCAGAGCTGGTCGGTGACCGGCGTCCGGATCCTGAGGCGGCCGGTATCCGTTGGGCCGGTAAGCTGTAGCGGTGCGAACGGCACCCGTTGACGGGGCCGGAACGTCAGAGAGGTTCAGCATGTCGTTGACCGTCATCGATCGTCGGGCCGCGTTCGGCAAGGCCCTGGATGCCGAGCGCGCCGCTGGCCACACCATCGGCTTGGTCCCAACCATGGGTTCGCTGCACCGCGGCCATCTCTCCCTCATGCTTCGTGCGGTCGAGGAATGCGACGTCGTGGCGACCACCCTGTTCGTGAACCCGCTCCAGTTCGCCCCGACGGAGGACCTGGCGACGTACCCCCGCGACCCCGATGGCGATCGCGCCAAAACCGACGACGCCGGTGTCGACTACCTGTTCGCCCCGCCGTACGCCGAGATGTTCCCCGAGCCGCCGGTCACTTCGGTCAGCGTCGGGCCGCTCGCGGACATCCTGGAGGGCGCCTACCGCCCCGGCCACTTCCAAGGGGTCGCCACCATCGTCACCAAGCTGTTGTCGCTTGCCGGCGCCTGCCGCGCCTACTTCGGCGAGAAGGACTACCAGCAGCTCGCGGTGATCCGCCAGGTGGTAAGGGACCTGTCGCTGCCCGCTGAGGTCGTCGCCTGCCCCACCGTCCGCGATTTCGACGGCCTGGCCCTGTCCAGCCGCAATGCCTACCTCAGCCCCAAGGAGCGAGCGATCGCCCCCACCTTGTATCAAGCGCTCGTGGCCGGCCGACGAGCGGGGCCAGATGCTGCGGCGATACGAAAGGCCATGGTCGACACCGTCGCCCGCCACCCCGAGTTCACGCTCGACTACGCCGAGGTCGCCGACCCGGAGACACTCGAGACGACAACCACCATCGCCGAGCGACACGACGCTCGACTCTTGATCGCGGCCCGGCTTGGCCGCACCCGCCTGATTGACAACATCGGAGTGCGGGAAACGCCGTGAACCCACTCCCCGAGCTCGACCTCCTGATCTGCGGCAGCGGTGTCGCCGGCCTTTCCGCCGCCGTCCGGGCCGCCGCGAGCCCGACCCATCCTGGGCTGCGCGTCGGCGTGCTGTCCAAGGCCGAGCTGGTCCAATCGGCCACCCGCTGGGCCCAAGGTGGGGTGGCCGCGGTCCTCGGTGAGGACGAGGATTCGACCGACCTGCACATGGCCGACACGCTCCGCGCCGGCGCCGGCCTGTGCGACCGCGACGCCGTGCGGATTCTCGTCGACGAGGGACCCAGCCGGGTCAACGAGCTGATCGCGTTGGGCGCCGTCTTCGACCGCGACGAGGGTGGGACCCTCCTCTTGGCCCGCGAAGGTGGCCACTCGATGCCCCGGGTCGTGCACGCCGGCGGCGCCGCCACCGGCGCGGAGATCGAACGGGCCCTGGTCGCGGCAGCGAGAAGGACCGCAGCTGCCGTGCTGGAGGGCTGGTTCGCCCTCGACCTGATCATCGAAAATGAACGATGTCGCGGGGTCCGCGCCCTCGCCCCCGACGGTTCGGTGCACGAGGTACGGGCCACCCACACGATGCTGGCGACCGGCGGCGCCGGCCAGTTGTTCAGCGTGACCACCAACCCCAGCCAGTCGACCGGCGACGGCCTGGCCATGGCCCTGCTCGGCGGGGTTCCGGTGGCCGACGTCGAGTTCATGCAGTTCCACCCCACTGCCCTGCACCACCCGGCGATGCCCCGCCCGCTGCTCTCCGAGGCCCTCCGGGGCCACGGCGCCCTGATACGCGACGCCCGCGGTGAGCGCTTCGTCGACGAGCTGCTGCCCCGCGACATGGTGAGCAAGGCGATGACGGCCCGGATGCTGGAGCAGGGGGTCGACCACCTGTGGCTCGACGCCACCGGCCTCGAGGCCTTCGACGACCGCTTCCCGACCATCGCCGCCTCGGTGCGCGCCGCCGGACTCGACCCGACGGTCGACTGGCTGCCGATCGCCCCCGCCGCCCACTACCTCTCCGGCGGCATCATCACCGACCTCGACGGCGCCACCGCCCTGCCCGGCCTGTGGGCCTGCGGCGAGGTGGCCTGCACAGGCGTCCACGGCGCCAACCGGCTGGCCTCGAACTCGCTCCTCGAGGGAATGGTGTGGGCACCACGGGTTATAGAAGCCATAGAGCGGGGAAAATGGGGCCCGGATGCCACCGGCCCGATGCGCCCACTCATGGTGGATAGCCCAAGCCCCGGCGTGATCTGGGCCACGCCCCTCGACGTCGCTCGTCCCCGTTTCGGCGACGGCCGCGACGAGGCCGATTCGGCAAAATTGCGCGACCAGTTGCAACGAGCCATGACCGCCGGGGCTGGTGTGCTGCGCGATGCCATTTCGCTGCCCGAGACCGATGCGACCGTGGCGTTGGTCGCGGCTGCGACTGATCCCTTGGCATCTCCCGAGCTGCGCAACCTGGTCGTTATCGGCCGGGCCCTGCTCGCCGCTGCGACTGTTCGTGAGGAAAGCCGGGGTGCGCATGGGCGAACCGACTTTCCCGAGAAACGGCCGCAATTTTCCCATCGTTTCGCCCTTCGGATGCCATGAGCTGGATCGACCCGCCTCGGGCCGCGGTCCGGGAAGTGGTAGCCCGGGCGCTGGCCGAGGACCTCGGCCCTCTGGGCGACCTCACGGCCAGCCTGTTGGCCGACGAGGCGATGGCCCGGGCCGAGTTCGTGCCCCGCGCCGACGGGGTGCTGGCCGGGCGGCTGTGTGTGGTCGAGACCTTCGCCGCCGTCGACCCCTCGGTTGCCCTCGATTGGCGCCTATCCGACGGCGTCGAGGTTCGCCTCGGTGACGTCGTCGGGGTGGTCGAGGGGCGGCTCAAGTCGATCGTCACCGCCGAGCGCACCGCCCTCAACCTGCTCGGACGGCTGTCCGGGGTCGCCACCCTGACCCGGGCCTACGTGCGGGCGGCGCAGGGAGACGCCCGCATCCGTGACACCCGCAAGACCACCCCGGGCCTACGGGCGCTGGAGAAGGCAGCGGTTCGTGCCGGCGGCGGCGCCAACCACCGCGGCTCGCTGTCCGACGGCATCTTGATCAAGGACAACCACCTGACCCAGTTGTCGCATTCGACCTCGACCAACTGCCCGGGCCAGCGGTGCCGGGCCCGGGCCACGGCGTCGGCGATCGACAACTGGGTCAGGTGGTTGTCCTTGATCAAGATGCCGTCGGACAGCGAGCCG
>OBLV0100000111.1_pt1 | contig 27557 bp, 24 predicted proteins | sample 1520071 | NCBI WGS metagenome assembly OBLV01 (sample SAMEA3888446, study PRJEB22518) | metagenome | reverse complement strand
CCGGTGAGAACGCGATCGTGTCGCAGAAGACGTCGACGGCGTCGGCCAGTCGCTCGCGCGCAACGTGCGGGAGCATCTCGTCGCAGACGAGGTCGAGATACGCGTCGCGCTTATCGGCGTACTCCGGCGGGACGACGTGCGCCCCGAGGTACGTGGTGCGCACCGTGATCCCGAGCTCGTCGCCCAGGCGGCGTGCGACGCGCAGCATTTGCAACTCGGTTTCGACGTCGAGTCCGTAGCCCGACTTCACCTCGATCGTGGTCGCGCCGGCCGCGATCATCGACCGCACGCGCCGGGCGGCGCTCTCGTAGAGCGACGCCTCCCCGGCGGCGCGCGTCATGGCGACGGTGTGCGCGATCCCGCTCCCGCCGCTTGCCGCGGCGACGTAGCTCTCGCCGGCGACGCGGCGCTCGAAATCCGCGACCCGGTCGCCGCCGAACACGACGTGTGTGTGCGGATCGATCAGTCCGGGCGTGATCCAAGCCCCGCCGAGATCAACCGCGCGTGCCGCAAGCCGTTCCGGCGACGCAGGCAAGTCGGCACGGCGGCCGATCCACGCGATCGTCCCGTCGCGCACGCCGAGCGCGCCGTCCTCGATCGCACCGTACGGCGCGCCGCCCGGCGTCATCGTCGCCAGGTTCGCGTTGTGCCAGAGCGCGTCGAACCGCGGTTCAGCCATCGCGTTGCGGATTCACCGCTCGTTCTCGTGCCGCCCCCGGTGCCGCCGGTGCGCAGGAGGGCGATGGTCAGCACGAGGCCGGCGCACCGCAGCGCCGGCATCAGCGTCCACGACCAGTCCACCGGACGACGTACTGCGGCGGCGTGACGGTGGACGACGGCGGCGGTCGGCTCGAGCCACGCGGCCCAAGCCGATACGCCGCCGTCAGCGCTCACGCCGTCGTCTCCGGTGCGTTCCGGCCCTGGGCCCGCATGTACCAGGCGGAGAGTGCCATGCAGACCGCTCCGAGCACGATGAACGACACCACTCGCCCGGCAAGATCCACATTGGAGAGATCGACGGCGAAGACTTTGAGGATCGTCACGGCGATCAGGATGAGGCCGCCGCGCTGCCAGAGCGCGCTGCGGCGCGCGAGCCCGAAGCCGAACAGCGCCGTCGCATACGCCGTCCAGACGACCGAGAGTACGACTTCGGCTTGGCTCGAGATGCCGTCGGTGGTCCAGAACGGACCGCCGAAGGCGTCGAGCATCGCCCGCGATATGCCGGCGATCAGCAGCACGTTTGCGGCGGACGCGAGCGCGACCCGAATCTCGCCGAGTGACGGATGGTCGTTCAACAGCGTCGACAATCCTGAGCGGGCGGCCAACAGCGCGCCGATCACGGCTGCATAGGCGAAGCTCAGCGTGTCGAAGGCCGTACCGGTCGGCCGCGTCATGAGCGTCTCGAGCAGCAGGCAAACCACGGTCGCGGCCACGAAGACGGCGCCGCAGGACACGACCATATGCTCGCGATAGCGAGCACCGGCGATGCACAGCAGTGCTGCTTCGGCAGCGAACGCGTCGATCAGCGTCAGACCGTCCAGGAGCTGCGGCAGGGCGAACGTCGCGAACGCGATGCCGAGGTACGCCGCAACCGTTCGCTGCGGGCGGGAGGCCGGTACGAGCCGTGCCGCAACCAGCATCGCGACGGACAGCCCGAGAAGCGCGAAGCCCAGTGCGTGGCGCTCGCCGGCAAAGATGAACGCCAGCATCACGCCGTAGAGCCCGGCATCGAGCGCGAACAGCCCGAGCGCCAGTTCGCGCTCGCGGCCGCGCAGCGCCTGGATCGTGAACGCGACGGCGAAGATCGCGAAGATCGCGGTCGCGACGGCGTACGACTCCATCGACGGCCAACCGCTGGCGAGCGGCGCGAAGCGCGGCGCGTAGGCGACCGAGCCGGCGAACGCCGCCAGGGCGGTGAACCGGAAGCCGGCGCGAACCGCGACCGCCGCGAACGACGCGGCCAGGATCAGCACGTACAACGCCAAGATCGACGATTCGGGCGGCGTGGTGCTCAGCAGCACCGGGGTGAGGAATCCGCCGGCGAGGCCGAACAGCGCGACGCGTTCGTTGCGCCGGCGCGCGGCGAGCAGCACCAGGATCCCGGTCAACGAGATCATCGCGCCGAACGCCGCCGAACGGGAGACGTCGAGCTGCGGGAACAGGGCGATGCTGGCCCAGAGCGACAAGTAGCCGATCCCGGCTCCTAGTCCGACGATCCCTTCGGCGACGAACGTCTTGGTTGTGCGCAGCCGGTACGCGCCGGCTGCGATGAGCACCGTCGCGGACGCCAAGCCGAGCAGAACGCGCTGCCCCGGCGAGATCCAGTTGTGGCTGAAGGCGAGGTTCAGGAAGAAGGCGGTGCCGAGCATGATCAGCAGCGCGCCGGCGAGTTGGAGCCCGCGGCCGGCGAACGCTGCTTCGAGCTGCGCCGCGTTGATCTTGGGCTTGGGCGAGAGTTGCGATTCCATGCTCGCAGGATAGCGAGCGGCGGGGCGCTCTCGCGTCCGTAGTAGTACCGAGATCAGCCGGTGCGGCGCAGCGTTCGGACCGCGATACCACCGAGCGCGACTGCGGCCGCGAGCAGCGCGACGGTCAGAAACCACGGAAAGCGCTCGAGGAACGGGCGCGGATCGCGGTAGCCGGCGTTGGGGACGGTCTCACCGTCGGTGGCGTCGTCGGCGGTCCAGCTCGCGTGCGCGAGCCGCGCGCCGAGATCGTAGCTCGGTATGCCGATGTTCGGGTGCCCGGACAGGAGCCGCGGCGTTCCGCCGGCCGGGAAGACGACGCTGTGCGTGCGGACGAGCAGGGCGGGCAGCAGCGTGCGGATCGGCGCGTCGTCACCGTTCTGGACGGTGACGCGAACGAACCGCGCCGTCTGCTCGTTCACCGAGATCAGCGTCTGCGAGCCGCCCTCGGCGTAGTGCGCGATCGTCCCGTCGCCCTGCCACTGCCAGGTCGCGTCGTCGTCGCTGGTCTCGACGGTGACCTGGCGCTGGTACTGCGCGCCGCCGTCGGCGAACACGACCGCCGTCGCGCGCAGCGGCGTAGACGGCGCGAACGTCCAGCGCTGCGAGTGGTCGACCGGATCGTCGCGCTCGACCGGCAGCGCCGGAACGCGTTGCAGCGCCGCCGTCTCCGGCTGCGAGGCGACGTGCGCGCCCGTCAGCGGAAAAGGTCCGCTCGGATCGAGGACGCGGACGCGAATCCAGCGCGAGCGCGTCGGCGGAAAGGTCAGCGTCGTGTCGCCGGTGCCGCCGTTCTGTGCGACCCGGTAGACGATCGCGTCGTCACGCACGATCCGCCAGGTGCGGCGGTCGTCGCTCGCGTCGACGCCGACGTGCTCGAAGTAGGTCGGCCGCAGGCCCGCGTCGACGCCGAGCACGATCGTGCCGACCAGCGTACCCGACGTTCCCAGATCGACGACCGCCTGCGTGCCGCGCTTCGGGACGAACCCGACGTCGATCAGCGGCACGTTGCGCTCGCCGGAACGCGGCCGGTCGGGATCGATCGCATAGGGCCGCTCCTGTCCGTTTGCGTCGACGACGCGCAGGTCGGGATAGTTCCCGTCGTTGTCGGGTGCGATCGCGAGCGGTAGCGGAACGCGCACGTACGGCGCGTGCGCGCCCCGCGCGACCAGGACCGGCGTGACCTGCATCCAGGCGGTCCACGCCGGTCCGGCGTCGATCCCGCTCATGCCGCGGGTTCCTTCGCGCTCCGGCCGCGGCTGCGCAGGTACCAGGCGGAGACGCCCATGCACACCAGCCCCAGGACCACGAACGAGACGATCCGCCAGGCGACGTCGACCGTGCTGGTGTCGACCGTGAACACCTTGAGGATCGTCACGCCGAGCAGGATGAGCCCGAGCCGCTGCAGCAGCGCGCTGCCGCGCGACAGGCCGAGGCCGAACAGCGTCGCCGCGTAGGTGGTCCACACCAGCGACATCACGACGTGTACCTGGCTCGAGATCGCGACGTTCCAGCTCGGCCCGCCGAGCGCGTCGAGGACGAAGCGCGACAGTCCGGCGAGCGCGAGCCCGTTCGCGATCACGGTCCCGGCGACGTTCCAGCCGGTGGCGTTCGCGGCGACCGACGCCGTCGCTCGCGCTTCGCGCCGGGCGACCGCCGCTGCCGCGACGGTGATCGCGGTCGAGAGCGCGAGGGAGTTGAGCGGCGAGCCGGCCGGCTGTGCGGAGGCCATCAGGAGCAACAGCCACAGCGCGACGATCCCGATCATCACGAAGCCGGCGACCTCCACGACGGCGTCCGTACCGCGCGCGCCGAGCACGGTCAGGATCGCCCCTTCCAGCGCGAACGCGTCGAGCAGCGCGTACGCGTCCTGGTGCAGCAGGGCCGGCAGCGCCAGCGTGACCGCGCTGAGCGCGAGGTACGCGAACGTGCGCGTCATCGACCGTGCGCCGGTCACGAACCGGGCCGCGATCAGCATTGCTGCGGCCAGTGCGAGCAGGGTGACGCCGAGCCGCGTCAGATCGTCGGCGAAGATGACGCCCAGCATCGCTGCGTAGACGAGTGCGTCGACCGTGAGCAGGACCACGCGCAGGACCATCGCGTTCGAACCGTCGCGTTCGCGCAGCGCCGAGACGGTGAAGGCGACCGCGTAGAGCGCGAAGATCGCGGTCGCGACGCCGTACGCCGGTGCGGCCCGCCAGCCGTCACCGGTGACGGCGAACACGGGCAGGTAGAGCACCGAGGCGATGAAGACGGTCGCTTCGACGAAGCGGAACCGCGCGCGCACGGCCAGAGCGGAGAACGCGACGCCGAGGACGAGCACGTACGCGGCCAGGATCGCGCGCTGCGGCGTGTCGCTACTGAGCAGCAGCGGCGTGAGAAAACCTCCGACGAGTCCGAGCAGCGCCACGCGTTCCGAGCGCCGGACTGCGGCCAGCACCGTCAGCGTCGCCGTCACCGCGACCATCGCGACGAAGGCCGCCGAACGGCCGACGTGCAGCTGCGGGAACACCGCGACCGCCGCCCACAGCGAAAGGTAGAGGATGCCGCCGCCGAGCCCGATCAAGCCTTCGCACACCGGCGTGCCGCGCGAGCGCAGGCCGCGCGCGCCGACTCCGATCAGCACCACGCCGGCGACGAGGCCGAGCACGATCCGTTCGGCCGGTCCGATCCAGCCGCGCGTGAACGCGAGGTTCAAGAAGAACGCCGCACCGACCAGGACCAGCACCAGCCCGACCACCTGCAGCCCGCGGCCGGCGAAGAACACCTCGAGCGAGAAGCCCGGCTTGGGCGCGGGCAAGGAGCTTGGCGGCGGGGTGCTCGCCGCGCGAACCGGCGCTGCGGTGGCGGCCGGTGCGACGGGCGGGGCGATGCGCGGCCTCACGCCCAGCGCGGCGTCGAGGTCGGCGCGCAGCCGGGCGGCTTCGCCTTCGAGACCGCGCAAGCGTTGGTCGAGCACGGCATAGAGTTCGGGCTCCATGAGCGGAGTGTAACGCCCCACGGTCATCGGACGCCTCCGTAGTACGACCGAATTCGAGCGGAAGGCGGTCACGGCGCGCGAAGCGGCCGAGGTGCGGATCGTGGCGCCGACGGCGTTCCTCCCCGGTGGCTGGGCGCCGGACGTCGCCTTCGAGATCGCCCCTGACGGCACGCTGCTCGACGTGCGCCCCGGCGCACCGGCCGGCGGCGGCGAGGTGCTCGACGGGCCCGTCGTGCCGGGGATGCCGAACCTGCACTCGCACGCGTTTCAGCGCGCGATGGCCGGGAGCGCCGAGCGTCGCGCGCACGACGACGACGGGTTCTGGACCTGGCGCGAGACGATGTACGCGCTCGCCGAACGGCTCGACCCGGACGCGCTGTTCGCGATCGCGCGCGACGTGTACCGCACGATGCTGGCCGCCGGCTATACCGCCGTCACCGAGTTCCACTACCTGCACCGCGATCCGGCCGGCGCATGGTATGGCGACAAGGCGGTCATGGCAAAAGCGTTGGTCGCGGCCGCGAAGGACGCCGGGATCGCGATCTGCCTGCTGCCCGCGCTCTACGCGCACGCCGATGCGGGCGGCGCGCCGCTGCGCGCGCAGCAGCGGCGGTTCGCGTCCGGCGTCGACGACGTGCTCGAGATCGCGCGCGCGCTGCGCGAGGATCACGCGCGCGATCCCGACGTCGTCGTCGGCGCGTGCGCGCACTCGCTGCGCGCGGTGACGCCGGACGAGCTGCGCGCGCTGATCGACGGCTCGCCGCGGGACGTTCCCGTGCACCTGCACGCCGCCGAGCAGCAACGCGAGGTGGAGGCGGTGCGCGCGGCGCTCGGCGCGCGCCCGATCGCGTGGCTGTTGGCCGAGCACGACGTCGGTCCGCGTTGGTGCCTCGTACACGCCACCCACCTCGACGACGCCGAGCGCGACGGACTGGCGCGCAGCGGCGCCGTCGCCGGACTGTGCCCGACGACCGAAGCCAACCTCGGCGACGGGCTGTTCCCGCTGGCACCGTATCTGGCCGCCGGAGGCGAGCTCGGAATCGGGTCCGACAGCAACGTGTCGATCTCGCCGGCCGAGGAGCTGCGCTGGCTGGAGTACGGGCAGCGGCTGGTCACGCAGCGCCGCGCGGTGGCGGCGCTCGAGCCCGGCGCGTCGGCCGGCGAGACGCTGTACGCTCGCGCCGCGCGCGGCGGGGCGCGTGCCTGCGGCCTGTCGAGCGGCGCGCTCACGGTGGGCGCGCGCGCCGATCTGGTCGTGCTCGACGACCGCCGTCCCCCGCTCGCCGGCGCACCGCCCGGCGAGCTGATCGACCGCTACGTCTTCGCCGCCGGCCGGGCCGCAGTGCGCCACGTGATGGTGCGCGGACGCTGGCGGGTTCGCGACGGGTGTCCGACCGCCTGACGCGGAATCCTCACGCACGGTCGACAGCATCGAATGCTCGGTTCCGATCGAAAGGGTTTGTGATGGATGCTCTTCGTTGGTCGTGCGCGGCCGGTGCGACCGCGCTGCTGTTCGCGTCGGTCGCGACCGGCGACTTCGCCCGCGCACAGACGCCCGCTCCGAGCGCGACGGCGCGCCCCGCGCCGCCCACGCTGGCGGAGCAAAACGCCGCGATCATGCGGCCGCTGACCGAGATCGGACGCGTCCGCGCGCGCACACCGTACTGCGCAGCGCTCGCGCGCGCAAAGCCCGGCATCGACGCGGCGGTCGCGTACGAGTACGTCGTCCCGGTCGTCGCGGACGATCTGCGCAACTATCGGCTCGACTCGTACCTGACGCGCGCGCGTTCGGAGAAGAAGGCCGAAGCCGACCTGCGCGCGCTGTGGCTCATCGCGCAACACGGGCGCAAGGAAGTGCAGGATCTGCGCGATGCCGCCAACGCCCCGGGCGTCGACCCGAAGCAGAAGCAGGAGATGCTGGCCTTCGCCAACGCGCTCGACGGTGCCAAAGCGCGCCAGATGTGGCTGGCCAAGACGATCGCGCGAACGCTGGCGGTGACCGAAGAGCTGCCGGTGCAGCAACTCGCCAACCAGCAGAGCGACGACCACGCGTCCAGCGCGCTGGAAACGAAGCTGCAGCAGAATCCGGGCCCGGCGATCGGTCCGACCGCGCCGCCGACGATCGAGTTCACCGACTCCGAGTACGTCCTTCACATGCAGCAGGAGCAGCGCGTCTTCGACACGTTCACCGGCGAGGGGCCGATTCGAGCCGACCTCAAGAACGCGTCCGAGCACGGCACGCTCGCCATGCAACTCGGCGGCTGCAGCCCGCTCTGATCTCGAAGGGGGTCGTCCGGCCGCTCCGGTAGTAAGGCGCCCATGCGAACCACGACCAGCTTGCGAGCGGCCGCGCTCGCGTTCGGCACGCTGACGGCGGCACTCTCGACGGCGCCGGCATTCGCGCAGGCGCCGCCGCCGATCGGGCACTGGGCGACCCAAGGATCGGTCGAGGAGCTGTACGTGTTCTCCAACGGCAGCTGTGGCTTCTATTTCAAGAAGCAGCTTCGCGTGTCGGGACGCTGCAGCTGGAACAGCAGCAGCCGCGGCGGGATCCTGACGATTACCTACCCGATGCCGCTGCAACCCGGGCACGTGCGCTACAACTGCGTCTACCTCACCCGCACGACGATGAGCGTGTTCGGCGACGTCTTCCACAAAGTCGGCTGATCACACTGGGAACGGTAGCCCGACGTAGTTTTCGGCGAGGCTCTGCGACGCGGCGCGTGAGTTGACGACGTAGTTGAGCTCGGCCAGCTGGAGCCGGCGGCCGAAGGCGTCGTCGCGGTCGTTGCGGTGCAGCATCGACGTCATCCACCACGAGAAGCGCTCGGCTTTCCAGACGCGGCTCAGGCAGGTCGCCGAATAGGCGTCGAGCGCGGTGGCACCGCGGCCCGCGTACCATGCTTCGAAGGCGCGCGACAGAACCGCGACGTCGGCGATCGCGAGGTTCATCCCCTTCGCGCCGGTCGGCGGAACGATGTGCGCCGCGTCGCCGGCCAGGAACAGGCGGCCGTACTGCATCGGCTCGACCACGAAGCTGCGCATCGGCGTGACGCCCTTTTGGGTGACCTCGCCGGTAACGAGCTGCGGCGCGGCGTCGCCCTCGAGCCGGCGCTGCAGTTCGCCCCAGATCCGGTCGTCGGGCCACTCGGCGAGATCCTCGTCGGGCCGGCACTGCAGGTACATGCGCTGCACGGTGGGCGAGCGCTGGCTGTACAGCGCGAAGCCCCGTTCGTGGCTCGAGTAGATCAGCTCTTCGCAGACCGTCGGCGAGTTCGACAAGATTCCGAGCCACGCGAACGGATAGACGCGCTCGAAGGTCGTCAGCACGCCGGCCGGAATCGCCTCGCGCGCGACGCCGTGAAATCCGTCGCAGCCGGCGATGAAGTCGCACTCGAGTGCGCGTTCCTCACCATTCGGATCGCGGTAGCGCACGATGGGCCTGTCGCCGGTGACGTTTTCTATCCGCGTCTCGGTGACGTCGAAGCGCGGCGACTCGCCGGCGCGCACGTGCTCGGCGATCAAGTCCTTGACCACCTCGTGCTGGCCGTAGACCATGATGGACTTGCCGGTCAGCGCCGGAAAGTCGACGTGGTGGCTCCGTCCGGCGAAGCGGAGGTAGATGCCGTTGTGAACGAGGCCCTGGCGGTGCATGCGCTCGCCGACGCCGAGCGCGTCGAGCAGGTCGACGGTGCCGTGCTCGAGCACGCCGGCGCGAATGCGGTGCTCGCAGTACTCGCGGCTGCGCGTCTCGAGTACGACCGACGCGATACCGGCCCGGCGCAGCAGCAGCGCCAGCACCAGACCCGCCGGGCCGGCGCCGACGATCCCGACCTGGGTGCGCTCGGGTTGCGCGGACACGCGCCGGTCAGCGCGCGGCGTGCAGCGGCGGCCGGCGCGTGTGCCAGTCGGTGAGCTGCTGGTAGGCGCATCCGAGGGCGAACGCGGCGGCCGGATCGCCGTCGAGCGCGATCAGCTGCATGCCGAGCGGCATCCCGTGCGGCCCGAACCCCATCGGCGCGGCGGCCGCCGGCAGCGCGAATCCGCTGGCCGGCGTGACCAGCGGGATCGTGTCGGGCCGGAACGATGCGGGTGACGGTGCGAGCGGCGCTTCGCAGCCGACGCTCGGCGCGAGCGCGACCTCGTAGCCGCGCGTCGCCGCCGTCCACGTCGCGCGCGCGCGTCCGACCGCGGCGCGCGCCTCCGCTTCGGCCGGTTCGCCGACCGTCATCGCGTAGGCGACGCGCGCACGCGTGTCGTCGCCGTATTCCTTCTCGTGCGCACCGAAATACGGCGCGTGCACCTGCGCGGCAGCGCGCTGCTGAATGGTCGCGACCGCGCCGACGAGCTCTTCCTCCCACCAGTCGACGTCGTCGACGGTGACGCCGCTCGCGCGCAGCGCTGCGGCCGCCGCATCGAGCGCCGCGGTCACCGCGGGTTCGACCTTCTCCCAGTGTCCGCCGCGCAGCCGGCAGACGCGCGTTGCCGTGCGCGTGGTCAGCGCTGCTCCGGCCATCACTTCGTACGCGCGCCGTACGGTGGCGAGATCGCGCGCGAACGGGCCGACCGTGTCGAGCCCGATCGAGAGCGGAAAGATGTCGTCGATCGGCAGCGCGCCGGTCGCGGGGCGAATCCCGCAGATGCCGTTGAGCGCCGACGGGATCCGGATCGAACCCAGCGTGTCGGTCCCGAGCGCGATCTCGGCCAGCTCGGCGGCGACCGCCGCGCCCGAGCCGCCGCTCGAACCGCCGACGATCCGCGCCGTGTCCCACGGGTTCGCGGTCCGGCCGAAGTGCGGGTTCTCGGTCGTGATCCCCCAGGCGAACTCGTGCGTGTTGACCTTACCGATCACCAGCGCGCCGGCGGCGCGCAGCGCGGCGACGACCGGCGCGTCGCGGTCGGGATCGCGGCGGAAGAAGGACGAGCCGGCCCGGGTCGGCAGCCCGGCGACGTCGATCACGTCCTTGACCGCCAGCGTCACGCCGTGCAGCAGACCACGCGCGTCAGGCGCGATCGCGTCGAGCCGCGCGGCGTCGCGCTGCACCGCGTCGCGGTCGATCGCGACGTAACAGTGCAGCTCGCCGTCGAGCGCGTCGATCCGCTCGAGCAGCGCTCGCGCGCGCTCGACGACCGTCGTGTCGCTGGTGACGTTCATCCGGATCCTCTCGGTGGGATTAGAGGTAGCCGTCGCCCATTTCGGCCGCGAAGCGCGCCGGGTCGCCTTCCCACACGATTCGCGAGTGTTCGAGCAAGTAGACGCGGTCGGCGTGCGGCAGGGCGAAGGTGACGTTCTGCTCGCCCAAGAGCACGGTGATCGGCGTCGTGGTGCGCAGGCGCTCGAGGGCTTTCGACAGCTGCTCGAGGATGACCGGCGCGAGGCCGAGGGTCGGCTCGTCGAGGATCAGCAGCTTGGGCTGCATCATCAGCGCGCGCGCGATCGCCAGCATCTGCTGCTCGCCGCCCGACAGCGTCTTGGCGACCTGCGACTGGCGCTCGGCGAGGATCGGAAACAGCTCGAACAGCCAGTCGAGCTGGCGCGCGCGGTCGGCCGCCGGCAGGTGCTGCCCGCCCAGGTCCAGGTTCTCGCGCACCGACATGTCGCCGAACAGCTCGCGCGTCTCCGGGCACTGCACGACACCGTCGCGGGCGATGCTGCCCGCCGTCATCCCGCGCAGCGAACGGTCGCCGAAGCGGATCGTCCCCGCGTACGGCACCAGGCCGGAGATCGCATTGAACAGCGTCGTCTTGCCGGCCCCGTTGAGGCCGACGATCGAGACGAACTCGCCCTCGCGCACGTCGATCGAGACGTTGTCGAGCGCCTGCGCCTTGTCGTAGAACACGTTGACCGCATCGACGTTGAGCAGCATCGGCTGCACGTTCTCGTTCTCGCCGCTGCGCTCGTAGGTTTCGATCTTGCCACCCAGGTAGACGCGCCGGACGGTCTCGTCGCGCATCACCTCTTCGGCGGTTCCTTCGGCGACGTACTCGCCGAGGTACATCGCCAGCACACGGTCCACGAGCGCCGCGACGCTCTTGACGTTGTGGTCGACCAGCAGCACCGCACGGCCCTGGGAGCGCAGTGCGCGGATCAGGTCGGAGAACGCGCTCACTTCACCGCCCGTCAGACCGGCGAACGGCTCGTCGATCAGGACCAGCTGCGGGTCGCGCGCGATCGCCTTGGCCATCTCCATCCGGCGCAGGTCGGCGAACGGCAGCGTCGGCGGATGCCGGTGCAGGACCGAACCCAGGCCGACCATATCGGCGATGTCTCGCGCGCGCTCGTCGACCCCCGGCGCGGCGACCAGCCGCAGCAGCGAGTCGGGCAGCAGCGCGACCTTGATGTTCTCGAGCACCGTCTGGCGGTGGAGCGGGCGCGAGTGCTGGAACACGATCCCGACGCCGGCGCGCGCGATGCGGTACGGCGGCCAGCCCGCGACGTCGACGCCGTCGAGCTTGACGCTGCCGGCGTCGGGGCGTTCGATCCCCATGATCAGCTTCATCACCGTCGACTTGCCGGAGCCGTTGGGACCGATCAGGCCCAGAATCTCGCCCGGCCGGACGTCGAAGCCGACGCCGTTGACCGCCACGAGCCCGCCGAAACGCTTGACCAGTCCGCGGGCTTCGAGCCGCGGCACGACGCCGTTCATTCGTTCTCGCGCGGCCGCAGCACGTGGCCGAGCAGCCCGTCGGGGAAGAACAGGATCACCAGCAGCGCGAACGCGGCGACGACGAACGTGTTCATCTGGCCGAGCGGCCGGAGCCACTCGGTCGCGCCGATCAGCGCCACCGCGCCGAGCGCGGCACCGAGGATCGTACGCCGCCCGCCCAGGACGGCCGAGATGATGATCTGCACGCCGAGCGCGATGTCGATCACGGTGCCCACCGAGGCCGCGCCCATGTACATCACCAGCAGCGCGCCGGCGATGCCCGAAAAGAACGCGCTGATGCAGAACGCCGCCAGCTTGTGCTTGGTGACGTTGAACCCGAGTGCCGCGGCCTCGGTCGCGTCCTGACCGCTGGCTTGGAGGATCAAGCCGATCGCCGAGCGCGACAGGCCGTACAGCAGGATTCCGCTGACCACCATGAACGCCAGCGCGTACCAGTAGTTGACCCGCGGATCGATCGACAGCACGTTGGGGACGGTCATCCCGATCTCGCCGCCGGTGATCCCGGCGAAGATCACGATCGCGTTCTGCAGCAGCAGCACCGCGACCAGCGTGACGAGACCGAAGTACGGGCCGCGCAGCCGCAGCGCCGGCATGGCCAGCAGCACGCCGCCGGCCATCGCCGCCAGCGCGCCGCAGATCACGCAGACCGGGATCGGCCAGTTCAGCGAGTTGTCGAGGATCGCCGCCGTGTACGCGCCCAGCCCGATCAGGAACGTTGGGCCGAAGTTCACCTCGCCGGCGAAGCCGAACAGCAGGTCCCACGACATCGAGAAGACGCCGAAGTAGTACGCGCCGGTCAGCACGCCGAGAATGTAGGCCGACACCCACCACGGCAACACCACCGCGATCGCGACCAGCACGAGCGTGACCCAAAAGATGCGCGAGCGAAACAGACGCGTCACGGTTGCGCGGTCAGCGCCGTCCGAGCAGCCCCTGCGGGCGCAGGTAGATCACCAGCACCAGCAGCAGCAGCGCGGGAATCGGCCGCAGCGTCGGGTTGAGCAGGTAGGCCGTGATCGTTTCGAGGTAGCCGACGACGAACGCGGCGAGCAGCGAGCCCGAGACGCTGCCGAGTCCGCCGAGCACGACGATCGAGAACGCGCTGGCGGTCAGCTGGCCGGCGTTCGCGGTACTCACGCCGAGGAACGACGCCAACAGCACGCCGGCGATCCCGGCCAGCACGCCGTAGACGCTCCACACCAAGAAGTAGATGCGCGACAGCTCGAACCCCAGGAGTGTCAGCCCACGCGGGTTGATCGACGCGGCGAGCATCGACTTGCCGGCGCGCGTGCGGTTGATCAGCAGCCACAGCAGCCCGATCACCACCCAGCACACGACCGCGATCATGATCTCGTTCCAGGGCGTGCGCACGCCGAAGATGTGCGCGACCCCGTCGATGAGCGGTCGCATCGTGACCGGGTTGTCGCTGAACCAGGCCGCCATCCCGACCTGGATCATGATCCCCCACAGCAGCGTGCCGGTCAGCAAGAAGATCTCGGTCTCCTCGCGCGGGATCTTGCGCGAGCGCTGGATCGGGCGCACGACGAGAAAGTAGGTCACGTACGCCGCGATCAGCCCCGCGAGCACGCCCGCCACGGTACCGCCGTAGACGCCCAGTCCGAGATCGCCGGCCGCCCACCACCCGATCAGCGCCGCGATGACCATGATCCCGCCGTGGGAGAGATTGAGCACGCCGGAGACGCCGAACATCAGCGTGAAGCCGACCGCCGCCAGCGCGTAGATCGCGCTGATGGCGAATCCGTCGATCAAGATTTGGAGTGCGGTCATCCGGCCTCCCCGGCAGAATCAAGACGCGGCCCGGGGCGAACCCCGGGCCGCGTCCCGCAAGGACCGGCGATCAGTGGGGCGACTTGATGAACGCCGGGAAGCTGATCTTCGCGTTGGCGATGTTGCGCGGCCAGATCGTCATCTGCTTGCCGTTCTGCCACTGGATGAAGCTGCCGGTCACCAGGCCCGGCCCGTACTTGATCGCGTGCGTGTACATGTCGTCCTTGCCGTAGAACTCGATCGTCCCGATGGTGCCGACGTAGTGCGTCTTCTCCATCTCGGCGACCATCTTGTCCGGGTCGGTCGAGCCGGCGCGTTTGATCGCGTCGGCGATGATGTGGACCTCGTCGTACGCGGCATAGCCGCAGTACGACGGCGAGACGCCGTTCTTCTTGGTATAGGCGTCGGTGAACGCGTTGGTGTTCGGCGTCAGCGCGACGCCCGGCGCGGCCGCGGTCGCGGTGATCACGCCCTCGGCGTCACCGTTGGTGTCCTTCCAGAAGCTGCTGGTCGTCGCTTGCGAGCTCTGGCCGGCCATCTCGATCGGCACGTGCTGGTCGTGCCACTGCACCGTCGGCTGGACGCCGACATGGCTGATCCCGGTCGTGATGAGATCCGGGTGTTCGCCCTCGATCTTGTTGAAGATCGGCGTGAAGTCGGTCGTGTCGGGGTTGAATCGAATGTGATCGAGCACCTTGAGGCCGGCTTTGGGAAGGCACTCCTCGTAGCGCGCGTCGAGCGGGGTGGTCCACGCCGCGTCCTCGCTCATGATGACGGTCGTCTTGGCGTGAAAGTCCTTGACCATCGTGTCTTTGTCGAAGTCGCAGATGGACTGCGCGATGAACGCCGACGTCAGCCAGCCGTGGAAGGTATACTTGTACTGGTTGTAGTCGTCGTGGACGTGCTTGGAGATGTCGGTGCTGGCCGCGCCGGGCGTGATGAACGGCATCTTGAGACGCGCCGACCAGGGCTCGATCGCCAGTGCGACCTCGCTGATGTAGCTGGCGACGACCGCCGAAACGTGGTCTTCGTTCACCGCGCGCTGGAACGCGCGCACGGCATCGGCGGCTGACGAGTGATCGTCATAGGTGATGATCTGGACTTGGCGCCCGTTGACGCCGCCGTGCGCGTTGATGTCGTCGGCGGCCATCTGCGCGGCGGCGGTGATCGATGCGCCGGCGACGGCGGACTGCTCGCCGATCACGCCGATCTTGATCGGCTCGGCCGCCGGTGTGGCGACGGCGGACGTCAGGCTGAGTGCTGCCACGAGCGCGACGCCGCGCGGCAGAATCCACCGTGCAAGACGAGCGGGGGTTTGCTTCGAATCGTTCACGTAGGTCGGTCCTCCCTCGGTTCTAAGATACGGGCGCGCGACGTACGTGCGCACGGCCGGAAACCAATCGGATCGATTGCGACCTTTTTCGTATACGCCCGGCCGCGCGGCGTGTCCCCCGCCGGGAGGGGTCCGTCCGAGCGAAATTTCGTGCGCGTGCGGGGCGTCCGGCATATGCAGCCGCCGTGGCCGGTGGGGAAAGAGAGTGCGATGAACGGGATTGTTGCGGGCGCGATCGCCGGCGCAGCCGGCACCCTGGCGTTGGACGTCGCGAGCTACGCCGACATGGCGCTGCGGGGCCGCGCGCCGAGCGAGATGCCCAGCGAGGTGGTCCGGCGGCTGGCCGACCGCGCGGGGATCGCGTCGCTGGCAGCGCCGCCCGAACGCACCGACGAGGCGACAAAGAACCGTCGCAGCGCGCTCGGCGCACTGTCGGGCTATTCGGTCGGCCTGGCGATCGGCGTCGTCTACGGCTGCGCGCGCGCCGCAGGGGCGGTCCTGCCGGTCGAGCTCGCGGGGGTCGTCCTCGGTGCGCTGGCGATGGCCGCCAGCGACGTCCCGGCCGTCCAGCTCGGCGCGACCGATCTCGCGCAGTGGGACGGCGCCGCCTGGTTGAGCGACGCCGTCCCGCACCTGGCCTACGGCGTGGTGACCGCCGCCGTCGCCGACGCGCTCATCGCGTCCGGCGACTAGGCGAGAGCCGGCAAACTAGCGGCGGGCGGTCTTCGACCGCTTCTGCGTCGTTTTCTTGGCCGCGCTCTTCTTGGCTCCGGTCTTCTTGCGAGCCGGACTGCGCGCACCACCACGTGCGGAGCTCGACGCGGCGCGTTTCTTGGCGGCCTCCCACTTCTCGCCGATGTCCTCGCGCTCGTCGCGTTCGATCAGCTTGCGCGCGAGGCCGAAGACGGTCGACTCTTCTTCCTTGACGTGGTGCGCGACGTTCTCGCCGAGCACTTGCAGCTCGGCCTTGAAGCGCTCGTCCGGCTTGCGGCCGGAGTTGATCATCTCCATCAGGCTGCGCGCCGCCGCGTGCTCGGTGTACGCCTCGAAGACGTCGACGCGTTCGTCGGCCTCTTCGGCGCGGTCGCGCAGCCGTGCGTAGAACAGCCGCTCCTCGATCGCCAGGTGGGTCGAGAGCTTGGTTTCGATCTCGCGCGTCAGGTCGTCGAGCCGGTCGTCGCCCGGCTCGCACTTCTTGGCTTCGTCGAACAGCGCGCTGACCTCGCGGTGCTCGTGCTTGATGATGTCCAGAACGTCCAAACCGGTTCCTCCGACGCGGTGCGAGTGTTGCCGTCGGTTGTACCGAGCGCCGTGCGCGTTCAAACGCGCGCGGTTGGTAACAAACGTACAGACACGTGCCGCCCGTTATGCGGAGGAGGCGTCTTCGAGTCGCGGTGGGGCCGAGCGCGGCGCGGAGCGCGCGAGCGCGGCGATCGCCGACAGGACGGCGAGGATCGCCAGCGCGACGACCGTCGCGACGAAACCGGACTGACCGTTCTCCTGCGCGGCATGGTGCTGCGCGAAGGCGTAGATCGTGCCGCACAGCGCGACGCCCAGCGACGTGCCGAGGCCGCGCGTCATGTTGAGCACGCCGCCGGCCGCGCCGGACTGCTGCCGCGGCGCGGCGCGCATGATCGCCGCGTTGTTGGCCGGCGTGAAGGCGCCCAGGCCGGCGCCGATCAGGGCCAGCGCGACGACGCGCAGCGAGGTGTCGTTGCGCTCGAGCACCAGCAGCACGAGGCCCGCGACGACGAGCGCCATCCCCGTCGTCGTCAGCCGCCGCAGGCCGAGATGGTCGGAGAGGTAGCCGGCGGCGGGTGCTGCGATGCCGAGCGCGACCGGCAGCGCCGTGAGCTGCAGACCGGCGGCACCGGGGCCGATGCCGAGCGCGCGCTCGAGGAAGAACGGCACCACGAACAGCGTGCCGAACGTCGTCGCATACGCCAGCAGCGCGGCGACCAGACCGAGTGAGAACGCACGGTCGGCGAGCAGCGCCAGGTCGACGAAGGGGTGCGCGGAGCGGCGCTCCCACGCCACGAACGCGACGAAGAACGCGACGGCGAGCACGGCCAGCAGCGCGACCGGCGTGATCATCGTGCCGCCCTCGCCGGCGAAGCTGAGCGCCCCCAGGCCGCACGCGATCGCCGGGACGAACAACAGCGTCCCGGTCCAGTCGAACGGGGTGTCGTCGGCGAGGTCGCGGCTGCGCGGCAGCAGCAGCCAGCCCAGCGCGAGCGCGACGATCCCGACCGGAACGTTGATCCAGAAGATCGTGCGCCAGTCGCCGACCTGCAGCAGCGCGCCGCCGACGCTCGGGCCGAGCGCGAGTCCGACGGCTTGCGCCGCGGCCTGCACGCCGAGACCGCGGCCGAGCTTGCCGCGCGGCATCGCGTGCGCGATCAGGGCGACGCTGTTCGCTTGCAGCATCGCGGCGCCGACGGCCTGGCTCACCCGCGCCGCGTCGAGCGCGAGCAACGACGGCGACAGCGCGCAGAGCGCCGATCCCGCCACGAACACGGCGAAGCCGATCAGATAGAGCATCTTGCGGCCGGCCATGTCGGCCAGCCGTCCGATCGGCGCGACCAGCGAGACGAGCACGATCAGGTACGCGAGCGCAACCCACTCGACCGAGGCGACGCTGGCGCCGAACGAGCGCTGCAGGGTCGGCAGCGCGACGGTCACGATGCTGGCGTCGAGCTGCCCCATGAAGGCGCCGATGCAGACGGTCGCGACCACGAACCAGTGCGCGTGCGGGTTCTCGCGGATCGGCGTCGGTCGGGGCGCTTCGGTTCGCAGGAGCCAGGCCTTCACCGCTGCGCCGCTTTCCTGTGCGCCGAATCGAATCCCGCAGCGGCGCGCGAAATGCGAACGGCCGGCGTGCGAGACGCCGGCCGTTGCGTTGGTTGAACCGCTACGTGCGTTCAGTGACGGCCGTGACCGCCGCCGCCGCGGGACGTGCCGGACGAACCGCGCGAGGCGGAGCCGCGCGACGCTCCGGTCGAGTAACTGCGTGAAGCACCCGTCGAGTAGCTGCGCGACGCGCCGGTCGAGTAGCTGCGCGAACCGTATCCGCGCGAGCCTTCGTATCCGCGTGAGCCTTCGTATCCGCGGGAGACGCCGGTCGAGTAGCTGCGACCGGTGACCGCGGTTCCGCGCGTCGTGTAGCCGGCGCGCGAGGTGTCGAACGAGCGCCACGCGCCGAGCGGTGCGCGACCGGCGGGCTCGATCGCACGGCCTGCACCGAGCGTCACACGACCGACGGTTCCACCGCGCGGGACGAAGCCGCGTCCGTCGAACGCGAACGGGCGTCCGTTGAACGGACCGTGCCGGTAGTACCAGTTGCCGCCGCCGAAGAACAGCGAGATCCCGAACGACGGGCCGTAGCCGTAGGCGTAGCCCGGATACCACCAGCCGGGACCGTAGTAGTACGGCACCGGGACGGGACCGTCGTAGTGGTACGGCGTGTCGATCTCGTTGGCGTCGAACTCGCCGCCGTTGCCGACGCCGATGATGGTCACCGCCATCCCCGGCTCGAGCGTCAAGCCGGTCGGGTTGATGATCGTTCCCTGATGCAGCTCGACGTTGTCGACGAACCCTCGGTCGTCGCGGACGCTGATGTTGAAGGTGCCGTTCACCGACGCGATGCGTCCTTGGATCGTCTGGTCGGGGTTGGGCTGCGCGTACGACGGCACGTCCTGCGCCGACGCGATCGCCGGAAGCACGAGCCCCGCGGTCGCAAGCGCAGTGGCCGCCAGCCGCGGCAAATAGCTCTTGATGCTCATCATCGTTTCTGTCTCTTTCCCATAAGGGGGCAACGACTCCGTATCATTAACGCACGAGGCGGACGGCGAGTGCTGGTAAGGCTGCCAGGAACGGCCCGCGACGCGAACCTTCTAACGGGTTTTTCACCCTCCCCGCCAACGCTACCCCGATGGTCCTAACGTTGGCTGCCGCATTCGTCATGGGGCTGGTCGCCGGGCTGCGAACGCTGCTGGCGCCGGCGGCGCTGCTGCTGGTGCGCGGAGGCACGGTGGCCGGCTACGTGCTCGGCGTCGCCGAGCTCGGCGAGCTCGCGCTCGACCTGCATCCGGCTGCACAGTCGCGCACGCGGCCGGTCGCGCTGATCGGCCGCGTCTTCAGCGGCGCCGTCACCGGCGGCTTGGTGTGCGGCTTTCGCGGCTTGCCGACGCCGGCCGGCGTCGTGCTCGGCGCCGCCGGCGCGCTGGCCGGCGCGTTCGGGGGCATCGCGGTGCGCTCGGCGCTGATCGCGCGGATCGGGCGCGTACCGGCCGCACTGGCCGAAGACGCGGTCGCGATCGTGCTGGTCGCGGTGACGCTGCTGGTCGTGCCGCCACGGTGACCGCGTTCGCCGAGCGCGTCGCCGAGACCGAGCGCCACCGCACGTTCTATCTCGAGTGCGGTCCGCCCGACGGGCCGCTGCTCATCTTCGTGCACGGCTGGCCGGCACTGGCGATCTCGTGGCGCGCGCAGCTCGCGCATTTCGCCCAGCTCGGCTATCGCTGCGTCGCGCCCGACATGCGCGGCTACGGCGGCTCGAGCGCGCCGCCGCGAAGAGAGGACTACGCACTCGAAGCGATCGTCGCCGACCTGCGCGAGCTGCTGGCCGCGCTGGGTGCAGAGAACGCGGTGTGGATCGGTCACGACTGGGGCGGTCCGGCGGTATGGGAGGTTGCGCGCCACCATCCCGCCGCGTGCCGCGGCGTCGCGAGCGCATGCGTGCCCTACGTGCCTGGCGGCTTCGCGCCGGCGAGCCTCATCCCGCTGGTGGATCGCAACGTGTATCCGGAAGGCGAGTACCCGGCCGGCCAGTGGGACTACGTGCCGTACTATGCGCAGTCGTTCGACGATGCGCGCGCGACGTTCGAGGCCGACGTGCCGGCGACGATCCGCGCGCTGTTTCGCAGCGGCAACCCCAAGCACCGCGGCCGGCCCGCGCCGACGGCGCGCATCACGCGCGACGGCGGCTGGTTCGGCGGCGGCGGCCGTGCGCCCGACCTGCCGCACGATCCCGCCATCCTGTCCGGCGACGACCTGCGCGCGCACGTCGCGGCGTTCGAGCGCACCGGCTTCTTCGGCCCCGACGCCTGGTATGTCAACCCCGAACGCAACGCGGCCTACGCGCGCAGCGCCGAACCGCGGCTGTCGATGCCGGTGCTGTTCCTTCACGCGCTGTACGACACGATCTGCGAGACCGTCGACTCGCGCTTAGCCGAGCCGATGCGTCACGAGTGCGCGAACCTCACCGAGCGGATCCTCGAGACCGGCCACTGGCTGCCGCAGGAGCAGCCGGAACGCTGCAACGCGGCGCTCGAGGAGTGGATGACCGAACAGCGCTTGCGCTGACGGTCAGCGGTGCAGGCGGCGCTCGGCCAGGTCGAGCGAGATCAGCACGTGGCGCAGGATCGCGTTGTCGATCTCGCCGCGCTCGCGCAGGTCGACCAGCGCGCGGCGCTGCGCGTCGATCACCTCGCGCTCGGCGTTCCAGTGTTGCTCTTCGGCCTCCGGGAGGTCGCCGCCGCTCGCCTTCGCGCTGAGCAGCCGCTCGTGCTCGTAGCGCTTGCGTAGCGCGCTCGCGTGCGCGGCGTCGATCCGGTTGTCACGCGCGAGCTCGTCGATCCGGGCGAGCGCGGCGCGCGCGATCTCGTTCTGCGCACGGCGCAGATCCTCGGTCTCTTCGGGCTCGTTCTCGGCGACGTGCAGCGCGGCGATAACGCGGGGCAGCGTCAGCCCGCCGCCGACCAGCGTCACGAAGATCACGCTGAAGGTCAGGAAGATGATGAGGTCGCGATGTGGGAACGCGGCTCCCGAGGCGGTCGTCAGCGGGATCGCCAGCGCGGCGGCGAGCGAGACCGCACCGCGCAGGCCCGACCACGACGCGATCAGCGCGTGGCGCCAGTCGCCTTCGGGATGCTCCGACGAGCCGCCGATCACCGGGACGTACTCGGTCGCCAGGAACCACACCAGGCGAACCCCGATGACGGCCACGTTGACGATCACCGCGTACAAGAGAACGGCCGGCCACGAATCGTGCGCGAAGACGTTGGCGGCGATCGTGCGCAGCTGCAGCCCGACCAGCAAGAACAGCAGCGCGTTGGCGATGAAGACGAACGTCTCCCAGAACCCGACGAGCTGCAGCCGTGACGACGGCGTCAGCACGGTCGGAGTGAAGCGGTTGACGTAGACGCCGGCCGTCACCACCGACAGCACGCCGGAGATTCCCAGCCGTTGCGCAGGCGCGAAGGCCAAGAACGGCAGCAGCAGCGAGATCACGCCCTGCAGCTGCGTATCGGTGACGCGGCGCCAGCCTTCGACCGCGATGCGCGCGACGAAGAGGCCGAGGACGAACGCGCCGATCGCCGCCACGAACAGAAAGCCGATGATGTGCCAGACCCGGACGACGCCGGTCACTACCGCGGTCACCGCGGCGGCGTAGAGCACCAGCGACAGCGCGTCGTTCACCAGGCTCTCGCCCTCGACGATCGCGATCAGGTGGCGCGGCATCTTGAGCCGCTCGAGCACCGGCGCTGAGGCCAGCTCGTCGGTCGGCGCGACGACCGCGCCGAGCACGAACGCGACCGCCCAGGGCATCTCCGGCACGACAGCGTGCATCACGATGCCGACGATCACCGTCGTCGCGAACACCAGCCCGATCGCCAGCATTCCGATCTGGCCGGGGTTCGCCAGCATCACGTCGGTCGGAGCCGTCACCGCCTCCCAGTAGAGCAGCGGCGGGAGAAAGATCAGCAGCACGAGGTTCGGGTCGAGCTGCACGTGCGGCAGCCCCGGCACGAAGCCGAGCGCGAGACCGCCGAGCACCAGCGCGATCGGGTAGGAGATCTGCAGCCGGCGTGCCACCGCGACCAGCGGAAACGCGGCCACCAGCAGGCCGATCAGCAGCTCGACGTTGGTCTCGGTCATGGGCGGTCGGGGTCAGCCGGCGACGGCGTGCGGACCGGCGAGCGGTTCCGCGTCGTCGAGCGCGCGCTGCAGCACCGCGCGCGCCGCGCCGAGCCGCGCGGCGTCGACGCCGGTCGCGAAACCGCGCGACTCGACGTAGCCGGCCAGCGTCTCGAGGTCGAGGTTGCCCGGTGCGCCGGGCGCGAACGGACAGCCGCCGATCCCGGCCAGCACGCCTTCGAAGCGGCGCACGCCGCGCTGCAGTCCGGCCTCGACGTTGCGCAGCGCGCTGCCGCGCAGGTCGTGGAAGTGCAGCGAGAGCTCGACGTCGCCGTGGTCGTGAACCGCCGCGAGCGTGGCGTCGACCCGCTCCGGCGTCGCCGTGCCGATCGTGTCGGCGAGTCCGACCGCCGCGCAGCCGCCGGCGGCGAAGCGCGCGACCATCGCGCGGACCGCGTCCGGGGCGATCGTCTCGTCGGCCCACGGCGAGGTGAAGCTGCACGAGATCGTGGCCCGCAGCGCGACGCCGGCGTCCCGCGCGCGCGCCGCGATCCCGTCGAAGATCGACAGCGTCTCGGGGATCGTGCGGTTGTTGTTCGCGCCGTTGTGGCGCGGGCTGGCCGATGCGACGAACACGAGGTCGTAGCTGCCCGGCGCGAAGCCGGCCGCACCGAACGCTGCCAGCCCGCGCTCGAAACCGCGCTCGTTCATCACCAGCGCCGAGTAGCGAACGCCCTGCGGCAGCAGCGGCACCAGCGCCTCGGCGTCGGCCAGCTGTGGAACCCAGCGCGGGTGAACGAACGAGGTCGCCTCGATCTCGGCGATCCCCGCCGCGGCGACCGCCGCGATCAGCTCGGCCTTGCGCGCGGTGGCGACGATCCGCGGCTCGTCCTGCAATCCGTCACGGGCCGTCACGTCGACCAGCACGACGCGTTCGCGCGAAGCGGTCATCAGATACATTTTGCGGCACGCCGAGGTCGTGCCTGCGTCGCTTCACGCGGCTTCAGCGCGGATCGTTGCGCGTGGGGTTGTGCCGTCGAATTCTTTGCGGTAACGTACGAGGGGCGTACCGAGTGCGGCGGTCCGTCGATTATCTGAAGTTTAAGCTTCGGCTGCGACGCGCGAGCCGGACGCCGGCGCGGCGCGCGGTTTGGCGAGGGTGAAGGGTGTAGGGCATGAGCAACACGGTCCAGGTGTTCAACGTCACCGATCCGGCGTACGGCGCTACAGGAGCCGGGTATCCGACGGACGATACGGCCGCGATTCAGGCCGCGATCAATGCGTGCGCGTCGGCCGGCGGCGGTCGCGTCTACTTGCCGGTTCCATCTGTTGCGTATTACTGCGCCGGCGCGCTCTACGTTCCGACGACGGGAACGAATCCGACGTCACCGCCGATCGTTTTCTTCGGCGACGGAGCGCCGCAGCGCGGAGTCGGCGACGGTTTGACTCCCGCCGGCTCGGTGCTCGACCTGCGCTACACCGGCACGGACGGCCTGCACCCGGCGTGCATCGACCTGCGCGGTCGCGGTCGGTTCGAGATGTACGGCCTGTGCATCTACAACGGCGGGACTGCGAACTGGCCGTTCATCCAGACGACGAACACGTCGTGGCACATCCACGACTGCGCCTTCATCGGGAATCAGAACAACAGCGGCTCGACCTGCGTTCAAAATGCCTGCGTCTGGGGCGGCAGCGGCTACGAGGTCACTGACGCGTCCATGACGGCAAGCTCCTCGACGCTCACGATCGGTGTTTCCGACCCGCCCTTTGCCAGTACGATGGTGGGTTGGGAGGTTCAAGTCACCGGCGCCGGACCAAGCGGCGCGACCCTGACGACGACGATTTCGGCGATCCTGAGCGCGACGACCGCAACCCTCTCCACCAGCGCGTCCACGACCGTCAGCGGAACGACGGCGGTTTGGGGCGGTTTCTTCACGACCGACCCGCAAGCGTTTTTCCAAGGCTACGGCTCGGTCGCGCGCGACAACGTTTTCAGCCGAATCCAGATCGCGCACTCGTTTCAGGGCGCGTGCAACAGTCCCATGATCGTGAACGAAGCGATCTGCGGCGACTGCGGCACGAGCTTGAGCGGAACGAACGCCCCGTTCGTCGTCCAGGCCAGTCCCTTGCAGGGCTCGTACGGCGGCTTCATCATCGGCGGCACCGTCGAGATGATTCACTACCCGTACCTCTTCTCGATGCTGCAGAACACGGCGGGCTGGCAGGTCATGATGCCCGGCAGCTACGACAACTCGGCCGGTAACCTCGTTTCGCTCGTGCTGGCCGACGCAACGTCGACGGGCGACAACGCATTCGTGGTCTCGACGTGGAACGGCGGCGGAGGACCGTTGCCGCCGGTTCTTTCGGGAGCGGGCGCGGCCTCGAACACGGTGATTTCAGCACTCGGCGTACCGTCCGTGTTCCCGACCGGGATCAGTGTGCCGAGCTTCTCGGCACCGGCGCTGTCGGCGACGCACATCAACGGGATCACCGGCGGCATCGCGATTCAGAGCGTCGGAGGGAATCCGGTCGTGATCGAAGGCGCTACCGGATACGCTGGGCTGCTCTGGCTCTACAACGCCGCTTCGAAGGTCGCCGCGGAGATGGACGCGGTCGCGGCCGGCGGCACGGTGTACGCATCGCAAGTCGTGTCGGGTACGGCGACGCGCGTGTGCGGTCTGCGCGGCGATCTCGGGGGAGCACTGTTCCTTGGATCGTTCACGGCGTCGACGCGACCGGCAACGAGCGCGGCCACGAACTGTCTCATCTGGGGAAGCGATCAGAACAGCGGCGATGGAGCGTTGCTGCACTCAGACGGAAGCGCGTGGCGCAACGTCGGTTCGGGAGCCGTGGCTAGCCCGTAGGCGGGCTCGCCCGGCGCGGACGCGGGCCGGACCCGGCGCCGGCGATCACGGCGTGACGGCTTCGCGCTGCTTGGCGGATAGCCGCGCCTCGATCAGTGCGGTCCAGGGGGCGAGGCCGGTATCGCGCTTGGCCGACAGCTCGAGGATCTCGATCGACGGGTTCACCTCACGCATGCTGCGATAGGCGGCGGCGCGGTCGAAGCCGACCGCGTCGGCGATGTCGATCTTCGTCAGCAGCGCGACGTGGGCGGTGTTGAACGCCAGCGGGTATTTGAGCGGCTTGTCCTCGCCCTCGGTGACCGAGAACAGAACGGCGCGCAGATCTTCGCCGAGGTCGTACTCGGCGGGGCAGATCAGGTTGCCGACGTTCTCGATTAACAGCACGTCGAGCGGGCCGGGCTCCCAGCCCGCCAGCGCCTTGCCGACCATGTCGGCGTCGAGGCGGCATTCGGCTGCGGTGGTGATCTGACGGACCGGCGCACCGCTGCGCGCCAGCCGCCGGGCGTCGTTATCGGTCGCCTGATCTCCGACCAGTGCGGCGACGCGCAGTCGCGGCGCGAGCTTGGAGAGCGTTGCTTCCAGCAGCGTCGTCTTGCCGGAGCCCGGGCTCGACAGCAGGTTGACGACCAGCGTCCGGCCGGCGAACCGCGCGCGCAGGTCGGCCGCCAGTGAGTCGTTCTTGCGCATGATGCTCTGCTCGATCTGAACGACCTTGTACTTCATGCGGGAACCTCCAACGCCACCAACTGCAACTCGCGACCGCGCACGATCGTCGGACATACGGTACCGCAGACCGGACACACCAATCCGGCGGCGGCGCCGGGCTCGCGCTCCTCGCCGCAGCGGTCGCAGTGCACCGCCAGCGCGACGTCCTCGATCTCCAGCGTGCTGTTCTCCGCAACCGTGCCGGCGCTCGCCAGCTCCCACGAGAAACGGAGCGCGTCCGGAGCGATCCCGCTCAACGCGCCGACGCGCAGCTGCACGGCGTGTACCGTGGTGATCCCGTCGCGCGCGGCCGTCTCCTCGATCTCCTCGATCAGGCCCATCGCGATCGACAGCTCGTGCACTGCGTTCTTACCTCTAACTCTCGAGGGTGCCGCCCGGCAGGGTCGGATTCAACAGCGGCGGCGCATCCCCGGGCAAGCATGCACTCAGCCGCGGTTTGTGCAGCATTCGGGTGGGTACGCGAACCTACGAGCCCCGAGCTCAGGATTTGCGCCTGCGGTCACGCGGCCGATTCGCCGTGTGCAGGCGCGCGCGAGGTGCAGCATGCCCGCCACGTACTCACCGACACCGAACTTCGACGAGATCCACGTTTTGTGGACGTCGGAGGGTTTGAGTTGCGACGGCGACTCCGTTTCCCTGACGAACGGCCAGTCGCCGCCGATCGAAGCCGTCATCGCCGGGCTGATCCCCGGTCTGCCGAAAGTGCACGTGCACAACAAAGTGTTGTCGCCGACGTTCGGCGGCGACGAGTTCCTGGCGCCGTTCTTCGCCGCCGCCAACGACACGCTCGGCGCGCCGTTCATCCTGGTCGTCGAAGGTTCGATCCCGAACGAACGGATCAACGGCGACGGCTACTGGACGTCGATGGGGAACGACCCCGCGACCGGCGAGCCGCTGACGTTGAACTGGTGGCTCGACAAGCTCGCGCACCGTGCGTGGGCGGTCGTCGCCGCCGGCACCTGCGCGACGTACGGCGGCATCCACGCGATGGCCGGCAACGTCACCGGCGCGATGGGGCTCGCCGACTACCTGGGCTGGGATTTCAAGTCGGCCGGCGGGCTGCCGATCATCAACGTTCCCGGCTGTCCGGTGCAGCCCGACAACATCATGGAAACGCTGGCCTGGGCGCTCGCGCAGGCGGCCGGCAACGCGCCGATCATCCCGCTCGACGCGATGCTGCGCCCCCAGTGGCTGTTCGGCAAGACCGTGCACGAAGGGTGCGCGCGCGCGGGCTACTACGAGCAAGGCGACTTCGCACAGGACTACAACTCGCCCAAGTGTCAGGTCAAGATCGGGTGCTGGGGGCCGGTCGTCAACTGCAACGTCACCAAACGCGGCTGGCAACAGGGGATCGGCGGGTGCCCGAACGTCGGCGGCATCTGCATCGGCTGCACGATGCCCGGCTTCCCCGACAAGTTCATGCCGTTCATGGACATGCCGCCGGGGGCGACCGTGTCGTCGACCCTGATCGGCGCCTACGGGTCGCTGATCCGCAGCTTGCGCTCGATGACCAACAAGAGCCTCAACCAAGAGCCGAAGTGGCGGCACAACGGCCCACAACTCACCACCGGCGCGAACCCGCGCTGGGGCCAGAAACAGCAGCAAGGAGCGACCGATGGCAGCCGTTGACACCCGCCCCGCCGAGGCGCGCAAGCTCGTCGAGCGGTCATGGGATCCGGTCACTCGCATCGTCGGCAACCTCGGCATCTACACCAAGATCGACTTCGAGAACCGCGAGGTCGTCGAGTGCAAAAGCACGTCGTCGCTGTTCCGCGGCTACAGCGTGTTCATGAAGGGCAAGGACCCGCGCGACGC
>OBLV0100000110.1_pt1 | contig 27599 bp, 27 predicted proteins | sample 1520071 | NCBI WGS metagenome assembly OBLV01 (sample SAMEA3888446, study PRJEB22518) | metagenome | reverse complement strand
ATCGAAAGACCTCAAACCTACGGTCACTCGTGGCCTGACCCTTGGGGCGGCCTCACGTCCGCCACCGAGAACGATGCCGAACAACCAACGATCATGAAGCACGCAAGCCGGAATGGCGACCGTGCAATGCGTTTGGCCGGACCGTTGCAACCAGAAGTCTCGCGATGCTTCGATTACCTTGTTTGTATATCCACCGTCGGCCATCCAAGCGTACTGGACTCCTTCAGGGGCCGGCTTCGGCAAAACGAAAGGCGACGCGAACGCGGACAGGATGATGTTTCCTGAACCAAGGTAGGCCTGAACAGCAGGCGTGTTTTGCTCAATCAGTGAGGTCAGCGCGACGTCGCGCTGGACATCTTCTGAGTGTATCGCGAGTGCATGGTCATGCATGCTTTGAAGATTCGCGATCGAACTCAAGATACCCGATATGGGATTGCCGTCTGCCGCGGCTCCTTGCGAAGAAGTCCCAGGAGAGTTTCCGGCGCCGGGCGACCCGCCAGAACTCGAACCTGAAGACGAAGTCGCGGGGCAAGGGTACGCCTCGGCATTTCCTGCGGAGCCCGAGCCCGGCTGCAAAACAACGACTTTGCCGCCCTGATTCATACACATCTGTGAAGCCGCGCGTCCTTCGAGTGGGCGCGTGCAAGTCACGAAGGCGCAAAGCAGCGTGGCGGAAATAATGATGCAGGTCGATCGTGTCACGTAAAGTTCTCCCCAGTCGATCTAATCAGTGCGTGGTCAATGGCGCGCCCTAGGCGGCTCGGCGCGATTCGCCGCACTTCAGACGGGCAGTTATGAAGTTGCCGGAGTGAAGCGTCGTCACAGATGGGATTCAAGTCGCGGCCTGAACGGGCAGCCGGAGAAGCAGCACAGCGGAAACCGCAGCGCATAACAGCCCAGGCGCTCCGCGAGTCGTCACTGCCCGTTCCTTGCATCACCGCCCCATCAGCCTCTTTGCAGCAGACGTACGCACCGCGCTTGGTCCGACCTACCAACGCGTTCCTTTCTCATGGTAGCTGCCGCTGCGCGTGTTGGGCCTGACAACCCGATCGCTCGGGTAGTGGGCTTGCGCAGCGGATTCCGTTGAGAATAGCCGCAGCGTGCCGTTGGACACGGGTGGTCGGATGATTCGGCGCCGCAACGCCGGCAGGCCAGCAAATTGAAAGCGCTAACAACAGCGCGTCCCCCCAAGCCTCGTAGTTTCATCGCCCCTTACCCCTGAAGTCGCGCCAGCTTGGACGTCCAAGCTGAGCTACCCTTCAGAAGTCCGCCTCGGCAAACAGCCGACAACGCCTTCACCAGGCATTCTTACGTTGCCAAGTTCGGTCGCCAGCCGAACCCACTACGATCCGACCGGAGACGGTGAGACGCAGTCCGCCGAGTGATCCCGCAACAGCGCGCGCCTTGGTTTGTCGATTGCATCGGCCGCGAGGTATGCCGCTAGCGCACCTCTGCGCAGTGCTTCGGCGTCGGCGTCGCGATCAATCGACTCCTGAGTCATGGCCCGTTCCTCCAAGAGTTCGACTAGGTCGGCTTCGACTATCGCCTTTCGAGCGCTAAGGTTCGCCATGCGGTCTGCGATGTCGCGCGGGTCGAGGTGCCCGCGATCATCTAAATCCCAGACCCTGGCCCGAGATCGGTCGATCGAACTTAGTTTGTCTCGGAGGCGATCAATTCGGGAATCGAATCGTGCCAGTGTTGCGTGGCTAGGTTCGTTCGACTGATGCGAGACTCGCTCAGCGAGGCTTTCTAGGAATCTGAGAAACGTTTCATGCACGTCAGCCAATTTGTGGTAGTACGCCATCTTGTGCGTGGAGCGACCTCGGCAAATGTAAATACGGAAACCGTCGATCACCAGTGCGATTAACGACGCAGCTAACGCTCATCCCGCAGATTCATCGAAAGACCCCGGCCAACTCAAATTGTAGACGCTTTCGAGTGTCACGCGGACAGCGACCGAGCGTCTCATGCACGCGTGACCTTTGCGCGCGAAGCCACGTCCCCTTGTCGACGACGGTCCCGATGTAGGCACGGTTTTTGAACATCTTGCGAAGCCGAGGGTCAGACCATCGAGTTTGGTAAGTGCGCCCGTTCTTGTAGCTATGCGGTGGAGAGTGCGCCTAGAGCCAGTCCACAATGTCGGCAAACCGCGTGCCACGTGCGCTCATCCTGAACACCTGCCGAATCACGGAGATGCACTCCGGACGAGCGATGTACCGCCGGTCCGCCGTCACTAGCAGACCGTAGGGAGGCCGATTGCTGATCACCTGGCCGGCTGCGAGACGCCGCTGATAGACGGCCCGAGCCTTGTCGCGCCTGACATCGTTTTCATGCCGTGCGACAGCCATTTGAACCGCGGCGACCAATTCGTCCATCGCGGAATCAAGCCGTATCTCGCCCGCGTCTCGGGTGAACACCCGAGCGCCGAGAGCGAGAAGGTCGCGCACGAAAATCTGCGACTCGATGATGCTGCCACGGCCGACGCGGTCCAGCCGGATCATCAGGATGCGCGCCGGCCTCGCCTCCGCCGGCGCAGCCCGTACTTCCAGCAACAGATCACGGCTGAGCCGACGCGGGCCTTCCATCCCGGACGCCACGCCCTCAATGAAGCGCGTGAGGCGCCAGCCTTTGTCCTTGGCGACGCCGACGGCCCAGGCGCGCTGATACCGGAGCGTCTCGGCCTGCGCTTCAGAAACCCAAGTCCGGGCGCAGCCGGATGATCTCGATCTCGTCGACGCTCGTCACCATCCTCCGTTCGCACCGGGCCTCTAACAAGCGAAAAACCCTTGTAAAACAAGGGTCTTCGATGGTAGCCCCAACGGGATTCGAACCCGTGTTACCGCCGTGAGAGGGCGGCGTCCTAGGCCTCTAGACGATAGGGCCGTGCTCCCCCTCATGGGCTCGAACCACGCCATCCGGAACCAGAATCCGGCGCTCTACCTACTAAGCTAAGGGGGAATACGGTTGGCTGTTATATGCAGCTGGGTAAGCGTGCCACCTTCTTGTTTCGAGACCCAAACGTCTCGGTTTGGCTATGGCAGTTCGGACACAACATGCGCTGATTCTCCAGCCGGTTGTCGTCCTTGATGCCGTTGATGTGATCGATTTGAACGCTGAGGCGACGCCCCCTCCACTCGCTGAGACCGCAGTCTTGACACCGATTTTCAAGTATACCAGCCCGAAGCAAGCGCATCTTGATGTTCTGTCGGCTCTTCCCTAGTTCAAGCAACTCAGGGATCGGTGCGCCGAACGTACGGGTCGTAATTTCCCCGCGGAGTCGGGCCTTCCACCAGCTGGCCGCGTTGAAGCCGAACTTCGCCTTGCACTGCCGATACGTGCGCCCCTCGTCGTAATAGCGTTGCACCTCCGCCCAGTCGTATTTGCGTCGGCGATCCCGAAACGGCGCCGCCTTTGCCCGCGGCTCTCCGCGACGGATGGCCTTGACCCAAGCCGTGTGCGAAAAGCGAAACCGGTCCTGGCATTCGACGAAGCCGTGCCCCTCGTCGTAGTACCGTCGTACTTCGTTCCATTCGTAGATTCTTCGCATGACAAAAACGTACTAGACCGGTGTGCAGCAGGCAGGCACTGTGCGGTAGTAGCAGAGGCGGCAGGCCCCGCGGTGGTCGCGCCCGATAGTCACTGTTCCGTGCAGGCAGTCGTCCTCGTCGGCGGCGAGGGGACGCGGCTCAGGCCGCTGACTCTCGAGACCCCCAAGCCCATGGTCCCGATCATGAACGTCCCCTTCCTCGAACGCACGCTGCGGCGGCTCAAGGAAGCCGGGATCGACGACGTCATTCTGCCCGCAGGCTACCTGCCCGAAGCGATCACGTCGTACTTCGGCGACGGCAAGTGGCTCGGTCTGCGCATCCGCTACGTGATCGAAGACGTGCCGCTCGGCACCGCCGGCGCCCTCAAGAACGTCGAGCAGTACATCGACGGCCCGTTCCTCGTGCTCAACGGCGACGTGCTCACCGCGCTCGATCTGCGCGCGATGCTCGACTACCACCGCGCCAAAGGCGGGATCGCGACGATGCACCTCATCCGCGTCGACGACCCGAGCCCGTTCGGCGTCGCCGTGCACGACGCGAACGGCCGCATCGAGCGTTTCGTCGAGAAACCGAAGCGCGAAGACGCACCCTCGAACGAGATCAACGCCGGCACCTACATCCTCGAGCGCGAGATCCTCGACCTGATCCCGCCCGGCCGTGCGGTCTCGATCGAGCGCGAGACCTTCCCCGCGCTCATCGCGTCGGGCCGCGGCCTCTACGCCTACACGACCGCCGACTACTGGATTGATCTCGGCCGGCCCGAGGCGTACCTCGACGCGCACCGCCACATCTTCGAAGGCGCGATGCCGCTCGGGCCGGCGCCCGAGGTCGACGGCCCCGGTCGCGAGTCGGTCCCGGCCGCGGCGGTCCGGCCGCCGGTGTTCATCGGGCGGGACTGCCGGATCGCCCCGGACGCGATCGTCGGCCCCTACACGGTGCTGGGAGACGGCTGTGAAATCCAGTCCGGCGCGACGGTCGCCGACTCGCTGCTCTGGGATGGCGTCGTCGTCGAAGCCGGTGCCGAGCTGAACTGGACGATTGTCGCAAGCCGCGCACGGATCGGGGCCGGCGCGCACGTTGGACGCGGCGCCGTCATCGGTCATGATGCTCGCATCGGCCCCGGAACGATCGTCGCGGCGAACGCGCGAATCGCCGCCGAGCGTCCCGAAGCAACCGACCAAACAGTTTAACGAACACACCTCGCGGGGTAACGAAACGGTAGGTCCGGCGTGCGGGTCCTTAAAGAGGCGGCTCCTTTCAGTAACGTCTCAGGATCCGTCTCGTCGATGCCCGCTTTTTGTCGGCGCCGACCTCGCCCAAGGGGATCCCGTTGCCACTCCAAGCGCCTCGCCTGCTCTTCCTCGGCTCCTTTCCGCCTCGCGAATGTGGGATCGCCACGTTCATGAAGGACGTGGTCGAGAGCTACGACGCGGAGTTCGGAACGCATAGCTCGGTCGTCGCGATCGACGAGCCCGGCGCCGGTGAGCGCACCTACCCCGACCGCGTCGTCGCGCAGCTCGTGCAGGACGATCACGAGTCCTACCTGCGCACCGCCCGGTTCATCAACGCCTTCCCGTGCGACGTCCTCAACGTTCAGCACGAGTACGGGCTGTTCGGCGGCGACGACGGCGCGTGGCTCATCGACCTCATCGCCGCCGTCACCAAGCCGGTCGTCACGTCGCTGCACACCGTACTCCCCGAACCGTCGCCGCAGCATCTGCGCGTCGCGCAGCAGCTGTGCGCGACGTCGAGCGCGGTGGTCGTGCTGTCGGAAACCGGGCGCGACATCCTGATCGACCGCTACGACGTCGATCCCGACAAGATCCACGTGATCCACCACGGCGTCCCGGACGTGCCGTTCCGCGACACGACCGAATCGAAGCGCCGGCTCGGTTTCGCCGACCGCATGACGATCTCGACCTTCGGTCTCATCAACCGCGGCAAAGGGCTCGAGTACGCGATCGACGCGATGGGCGCGGTCGTTCAGTCGCATCCCGAAGCGCTGTACTTCGTCCTCGGTCAGACGCATCCGGTGATCCGGCGCAACGAAGGCGAGTCGTACCGCCGCGAGCTCGAGGCGCGCATCGCGGCCAACGGTCTCTCCGACAACGTGAAGCTCGTCGACAAGTACCTCGACTTCGACGAGCTGCTCGAGTATCTCGGCGCGAGCGACATCTACCTCACGCCCTACCTCAACCCGGTCCAGATCGTCAGCGGCACGCTGGCCTACGCCGTCGGCTGCGGCAAGGCGGTCGTCTCGACCCCGTACTTGTACGCGCAGGAGCTGCTCGAGCACGGCCGCGGTTTTCTGGTCCCGTTCCGCGATCCGTCGGCGATCGCCACCACCCTCGTCGCCCTGCTCGACGACCCCGCCCTGCGCGAGAGCACCGAGCGGCGCGCCTACAAGTTCGGCCGCCGGATGACCTGGCCGAACGTCGCCGAGGCCTACGGCCGGCTCATGTTCGGATTGCTGCCTGCGTCACGCAGGGAGGAGCTCGCCACCTCCGCATAACGGAGGGTACAAGCAGAGCGAACGATGAGAACCTACCGGTGGCCCTTGCTGGACCACATGCTGGCAATGACCGACGACGTCGGCATCCTTCAGCACGCGACGCTCGACGTGCCGAACAGGTCGTGCGGATACTGCACCGACGACGTCGGCCGGGCGCTGATCGTCGCCTGCGAAGCTGCCGCGCGCTCTGCCGCTCCGCGCGCCGCGCGCGGCTCGGACGGCGGCGACGCCGCTCGGCTAGTGACGACCTACTTGTCGTATCTGCACGACGCGCAGATGGACGACGGCTGGTTCCACAACTTCATGGGTTACGACCGCCGCTGGCAAGACCGGCGCGGCACGCCCGACGCGGTGGGCCGTGCCATCTGGGGTCTCGGGTACGCCGAGCGCCACGCGCCTCGCGAAACCTGGCGCAGCTTGGCCGGCCGGATGCGCCGCCGCGCGATGGCGGTGATCCCGTCGCTGCAGTACGTGCGCTCGAACGCGTACGCGGCGCTCGGCCTGGTGCACGCGCTCGCCACGCGGCCCGACGACGAGCTCGCGGCGCGCGCCGCGCTCGACGGTTCGCTCGCCGCGATCGCCGATGGGTTCGACGCGCACGCCGCCCCCGACTGGCAGTGGTGCGAAGACCAGCTCACCTACGACAACGCGCGCTTGTGCGAGGCGCTGCTGCGCGGCGGCGCGGCGCTGGGCAACGAGCGGTACGTGCGGACCGGCCTGGCGATGCTCGCGTTCTACACGTCGGTCGTGATCGATCCGGCCGACGCTACCTTCATCCCGATCGGCAACGACGGCTGGTACCGGCGCGGCGGCGTGCGTTCGCGCCACGGACAGCAGCCGCTCGAAGCGGCGGCGCTGGTCGATGCAGCCTTCGCGGCGCTCGACGTCACCGGCGACGCATGCTGGCGCGAGGTGGCGGAGATCGCGCACGAGTGGTTCTTCGGGCGCAACACGCGCGGCGTCACGCTCGCGCGCGAGGGCGGCTGCTGCGACGGGCTCGACGAGGCCGGCGCGAACTGCAACATGGGCGCCGAGTCGACGATCTGCTACCTCATGAGCGCGATCGCGATCGCGAAGCGGTCGGCCACCACGAAGCTGCGCGTCGCGCAGTAAGCGCGGCAGGGCGGCGGCCGACGGTCGCCGGATAGCGGTTGACGGAGTTCGTGCGCTTCCCATGAGAAGCGGCGGCTCTCTCACGTCCCCCCGCAGATTGGAGTGCGCAGATCGATGTCGAAACGGCTTCTCGCAGTGTGCCTGTTGCTCGCGCTCGCTGCGTGTGCCGACGGCGGTTCTAGCGTCGCGCATCCGGCGGGAACCATTCCGGCTGCCGCGCAGCAGGGTTCGCTTGCGGGCGCACAAGGGGCGGCGGCCAGCGGCGTGCATTCGGGCGCCCGGCGCACGCTGTCGGTTCCCGGCTGCTCCGGAATGGGGACGGGAGCGTTCATCGGGTCCAACAACACGGACGTCGCCGCAGGCGCCTACTCGATCGTCGGCAGTGGCCAGGACAATGGGACGTGCGACAGTTGGTCGTCGGTCGTCGGAGGTTTCGACAATGTGGTCTCCGGCACCGGATCAGGTCACATCGACGGTTTCATCGGTGGCGGCGAGAACAACGTCGTGACTGGTGCCGATCTGGACTCCGCGGTCGTCGCCGGCAACGGGAACACCGTCTCCAACATCGCATCGGCGATCGTCGGCGGCAAGAGCAATGCGGTGGCGACGGAGTTTTCCTTCGTCGGCGGCGGCGAGACCAATACGATTTCCAGCGGTGACTTCGGCTTCGTCGGTGGCGGCCAGACCAACACGATTTCCAGCGGTGACTTCGGCGCGATCGCCGGCGGCACGAACAACGCCGTCTCCGGCGAGGGTGCGTACGTCGGTGCGGGCGGCTACAACACCGCTTCCGGGGAAGGCGCCGTCGTCGACGGCGGCTTCCAGAGCACCGCCGCGGGCAACTTCGCGACGATTCCGGGCGGCTACGGCGACTCGGCCGCCGGGACGTACAGCTTCGCTGCCGGGGCGCGGGCCAGCGCCGCCCAAACCGGCGCGTTCGTGTGGAGCGACGGCTCGAACGGCAGCGCGGTGCTCGCGTCGGCGCGCGCATATCAGTTCCTCGCGCGCGCGTCCGGCGGGGTGACGTTCTACACCAATGCCGGTGCGACGGTCGGCGCGAGCCTGGCGCCGGGCTCGGGAACGTGGGCGTCGGCGAGCGATCGCAACCTGAAGACCGACGTCGCGCGCATCGACGACGCAGCCGTGCTCGACAAGGTCGCGGCGCTGCCGATCGAGGGATGGAGCTACAAGTCCGAGCGCGGCGTGCGCCACGTCGGACCGATGGCGCAGGATTTCTACGCGGCGTTCAAGGTCGGCGAAGACGATCGCCACATCACCTCGATCGACGAGGACGGCGTCGCGCTCGCGGCCATCAAGGCGCTGCACGCTCAAAACGCCGCGCTGCGCGCGCAGCAGCACGACCTCCGCGCCGAGGTGCGCAGCGTGCGCCTGCGAGAGGCCGTGATGCAGCGCGAGATCGACCGGCTCGCGCTGCTCGTGCGGGAGCCGCGCCGGACGCGATGAGCGTCTAACCCGGCTCGCCGCCGCCGGTCACCGGCCGGCCGTGCCGCGCTCCGGCGAGCCCTTTCGGAAGGCCGGCCTGCTCGGTTCCCTGCCACCCTGCCCGGCCCGGCAGCGCGCCGATGTCACGCGGCTAGGCCAAAGTACGGTGCGTGGCGAACTGTAACGTGATGCTGGCGCAGAAAGAACTCCTCAATGACGTCCAGCGCGAGGCCGTCGAGCATACCGACGGCCCTGTGCTGATCTTCGCCGGTGCAGGGTCGGGCAAGACCCGCGTGCTGACCCACCGGATCGCCCACCTGCTCGAAAAGAAGAAGGTCTTCCCCGACCGGATCCTCGCCGTCACCTTCACCAACAAGGCCGCGGGTGAGATGAAGGCCCGGCTCGAGCGCATGGTCGGGGCGCCGGCGCGCGACTTGTGGGTCGGGACGTTCCACAGTATGTGCGTGCGGATGCTGCGCCGCGACGGCCGCAAGATCGGCATCTCGCCGAACTTCGCGATCATGGACGAGGCCGACCAGCGCGCGATCGTGCGCGAGGTGATCGCCGACCTCGACTACGACGAGCGGCAGATCGCGCCGGGCGCGGCGCTGGCCGAGATCTCGAAGGCCAAGAACAACCTCTGGACGCCCGAGGAGTACGAGTCGAAGAACCCGTCGTTCGCCGGCGAGCGCTACGCGAACGTCTACCGCGAGTACGACCGCCGGCTCGGCGAGTCGAACGGGCTCGATTTCGACGACCTGATCGCCAACGCGATCAAGCTGCTCGATACCGACGAAGACGCGCGCACGCGCTATCAGACGAAGTTCAAGTACATCCTGGTCGACGAGTACCAGGACGTCAACTACGCGCAGTACCGGCTCGTCGCGACGCTGGCCAAGGAACACGGCAACATCACCGTCGTCGGCGACGACGACCAGTCGATCTACTCGTGGCGCGGCAGCGACTACCGCATGATCCTGCGGTTCGAGCAAGACTTCCCCGGCGCGCGGATCTTCAAGCTCGAAGAGAACTACCGCTCGACGCAGACGATCCTCGAAGCGGCCAACGAGCTGATCGCGCACAACGACACGCGCCATCCGAAGTCGCTGTTCACCAACCGTTCCGCCGGCGAGAAGCTGACCGCGTTCCAGGCCGAGTCCGAGCGCGCCGAAGTGCGCTACGTGATGGAGAAGGTCAAGGAGCACGTGCGCGAAGGCGCCGCGTACCGCGACTTCCTCGTGCTCTACCGCACCAACGCGCAGTCGCGCTACTTCGAAGAAGGCTTCCTCGCCGAGGGGATTCCGTACCGGGTCGTCGGCGGCGTCGGCTTCTACGCGCGCACCGAGGTCAAGGACATGCTGTCCTACCTCCGCTACATCGTCAACCCGTCCGACGCGGTCGCCTTCCGGCGGATCGTCAACGTTCCGCGGCGCTCGATCGGCCAGCAGACCCTCGCATCGCTGCTCGAAGCCGCGAACCAGGCCGGGATGTCGGTCGGCCAGGCCGTGTTCGACTCCAACCTGCTCAAGCGCGCGGTGCCGAAGAAGCAGCGCGAGTTGGAGCGGTTCGCCGAGCTGATCAACGACCTGCGCTCCAAGGCCGGCTCGTTCGGCGTGAGCGACCTGCTGGTCGCGGTGATGGAAGAGTCGGGCTACCTGCGCGAGCTGCAGGCCGACGAGACGCCCGACGGCCGCGCGCGGGTCGAGAACCTGCAAGAGCTGGTCGGCGTCGCGCGCGAGTTCGAGTCGAACCCGGAGACCGGGACGACGATCGACGACTTCCTGTCGAACATCGCGCTGATCAGCGACATCGACACGCTCGATCCCGACTCGTCGTTCGTCACCCTGATGACGATGCACGCGGCCAAGGGGCTCGAGTTTCCGGTCGTGTTCCTCACCGGCCTCGAAGAGGGCGTCTTCCCGCACACGCGGGCGCTCACCGACATGACCGAGCTCGAGGAAGAGCGGCGGCTGGCCTACGTCGGCGTGACCCGCGCGATGGACCGCCTGTACCTGTCGTTCGCCGCGCGGCGCACGCTGTTCGGCAACACCTTCTCGCATCCCAAGTCGCGGTTCATCGAGGAGATGCCGTCGGTCGAAGCGATCGGCGGGGTCGGGATCGGACCGCGGCCGGGCGGCGGCCGCTGGCGCGAGGTCTCGATCCACGAGAACGCCGGCGCGGGCGTCGGGATGGATCTGTCGCCGGGCGACAAGGTCCGCCATCCGAAGTGGGGCGAGGGCACGGTGGTCAACACGGTCGGCGCCGGCGGCGACGGCCTGCTCACGATCAACTTCCCCAACGTCGGACAGAAGATGGTCATGCTCAAATACGCCCCGCTGGAGAAAGTCTAGTGCGTCCGTCCGGCGCACCGATCCGCAGCTAAGGGCGATGCTGCGCGTCGGGGTGGCCGGCGCGCTCGGGAGACTTGGGCGCGTCGCTTGCCAAGCCGTCGAAGACGCCGGCGACATGACGTTGTCGTCGGCGTTCGCGCGCCGCGGCGGCGAACCGGCGGGCGCGGTCGTGACCGACAACGATTTGAGCGCGTTCGTCGGGCGCGAACTCGACGTCGTGGTCGACTGCACCGTCTATCCGGTCACGGTCGAGGTGGCGCGCGCCGCGCTCGACCGCCGCATCCCGATCGTGATCGGCGCGACCGGCTGGACCGACGACGACCTCGCCGCGCTCTCGGCGCAGTGCGACCGGACCGCGACGCCGGCGATGCTGGTGCCGAACTTCTCGTTCGGCGCGCTGCTGATGATGCGTTTCGCGGCCCAGGCCGCGCGCGTGTTTCCGCGGGCCGAGATCGTCGAGTTGCACCACGACGGCAAGCGCGACGCGCCGAGCGGCACCGCCAAGCTGACCGCCCGCCGGATCAGCGAGGCCGGTGCGCCGTTGCCGGCGATCCATAGCGTGCGGCTCCCGGGTCTGGTCGCGCACCAGGAAGCGATCTTCGGGGGCACCGGCGAGACGCTGACGATCCGCCACGACTCGCTTTCGCGCGAGTCGTTCGGGCCGGGGATCGTCGCGGCGGTGCGCGCCGTGCGCGCGTTGCGCGGCCTCACGATCGGCCTCGACAGCCTGCTCGACCAATGGAGCACCGTGTGAGAGTCGCGGTCGTCGGTGCGACCGGCGTCGTCGGTGAGACGATCCTGCGCGTGCTCGAAGAGCGTGACGTCCCGGTCGACGAGCTGCTGGCCTACGCGTCGCGCGACCGTCCCGAGGGCGTCGCGTTTCGCGGCGGGCGCGTCCCGGTCGTCGCCGCGTCGCGCGAGCGGCTCGCCGCCGACCGGCCCGACGTCGCGTTCTTCGCCTCGAGCGACGACGCCAGCGCCGAGCTCGCCGGCGCGCTGGCCGACGCCGGCGCGATCGTGATCGACAACTCGTCGACGTTCCGGCTCACCAGCGGCGTCCCGCTGATCGTTCCCGAGGTGAACGCCGACGACGTGCGCGACGACCACCGCATCTTTCCGGTCGCCAACTGCACCGCGATCGTGCTGGCGGTCGCGCTGGCGCCGATCGAGCGCGCGGTCGGGCTGCGCAGCGTGCGCGTCGCGACCTATCAGGCGGTGAGCGGAGCCGGCCGCGCCGGACTCGACGCGCTGGCGCGCGAGGAACGCGGCGAAGAGCGCGACACGACCTTCGCCGCGCCGATCCACCGCAACGTCGTGCCGCAAGTCGGCAGCTGGGACGGCGACGGCGACACCGGCGAGGAGCAGAAGGTCGCCGCCGAGACGCGCAAGATGCTCGGCCGGCCCGACCTGATCGTCGCCGCGACGACGGTGCGCGTCCCCGTGATGCGCGCCCACAGCGAAGCGGTGTTCTTCGAGACGGTGCGCGCGACGACCGTCGAGGAGCTGCACGCCGCGCTGCGCGACGCCGCGGGCGTCGTGCTGCACGAGCGCGGGATCGTGACGCCGCTCGACGTCGAGCACACCGACGTCGTCCACGTCGCGCGCGTGCGGGCCGAGGCCGGCGACGCGACCGGCACGCGCTTCCAGATGTGGGTCGTCGGCGACCAGCTCCGCAAGGGCGCGGCGACCAACGGGGTGCAGATCCTCGAGCTGCTGATCGCGCGCGGGCACTTCGCGGCGGGAGCGCGCCGGTGAACGTCGTCGTGCAGAAGTTCGGCGGCTCGTCGCTGGGGACGCACCAGCTGCGCGAGGTCGCGGCCTCGCGCGTGATCGAGACGCTGCGCCGCGGCGACTCGCCGGTCGTCGTTTGTTCGGCGCTCGGGCGCTCGCCCGAGCCGTACGCAACCGATACGCTGGCCGAACTGCTGGGCCCGGTCCGTGACGGCCCGAACCGCGATCTGCTGCTGGCCTGCGGCGAGGCGATCGCCGCGGCGGTGTTCGCCGAGCTGCTGTGCGGGCTCGGCGCGCCGGCGCAGGCGATGACCGGGCTGCAGGCCGGGATCGTCACCGACGACCGATTCGGCGACGCCGAGATTCGCGACGTCGATCCCGAGCCGGTTCGACGCCTGCTGGCACGCGGGATCATCCCGGTCGTGACCGGCTTCCAAGGCGGCACCGACGAGCGCACCACGACGACGCTCGGACGCGGTGGGAGCGATCTCACCGCGGTCGCGCTCGGCGACGCGCTGGGCGCAAGCTCGGTCGAGATCTACACCGACGTGCCGGGCGTGATGACCGGCGACCCGCGCCGCGTCGCCGGCACGCATCCGGTCGAGCGCATCACGCAGGCCGAGATGGTCGAGCTGGCCGGCAACGGCGCGAAGGTGATGCACCACAAAGCCGCCGAGCTCGCGCACGCGACGCGCACGCCGTACGTGGTGAAGGGACTGCGCAGCAACGTCGGCACGACCGTCGACGACGACGCGCCGGTCGACGCGGAGCGCCCGGTCACCGGGCTCGCGGTGCTGCGCGACGTGACGTTCTGCCGGGTGATCCAAGGCCTCACCGAAGACGCCGACCGCACTCATCTCGACCGCGAGGTGCTGGGCCGCATCGCGGCGCGCGGCGTCTCGGTCGACATGGTGAACGTCAACGACGCCGGCGTGTTCTTCATCGTCGACGACGAGTACGGCGAGGCCGTGCGGCCGGCGCTCGCCGACCTGAACCTGGCGCTGCGGATGCGGCCGCACTGCGCGAAGATCTCGGTCGTCGGCGCAGGGATGCGCGGCACGTCCGGCGTCATCTATCGCGTGGTGAAGGCCGTCACCGACGCCGGAGTCGAGATCATCCACTCGACCGACTCGAACATCACGATCTCGATCTTGGTGCCGGTCGACGCCGCCGACGCCGCCGAGCAGGCGCTGCACGACGCCTTCGGTCTGGCTCGCGGAACGGTGGCGCGATGAAGTCGCTCGGGCGCATCCTGACCGCGATGATCACGCCCTACGACGCCGACGGCGACGTCGACGTCGACGAGGCGATCCGGGTCGCGAAGTTCCTGGTCGAACGCGGCAACGACGGCGTCGTGATCGCCGGCTCGACCGGCGAGGGCAACGCGCTCGAGATCGACGAGAAGCTGGCGCTGTTCGCCGAGGTGAAGAAGGCGCTGGGCACGAGCGGGAGCGTCGTCGCCGGGACGGGCGGCAACAACACGCGCCACTCGATCGCGCTGACGAAGCAGGCCGAAGAGGCGGGCGTCGACGCCGCGCTGATCACCGTGCCGGCGTACGTGAAGCCGACCCAGGACGGGATGCTGACGCACTTCGGCGCGATCGCCGAGTCGACGCGGCTGCCGCTCATCGTCTACAACATCCCGGGCCGCACCGCGGCGAACATGTTGCCGGCGACGTTCGCGGAGTTGTGCCGCCGCCATCCGAACATCGCCGGGATCAAGGAGTCGAGCGGTGACGTCAACCAGTTCACCACGATCGTGCGCGAGCGCGCGCGCGAGGACGTCACGTTCTGGAGCGGCGACGACTACATCTACTTGCCGTCACTGTCGATCGGCGGCTACGGCTTGATCTCGGTGATCGGCCACCTGGTGAGCCGCGAGCTGCGCGCGATGGCCGAGGCGTTCGACGGCGGCGACGTCGACACGGCGGCGCGCATCCACCGCGACCTGTCGCCGCTGACGGCCGCGCTGTTCGCGACCACGAACCCGATCCCGGTGAAGTGGGCGATGGGCCGCTACGGATTCGCCGTCGGTCCGTGCCGCTCGCCGCTCGGCGCGATGCCAGACGAGCTGGCCGCGAAGCTCGAACCGCTCATCGCACCGTACCGTCCCGCCTGACGGTGGAGTCGTTCGAAGTGCTGGGCTGTCGCGTCGACGCCGTCGGCCGCGACGAAGCCGTGTCGCGGATCGCGGCGCTGGCGAACTCGGGGCGACCAGGGCTGGTGGTGACGCTCGGCGTCGAGATGGTGATGGCGGCGCAGCGCGACCCCGAGTTCCGCGACATCGTGAACGGCGCCGCGCTGGTCACCTGCGACACGATCGGCCTGCTGCTCGCGTCGCGGCTGCGCAGCGGACCGCTGCGCGCACGCGTCACCGGCGTCGAGCTGGTGGACGCGCTGGCGGCGCGGTCGGCGTCGCTCGGCGACGTGCGGCTGTACCTGCTCGGGGGCACCGGCGACACGGCGCAACGCGCCGCCGCCGCGTTGCGCGCAACGTACCCGGAGGTGCAGATCGCCGGCACGCGCGACGGTTACTTCACCGCCGCCGACGAGCCGGCGATCGTCGCGGCGATCCGCGTCAGCGGGGCGAACGTGCTGCTCGCCGGCCTCGGTTCGCCGCGACAGGAGCGCTGGCTCGCGCAGCATCTCGCCGCGTCGGGAGCCGGCGCCGGGATCGGGATCGGCGGCTCGCTCGACGTCTACGCGGGCAACGTGAAACGCGCGCCGGCGGTGTTCCAGCGCACCGGCACCGAGTGGGCGTACCGCCTCGCGCGCGAGCCGCGCCGCTGGCGGCGCCAGCTCGCGCTTCCGCGCTTCGCGGTCGCCGCGCTCGGCGAAACGCTCGCCGCGCGCAGTCACGGAAAGCGGCCGCCGGCGTGAAGGCGATGATCCTAGCGGGCGGGATGAGCACGCGGCTCTACCCGCTCACCAAACAGGTTCCCAAGCCGATCGTGCCGGTCGCGGGCGAGCCGATCAGCGGCCACGTGATGCGTTGGCTCGCGTCGCACGGCTACGACGAGGTCGCGATCAACGTGTTCTACCTGGCCGAGCAGGTGGAGAAGACGTTCGGCGACGGCAGCGGTCACGGCGTCAAGCTGCACTACCTGCGCGAGCGCGAGCTGACCGGCAGCGCCGGCGCGCTCAAGCAGATGGAGGGCTGGTTCGACGGCACGTTCGTCGTCGTCGGCTGCGACGACCTCACCGATGCCGACCTCGGCGCGCTGGTCCGTTTCCACAAGGCGAAGGGCGCGCTGGCAACAATCGGGCTGCTCGAAGTCGACGAGGTCGATCAGTACGGCGTCGTCGTGCTCGACGACGACGGGCGCATCACCGGCTTTCAGGAAAAGCCCGCTAAAGGCACCGAGAAGTCGAAGCTCGCCAACACCGGGATCTACGTGTTCGAACCGGCGATCTTCGAACGCATTCCGGCCGACACGTTCTACGACTTCGGCAAGCAGGTGTTTCCGGAGCTGCTCGCCGACGGGCTACCGTTCTACGCGCTGGACCTCCAAAAAGCGTACTGGCGCGACGTCGGCACGCCCGACGAGTACCGTCGCGCGACCGCCGACGTGCTCACCGGCCGCGTGACGATTCACGGCGCGCGCGCGACCGGCGTCCCCGAAGGCGCGCAGATCGAGGACGACGCCCGCATCGAAGCGCCGGTCAGAATCGGCGAGGGCGCACAGATCGGGCACCGCGCGCGCATCATCGGCCCCAGCGTGATCGGCGACCGCGTCCGGATCGGCGACGACGCCGTCCTCGAGCGCGCAATCGTCTGGAACGGCGCGACCATCGGCAAGGGCGCAACCGTCCGCGACGCAATCGTCGGCGAGCGCTACACCGTCCCCGACGGCGCAACCGTCGCCCACACGATCGTCGCCAACGAACCGCAGGACGGGCAGAACTAGCGCCGGAGCACGGAGCGCGTGATGGGAAAGCGTGCTCGATCTGGTACGGGCGTGGCTGTTCCCTCCGGCGTGCGCGGGTTGCGAGGCGCGCGGTCCCGCCTTGTGTGCGGACTGCGCGCCGACGCTGCGCGATGCGATCGACTTCGAGGTCGACGGCGTGCAGGCGTTCGCGCTCGGCGGGTACGAGGGCGCTCTGCGCCGGGCGATCGTCGCGCTCAAGCACGGCGAGCGCGATCCGCTCGACGCGCTGGGTGAGCTGCTCGCCGCGCGTGCGCCCGTGATCGGGACGCTGATCCCGCTGCCTACGTCGCGCGGCCGCAGCGACGCGCGCGGCTTCGACCAGAGCGTCGAGTTGGTGCGGCGGATCGCTCGCGGCCGTGGGCTGCCGCATGCCGAGCTTCTGCGCAAACGCGGAGCGCCGCAGGATGGCCGATCGAGGCTGGCGCGGCTGCGGGCCGCCGGGCGCTTCAGGCTCGAGCGCGACGTCGCACTGCCTCCGACGGTGACGCTGGTCGACGACGTCTGTACGACCGGCGCGACCGTCCGCGACGCGATGCAAACCCTGACCGCCGCCGGGGTCGCCATTCGGCGGCTCGTGTTCGTCGCCCGCACCGCACCCGACCGCCGCATCGAGCCGGCGTCATAGGGAAACCAACCGCGGCGAGAGCGGGTCGCACCGTTCGCCATGAAAGCGATCTGGAACGACACCGTCCTCGCCCAAAGCGACGCCACCGAAGTCGTCGAGGGTAATCAGTACTTCCCGCCCGGCTCGATCTCGAAAGAGTATTTCAAGCCGTCGGAGACGCACACGGTCTGCCCGTGGAAGGGAACCGCGAGCTACTACACGCTCGACGTGAACGGCAAGCAGAATCCCGACGCCGCCTGGTTCTATCCGCAGCCGAAGGCCGCCGCCAAGAACATCGAGGGCTACGTGGCGTTCTGGAAGGGCGTCGAGGTCAAGCCGTAGACTCCGACGGCACCTACCTCGCGCGCGCGGCCGAGCTCGGCGCGCGCGCGATCGCCGACGCCGCGCCGAACCCGCCGGTCGGGTGCGTGCTCGTACGCGACGGCCTGACGCTGGGCGAAGGCTGGCATCACCGCCGCGGCGAGGCGCACGCCGAGGTCGAAGCGTTGCGCGACGCGCAGCGCCGGAGCGCCGACGTGCGCGGCGCGACGGCGTACGTCTCACTGGAACCCTGCGACCACCACGGCCGCACGCCGCCCTGCACCGGCGCGCTGATCGCGGCTGAGATCGCGCGCGTCGTCATCGGTGCGTTCGACCCCGATGCGCGCACGGCGGGCGCCGGGCTTCGGCGGCTGCGCGACGCCGGGATCGACGTCGACGTGCGCGACGACCTGCAGGCGCGCGCGCTGATCGAGCGGTTCACCTGGACCGCGACCCACGACACGCCGTACGTCACCCTCAAGCTGGCCGCGTCGCTCGACGGCTACGTCGCGTCGCGCGCCGGCGCGCAGCAGTGGCTGACCGGGGAGCCGGCGCGCGAACGCGTGCGCGACCTACGCATCGAGCACGACGCGGTGATGGTCGGTGCCGGCACGGTGCGCGTCGACGACCCGTTGCTGACGGTCCGGCCGCACGCGACGCGGCGCAAGCCCTACACGCGGATCGTGGTCTGCGAGCGCGACGCGCCTTCGCCCGACCGGCGCGTCTTCGCGCCGCCCGCGGATGCGCCGCCGGACGCCTACGCACGCACGATCGTGCTGGCGCCGGCCGGCGCGCGCGCGGCGTTCGCCGGGCTCGAAGCGGTCGCCGACGTCGTCTACGCCGGCGCCCCGGACGACGCGCAGCTCGACCTCGCCGCCGGTCTGCGCGCACTGCGGGAACGCGAGGTCGCGACGATCCTGTGCGAAGGCGGCCCCACCTTGGCCGGCGGCCTGCTGGCGGGCGGCCTCGTGCAGCGGCTGCTGTGGTTCGTCGCGCCGGTACTGCTGCGCGGCGACGGGGCCGTCCCGGCGCTGGCCGGTGCGGACCTTTCCGGCGCGAACGGATGGCGCTTCGACCGCAGCGAACGCGTCGGCGACGACATGCTGCTTTCCGCGGATCTCACCACGTGTTCTCCGGCCTGATCGCGTTCGACGGCGCCGTCGCCTCGCTCGAAGCCGCGTCGGCGCCCGGCGGCAGCGCCGGCGCGCAGCCCGGAATGACGCTGGTCGTCGAAGCGCCGGCAGCGATCGCCGACGGCGTCGCGGTCGGCGACTCGGTCGCGATCAACGGCGTGTGCCTGACGGTCGTCGAGGTCGACGCGCGCACGATGCGCTTCGACGTCGTCCCCGAGACGATGAATCGCACGGCGTTCGCGACGCTGGCGCGCGGCGACCAAGTGAACGTCGAGCTGTCGCTGCGCCTCGGCGACCGGCTCGGCGGCCACCTCGTCTACGGCCACGTCGACGCGAGCGCCTCGATCCTCGGCCTGTGGCGCGAAGGCCAAGGATTCCGTCTCAAGATCGTGCTGCCCGACGCGCTAGCGCCGTTCATCGTCGAGAAAGGCTACATCGCGGTCGACGGTGTCAGCCTCACCGTCGCGTCGGTCACCCACGACGAGTTCAGCGTGGTGCTGATCCCCGAGACCGCGCGGCGCACGACGCTGGGGGCGAAGGGCCCCGGCGACCGGGTGAACCTCGAGGTCGATCCGGTCGCGCGCTACGCGAGCGGCGCGATGCAGGTGTACGCGTCGCAGCGCACCGACGCGCCGACCGCCGACGAGGTCGCCTGGGCGTATGAGATCTGAGCCGGCCGAGCCCGGCACCGAAACGCTGCGCGCAGGTCCCGAGATCCGCGAGCGCGTGCGCTGGCGCGACGTCGACATCATGGGCGTCGTCCACTACGGCAACTACCTGCGCTTCATGGAGGCCGCCGAGAGCGAGTTCTTCCGTGCGCTCGGCTTTCCGTATCCGGTGCTCGCCGAACGCTACGGCGTCTGGATCGCGCGCGTGCGCCTCGAGTGCGACTATCGCGCCCCGGCCAAGCTCGACGACGAGATCATCTGCCGCGCCGAGCTCTGCAAGATCGGCGGATCGTCGCTGACGTTCGCGTTTCCGGTCGCGCGCGCCGACGGGACACCGCTGGTCGACGGCCGCCTCGTGCTGGCCGCGCTGGACCGCACGACGCTGCGCGCGACGCGCCTGCCGCAACCGCTGGTCGACGCGCTGCGCTGAGGCTTACTCGCCGTCCTCGGCGAGGACGCCGTAGATGTCCTTGCGCGCGCGGTCGAGGATGGTACGGACCTTGGCGATCGTCGCGTCGTCGCTGTGCTTGGCGCTCATGGCGGCCATGACGAGCTGACGGAGCGACTCGATCGCGCCGCGGCGCAGGTCGCGCGACTCGCCGTGGTGGCCCTGCTCCTCGGGATCGGAGGCGCGACCGGCGACCATCTCGCGGCCCGCGTCGCTGATCGTGTAGACGCGCTTGCCTTCGATCTGCTCCGAGGTGACGAAGCCGCCGTCCTCGAGCATCTGCAGGGTCGGGTAGACCGAGCCCGCGCTGGGACGAACACCGTGGCGCTCCTCGATGCCGCGGATGATGTCGTAGCCGTGCCGCGGCCCTTCGGCCAGCAGCTCGAGCACGACGTATTTCACGTCGCCGCGCCGCGTCCGCGCGCCGCCGGGGCCGAAGCCGCGACCGAACCCGCGCCCGAAGCCGCGGGCGAACGCCTCGCCGAAGCCCTCGTGGAAGTGCCGCTCGAAGCCGCGCATGAAGCGGCGAGCGTGCGGCTCGTCGTCGCTCTCGTGGTGATGGTGATGGCCGCCGTGGCGACCGAAGTCGTGTTTCATATCGCGATACTATGCGATATATCGCGATAGGTCAATCCCTCGGCGCGAACCGGGCTAACGGTTGAGCCAGGCTTTGGACTCGGTGTCGACGAGCTCGAGCAGGTTGCCGATGGTCAGGTTCACGTCCAGCGTGTGCAAGCCCCAGCCCGGCAGCCGCCGCTGGACCGCCTCGAGCGCGCCTTTGAGCAGCGTGCTGCGCGCGTCGGTCCCGGGCGTGATGGCCAGATAGTTCCGGCCGCCGGCGGTGACGCAGGCGCCGGTGAGCTGCCCCTGCGTCTCGACGAAGGTGGTCCCCAGCACGCGCAGAGCGCCGATGGCCGGTAGCTCGTCGTCGAGCACGGTCCGACCCTCGAGTGCCGCCGGATCGACGCACGCGTCGGCAGAGCCGGGCGGCGCGGCACCAAAGAACGCCTCGGTCCCCGGCGGGTCGGTCGAGAGGTAGCTCGAGTACGCGATCACGCAGCCGATCTGAGCGCCGCTGCGGCAAAGCGGTACGTGCGTGAAAGTGCCCCCGACGTCACGCCCGGCCGGCACAACGACGAAGCCTCCGATGAGAAATGCCGACACGAGCAGCTTCTGCTCGGCCGTGCCGTCGATCTGCGACGCGATCAGCCGCGTGAGGAGCTTGGTGCCCTGACTGTGCCCGATGAGGACGACGCCGCGGCCGTGATTGTAGCGCGCGAGGTACGTGTTCCAGGCCGCCAGCACGTCGGCGTACGGCATCTCCTCGTCGGCCGAGCGTACCTCGCCGCGCAACGCGGCGATCGTCGTCTGACGGTAGATCGGCGCGTACAGCTTGCAGCGCGTCCCGAACAGCGCGAACTGCTCCAGTGCCGCGTGCTGCACCTCGGGCGACGCCGTCATGTCGGCGTTGCCGCCCGGCTCGCGCGAGACCGTCGGATACACGTAGAAGCAGTCGACCGGCGCGTTCGGGTCGAGCGCAAACGTGCGCGTACTAGTCGACCCGTCGGGCGCGACGACCGTCGACGTGAGCGGCTGACCACAGGCGTCCTGGCGCCCCGGCAAGCACAGCCAGTTGGCGGTGTTCCCGTAGTCGATGCCCGCCGGCGCTGCGACGGCGGGTACCGGCAACGCTGCGGCCGCGACCAGCGCGAACAGCAGACGAAACGATTGCGCGCGAGTCATAACCGCGACCCCTTCGCGGCGCGGCCGCGGGTTTCGTGCCGCGTCGCGGTCCGACTCGGACTCGCCCGGCACCTCGAAGCAGGCACCCGCCGGCTCCTCGACTGAGTATGAGCGCTCACTCGTACCGCTGGAGAGCAGACGTGCACCGAGGCCTGGTTCTGACGATTACCTCAACTGCCGCGGCCGGCCTGATCGGCCTGGCGACGACCTCCGCGCTGGCAGACCCGTCGCCGGCGGTCATCGCCGCAGTCAGCGCGACGGCGAATCAGCCGTCGTACCACCTGACCATCACGAGTCCCCGAATGGGGACCATCGAGTCGGACGTCGTGAAGCCCGACAAAGAGCACGCGATCTGGAAGAGCGGAGAGACGATCGTCATCGGCTCGACGATGTACATGAAGATGGGCGGCTCATGGAAGAAGATGAACGTGCCGGGGCTGTGGTCCTCGCCGGTCGACGTCGTGAAGCAGATACAGGCGCAAGGTGGCAACTACACCTCTTCCGACCTCGGGATGCGCATCATCGGCGGCGTCCCGTACCACGCCTATCGCGTGACGGATACGAAGAAACATTTCGACGACGTCATCTTCGTCGACGCCGCAGGGCGTCTAGGACGCATCGAGGCACATGGGGACGTCATGGTGTTCTCGAAGTACGGCGAGACCGTCTCGATTCGAGCCCCGATGTAGCTACCAGTCAACCGGTGCGACGGGGCCGCGCCGGGACGGGACGTGCCGGCGGCGACGTCTTCGTATCCGAATCGGGGCTGGCGAGTCGGCGTTCGAGGTCGGTGAAGGCGTCGATCAGCTCGCGTGCTTGGAAGATGCGGTTGCGGCTGCCGGCATTTCCGGCAGCGTTGATTCGAACATTTCGGCGTCGCCGACTGCGCGCGTGCACGCGGCCCGTCCCATCCTATAACGCTCCTTCGGGCTTCTTATACTTTATCTCCTAGAGTATAATAAGCGCGGGGGGCCCATGAAGGTCGGGGCCGGCGGCACTGCGTCGCGCTCAGGTCGGTCGTTCCGACAGATCGGCGATATGTCGCAGGACGCGGTCGTGGATGTCGTGGACGATCGCGTCCGACCAGAGCCTCCAATACGCAGCCGGCCACAAGTGATGTTGATACCACGTCTGGCCGGTCAGGCGGGTCGTACCGCCGGGAAGCGCTTCGAGAATGAATCGTCCCTTTCGCGAGACCATGTACCCGTGCAGATGGGGCACGTCGATGTGGCCGTACGGTGACCACTCGCGCATCGGCTCCGAACTCCGGCGCACCGAGAAAGCCAGCTCTCGACCCGGTTGCCATACCGTGATGGGCTCGACGAAGTCCCCGGTCGAGAACTCGCAGTAGCGGACGGCGCCGACGCCGCGTCCGACGATGCGCGCCCGGATGGGATACGCAATTCCGGCTCGGAAGGGCAGCTCGGTCGGTGGCGGCAGGTCGCGGAAGCTGACGACGTTTCGCCACACGACTTGCGGCGGCGCTGCGACGACGATCGACGTCGTGACGACGTACGTCGGCGCGGTGCGTGACGAGATCGTTTCCACGCCCATGATCGCGGGCGCAAGACCGGCGCACAACAGCACGACCGCGGCGTGCGGACGCAGCGGCCGGCGGCTGATCGAGAAGCCGAAGACCGCGCCGATCGCGGCGAAGGCGGCGGCGATCGGCGTCGCCATGGCGATGCAGACCGCCCCTTCGAGGGCGAGTGCCAGCAGCGCAAGTGCGGTCACCGCGACCGACAAGAGCGCGACGAGCACGCTCGCGCCGAGCGATCGTGGACCGTGCGACGAGTAGGCATACGCGGCGATCGTTCCTTGCCCGAACGGGATCGCGGCGAACAAACCCCAACCGTACGAGCCGAGAACGACGGTGCCGAGCGGTACGAGCGCCGCCCCGAGCACGCCGCTGGCCAGAACGGCGAAGATCGCGGCGCCGAGCGGATCCGCCGGCACGATTCGCACGAGCCACGAGTCCCTGCGCGGTTCCGGGGTCGCCGCGTTTTCCGGCCATGCCGCGGCCACGGCGAACGACGCGACGTTCGCGATCGGCACGAAGAAGAGGACGACGAGCCACAGCGGCCAGCCGATGGTGCGGAGTCGCCTGACGGTGATTTCGAGCCCGATCCACGCAAACGGAACGGACACCGCCACCATGACTGCCAGAAATCGGATGTCGTCCGGCGCCAAGCGGCCGAGGTTCACGGGAATACCGAGCGGGACGAAATAGTGCGTGACGTCCCACTGGCGATGAAACGCCTGGGCGACCATGATGTCGATGATCTGCTTGACCATCGCGCCTACCAAGGCGACCCAAACGTAGGCGGCACGCGTGATGCCGCCGCTGAACGAAAAGATCGCCTTGAGGTCGTTCACTTTGCGCCGCGCCTGAGCAACGACTGAAGGCGGCCCCGCAGCCCGACGATGCCTTGCAACGTCGCCGGCGGAATCCTCAGGAACTCGTCGATGAGTGGCGTCAGCGTCTCGAACAGATTCAGCATCGCTTGAATCCGGTTCTTCGCGTAGCGATCGGTGACGCGATCGCTCGCCTCCGCCTCGGCCGCGCACTCACGGAGCATCGCTAGCGTCGGGTCGACCTCGCGTCGCTTCCTGGCCTCGGCCACGATCGAAAACATCTGCCACACGTCGACGACCGCCTCGAAGTGCTCGCGCCGGTCGCCGATCAGGTGTACCGAACGCACGACGCCCCAGCCCTTGAGCTCGCGCAGACTGTTGCTCGCGTTGGAACGGGCCACTTGGAGCGAGTCGCAGATCGCCGCGACGTCGAGCGGCTTGGGGGAGAGGTAGAGCAAGGCGTGGATCTGACCGACGGTGCGGTTGATGCCCCACTGCGCCCCGAGCTCGCCCCAGTGCACGATGAATTTCCGAACGGTCGGCGATAGTGCGCTAGTTGCTTCTGTCATGCCTGTTATGACAGACATTACAGAGCTTGTGAGCGCGAAGTCAAGCCCTACGCCGCGTGGCGGAGCCCGCGAGCGCTCGGCGGCCGGTATGCCTCGGTTACCTTGAGCCGGCGATCCGGCTCCCGCGCGCCCGGGGTCGAAGGGGCTTTACGTCTGTAAAGTCAAGCTTATGGCGTGGAGACGTTCGCGAACCAGCTAGAAGGGGCGATGAGCCAGGCGGGCCTGACGGCGGCGCAGCTGGCGCAGCAGTCCGGCTTGACGGAGGGGGCGATCTCGCTCCTTCGGAGCGGACGCCGGCAGCCGTCGTACCGGACGATGCGGATGCTCAGCGCGGCGCTGCCGAGCCTGAACGGCGGGTCGGCCGAGGCCGCGGAGCAGAGCGGGATGGACTCGATCGAGTCCGCGGTCGCGGCGATTCGGGACGGCCGCATGGTCGTCGTGATGGACGACGAGGACCGCGAAAACGAAGGCGACCTCGTGATGGCGGCCGAGAAGGTGACGCCCGAGGCGATCAACTTCATGCGCAAGGAAGGCGGCGGTCTGATCTGCGTTCCGATGCTCGGTGACCGTCTCGACGCGCTGCAGATCCCGAACATGGTCAACGACAACACCGCACCGCTCGGCACGGCGTTCTCGGTGTCGGTCGAAGCGCGCGGGCGCGTCACGACCGGCATCTCGGCGCAGGACCGCTCCAACACGATTCGCGCGCTGGTCGATCCGAAGTCCGGCCCGCCCGACTTCTTGCGGCCGGGTCACACGTTTCCGCTGCGCGCGCGCGACGGCGGCGTTCTCGTGCGCGCGGGTCAGACCGAAGCGGCGGTCGATCTGGCGAAGCTGGCCGGCCTCTATCCGGCCGGCGTGATCTGCGAGATCATGGACGACGACGGCTCGATGATGCGCCGCGACAACCTGCGCCGCTATTGCGAGAAGCACGAGCTGCGCATGATCACCGTGAAGGACCTGATCGCATATCGGATGCGCCACGAGAAGCTCGTCGAGCGGATCGCCGAGTTCGCGCTCCCGACCGTGAACGGAACCTTCCGCGGCATCGCGTACGAGACCAAGACCGACAAGACCGCTCACGTCGCTTTGGTGATGGGCGAGATCGGCGACGGCAAGGACGTGCTGGTGCGGGTGCACAGCGAGTGCCTGACGGGCGACGCGCTACACTCGCTACGTTGCGACTGCGGTCCGCAGCGCGACGCGGCGCTGGCCGCGATCGCGCGCGAAGGGCGCGGCGTGTTCCTCTACTTGCACCAGGAAGGCCGCGGCATCGGCCTGGCCAACAAGCTGCGCGCCTACGCGCTGCAGGATGCCGGCGCCGACACCGTCGAGGCGAACACGCTGCTCGGGCTCCCCGCCGACAAGCGTGACTACGGGATCGGCTCGCAGATCCTCGTCGACCTGGGCGTGCGCGAGATGAAGCTGCTGACCAACAACCCCAAGAAGATCGCCGGGCTGGAAGGTTACGGGCTGACCATCAAGTCGCGCGTGCCGCTGCAGATCGCGCCGACGCGGCACAACGCGCACTACATGGAGACCAAGCGCGACAAGATGGGCCACATGTTCGGCGCCCCGAACCCCGCCGAATGAAGGCGCAGAAGAACGCGAACCTGCCCGACGCGTCAGGCAAGTCTTTTGCGATCGTCGTGGCCGACTTCTACGCCGACCTTGCCGCTTGGCTCGAGGACGGCGCGCGCCGCGGCCTGCGCGATTGCGGTGTCGGCGACGCCGCGGTCGAGGTCGTCCGGGTACCAGGCTGCTTCGAGTTGCCGATCGCGGCACGCCGGCTGATCGCGGGCGGGAAGCTCGACGGTGTCGTCGCGCTCGGCGTCGTGATCCGCGGCGAGACGCCGCACTTCGACTACGTCGCCGGCGAATGCTCGCGCGGCATCATGGACGTACAGCTCGCCAGCGGCGTCCCGATCGGCTTCGGAGTCCTCACGACCGACAACCGCGAGCAAGCCGAAGAACGCGCCGACCCCGACCGCGGCGACAAAGGCTACGACGCCGCCGTCGCCGCCGCAACCGTCGCCGTCATCGAACCCAAGCGCGAAAGCACCCGTATCGGCTTCCGCTGATACGTTGGGGCAGAGCACGACCGCCGGCGCATTGCACTACGCCGCCACCCGGGTACATCTCGATACCGACAACGTTTAACTATAATCCCGGATATGGATGGACACCGTACGACCCAACGAGCCAACCTGCCGATCCCAACAATCCAGGCGGCCTAATTCCGAGGATGCAATGCAGCAACGACCCGACGAGCCCGGCCTACTGCCCCCCACCGGCCCAGGGCGATCCTGGCGGTGGCAGCACGCCAGTGGACCCGAAGGGACCCTGAAGCGACTGCAATGGAGGCCTCCGAGTGGGGGCCTCCTCTCGCTTTCTCGGCGCATTGCGCCGTGGCGCTCGCTGGCGCTTGCGCTCATCGCGGGCATTTCGGTCAAACTGTTGTTTCCGCGCTTCGCAATCGGGCTTACGGAGACTACGTACTTCATTCTAGCAATTTGGTACATCGCCGTGATCGCATCGAACCTTGCTGAGGTATTTGGGGATAACTGGACGCGTAGGCTCTTTGACTGTCTGCTGTTGGGAACCGTTGCTGCGGGATCGCTGTATCTTATCGATTGCGCCATTCGAGGACTCTCATCGGGTGCAATTGACGTTGCTTGGCGCCCGGCTCCTCTTGAACTGTTTCTGTTTGGATGTGCCGGCGCAATTGTCGAGACTGTTGTGTTTCAGCTCGGAATTCAAGTAAGAATTAGGGGATGGACAGGCCTTGCGCTTGCAGCACTCGCGTTCTGTGTCGTCCACTTGTCCCTAAATCCCTTCTTCGTGATTGCGGGAATTACACTCGCAACTATTCAGCAATATACGGGTTTGCCGGGTGCGGTCATCGTCGCCCACCTTACCTATAACGCCTTGATTAGCGGTTTTCCGCCGCGGTAGCTGCCCGTGAAACCCGGAATTTAACCGGCGGCTCATGTGCTTTTGGCTCATGACCGTTTGAGCGCGCCGACCACGAGGCGGCCACAAAGGCAATGACGGCGAACCATAACGCTGTAACGGTTGACGGGTGCCCTGGAAATGGCTCCAGCGATAGGTGCGGAACTCTGAGGCAACCG
>OBLV0100000109.1_pt1 | contig 28030 bp, 27 predicted proteins | sample 1520071 | NCBI WGS metagenome assembly OBLV01 (sample SAMEA3888446, study PRJEB22518) | metagenome | reverse complement strand
CCGGCCACGCCAGCCGAGAACGGGGGCCGACGAGCTACACGGGCGTGGCCCACTGGGGGACGGCGCCGCGCCGACGACCGGTCGCCGGCGTCGAGGTGCGAGCCCGCAGGGCGAGGGTCACGAGGGCCAGACAAGCGAGCAGGGCGACCGACTCGGCGATGATGACGAGCAGGGTCTCGTTGATGCCGAAGAGTGCCTGCTGTGGGGCCAGGCCGACCTCGGTCCACTTGCCGTGAAAGGTCGGTAGGCCGACCGTGCGGCTGAGCGCGATCGCAACCAGGCTCCCGGCGGTGAGCGCGGCGCCGGCCAAAGCGAAGGCGGGCTTGGGAATAAAGACGGCGAGGGCAAGGAACGCCGACAGCACCACGTCGATCAGGAACATCTCACGCACAGGAGCGTGGCGGTACACGCCGTGCCACAGCCGGAAATGGATGTATCCACCGAGGGCGATGCCGATGGCGGCGACGACAGTAAGCACACGTTTCATGGCTCGCGCCCCTCCCGAGCGCAGCGCGGCCGGTCGTGGAGTGTTGCCGACGGGTACCGGCCGTCTGTTGTGTTCTACGGTGCGAGGACCCCATTTGGATGCAATGTGACCGGGCGAGGAAGGTAAGGAGAGTCCGATGACGACTAGCCCGATCATGCTGGCCATTGCCGGTGACAGCGCAGCCGGCAAGACGACGCTGACCAAGGGCCTGGTCGCCGCCCTCGGGCCGGAACGGATCACTGCGGTTTGCGTCGACGACTACCACCGCTACGACCGCACCGAACGGAAATCGTTGCCGTTCACGCCGCTGCACCCCAAATGCAATTACGTCGAGATCATGGAGCAGCACCTTCAATTGTTGAGCATGGGCGAACCCATCCTCAAGCCCGTGTACAACCACCACGACGGGACACTCGGCCGACCGGTGCTGGTCGAACCCCGCGAGTTCGTCATCATCGAGGGGCTCCTCCCGCTCTCTACCAAGTTGGCCCGAGCGTGCTTTGACGTCACCGTCTTCCTGGACCCACCCGAGTACATCCGCCGCGCCTGGAAGGTCAACCGCGACACCAAGAAGCGTGGTTACACCGAGGAGCAGGTTCTGGCCGACCTCGACAAGCGAGAGCCGGAATCGGCCGAGTTCATCCGTCCGCAGCGCGCCTTCGCCGACATCGTGGTGCAGTTCTCACCGATCGAAGAACGCGGCGAGCCGCCCGACGACCCTCGCAGCGCCACCCTACTGCTGCGCCCAACGGTGGCCCACCCCGACCTGTCGCGGATCATCGGTGAGAACACCCGCCAGGCCATGCACGTGAAACTCGTCCGCGATGACGATGGGAAGCCGGTCGACACCGTTCACATCCACGGCTATGCCGATCGGACCACGACCAGGCGCGTCGAGCTGGCGATCTGGGACGAGTTGGACGACGCCCACCCCCTGCCCGACGCCCTCGGCATCATCGAGGCCGATGTCCGGTCGGAGGCGCTGGCGGTGACGCAGTTGTTGCTGTTGTTCCACCTGCTGCAGGCCGCCTCCCGTGCCCGGCCAGCAGGTGGCCGCGCCTGATCGGCGTACCCTTTTCCCCAAAATTATGACCAGCCACATCCTGACCCTTGCCTGCCCCGATCGGCCTGGGATCGTGGCCAGCATTTCCGAGGGGCTCCTGGGCGTAAGCGCCAACATCTTGGAAAATGCCCAGTTCAGCGATTTGCCGACCGCCATGTTCTGCATGCGCACGCGATTCGAGTCGCCCATCGATGACGCCGCCGAGATCACCAAGGCGCTGCGAGGACGCGCCGACGTGCTGCGAGCAGACCTGCGGGTGCGCCGGGAGGACCAACGCTGCCGGTTGCTGGTGCTGGTCTCGAAATACGACCACTGCCTGGTCGACCTCCTCTACCGCTGGCACGCCGGCGAGCTCTTGGTCGATATTCCGGTCGTGGTCTCCAACCACCCCGATCTGGCCCCGGCGGTGGCGGCGTATGGGATTGCCTTCGAGCATGCCGCCGCCCCCCTCGTGGAGGTTCGGGTCCGCCAGCTGGTCGCCGACCACGACATCGACCTGGTCGTGCTCGCCCGGTACATGCAGATCGTGTCCGACCAGCTGTGCCGCGACCTGGCGGGGCGGATGATCAACATCCACCATTCATTTCTGCCGAGTTTCAAGGGGGCCAAGCCGTACCACCAGGCCTGGGAACGCGGCGTCAAGGTCATCGGAGCCACGGCGCATTACGTGACCCCGGAACTTGACGAGGGTCCCATCATCGATCAGGACGTGGCCCGGGTCTCGCACTCCAACACGCCCGAACAGATGGTGATCATCGGGCGCGACCTGGAGCGCCTGGTCCTGTCCCGGGCGGTCAAGGCCCACAGCGAGGGGCGGGTGTTCCTCCTCGGGCGCCGGACGGTGGTTTTCCTTTAAGGCTGGATGTCGAAGACCTCGTTCGGGGTGGCCGCCAGGAGCGCGCCGGCGTGAACCGCCTTCAGCTCGGTGAAATGCGCTTCGTCGTCGGGGCTGCGGTCGGGCTTGCGGGCCATGGCGATGAACTCATCGCTCACCATCCCCTCGCGCACGAGCAGGGTCACCGCCCGGTCCCGGTACCGGAAGCGGAAGACGAACTGCTCCAACGTGGTGCCGCGCTCGGGGTGCTCCAGCGACGCCGTCACCAGATAGCGCCCGTCGGTGAGCCCCCGGGTCACCAGCTCGAAGGCGTCGCGCGCCCCGGGGCCCCGAAATGCCGTCTCGATGGCGACGGCCCGCCGTTCTACCTGGGGATCGAGCCGCGGGAAGGCCAGCCGCATGGCCTGGTAGGCGACGGCGACGCCGGCGGGGCTTCCCGGACCGCTGTAGCGCAGCATGTCGTCGAAGGAAAATTGCAGCACCGTGCCCTGCTCGACGACCTCGATCACGGGGCGAGCCTAGATCTGGGGAAAATGTGCGTCGCTCGGTCGCTTGATTTCGGTGACGAATCGCTCGGTCGCGCCGGACCCAGGAACGCTCGTCCTGCGCCGATGCCCTTCGCCCCGCTACCGTTTGCCCCGGCGAACGCGGGCCACAGCCGATGGGGGATTGAGAACGGGAGATGGCTGACAACAACTCAGCGAACGAGGGATCCATCCGGGCCTACCTCACCGAGCACGGTGGCAGCGTCTCCGACGCCGGAGGTCGGGGGCTCACCGACGAGATGGCGCGCGCAATCGGTATCGACAAGCCGGCGGCCCTCAGCGCCATCCTCGGCCAGATGGAGCGGGACGGTTCGATCACCCGAGAGATGCGGGGCTTGCGTACCTATCGCATCGCCCTGGCCAACGGCGACAGCGCCCCGCCACCGCCCCCTTCGACCGCCGAGGTCGAAGTCGCGGCGGCTCCTGCCGGCGGCCGCCGGTTCGTAAGCCTGCGGGAGTCGGCCTCGTCGCGGGCGACGGTCGCCAGTTCGGTCGAGACCGCCGACGCGCCCCCCGCCAAGGCGGTGAGCCTGCGAGATGCCCTGAACCAGCGCCCCGCCGCCGCCACGGTGGCGTCGCCGACGCTCCCGCTGCCTCCACCCACCTCGCCACCCGAGCGATCTGGCGGTCGCGCCGTCAGCCTGCGCGACGCGCTTGCGGGCAACGCGGACCCTTCGCCGTCGTCCGCCCCATCGCCTTGGGAAGACCCGACCACCGAGGCCGACTGGTCGGTGCCGACTGGTCCCCGCGTCGCCAGCCTTCGGGGTTCCACCCCGCCCGCGGCACCGAGCTCGTCTTGGGGCGCCGATGTCGCGCCGCAGACCAAGCGGGACAAGGCCAGAACGAAGCGGAACGGGTCGCGACCGCGGATGTCCATCTCGGTGATACCGGCGGTGAAGAGCCCCCCCAGCATGCCGACGATGGTTGCGGTCGGGGTAGTCGTGGCTGGGCTCGTCATCGTCGCCATCGTCGCGGTGGTGGCCTCCCGGGCGTCGGTCCACCCGGTCACCATCGTGGGCACCCCCGATTCGTCGGCCTTCGCCTGCAATCTGGTCACCCCGGCGGACGCGTCGGCGGCCTTCGGCGACCCGGCCGGGATACCGCACTACGTCCTTGGTTCGTGCGTGTATGCCGACGCGACACACGAGTTGATCATCGACGTGGACCAGCAGGACGGGAGGGCCCAGTTCGATCAGGCCGAGACGTCGACGGCCCAGAACGTTCCTGGGATCGGCGACGGCGCGTTCTATGACAACGGGACCTTGCGGGTGCTGCAAGGGCAGGACCTCATGCTGCTGACCTTGACGCCATATTCCTCCGCCGGACCGAGCCCCAAGCTCCTGGCGCTGGCGACCATGGTGACCCCGAACCTAGGGGGCTAGCCGGCTGGAGATTTGGCAGCCGCTCGCTTCGTCATTGAAGCCAGCGGCTGCCCACTCCTACTGATATGACTCGGCACAGGGGCGCCGAGATACAAGCCTTTGTTGTGGCGGTCACTTATTGACCGAACAGAGCCGGCAGCGCCTCGCTGATCGAGGTGCGCACCACCGCCACCGCGAGGTCGTCATACGGTGTCGGATGGGCGTTCACGATGACGATGGGAAGCCCGTTGCGGGCCGCGAGAGGCACCAAGGCGGCGGCGGGATGCACGGTGAGCGTCGATCCGATGGCGAGGAGCACGTCGGCGGCCTCGACCGCCATCACGGCGCGGTCGAGGACACGCGGGTCGAGGGCCTGCCCGAAGCTGATCGTGGCCGATTTCAAGATGCCGCCGCAGATAACGCCGTCGACGACGGCCTGGCAGTGCGGGTCCTCCTCGCCGGCGCGGAGCCGCTCCAGGATCGGCGCCATCGGCCCCCTCATCTGGCATGACCAGCACGTCACCTCGCGCATGGTCCCGTGGAGCTCGATGACCAGGTGGGGGTCGCTACCAGCCTTCTGGTGCAGGCCGTCGATGTTCTGGGTGACCACGGCCGCCAACCGACCCTGGTGTTCGAGGTCGACCAGGGACTGGTGGCCGAGGTTCGGCTCGGCTTCCCAGGCCGGCGAGTGCAGGCGGGTCTGCCACACCTTGCGGCGGACGTCGGCGTCGCCGAGGTAGTGCTGCAACGTGGCCGTTCGTTCGGCGGCCGGGTCCTTCGTCCAGACCCCCTGGGGACCCCGGAAGTCAGGGATGCCGGAGTCGGTCGAGATCCCCGCCCCGGTCAGGGCGACGATCGAGGAGGCGCCGGCGATGGTGGCTCGGGCCATGTCCACGTCGGCTGGCATGGGGCCTGACGGTACCAGCGGGGCGACAGGCCGCTAGGTAGGCAGGTAGGCGGGGTCGATATCGGCGACCTGGTCGTCGTGGCCGTCAGGGTTCGTGGCGTCCGGGGCGGCGTCATTGCCGGGGGCGGCGTCGTTGTCCGGGGCGGCGTCAGTGTCCGGAGCGGCGTCGGCGGCCAGTTCGGCCTTGAGGCATTGTGCGACGGGGCCCGCTCGGAGGGCGTCTCGGAGCACGGCGCTGATCTGGCCCAGGTCTCGCATCTGCTCCGGGCTGAGGAGATCGAAGAGGTTGCGCCGCACTGCGTCGACATGGTTCCGGGCTGCTGCCGTAAGCGCTGCGAAGCCGGCGTCGGTCAACACGGCGTACGAACCACGCTTGTCCGACGGGCACCCGTGGCGGTGCACCCACCCGTTTGCCTCCAACCGGGCGACGGCGTGGGACAGTCGGCTGCGCGAGGTTAGGGTGAGCGCCGCCAGCTCGCTCATTCGCATCGTCCAGCCGGGCGCTTCGGACAGGGAGACCAGGATCTGGAAGTAGGCGAGGTTGAGCCCGTTGCTGCGTTGCAGCTCGCGGTCGATCTGGGCGGTGAACAACCGGACGGCGTCGATGAACGCCCGCCACGACACCTGCTCGTTCGACGTGAGCCACCGCGGCTCGACCCCGGGCTCGAGATCAGAACGGCCGGTCGGGCTCAGCGGGGTCACGTCCGACATGGTACCGGATCACGTAGTTGACTTCTCAACAATGCGGTCGTATGCTATGTTGAAAGTTCAACGATCGACTTCGACGGGAGAAAAGAGGAATTCGCATGACGACGACAGACACCATTCCTGGTTACCTGGCCGGCACTTGGAACATCGATCCGGTACACAGCGACGTGTCCTTCACGGTGCGCCACATGATGGTCAGCAAGGTACGCGGTCGCTTCGGCAAGTTCGAAGGCCAGATCGTGACCGCCGACGATCCGACGGCATCATCGGTCACCGCCACCATTGATCTCAGCTCGATCGATACCAACGACGCCAACCGTGACGGGCACCTGCGCTCGGCTGACTTCTTCGATGTCGAGACCCATCCCTCCATGACGTTTGCTTCAACGAGCGTCGCCGCCTCCGGGGACGGCTTCGCGGTTGAGGGCGACCTGTCGATCCACGGCGTGACCAAATCGGTGACGTTGAACTTGGAACCCAACGGGTTCGGACCGGACCCCTTCGGTGGCACGCGGGCCGGCTTTACCGCAACCACCGAGCTCAGCCGCAAGGACTTCGGGATCGAGTTCAACATGCCGCTGGCCGATGGCGGCGTCATGGTCGGCGACAAGGTAACGGTGACGATCGAGATCGAAGCGATCCTGGTGCCGCCGGCCACGGAAGCGGATACGGCTGCCGAGTCGGACCCGACCGCCGGCTGACATTTTCCCCGCTGTTGGAGAATCCGGCTACGGCTGGCTGTCAAGAATGGCAGCCAGGCGTAGCCAGAAACTGCGCAGGATCGACGATCGCCCCTGGGCCACCCGCCCGGGGGCGACCTTTGCGTCTGCTTCAGGCTGCAACTAGGTTCGTGCCGTTGTGGCATTAGCCGGGGAGCCTTCGACGGTCAAAGCCAGGACGGCATCTGGGGAATTTCGAGCTGGGCGACTCGTCGCCTCGTTGGTGTTCGCGCCCCGCGGCCGATCGTGGGCCCGCCTTGCCATGGTCGCCGTTCTTGCGGTCCCGGTGGTCTCGGCTGTCCCCGCCGCGGCATCCCCGTCGCCGCCCAACCAGAGCCAGCTCGACACCGTGACCGCCGAGGTCAACGCCGAGGCCGGGGTCGTGCACCGGCTCACCGAGCAACTCGATCAGGCGCGCCTCCAGGTTGAGGACACCTCGGCCCGCCTGCAGAGCGTCACCCGCCAGCATGACGCCATGGTCCAGCAGGTCGCGGCCAACCAGGCGATCCTGTCCCAACAGGCGGTGGTGGCGTACATGAACGGCGGAGTGGCGGCCGAAACACCGACGGTGGCGGGCGAGGCGGACCCGGCGGTCGACAGCGCCTACCTGCAGCTCGCGGCCGGTGACCTCTCGAGTTCGGGCGACCAATTGCACAACACCGAGGTATCGCTGCGCGCCGACATGTTCATGCTCCAGCAGGCCCAGCAGGCCAACATGCAGGCAACAAACGGCCTGGCGAACTTGCGTTCCAGTGCCCTGGCGACGGCGGCCCAGGAGGAGCAGCAGCTCGGCGCCCTCCAGGTCCAGTTGAACGCCGCAACGCAAGCCGCGGCTGCCGCGGCCCGAGCGCAACGCGCGGCTTCGGCCTCGGGCTCGTCTCCGGCGCGGGCGGTCCAGGGCCTGCCGGTCAACAACGGCCTGGTGAGCCTGGTCCAGCAGGCGGCCGGCCTGCCCATGGCGCTGGTGACGGCGGTCACTGGCGGCGGCAACGCCGGCGGGGTCTGGCTGGAGCTGCGACGCTGCGAGTCGAGCGACAACTACGCCGAGAACACCGGCAATGGTTTCTATGGCGCCTACCAGTTCAGCTGGTCCACCTGGACCGGCCTGGGCTATCCGGGCCGCCCCGACCTGGAGCCGCCGGCCATGCAGGACGCCGCGGCGATGAAGGACCAGGCCATTTCGGGCTGGGGCCAGTGGCCGGCGTGTTCGGCGGCCCTCGGCCTTACGTAGCCGGCTGCGTTGTTCTCGGTGGTGCGGTCAACCTGCGATGTGGGCAGGGTTATGACCGAACCGCGCCGCCTCGTGACCCCAACCGCGCAGGGAACTTGCTGCTTCTCCTTGTACCTTCCAGAGAAGTGGCGGCCGGGTGAGCAACTACGACGCGGGGTTGGGCTCGATCCGCTCGGGATCGGCGTGCTTGGGCGTGCGCGGCGCTAGGCGGCGGTGACTCGGAGGGCGAAGGCCACGGTCTCGCGCTCGATCAGCTCCCGGTCATAGTCCAGCGTCGCCACGTGGTAGCTGCGTTGCAGCGCCACTCGCTCCACTGGCCCGCTCACGCCAGCTGCCAGCGTGTCGCTCGAGACGGTCGGCACGACGTGGTCCTCGACGCTGGTGAAGATGAGCACGGGCGAGGTGATGGCGGCCAGATCGGCCTTGAGCGCCGGGAGCTCGTTCATCAACGAGACGGTGGAGCTGATCGGTGTGGCCTGGTAGGCCACCTCGGTCATAGCCGGGTCGGCGATGTCGCTGCCGATACCAGGCACCTCGGGCACCCCTTGGGCCACCATCATGTCGATCATCTGCCGCAGCGCCGGTGCGGGCGGCTCGACGAGCCCGTTGATCACCGCGATGCCGGCGATTTCGGGATGACGGGTCGCCAGCCACACCGTGAGGGTCCCGCCCATGGACAGACCGACGACCACGATCCGGTCGCAGTTGGCGGCCAATTTCTCGTACGCGTCCTCCGCTGCGGCCGACCAATCGTCCCATCCGGTTGTTGCCATGTCCTCGACCGACGTGCCGTGGCCTGGCAAGAGTGGCAACTCGACGGCGAAACCTGCGCCCGCCAGCGCCTCGGCCAACCCCCTCATGGAATGGGGCGTGCCGGTGAAGCCATGGAGGACGAGGGCTCCGTGTGGTCCCCCGGGGCCGGAGAACGGCTCGGCTCCACGCATGATGGCGACATCGGACATGCTTCCCCCTCGTGATGCCATGTGATGCGCCGGCCGGTTGTGGCCACGGCGCCCCTCCATGATGGCGCATAGGTTGGAAAACTCCCTGCCGCGTGGCAGCATTGCCTCATGGTCGTTGACGAGGAACTCCAGGAGCGGCTCACGGCGCTCAACGAACTGATCGAGATCATCCGTCCGGCCGTCCAGGCCGACGGTGGCGATCTCATGTTGGTTGGTGCTGACGCCGAGTCGGGTGTGGTCGAGGTGATGCTGCAGGGTGCCTGCAGTTCGTGCGCTGTCAGTTCTTCCACCCTGCAAGCCGGCATCGACCGGATCTTGAAGGACCGGCTGCCTTGGGTCACCGAGGTAAAGGGCGGTGTCGATACCGACGTCGACCTGGAGATCAGCGCCAGCATGGGCCGGGGTGGGTACGTCCCCAAGATTTGAGGGTCACAAGCGCTCGGTAGGGTGAGCGCCCAATGAACCGTGATGTGTTGTTTTCCGCCGGTCAGGCCTTGCTCGACCGGCGACGGCCGGTCACCATCGCTGAGCTGTCGGCGCTGGCCGACCTGCCGGCCGAGCAGGTGCCGGCACTCGCCGCCTTGGCCCATGAGGTCCGACTCGCATACTGCGGCCCTTCGGTCGAGGTCGAGGGGATCCTGTCGGCCAAGACCGGGGGTTGTCCGGAGGACTGCCATTTCTGCAGTCAGTCGGCGCGATTCGACTCGCCGGTCAAGGCCACACCGTTCCTCGACCCGGCGGCGGTCGTCGCCGCGGCCAAGGAGACCGAGGCGCTCGGGGCGTCGGAGTTCTGCATCGTCCTGGCCGTGCGCGGTCCCGACGAGCGGATCATGGCCCAGCTCCTGGCCGCGACCGCCGCCGTGAAGGCGTCGACCGATCTCAACGTGGCGGTGAGCGCCGGCATCTTGACCGCCTCGCAGGCCGATCGCCTGGCCGTCGGCGGGGTGCATCGGTACAACCACAACCTGGAGACGGCCCGCTCCTTCTTTCCCCAGATCGTCTCCACCCATACCTGGGAGTCGCGCTTGGAGACCTGCCAACACGTCCGGGCGGCCGGCATGGAGTTGTGCTGCGGCGTCCTACTCGGGCTTGGGGAAAATGTGGCCCAGCGGGTCGAACTGCTCGACCAGCTACGACAGCTGGATCCGGTCGAGGTCCCAGTCAACTTCCTCAACCCCCGACCGGGCACCCCGCTGGCGGACCGCAGCCTGGTGTCGCCGATCGAAGCGCTGCGCTGGATAGCCCTGATCCGCCTCGCTCTGCCCTCGGCGCTGCTGCGCTACGCCGGCGGGCGAGAGATCACGATGCGTGACCTCCAGGCGATGGGGATGGCGGGGGGCATCAACGGCCTGATCATCGGCAACTATCTCACTACGCTCGGCCGACCAGCCGGGGAGGATTTGCAGATGTTGCTGGACCTGGGCATGCCCGTGCGGGCTCGTCGTTGACCGTGGCTTCCTTCTGCCCCGGTTGCGGCCGGCCGCCGGAGGGCTGCGCCGGGTGCCGGCGGCCCCTTGACCCGCCGCGGTTCTGCCCGTCGTGCGGCCGGCACCTCACCGTATGGGTGACCCCGGCCAGCGTGACCGCCCGATGCCGGGTCCACGGCGTCATCGCGTTGGCATGAGACAGGCATGAGACTGGTATGCGTCTCGGTATGAGCTCGGTATGAGTGACCCCGAGCTTCTGTGGACGCCGCCTCCCGGCGTTCGGCAGAGCACCCGGATCGGGGCCTACCTGCGATGGCTGGAGCACCGGGGCCGCCCGTTCGGGTCGTACGAGGAGCTGTGGCGCTGGTCGGTGAGCGACCTGGCCGGGTTCTGGTCGTCGATCTGGGAGTTCTTCGGCGTGGCGTCGACCCGGCCGTGTGGGCCGATGTTGGCCGACCCGTCGATGCCGGGGGCCCGTTGGTGCCCCGAGGGGCGGATCAACTACGCCGAGCATGCGCTGCGGCCCGGCCCGGACCCCGCGGCGGTGGCGGTGGTAGCCCACAGCCAGACCCGGTCGCCGATCGTCCTCACCCGCGACGAGCTGCGCGACCAGGTCGGGCGGGCGCGGCGGGGGCTCCAGCGCCTTGGCGTTGGCCTCGGCGACCGAGTCGTCGCCTACCTGCCCAACATCCCCGAGACCCTCATCGCCTTCTTGGCCACCGCCAGCTTGGGCGCGATCTGGTCATCGTGCGCCCCAGAGTTCGGCACCCGAAGCGTGATCGACCGGTTCTCCCAGGTCTCTCCCGCCGTGCTGCTGTGTGTCGATGGCTACCGGTACGGGGCCAAGTCGTACGACCGGACCGAGTCGGTCGCCGCGATCCACGGCGCACTGCCGTCGCTGAGGGCGACCGTTGTTGTGCCCTACCTCTCGGCTTCTGCCTCGGGCTCGGCTTCTGCCTCGGGCTCGGCGTCGGATGCCGGCTCGGGCTCGGTTGCGGGCTCGGGTTCGGGCCTTGCCTCGGGCTTGCTGGCGGCGGTGCCGGGGGCCGTCGCTTGGGACGCCCTGGTCGCCGAGCCAGCGTCGCTGGAGTTTCTCCCGGTGCCCTTCGACCACCCGCTGTACGTCCTTTATTCGTCGGGCACGACCGGCCTGCCCAAGCCCATCGTGCACGGCCACGGTGGGATACTGCTCGAGCATCTGAAGTCGCTGGCCCTGCAGGCCGATCTCGGTGCCGGGGACCGGTTTTTCTGGTTCACCACGACCGGCTGGATGATGTGGAACCTGCTGATCTCCGGCCTTCTCGTGGAGTCCGCCGTCGTCTTGTTCGACGGTGATCCCGGCTATCCGGACCTGTCCGCGCTCTGGCGAATGGCCTCGTCTACTGGCACGACCTATTTCGGGGTGAGCGCACCGTTCCTCATGAGCTGCCGCAAGGCGGGAGTGGTCCCTTCGACGGTGGCGTCGTTGGGCGCGCTGCGAGGTATCGGCTCGACCGGTGCGCCCTTGCCGGCCGAGGGCTTCCGATGGGTGTACGACTCCGTCGCATCGGACGTGTTGCTGGCGTCGGTGAGCGGGGGGACCGACGTGTGTACCGCGTTCGTCGGCGGCTGCCCACTGGTGCCGGTTTACGCGGGCGAGATCTCGTGCCGGTACCTGGGAGCGGCGGTTTCGGCGTTCACCGAGTCAGGCGAGCCGTGCCCCGTCGGCAGCCAGGGTGAGCTGGTCGTCACGGCGCCCATGCCCTCCATGCCGGTGGGCTTCTGGGGCGACGACGACGGGTCCCGGTATCGCGCCGCCTATTTCGCCGACTTCCCGGGAGTGTGGCGGCACGGGGACTGGATCACGTTCACCGAGCGCGGCACCTGCGTCATCTCGGGGCGATCCGACGCCACCTTGAACCGAGCTGGGGTGCGGGTGGGGACGGCGGAGTATTACGCCGTGGTCGAGGCGCGGCCCGAGGTGGTGGACAGCCTGGTGGTGCACCTCGAAGATGCAGACGGTGGGCCCGGATCCCTCTTGCTCTTCGTCGTCCTGGTCGCCGGCGCCGCCTGGGACCCGCTCCTTCGTGACCGGATCGGGGCGGACATTCGCACCGGCTTATCGCCTCGACACGTGCCCGACGAGGTGCATGTTGTGCCGGCGATCCCGCGGACCCTGTCGGGCAAGAAGCTGGAGGTCCCGGTCAAGCGGATCTTGACCGGCACGCCGGTAGATCAGGCGGCCAGCCGGGGAGCATTGGCCGATCCCGCAGCGTTGGCTGCCTTCGAAGAACTGTCCCGGCGACGTGACAGGAGTTAGACCGTCGGCGCCCAATACGAACGGCAAAGCAACGAACGTTGTGGCCGGCTCGATGCATCCTTGGGGGCCGCTGCGACCGGCGCGGATCCCATTCGAGTCGACCGGTGAGCCAGCAATTCTGTGACGGAGTCGTACCCTTCCCTCATAGCGCTGTTAATTGCGGTAAGTCCTGGCTTGATCTTCGGCAGCTCTTCCCAGTCGGGGCGCGGCGTGACGGTGAACATCAGCGGACCTTGCATGGTATCGGTGTTACCTCGCGTCATGTCGTGGCGATAGTTGACAGTTCGACACGAATGTTTCCAAAACGCGTCGGCTAACGCCGGATTAAGACCGCGGAGATACTCGCGCAAGAGATATCTCCACGGCTCGATTCGAGGGTGCAACCGGGGATAACGGGTGCTAAGGACGAGCACATGTGTGCATCCTTCTTCAACGGCCGCCCGGGCGGGATGCTCAAGAAGTAGACCTCCGTCGAGCGCCCGGTAGTTGCGATACACCATCGGGGGTCCCGCCAACATCGGGAGCCAGCAGCCAGCAATGAGCGCGTTCGCAAGATCGTCGGAAGAATCGAAGTCTGTCGCGAGGCGCACGGTCGCGCTGTCCACGTCGGTCACGGCAACGTGAAGGCTGGGACCGGCGGCCTCGATCCTGTCCGCATCGATCGCCAGGCCACCTTTCAGGACTTCGCCGATGGCGTACCTCATGTCCACAATGGCATCGCCGCGAAGTGGCCTCCAGATATCGACGAACTCCTTCCTGCTCGTCAATGACGTGTAGAGGTCCTCAGTCCGCCCGAGTTCACCCTGAAGATAGAGAGCGGCATTGAGTCCGCCGGCAGAACTTCCGAATACCTTATCAATACCGGGCGTGAATCCGAGGTCGTCGAGGGCCGAGAGCATCCCTGCCGAGACCATTCCCCGCGCCCCGCCGCCCTCGACGGCCAGTCCCAACACGGCGTCATCTGATCGCGTCAGACAGGTCGATCCCGATGCGCGGCGCGTTTGCAGAAGTTGGATGACCGGATGGACACTCATCGTCGGTACCACCCTCGCCAGATGCCATCTAATCCACGTCCCGGTTGGATCATCACGAGAGTCGGTTGACCCCGGGTGATGATCGTGGATCGCGGCACGAGGCTAAAGTTCCCTCACGGCGACGATCATGAACCGTTCGACCTCACGATTCGATCGTGTCGCAACTTGTTGCGATAGGTCAAACATGCTACACCAAGTTTGCCGAGAGTTATCTGGATGTTCGCAAGGAGTTGCATCCGGTCACCCAATGATACACCTTGTTCATAAAATATTCGGTCCCGCGACATATCTTCCTTGCGGTCGGTCCCAGCCGGGAACTGACTGGATAACCGACCTGCCGGTGGCGATGGTCGGCCGAGTTTCGTTTAGTGTCGCAGCGACAATCGCTGACTTGCTGGCTTGACGGCGTTAGAGGAGGCCCAGTAGCGGAGCGCTTCAGCCGGGGCGCGCCGGGCTGGCACGAGTCGCGTTGTGCCTAGCCCGTTGGGCAAAGAGCGTCGCGATTGCCAGCGCGACGCCGGCGGTTGCGTACGCGCGGTGGGGTCCCACGATCGCGATTATTGGAACCGCAATACCCATTCCGATGAGAAAGGCGATTTGCTGGAAGGCGTCGGTCGCGCCGATCACTCGCCCGCGGACCGCGTCTGGGGTGTGGCGCTGGATGACGACCAGCCACGGGATGAACACGAGCCCGCTGCCGACGCCGCCAACGGCACCGGCCGCGACGATCAACGTGAACGTTGGGATCACAGCGATGCTGCCGAGGGAGACGGCCATGGCGATCATGCCGCAGATCACTGCGTTCGGCGCCCGCGCTGGGGTTACGATTCGACCCGCCACGATGGCGCCGAGCACCGCGCCGGCGCCCCACACCGTCGTGAGCAGCCCGTAGCCCAGCGAACCGGCATGGAACGCTCGCGCCAGCAGAGGGTCGATGACCAAGGCCGCGCCAAACGATGCGTAGGCCAAGGCGCCTGATGCCGCCAACGGGGCGAGGATCCGATCGGCGGCAAGGAACTCGAACCCAGCGAACAGATGGTGGGCGGCGCTGCGGTTGGGGGAGGTCCGCAGGCGGCCGCCGAACGCTCCGACCGTCCCCACGATCAATCCGGCCGAGATGACGAAACTGGCCGCGTTGACACCAAATACCAGTCCGGCGCCCGATGCTGCCACGAGGACGCCTCCTACGAGTGGGCCGGCGACCAACGCCGCATTGGAGGCCGTGCCGAGTAGTGCGTTTGCCCACCCGAGGTCCTCATCGCCCACCAGGTTTGGGATAGCCGCCGCCGACGCCGCCCGAAACGGTGCCCCCAGAGCGGTCGCCGCCGCGGCACCGACCACGAGGCCGACGGGCGCGTGGACCCACACCATGGCCAGGTAGGCGGCTCCAGCCGCGAGTTCGGAAGCGACCATTACCCTTCGCCGGTCGAAGCGGTCCGCGACCCAGCCCGACAGCGGGCCCATGAACCCGCCGACGCTGACCGTCGCCAGCAACGCCGTGACGACCCAGGCGCCCGATCGGGTGATGGTGTACACCTGATAGACCAGCGCCAGTTCAGCGGCCTGCGAGCCTCCAACGGAGACGAGACGCGCCCCCGCGAGGCGTCGGACCCGCCACCTAGTACGGCCGTTACGACGAGGCTCGCTCGGGTCGGCGATCGTCTCGATCCTTCTGGCGTCGGGTCCCTCAGCCACGGCGCCCCCAAGTGCTTCCGCTGTCGGCCAATGATACCTGGACGGCTAACGGCCAGTTGGGATTTATTAGTTTAGTGAAATGCCGCGCCGGCTAGAGGAATGCTTTCTTCCCTCTATCTCCGAAGCCCCCATGGAATGAGGGGCTTACCATCTGTCGAGCGTGGGCGAACGGTCGACGAAACCTGGCTGCGTACGAACATCCCAAGCCGCCGACACAATCCCGACGACGGCGCCGGTTTCGGCGGCCAACCGATGCCACCAGCTAAACGCGATTCCTAGGGTAAGAATAGCCGAGATTATCGCCTGAACTGCCGCCGACTCCTGCCGCACCCACGTGATGATGGCGTCCATGGTTCGCAGTTCGAGTCCGGCCGCTGTGACGCTGAGAACGTGGTCTTCGGACTCCAAGAAAGAAATCCGCTGACCTGTCAACCTTTTGGGGGCGTGAACCGTTTCGAATGATGTGAACAGGGGTTTCGAGGAGGCGTTCGACGAGCTCTTCGGGCGGGCCTTCGGGCTGGCCCGCAGGTTGCTCGGCGACGGTCCCGCGGCCGAGGATGTGGCAGCCGAGGCCCTCGCCCGGGCCTATGCCCACTGGCCCCGAATCGAGGGGTTGCCCTACCGCGATGGTTGGGTGTTGAAGGTCGCGGCAAATCTGGCCATTGACCGACTCCGCCACCAGGCCCCGATAGTCGTCCTTACCCCGGCGCCATGGGAGAAGGAAGAGGATGCGATCGCCCTGCGCCTCGCCCTTTCCGCCGCCCTGGCCCGGCTGCCTCGACGGCAACGACAGGCGGTCAGCCTTCGCTACCTGGGGGACCTCTCGGATAACGAGGTGGCAACCGCCCTTGGTATTTCGCTTGGAAGTGTGAAAACGCACGTGCATCGTGGCCTGGCCGCCATTCGGGTGCGGGTCGGTCGCGACCTGGATATGGAGGACGTGAGAGCCCATGGCGTGGACGGATAGGAACCAGCCGAGTCGCTCCCGCGACGAGCTGCTGGCCCAGGTGATCGGTCGAGGCAAGACTCTGCGCCGCCGACGCCAGGCCGCCACGGCGGCCGTGGCCGGCGCCCTCCTGGTCGTGATCAGTTTCGTGGCCGTGTCTCTGGTGCACCCTGGTGGTGGGCCCTCGAGGGTTGCAACGACGAACGGTGCTGCGACCACGACGTCAACCACGTCGGAAGGTCCCGTCACCGCCGCCTCGGCGGTGCCACCGACAACGGTAGTGGCGCCTGTCACCGCCCCGCTGGTAAGGCCGGCGGGCACCACCACCTCAACCACCGGTCCGAAGACGACCACCACGGTGTCCAGGCCCCGTACCAGCGTGACGGTCGAGGCGACCACGACGACGACTCTCCCAACCCAGGTGTGCGACGGAGCTGAGCTCGACATCACCGTGTCATTCGATCGGTCGCCACCGGTTTACCAGCCGGGCCAGCCGGTCAGCGGCATACTTACCGTCCGTTACGTGGGCCAGTCACCGTGTTTGGCCGAGGCTGGGTATTCGTTTGGCTTCGAGGTATTCAATGCCGGTGGTCAGCAACTGACCGTCACCGCACCTGGCCTCGCGGACGCCAGCGGGCCGTTCGCGGTGTCTCCCGGTTACACGCTCACGGTCGCCATAACCCTGGGCTGGAACCAGCAGGGTTCGAACTGCCCGGGAGCGGCCTCATGCCAGGAACCGCCGGGCACGTATACCTACGTCGGGACATTTGCCTACGACGGTGGCACGGCCGGTAAGGGAAGCGCCCCATTCCGGTTGGCCGCCGCCGCCTCCTGACCACGCATGGTCCGATGCCTGGCCGCTCGCGAAGGCGACGGGTCAGGCTGATCGAGCCATCTCGGGCCGGTCGACCGGAACCATCGGGGCGGTCGCTGGCACCATGAAACCGCTCTCCGCCAGGAAGCGCCGGCTCCGTGTTCGCCCATCGGACAAGAACCTGCGCGTCTGGCTGAAGTCGGTCACCGCCACGCCGGCGGTGTTGGCGCCGGGGACCACGATGACCCGTTGCCCGGTCCGAGCGAGGCCGACGGGATCGGGGAGGCGGGCATAGCGGCTGATGGCAAAGCTGCGCACCAGGACATCGAGGGCCCTGAGTTGGTCAGCCGGTTCCTCGTCGGGGCCGATGATCTCGCCGAGCACAAAAACGGTGCTGGCGTCGAGGTCGACGGCGCGTTGCACCGGGGCCGGTTCGAGGACGCCGCCGTCGACATGGCGATGACCGTCGAGGATGGCGGGCGGCAACAGACCCGGCAGGCAGGCGGTGGCGTAGAGGATCTCGGCGGCCGGTCCGCAGCGCCACCAACGGGCCACGGCATTGTCGATGTCGGTCGTGACCACCTCGACGGGAACGGCCAGGTCAGCCAGGTCGCCAATGGGGCAGTTGGCGGCGATAAGGGCCCGTAGGGGACCTGGCGACCACAAATGGTCCCGGTGGGTCAGCATGCGGGCGATGACGCCGGGTCGACCCGTTCCGAAGACCCGGTCGCGGGTCAGGCCAAGCCACAACCGTTCCATCCGCTCGACCTGGGCGAGCGTCGGGTCTAGGGCGAAGAAGGCGGCGTTGAGGGCGCCGACGGAGCAGCCGACTAGCACGTCAGGCCGGATGCCGGCCTCTACCAGGCTGTACAGGATCCCGATCTGGGAAGCCCCAGCGCTGCCACCGCCGGGCAGGACGAAGGCGACCTCAGGCGACGACCGTGGCGGGATCGATCCCATGGTCAACCTCCCGCTGCGAGGTGGCTACGGGGAGAGAAGGTGCGGGGAGAGAAGGTGCGGGAACCCAACGGGCCACCGTCAGTCGCTCGACCGGCTGGCCGAGCAGCCAGGTCAAGGTGTGATTGGGTGCCCGGTGCACAATCGTTCCGCCCAGCCGCTCCAGCGCCCGGATCCGCCGGCCGGCGACGCTGTTCATCTCCCCGAACCAACCGGGGAGTCCGGCGAGGCGGCAACGCTGGTCTACGTGGTCGGCCAGGAGGCGGCCGTTGACCGTCGCCCGGGAGGTGCAGGCCACGTTGATGTGGGCGTGCGCCGGTAAGGGGGCCACGATGGCGTTGCGCCACATGTCCCAACCGTCTTTCAGCCGTAGCCGCAGGAAGCGCGATGCATCGGAATCGAGCCGTCCGGCGACCATGCGTCGAGCGACCCGGCCGGAGAAATTGGCGGCCCGTTCCCGCTGCCATCGTCGGTACGACGCGGCGTCGGTGCACACCAGCGTGTAGCCGGTGATGGCACCGCCGTCGACGAGGACGCCGGCGTCGTCCCGGCCGGCACCGAGGTACCAGTCCAGGCAGAGCGATTCGTAGGCGTCCCACTCCGGCACCTCGAACGGCAACGGCCGACCGAGGCAGATCGTGTCCCGGAACAACGCCCGGACGGCGTCGTCGTCACCCGCCCGTAGCGAGCGCACGACGCATCTGCTCGCCCCCAGCCGGGGTCGAGTCGATGAGAGATCGGGAGCCTCGGTCACCCGCATTGCGCCACCTCCACCGGTTGGGCCAGCTGGTGGGCGGCCAGCATGGCGGCGACGGTTTTCGGCCATGGGAACTGTTCGGCCCGCCGCCGGGCGGCCACCTGGGCCGACGGGCGCGCCGTTCCCCGATGCCACCCGAGCACGGTCGCCACCGCCGCCGCGATCGCCGAGGGCCGCGGTGGCGCCGCCGTGCCACAGCCCGTGGTGAGCAGTTCGTGCGCCGCGCCCTGGGTGCTCGTGACCACGGGGGTGCCGCACGCGAGGGCCTCGAGGACCGACAATCCGAACGCCTCAACCGGGCAGGGCGCCAACACCACATCGGCGGTGGCCAGCAGGGTGGCGACGGCGGCGCGGTCGCTCACATGGCCGGTGAAGCGAACTGGCAACCGGCCGACCGCAGCCATGGCCTTCAGGCGACCCTCCTCCGGGCCGGCTCCGACCATGGTCAGTCGAGCCGAGACCCCGGCGTCGAGCAACTCACGAAGGGCGCGAACCGCCAGGTCGGGCCGCTTCTCCTTCGACAGCCGCCCGACACAGACCAGCTCGGCGGGCGGCGAGGCCGGAGCCGACGACGACAAAGGGGCCGAGGACGGCACAGGCGCCAAGGACGACGAAGAAGCACTGGCAGAAGCCAGCCCGGCAAAGGGCCGGAAGGTGGCCAAATCGACTCCGAGGGGGACCCGCACGACATTGTCGGCCCCCACCCGGTGCCACTCCTCGCACGAGAAGTCAGACGCCGCAACCACGGTCGGAAACGCCTCCGCCAAACGCCGGTTGCAGGCATCGGCGGCACGGCCCAACACCGAACCAGCCCCCCATCCCGCCAGCCGCGGGGCCATGATGGCGTCCAGCCGTTCGTGGGACAGCAACACGGTCGGCACGCCGTGGCGGCGGGCCCAGGCGCCGAGGGGCCACAGCGTGAGCTTGTCCGACACCTCAAGGCGGTCGACCCCAAGCTCTTCGAGGACCGCCGCCACCTTGCGCCAATCGGGGAGGAAACGGTAGCCGCCACCTCCGGGAACCAGCGGTGCCCGCAAGGAGATGCGCCGCCCCGCCGGCGTCGGCTCGTCGCGGTCCTGGTCGCCAGGGACGATCAGGACCCGGTCGAAGCCGGCGGCGACGTAGCCCCGGCCCAACATGTCGACGGTGGTCCGGAGTCCTCCCGAATGGGGACCATAGAAGTTGGCCACCTGGGCGATGCGCTCCGCCCTCGAACAAGCAGCAGGGCCCAAGGACAAAGGAGAACCCGAGGAGGACGAACCCGGCGAGCCCCGACCGTACGACCGACCCACCGAGCCGAACAGCACGGGTCAGGCCACCCGGCGGCTGCGACGGGTCATACCCGCCAGCCGCTCGTAGTGGGCGAGCAGCTCGTCGCCCAGGGCTTCCCAGGTCCGGCGCTCGACCGATCCCCGAGCCCGGCTGGCCATCGACCGCCGCAGGGCGGTATCGGCAACAAGGGTCTCGACCGCGCCCCGGATGAGGTCGGGTTTGTTGGGCGGATACAACCAACCGTTGTCCCCGTGGCGCACCAGATCCAAGGGGCCACCGCAGGCCGGGGCCACGACGGGCACCCCCGCCGCCAGCGCCTCCTGAATGGACTGGCAAAATGTCTCGTCGATCCCGGTATGGACGAATACGTCGAGTGACGCGACGGCCTGGGAAAGGGCAATCCCCGAAAGGAACCCGAGAAAGGTGACTTCGGGCAATTGGCGTTCCAGATCGTGACGAGCCGGGCCGTCGCCGACGAGGACAACCCGGACGCCAGGGAGGCCCCGCAAATTGCTGAGAAGATGCAATTGCTTTTCCCGCGCCAGGCGGCCCACATAACCGACCACGACTTCGCCGTTCGGCGCCAGCCGCCGGCGTAACATCGCGCTGCGATGCTGCGGGTTGAACCGCTCCAGATCGACGCCTCGGGCCCAGACCGCGACCTGGGACACCCCATGTCGGCGCAGTTCCCACGCCGCCGGCGTGGAAGGGGCCAGTGTCAGATCGGCGTGGCGGTGGACCCACGACAGCCAGGCCCATATCGGCGGCGCGGCGGCGGCGAGGCCGTAGCGCCGGACGAAGCCGGCCAGATCGGTCTGGTACACCGCAACGGTTGGGACGCCGAGCAGGCGAGCCGCCCGCGCACCCGCCGCCCCGAGCACGGTCGGGGCGGCGAGGTGGACAATGTCGGGGCTGAACCCCTCGAGCTGGTTCAGCACCCGGCCGGTAGGAATACCGACCGAAAGCGACCGGTAGAGGGGAAGGGCGAATCCGGGGACTCGCTCTACCGGTGTCGAAAGGTAATGATCAGGCCCACAACCGGGCGCGATCACCATGGCCTGATGTCCTCTGCGCTCGAGATGCTCAACTATCCGGAGGACGGAGTTGGTAACTCCATTGACCTCCGGCAGAAAGCACTCGGCGATGATCGCCACGCGCATTACTGAACACGCTAAATGGTCAATATGAAATCAAGGAGCATTCCAGTTAACGGGAATACGAACAGTTGGTGTTATTACACCGGTGTCACTCGGGGAGGGGTCACGCCCCCAGGAGGGTCACTCCTTGGCCCAGGGAAGCCTCCCGAGGCCGATCGTCCGCTCCAGATGGCTGAAGGCCAACTCGCCGCTATCCGGTGTCAGCCGCCGGGCCAGGTCCGCCACCTCGCCGTCAGTCAGCATCGCCGTCGCCACCTTGACCGTCTCGGCCAGCCAGAGGAGGGCCTCAGCGGCGGTCGTCGTGGGGATCCCGTACTCGGTGGCAGCCACATCCATGGTGTGGAACTCGAAACGCGCCTTCTGGTCCCACTTCGGCGTCACCTTCTCGCCTAGGTGATGGATCGACCGCAGCTGGCGTTGGAACAACGCACCGTCGGTCGAAGATGCGAGTGCCCGGCACGCCTCGCCCAGCGCCAGCAGCGCGAACTTGGCGTCGGCCATCGTGATCTGGCCGAGGCCATCGGCGTCGCCCAGGGCCAGCCCGGCCAGCGTCGTGCCTTCGGCCAGTTGGTGCACCTCGGTCTCGGGCGCGCTCAACGAGTGGAGGAAGGCCCGGCCGGCCATGTCCCAATCGTTCTTCCCGGTCGCGTCGATCATCCGGTCGCGCAGGATGCGCCGGCAGTCGGCCAGCCGCCCGACCGCCCGGTAGGTCTGGCCGCGAGCCACGGTGAACAGCAGGAAGTCGGACAACGCCGACTCGGCCTCGTCGGCGACCGCGCAGGCGACATCTTCGGCGCGCGGAACGGGGATCTCGATCTGTTGCAGCTTCTCCGCCAGGAGCGGCCCGCAGGTCATGACGGCGCCGCCGGCGGCGAGGGATTTCACGTCGTTGCCGGTCGCGGCGGTGCCCCGGACCAGGCGGCGGTAGAGGTCTTCGAGGTCGGTGCCGAGGTGCCCGGCGGCGACCAACTGGATGGCGGCAGTGGCCAACGCGGCGTGGCGGGGCCGTAGGGCGCCGCCGCTGCCGCCGGCCAGGCCGGCATCGGCCAGACGGTCGAGCAGCCGCGCGACGCCCTCCGAGCGGTCGACGCCGACCAGGTCGGCCAGGACGTAGAGGTCGACGCCGTCCACGCCGGCCACGCGGGCGGCGGCGGCATAGAGGAAGGCCTCTTGCGCCGGATCGCCGGCGAGGCCCGAGACCAGCGAGTCGACCAACAACCGAAGACCGCCCGCGCCATACCGCAGGTCGAGCGACGCGCCGAGCAGCGTGGCCCCGGACATGCCGTGTTTCTTGGTCGCCCGGTCCTCGATCAACTCGATCCGCTCGGCATCGCCCAGGCCGGCCAGGGCGCCGAGGCTGTCGGCCGAAGCCCAGGCCGTCAAGACTGCCGACGCCTCCGCGGCCGAGATGGCGAGGCCGGCCACCCGGTTGCCCAGGGCTGGCCAAAGATCGGCGTCGCGACTCCAGTTCGGTTCCACCGTCCGGCTGATCTGGAGGAACTGCGCCTTCCAGTCGTCATCGCGGGCGCTGAGCAACCAGTGGACGTCGTGGCGATGGGAGTTGGCCAGCTTCTCGACGGTCTGCTCGACCTCGTGGGCGATCTCGCTGGCGTCGTCGCTGACGAGGATCCACGTGGTGTCGTCGGTCAGGTACAGCACCTCTTGCGGGTCGAGGCGGGCGCCGGGCGAGCGCATGAGCACCCGGCGACCGTCGCCCACCAGTGCGATCGCCATCTGCAGCAGCGCCGTCGTCTTGCCCTGGCCGTCGGGGCCGACGAGTAGCACCAGCCCAAAGCTCTCCGGATTCGGGGCGCGGAGCTTGGCCAGTCCCTCTACCACCGCCTGGCGGCGAGGGATTTGCTCGGCCGGGGCGAGGGCGTGGCGCCACCGCGGTTCGGATCCATCGAAGTAGCGCTTCAGATCGTCGGAGGAAAGGCCGCTGCGATGATCGTCGAGAAACGAAGGGGTGACCTCAAACCAGCCGTCCAGCACGCGGTAGAGCCTACGTGAGGGCGGCTGCGATCGCGGCGGCCGCCGCCACAATCCGAGATCCGACCTCGGCCGCGTCGAGCCGCCCGAAGGCGACCACTCCAACGCTGGCCTCGAGCCCGGCGACGCCGAGGATTGGAGCCGCGATTCCGATCGCACCAGCCTCCAGCTCGCCCTCGGTGACGACGAAGCCCGGGCGGGCTGATCGACCGAGCAGGATGGCTCGGCCCGCTGCGCCCTGTTCGAGGCGGTGGCGGGACCCGACCCGGTAGGCGACGTGCATGACGGTGTGGCGGGGCTCGACAACCGCGACCGAGACGGCTTCGCCCCCGGAACAGACGGTCAGGTGGGCGGTCGCACCCAGGTCGTCGGCCAGGCGGCGAAGTTCGGGCCGGGCGAGTGCCCCAAGCCGGGGCGTCACCGCCTGGGCCAGGCCCAGGAGACCGAGGCCGAGGCGGGCCTGGCCATCAGGGTCGCGCTCAACGAGGTCGTGGGCCTCGAGCGTGGTCAGCAACCGATACACGGCAGGTCGGCTGACCCCCAGCCGGGCGGCCAGGTCGCTGACCGAGAGGCCGCCGCTCGCCCCGGCCAGCAGCTCCAGCACCCGCACCCCCCGGTCCAGGGTCTGGGAGGTTTCGGCGCTCATGGTCGAGTGGCGAGAGCCGGGTGGACGGTGCCGTGCAGCGGCCCCCAACCGAGCCGGGACCCGCCGGCGCCGGCCGCCCACGCCGAGATGGTCACGGTGTCGCCGTCGGCCAGCCACGACCGGGTGGTGCCGTCGGCCAGGGTGATGGGGGCGCTGCCGTTCCAGGCCAACTCGATCAGCGAGCCCCGCTGATCGGGGGCTGGTCCCGAGATCGTGCCCGAAGCCAGCAGGTCGCCGGAGCGCAGAGAGGCGCCGTTGGCGGTGAGGTGGGCCACGAGCTGGCCAGGAGTCCAATACATCTGGGAAAAGGGTGGCCGGGTGATGATCGAGTCGTTCAGTCCAACTTCCAGTTGCAGGTCCAGGGCCCAGGAATCGTCGTCGTGCAAATAGTGAAGGGGCGGCGGATCCTGCTCCGGGCACGGTATGCGGGCGGCCCGGAGCGCCTCCAGCGGCACGACCCACGGTGAGATCGAGGTGGCGAACGACTTGCCGAGGAATGGACCGAGCGGCCGGTATTCCCAGGCCTGGATGTCCCGGGCGCTCCAGTCGTTGACGAGCACCACGCCGAACACGTGGTCAGTCAACGACGACGGGCCGATCGGGTGGCCACGCCGGCTGCCGACGCCGACGACGAAACCGACCTCGGCCTCGAAGTCGAGCTTCTCGGTCGGCCCGAACCGGCCCGGGCCGAGCGGCCCCGACGGGCGAACGACTGGCGCGCCGCCCACGACCACCGTTCCCGCCCGCCCGTGGTAGCCCATGGGCAGGTGCAACCAAGCATCGGGCAGGGGCGGCGTATCCGGCCGCAGCATGAGTCCGACGTTGGTGGCGTGCTGGCGCGACGAGTAGAAGTCGACGAAGTCGGCCACCTCGAAGGGCAGGCGCAGCCGCACCGATTCGAGCGGGTGCAAGGCTCGTGACACCACGGCCTCTCGCTCGGGCTGGCCCAGCAGCACGGTCAGGCGGTCCCGGACCGTCGCCCACGCCCGGGGTCCGTGGGCCAGGAAGAAGTTGAGCGATGGCTGGGCGAAGGCGCCGTCGAGGCCGGGCAACAGCCCGGTCCCGGCCAGGGCAGCCAGGTCGAGCACGGCGCCACCGATCGCGACCCCCACCCGCGCGGCGCCGCCGGCCACGGAGAACACGCCGTAGGGGAGGTTGGTGATGGGAAAAGGAGAACCTGGTTCGACCTTCACCCAGGTCTCCGTCATGCCGACCGATAGTACAATATCGTTACACAAGTGTCCGGTATTCGGACAGCGCTGAGGATGAGTTGGAGGTTACATGCCGTATTACCGATCGGTCGGGGAGGTGCCCCGCAAGCGCCATATCCAGTTTCGCCGGCCCGACGGCGGCCTCTACGCCGAGGAACTGATGGGTGCCGAGGGCTTCTCCGGCCCATCGGCCTTGCTCTACCACCGCGACCCGCCCACTGCTTTGGTGGCGGCCGAGACGTGGGACACCGACGACCAGCCGACGACCGCCAACCAGCCGCTCCTGCCCCGCCACTTCAGATTGCACAAGCTAGACGCTGGAGATGCCGACGTAGTCACGGGGCGACGGCTGGTCGTCGCAAACCGGGATATACGCCTGTCCTACGTCGCGGCCAACCAGCCGTCGCCCCTGTATCGCAACGCCACCGGCGACGAATGTGTCTTTGTCGAGTCCGGGCGGGCGGTGGTGGAGACCGCTTTCGGCCCCCTGTCGGTGGGTCCGGGCGACTACGTCGTCCTACCCGGTGCGACCACCCATCGCTGGGTGCCGAGCGGGCCGCTGCGAGCCCTGGTCATTGAGGCCGCAGGCCATATCGGACCGCCCCGACGATACCGGTCGGCCACCGGGCAGTTCCTCGAATCGGCGCCCTACTGCGAGCGTGATTTCCGCGCTCCCGTCGAGCTCCCGGCGCCGGCCGGACCGCAGGGTGAGACGTCGGTACTGGTCAGGAGCGCGGGCGGGGGAACCCGCTTTCTCTTTTCCCAGCATCCTTTCGACGTCGTGGGTTGGGACGGCAGCCTCTATCCCTACGCGCTCAATATTGCCGACTTCGAACCCATGGTCGGCCGGGTGCACCTGCCGCCGCCGGTCCACCAGAGCTTCGAGGGCCCCGGTTTCGTGGTCTGCTCGTTCTGCCCCCGGCCGTTCGATTTCGACCCGGCGGCCGTGCCGGTGCCGTACAACCACGCCAACACCGACAGCGACGAGGTGCTGTTTTACGTGGGTGGGGACTTCATGTCGCGGCGCGGCGCCGGGATCGAAATCGGGTCGATGACCCTGCACCCGGCCGGTTTCATCCATGGCCCGCAGCCCGGTTCGGTCGAGGCGTCGCTCGGCCAGGCCTCGACGGCGGAATGGGCGGTCATGGTCGACACCTTCCGACCGCTCGAGCTGGGCCTGGCGGCGCGTTCGGTCGAGGACTCCGGTTACGCCTGGACCTGGCAGTCATCCCGTTAGGGTGGTAGCTGCGTAACAATCGGGGATGCCCGCGGAGCAGGTCAGGATCGGGACGGCGGCGGGGACCTGGGTCCTCGTCGCAACCATTGTCGGGTCTGGCATCGCGTCGCTCGACGCCACGGTCGTCAACGTCGCCCTGCCGACCATCGGCCGCCATTTCGGCGCCGGCGTAGCCGGGCTGCAGTGGGTCATCACCGGGTACTTGATCACCCTGGCCGCCCTGATCCTGCTCGGCGGCTCGCTTGGGGACCTGTTCGGCCGGCGTCGGATCTTCCGGATTGGGGTGATCTGGTTCAGCCTGGCGTCGCTCGTCTCGGGGCTGGCCGTCAACCTTCCCATGCTGATCGCGGCCCGGGCGTTGCAGGGCATCGGCGGCGCGTTGCTCGTGCCCGGCAGCTTGGCCATCATCGAGTCGAGCTTCGCCCCGTCGGATCGGGGACGAGCCATCGGCGCCTGGTCAGGGCTGGGCGGCATCGCCACCGCCCTCGGGCCCTTCGCCGGGGGCTGGCTGGTGTCGGCGGGGTCGTGGCGGCTGATCTTCCTGTTGAACCTGCCGCTGGCGGCGGTGGTGCTGTGGGCGTCGAGACATGTTCCCGAGTCCCGGGATCCCGGCGCGAACCGCCACATCGACGTCCTGGGTGCCGGGCTGGTCGTCGTAGGCCTGGCGGCGTCGACCTACGCCCTCATCTCCTCGTCCGGGCCGGGCGTCGTGGTGGTGCTCGCGGCGGCCGCGGGGATCGCAGCGCTGGCCGCTTTCGTCGTGGTCGAGATGCGCAGCCGCCACCCCATGCTGCCTCTCGCCATCTTCTCATCGCGCCAGTTCAGGGCGGCCAACCTGGTCACCTTCGTCGTCTACGCCGCCCTCGGCGGCTCCCTCTTCCTGCTGGCGGTCGACCTGCAAGAGGCGCTGCGGTTCTCGCCGACCGCGGCCGGGGCGGCGCTGATCCCGGTGACGATCATCATGCTGCTGCTCTCGGCTCGGGCCGGCTCGCTGGCCCAGCGCATCGGGCCCCGGTTGCCGATGACCGTCGGGCCGTTGGTCGTCTCGGCCGGGCTGCTGTTGATGGCCCGCATCGGTCCCGGTGGCCACTACGCCACGGCGGTGCTGCCGGCGGTCGTGGTGTTCGGGCTCGGGTTGTCATTGACCGTGGCGCCGTTGACGGCGACGGTGATGGCGGCGGCCGAAACGCGCTTCGCGGGCATTGCGTCGGGGGTCAACAACGCCGTGGCCCGCGCAGGCGGCCTCTTTGCGGTGGCCTTGTTACCGGCCCTGGCGGGGATCCACGGCTCGGATTACCAGCACCCGGCGGCACTCTCACACGGGTTTCATGTCGCCCTCTTCATCGCCGCCGCTGGGACCGTCGCCGGCGGGGTCATGGCGTTCCTCGGGATCAGCAACCCGCACCCTTCAGCCCCGGCGACCATCCGGCCCGCTGCGGGCGTGATGCCGTCGCCTTCTTGTGCCGTCGACGCCCCACCGCTGCGGCGGGACCCGGCCGCCTAGGTCCTCGTAGGCGCAGCGCGGCGGGGCGGCGGCTCCGACAACAGGGCATCGTGGTCAGGGGCCGCCAACCGGACCACGGCTCGCGCCGCCTTCTCGTACCTTCCAGAGAAGTTGCTGGTGCGACCAGAGAAGTTGCTGGTGCGACCAGAGAAGTGCCTGCTTTTCGAGGTACCTACCAGAGAAGTGACCGGTGCGACCAGAGAAGTGCCTGCTTTTCGAGGTACCTACCAGAGAAGTGACCGATGCGACCAGAGAAGTGCCTGCTTT
>OBLV0100000108.1_pt1 | contig 28129 bp, 28 predicted proteins | sample 1520071 | NCBI WGS metagenome assembly OBLV01 (sample SAMEA3888446, study PRJEB22518) | metagenome | reverse complement strand
AGATCGTGATGTGACTGGAGTTCAGACGTGTGCTCTTCCGATCTGTCGATGCGAGTCCAGCGCTCGCCGCCGTCGGTGGTCTTGAGGATGGCACCGCGGGTGAAACTCTCCAGCGAAACGTATCCGACCCGGTCATCAAGGAACTGGATCTTCCATCCCCACTCGCCGAGCGGGAGCTCGGCGCTGAGCGAGGCGACCTTGTCCACCCAGGTCCTGCCGCCGTCTTCGGTGCGCAGCACCACTGCGCGGACATCGTTACGGGTCGGGTTGGCCACAGCCGCCTTGCCGCCCACGACCCAGCCGTGGTCGGCGTCGGTGAAGTGAGTGTCCACCAACAGGGTGGCGTGCGACGACATGTCCCAGGCCTCCCACGTCGTCCCCCCGTCGAGGGTCCGCATCATGCGCGCGGGACGGTTCGGGAAGTTCGTGCCCGAGGCGTAGACAACGGACTCGTTGACGACCGAGAGACCGCAGACTGCGGAGGGAGCCAGCGAGGGAAGGCCGGCGACGCCCGTCCAGGTCGCGCCCCCGTCGATGGTCTCGAATAACCGCTTGCCCGCCGTCAGGGTCCCCACCCAGCCGCGGGTGGCCGACGCGAAGCCGACGCAACGGAAATAGACCTGCGGATCGTGGAACTGCTGCTCCCAGGTGTCGAAGCCGTCCTCGGTGTGCACGATCTCACCGTTGCTGTTGACCGCCCACCCGCGCTGCGGGTCGATGAACCAGATGTCGTCGGTGCGCGAGCTCGCGACGGGTGCGTTGGTAGCGCGCCAGGTCAGTTCCGTCAGAGGCGTTGCGTCGGCCGGGCACCCGTCGTCGATCCACCGCTCGATGAAGGTGATCAGCTCGTCCGGCACGGGGTCGCGTCCGGAGGGCATGCGGTTGATGGAGGCGCCGACGGGCGGTTCGGGAAGGTCGGCACCGAAGGGAGACTGACCCTTCAGCGCCAACACCAGGTTCGAGGCGGCCCCGTCACCCAGTACCACGAGATCTTTCCCGAAAACCTTGGTGCCGACGAACTGGTCCCGGGTGAGGCCCCGCCAGAAGGCCCCGTGAAATCCGACGGGTGCGGCAGGTCCACCCACTGCCTCGTCGAGTATCTCGCATACCCGCTGAAAACTCGTCGCGCCTGAGGGGCCCTCGGCGGTGGGGAAGTTCCGGAGTCGAGACTGCTGATCGGCCATGGGCTGTGCCTCCTAGTAGGCCGTTCGCGCGCGCAGCCACACCGTTCTGAACGATCTTGCGCGACGCTACCGTCAGAGAGAGCCACGCAGCGCTCATCGAGATACACGACTGCGCAGGTTTTCGACCGGCTGGACGGGACACCATCATCGGCAGCACAGGATCAGGCAACGCACCATGTCATTGAGCAAGATCGCAGTCGAAGAGCACTACCTCGACCCGGCTACCGTGCAGCGGATCCTGGCCGATGACGACGAGCTGGAGCGGCTCTCAGCCGCTGCCGGGGTGATGCCCCGCTACTACCAACCGATCCTGGCCCTGCTGGCAGACTTCGACGATCGCCGGCTGTCCACCATGGACGAACACGGCATCGAGCGGTCGATTCTGTCGCTGACCGCACCCGGAGTGCAGCAGCTGACCGACCCCACCGCAGCGATGCGCACCGCCCACGCGGCCAACGATTTTCTCGCCCAGCAGATCGAACGCCGGCCCGATCGCTACGCCGGATTCGCCGCCGTGCCGCTGCAACATCCCCCGGCCGCAGCAGCGGAGCTGCGCCGCTGCGTGCACGAGCTCGGTTTCGCCGGAGCGATGATCAATGGCTACACCAACGTCACCGAACCCGAGCACGGCGCCTACTACGACCAGCCGGAATTCGACCTGTTCTGGCAGGCCGCCGAGCAGCTTGCCGTGCCGGTGTACCTGCACCCCCGGCCCGCGTTGCCCGCCACGCGTGCCAATCTGGCCGGCCACCCCGAGCTGATCGGTGCCACCTGGGGCTTTGGCACCGAGACCGCCACCCACACCCTGCGGTTGATCTTCAGCGGCCTGTTCGACCGCCACCCTGGCCTCCAGCTCATCCTCGGACACCTCGGGGAGGGCCTGCCCGCGTTGCTGTGGCGGACCCAGTACTGCTTCGATCTGAATCCCTTCGACAAAGCCATCGACAAGACCCTGCCCGAGTACTTCGCCGACAACATCCACCTGACCACCAGCGGGAACTTCTCCGACCAGGCATTGATCAACGCGATCCTGACCGTCGGAGCCGACCGCATCCTGTTCGCCACCGACTACCCCTACGCCGAGGCCGCACAGGCAGCGCGCTGGATCGAACGTGCCCCGATCAGCGAAAGCGACCGCCGCAAGATCGCCCACCGCAACGCCCACCAGCTGCTCAACCTGGGGATGGCGTAGGAGCGCCGTCACCAAGCCCCGCACGGCGATCTCGCAACCCTTCGTGCTGGTTGCTAACCAGTCGCGGAAAACCAGGTGGCGTTGTTCCAGTCGGCACCCACGGCACACACGTGCACGTCCTTCGCTGGGGTGCGCACCATGCGGTGCCCGGGTTCGCCCGCCGGGGGTCAGGTGGTCCAGTCCGAGTTCACAGTGTGCAGGACCGTCAGCGCGTCCCCGATGACCCGCTCGGTGACCGCCGGCTCACCGGGCACCACCAGCGAGTAGCGCTGGCGCCGCACGGCGATGCACGAATCCGCACGCCAGAAACCGGCCAGGACGATCTCGTCGATCCACCCCAGGCTCTCCCGCACACCGATCACCGGAGCGTCGTCGCCGGGTCGGCATGCGCCCGTCCCGTATCGCTGGCCGAAGCTGGCGCGCGTCCTGGGTATCAGCCGTGACCAGCTCACGGCATTGTTGACGGAGGGCCTGACGTCACCAGCGGCCTGCTCATCACCCGATAACCAGGCGGTAGCGTCGGAGGAACAGCCTTGACCAGCAGCATGGCGGCGACAGTCTGTGGCAGTCGGCGCTGGCCGAGGCCGGTACCGGCGCCACCGGCCAGCTTCAGATATGCGCCGGGTGGCTGGCGCTTGACGCAGGCCAGCACGACATCGCCCGGAGCTGCTTCAGTGAGGCCCTGGCCATGAGCCGCCAAGCCGTTACCGGACGTGGAGCTACGACCTTGCTTGCGGTTATCCCGCAGTTACGCCTCGCCATCGGCAGTGCGCTCGCGGGTGACGCCCGTGACGCTGACCGCGCACTCAGCAACGCCCGGCGGGTGTTCGAGCGGAATACCGACACTGCCGCCGAAGAATGGTCGGCCTTTCTCAGTCCGATGGAGATCGACGGTATCGAGGCGACGTGTGCCCTTGAACTCCAACGTCCGGGTCGGGCTGAACGCTTGCTGGAGAACACCATCGCCGGGTATGCCACGCAGTTTGCCCGGAACCTGGCGGGGTGGCGGGTGCGGTTGACCCGGGCCCGTCTCGACATGGGAGCTGTTGATGGTGCGGCCGAAGCGGCTCATCGTGCCCTCGATGATCTGACGGGCGAGGTCGCCAGCTGGCGGGTCTCGACCGAGCTTGACGCGGTTGCCCAACGGCTCATGGCATACCCTGAAGTTATCGAAGTTGAGCGATTTCTCGTTCGCCACCAGGCTGCGTGCTAATGAAGCCCTCACCCGCCGAACTGATCATTCAGCGTCATGACGGCCAGGGCCTCCGGGAACAGAAAGACGAGATCCTTTCCGTATACCAGGAAGCATATACCGAACGGCTGCATGACCCGTTCTTTTATCCAGCCCGTTTCTGGGAACGCATAGAACGGGGGAGCGTACGTAAGGGCTTCCGGTTGGTGACCGGCCGGGTCACCGACGAACTGGTGGGGTTCACGCTCGAATCTGTCCTGCCCGCACAGTCGAGTTGGTGGCGGGGTACTAAGGGCGACGTTGACCCTGAGCTACTGCGTGAAACCGGTACGCGGACATTCGGAGTAAACGAGCTGATGGTGCGACCAGCTTGGCGTCGTCGGGGCTACGCCAGCGCCCTCAGTACAGCCTTGCTGGATGGTCTGTCCGTGGAACGGGTGACCTTGCTGGTACGGGCCGAGAACACCGGCGGCTACCCGCTGCAACCCCTCGCCGACCGGATTGATCTACTCGTCAAGCGCCGAGGCGCTATGGACGACCCGCAACCTCATCGCGTGCGGATGACTTCGGTCATCCGTGCAGGCGACTTCGGACATCGACATTCGCTGTAGAGTTGCAGGCCGCTGCCGGGGCAGCGACCAGGTGCTGGCTCGTTTGCTGACGGCTTAACCGGTCACACCCCCTGATGGCCCTGTCGGACCCGTTGGCGTTATCCGCACCACAGGTGGCGGCGAGTCCTGCGGTTCACCAGAGTTGACATCGCGCAGGATGACTGGAGGGGCCCGCTATGGAGAATCCGATCAAGATCGCTATTATCGGCAGTGGCTTCGGGAGAAAGGTCGCCCTGCCCGTCTACGCCGAGCTGGAGGAGTTCGAGCCGGTGGCCGTGTGGTCGCGGCAGCCGGAGCGGGCCCGGGAGCTGGCCGCGGAGGCCGGCGTGGGGCTCGGCACCGCCGATTTCGACGAGCTGCTGTCGGTGCCGGGGCTGGAGGCGGTACACGTCGCCACCCCGGTGGCGACGCACGTCCAGTTCGCCGTCGCCGCCGCTGAGCGCGGGCTGCATGTCATCTGCGAGAAGCCCATGGCGGAGAACCTCGAGGGTGCTCGCCGCATCGTGGCGGCTATCCGCTCGGCAGGCGTCGTCGGCCTGGTCGACTACGAGCTGCGGATGAAACAGACCCGCCGGCGGGTCATCGAGCGGGCGCGCGAGGTCGTGGGACGACCACGGATGGCGTCGGTCTCGCTGGTCCAGTCCGACCACGCCGACCCCGACTCGCGTCCCTACACCTGGGTGCATGACGCACAGCTCGGGGGTGGACGGCTCCAGGGATACGGGGTACACGACCTCGACCTCATTCTGGAGGTATTCCCCGACGTCGACGCCGTGGCTGCCGCCACCGATGTCGGCGTGCCGCTGCGCAGGGCGCAGGACGACGAGATGCGGCGCGTGACGGCCGAGGACACCTACGCGCTGCTGCTGCGGTTCCGCGGCGGGGGCCTGGGCGTGGTGAGTCTCGTGTCCACCGCACGGCACGGGCGCGGCGAGGTCATCGAGATCCACGGCGATGAGGGGACGGTACGGCTCGACAGCGATCGGCGGGTCTGGTGGGGGCGGGTCGGCGAGGAGCTGCAGAGCGAGGGTCCGCTCGACGCGAGCTCGACCGAAGCTTTCAAGCGAGTCGCCCGCAACTTCTGGGCAGCGATCCGGGAGGGGGCTGCGCCCGAGCCGTCGCTGCAGGAAGGCCTGCGCGTGCAGGCGATCTTCGATGCCGTTCGCACCGCCGACATCGAACGCCGCTGGGTGGCACCCGAGCTCGTCACCTCGTCTCCGGGGTAGGCGAGGGCGTGTACCTGCTCGCCAACTGGAAGATGCACACCACGGTTGGCCGGGCGGTGGCCCTGGTCCAGGCGATACAGCGGGGTCTCCAGGAGCGGGCTTCTCGAGGGCAGCCGCTGCCCACCGTCATCGTCTGCCCTCCCTTCGTGTCATTGGCGCCTTTGCGGGCCATCGTCGACCCGCGGCTGGTGCGCCTCGGAGCGCAGAACTGCCACTGGCAGCAGGAAGGTCCGCATACCGGGGAGATTTCACCATTGATGCTGGTCGGGCTGGCGCAGTACGTGCTGGTGGGGCACAGCGAGCGGCGGGCCGCCGGCGAGTCCGACGAGCAGATCGCCAGCAAGGTCGCGGCGGCTGCTGCGGCAGGCCTCACCCCCGTTCTGTTCGTCGGCGAGGACCAGCCCGGAGCCGGTGCCCGCTCCCAGACTGAGCAGCGCTTGGTACACGGGACCTCCCGCATCGACCTCGGCCGGCAGGCCGTGCTCATCGTCTACGAACCCGCCTGGGCGATCGGCGCCGACCGTGCTGCGGGCGCCGAGCACGTCCGGGAGATGGTCGCGGGCCTCAAGGGCCTGCTGCGCCGGCTCGGGGCGAGTGAGCCGGAGGTCATATATGGCGGGACGGTGAACAAAGAGAACATCGAGCAATTCACCCGGCTCGATGTACTCGACGGCGTGGGCGCGACCCGCGCCAGCCTCGACGCCCAAGGATTCCTGTCGATGATCGACCGGGTGGCCGGCTTCAGCTGACTCCCCCATCTGCCGGACCAGCACGAGCTCATCCGCGGCGGCTGCACCCGATGCACTCCTCATGTACGAAGATCACGCGTGCTGGAACTGGGTGGGCTGAGGTAGTCGGGGAACACCCTCGCCTTGTGGTGATCCGACTCGCCTGCCGCCAGTGCCGCATGCACCCGGAGCAACTGATCGACAAGCACCTGGGCGCAGCCCAGCTCGTAGCCCGCCCGGCGAGTGGTGAACATCAACACCGCCGCGATCTCCGCGCTCTCCCACCCACCAGGGCTGCGCCGGGCCACCTCGACCATCGCCGCCCAGCACCGGGCATCACCTCGGGACACCTCTCCGCCCACGCCGCGCGCAGCTCAGCAACGCACTCCTCATCGGAGACCACCGAACTCCCCCTCCCCGACATGGATCGATCATACGTTCGAACCCCGACAAAACCACGTCTGCCGGGCTGGTGCGGGTGGAAGAGCCGATCAACCGCAGGATTGTGCAGGTAGAGCCGACGCCCAGGCCTACCCCACCGGCGTGGCGAGTCACCATTGTCGGCGTGACAGCACTACGCAGCGTGGTATTGGTGTCCGGCGCGCCAGGCGCAGGGAAGACAACATTGGCTGTTCCACTCGCGGCTGCGTTGGGGCTGCCGCTGCTCGCCAAGGATCACATCAAAGAGACCCTCTTTGACGCTCTCGACTGCCCAGAGGGCGATCTCGCAGCCTCGCGGCGCGTCGGGGCGGCGTCCATGGAGCTGCTGTGGGGACTGGCGGAGAGGTTCCCCTCCGTGGTGCTCGAAGCGAATTTCCGTCCGCACAGTGCGTACGAACGAGCCCGGATCAACGCACTGCAGGCGCGGCTGATCGAGGTCCACTGCCTATGCCCGGCCGCGATGGCTGCGCAACGTTACGAGGCACGAGCTTCGTCGGCGAGTCACCACAGGGCTCATGTCCTGGCGCGCCTCTCGGACGACCTGCTCGGGGAGTTTGATCGACCAATGGGTGTGGGGTACCTCATTCAGGTCGACACCACGAAACCTGTCGACGTGCCGGGTGTGACCGCATCCATCCAGGCCATCCTTCGGCCACGAACCTAGTCCGGCAGCGCCACGCTGGTAGTCCTGTCCCTGTGCTGGTCACCCGGCCACGGCGGCGGTGTCGCGTTCGGCCCAGGTCATGTCCGGGTAGCGCGTCCCGGCCGGCCGCAGGCCGGACAGCCGGGTCAGGTCGTCGGCGTCGAGGGTGACGCCGAGGGCGCCGAGGTTGTCGGCGAGGTAGGTCCGGCGCTTGGTGCCGGGGATGGGCACGACATCGTCGCCCTGGGCGAGCAGCCAGGCCAGCGCGACCTGCGCCGGGGTGGCGCCGTGGCGGGCGGCGACGGCGCGGACCTCGTCAACCAGGGCGAGGTTGGTGGCGAGGTTGTCGGCCTCCCAGCGGGGCAGGGTCCGGCGGAAGTCGTCGTCGGCCAGGTCTCGGATGCTGGCGCTCGAGCCGGTGAGCATGCCGCGGCCGAGCGGGCTGTAGGGGACCAGCCCAATGCCCAGTTCGCGGCAGGCCGGCAGGACGGCGTCCTCGATGTCACGGCTGAACAGTGACCACTCGCTCTGGAGTGCGGCGATCGGGGCCACCGCGGCGGCCCGGCGCACCGTGTCCGCGGAGGCCTCGGACAGGCCCAGCCAGCGGACCTTGCCAGCCGCGACGAGCTCAGCCATGGCGCCGACGGTGTCCTCGATCGGCACGCTCGAGTCGGGGCGGTGCAGGTAGTACAGGTCGACGTGCGCCACGCCCAGCCGGGTCAGGGACCTCTCGATCGCCGCCCGCACGTACTCGGGCGAGCCGTCCACGTCGCCTCCGAAGCGCCGCTTTCCCCTGACGATGCCGAACTTGGTTGCCAGCACCACGTCCTCGCGCCGCCCGGTGATCGCCTCGCCCACCAGCTTCTCGTTCTCCCCATCGCCGTAGACGTCGGCGGTGTCCAGGAAGGTCACGCCGGCATCCAGCGCGTGCCGGAGGGTGGCAAGGGACTCGGTCCGGTCGGCCGGCCCGTAGGCGTAGCTCATCCCCATACAGCCCAGGCCCAGCGGGAACACCGCTGGCCCGTCCTGGCCGAGGACTCGCAGGTTGTTCTCACTCATGGTCTCTCCCATATTTTCGGCAGGGTTGGGCCCGCCACCGTCGCCGCGTTGGTGATGAACGGGGGATCGACGACCGGTCAGGACCCGCAGCGACCGCCGTAGGTGACGATCTTGTAGTCGATGACGGCCAGCGCGGCCTGCAGTTCCTGCAGCCGCCGGATGATGGTGGCCCGGTGGTCCTGCATCAGGGCCAGCCGCTCCGGTGCGGTGGCCTCGCCCAGGTTCACCAGCTCGACGTAACGCCGGATCGCCTGGATCGGCATGTCCGAGCACCGCAGCCTGGTGATGAAGATCACCCGGCCCAGCGCCTCCCGGTCATAGACCCGATGCCCACCTTGGTTGCGCGCGACGGCGACGAGCCCAACCCGTTCGTAGTACCGCAAGGTATGTGCGCTGACCTCCGTCAGCTCGGCGACCTGGGCGATGCTCAGCTCGGCGGGCAGATCTGCGGGAAGGTCCAGGCTGCGGCACAGCTCGCCGGCCAGCGGCGGCAGCTCCGGTGCGTCATAAAGGTCAACCAGCTCCCGCAGCCGCTCGGCCACCGCCGTCATGGGGCCCGCCCCGGGTCGAAGTTCTCGGTCACGGATCGACGGTAGGACTTCGAGCGCGCTCGAAGGCAACCTGCCGGCGATGTGATGCGGGACACACAGGAGCAATCGTTCGCCTCAGCAAATCCCGTTATATCGCCGTATCGGGAGAAAAGAGCCGCAGATACGGTTTGTGTGTGTACCCTGCAAACGTTGTGTCTGGCGAGTGGACGGTGCGCATGCGGTCAACCCGTGGGATCGCCGCGTTGGCGGCGATCGGGGGGTTGGCAGCGGCGTTGCTGGCCGGTTGCGGCCAGACCGCCGGCAATCCCTCCAGCGGCCCGTCCGGCGCGGCGCCCAGCACCCACCAGGTCACCGACTACAGCGGAGCGCGGGTGACGGTGCCCGACACGGTCACCCGGGTCGCGGATTCCTGGCCTGCGCACAACGAGATGGTGCAGATGCTGGGCGGCGGCGGAAAGATCGTCGCGACCGTCCTGAAGCCGTCCTCGGTGCCCTGGCTCTACACGATCGACCCGTCGCTGTCCCAGGCGCAGACGGTGTTCACCAGCACCACGGCCAACCTCGGGAAGCTGGTGCAGACCCGCCCCGATGTGCTGTTCACCGAATCCAGCGATCAGATGGCGGCCAAGACCTCCGAGCTGCGCATACCCACGGTTCAGCTGGACTTCAAGACCTACGATGGCTTGAAGCAGGTCGTGACCACCACCGCCGACGTTCTCGGGCCCGCTGCTCAAGCCCAGGCCGAACGCTACAACTCCTACCTCGACAATGTCCTGAAGACGACCACGGCAGTAACATCCAAGATTCCTGAGGATGACAAGCCCAGCGTGCTGCACATCTACTCGCTGAACCCACTGGTCGTCGACGGCACCGGCAGCATCATCGATGAGTGGATCAAGGATGCCGGAGGTCGCAACGCCGCTCAGATCCCGGGACGCACCCAGCCGGTGTCCATCGAGCAGGTGGTGAAGTGGAACCCGGACGTGGTCATCCTGGCCTCCAGCGCGTTCGAGGCGAACGACACCGGTCCGCAGACGGTGGCCAAGCTGACCGCTGATCCGGCCTGGCGTCAGGTCGCCGCGGTGCACAACCAGCGGGTCGTCATCAACCCCACCGGTGGGTGGCACTGGGACCGCTACGGCATCGAAGAAGCCCTCCAGATCCAGTGGGCCGCCAAGACCTTGCACCCTGAGCTGTTCCCCAACCTGGACCTGGTTGCCCAGACCAAGAACTTCTACTCCCAGTTCCTGCACTACCAGCTCACCGACGACCAGGCCAAGCGGATACTGGCTGGGCAGAATCCGGCGTGACCTCCACGGTCGCCTCCGAGACTGGAACCGGCGCTGATCCTCGCAGCTCACCGCGCCGGCGGCGGGAGCGGTGGCCGGTGCTGAGCGTCCTCGTGGTGGTACTGCTGGCCGTGATCGTGATGTCCTTCGTCGTCGGCGTGACGACCTACTCGCCGCAGGTGATCGGCCAGGTACTGATCGCGCATCTCACCGGGCGCCAACCGGCCGTGCCGGTGGTGGATGACACCTCGATCTGGCTGGTGCGGATGCCCCGGATCGTCGCGGCGGTGCTGATCGGCGGGGCACTGGCCGCCGCCGGCGCCGCGTTCCAGTCGCTGTTCCGCAACCCGATGGTCTCCCCGGACCTGCTGGGCGCCTCCGGGGGCGCGGGGTTCGGAGCCGCGCTGGGCATCCTGCTGTCGTGGAACAGTGCCGTGGTGCAGCTCTCGGCATTCGTGCTGGGCGTGGCCGCCGTGCTGGTCACCTACGCGGTCGGCACGGTCGTCGGGCGCGGCACCGAATCCACCATCACCCTGGTGCTGACCGGGATCGTGGTCGGCAGCCTGTGCTCGGCGCTGATCTCGTTGACCAAGTACGTGGCCGATCCGGACAACAAGCTGCCACAGATCACCTTCTGGTTGCTGGGTGGTCTGGACACGGTGACGATCCGGCAGAGCCTGCTGCCGCTGGTGGTACCCATCGTGGTAGGGATGATCATGCTGCTGCTGACGAGGTGGCGGCTGAATGTGATGACCTTCGGTGACCAGGAAGCCGCGTCGATGGGGGTGAACCCACGGTTGGTCAAGGCAGTCGTCATCGGCGGCGCCACCCTGATGACCGCTGCATCGGTGTCGGCCGCCGGCATGGTCGGGTGGGTCGGGTTGGTCATCCCGCATGTCGCGCGCATGCTCGTCGGCTCCGATGCGCGCCGGGCGATGCCGGTGTCTGCCCTACTGGGGGCGATCTTCTTGCTGGTCGTCGATGACCTGGTGCGTACGGCGTTCACCACTGAGGTGCCGCTGGGCATCCTGACCGCGCTGGTTGGGGCGCCGTTCTTCCTGCTGTTGCTGGCGCGGGGCGGGCGGGCGTGGACGTAGTCCTGCGCGTGCAGGACGTGCGCTGCGGGTACGGCAGCGTCGAGGTGGTGCGCGACATCTCCTTCACCGTCCGCGCCGGAGAGGTGCTGTGCCTGCTGGGTCCCAACGGGGTGGGCAAGACCACGTTGTTCAAATCCATCCTCGGGTTCCTGCCGCTGCGTGGCGGGCGGGTCGTGCTCGCCGGACGGGACTTGAGCACCTGGCGCCGCCGCGAGCTCGCCCGGGTGGTGGCTTACGTTCCGCAGGCACATGGTGCCCCGTTCCCGTTCACCGTCGGTGAGGTGGTCCTGATGGGGCGTACCCCGCGGCTCGGCGTGGTGAGCTCCCCCGGACCCGACGACCTGAGGGTCGCGCACGAGACCCTGGACTCGCTCGGGATCGCGCACCTCGCGGACCGGTCGTTCACCCAGATCAGCGGGGGTGAACGTCAACTGGTGCTGATCGCGCGGGCACTCGCCCAGCAGCCCACCCTGTTGATGATGGACGAGCCGACGTCCAACCTGGACCTGGGCAACCAGGTCCGGGTGCTGCGCCAGATCCGCGCCATGGCGGTGGCCGGCCTGGCCATCGTGATGATCTCGCATACCCCTGACCACGCCTTCGCGGTGGCCACCACCGCTGCGCTGCTCCGCCAGGACCGGACCCTGCAGGTCGGCCCGCCCGAGCAGGTGATCACGCCCGCCAACCTGGCCTCCGCCTATGGCGAGCCCGTCCAGATCCTCACCGCCACCGCCCCCGACGGCACCCCCCTCAAATCCTGCCTCCCCCTCCTCTAACCGACGCGAATCTTGCCCCCGACATGGAGACATATCGGGGTACAAGCGGGCCCCTGGACCCCGATATGTCTCCATGTCGGGGTGGGGACGGGGTGAGCTACAACAGGCGGAGTTGGGTGGCTTGGGGTTTCCGGCGCAGCGGGGCCGTGCCGATCTGCTCGTACAGGGGGGCATCGAGATCGGCCAGGAACGGTGATCGGCTGGTTGTCCAGGAGGTGCCGTGATGAACCCGTTCGGCGGCGTGACTGAGGTAGAGATGCTGCTGTGCGCGGGTCATACCCACGAACAGCAGCCGGCGCTCCTCGCGCACCTGCTCCTCGTCAGCGCCATCCGGCGCCATTCCCGGCCAGCGCAACGGCAGCAGCCCGTCCGCGCAGCCCACCACGAACACCACCGGGAACTCGAGTCCCTTGGCGGCGTGCAGCGTCAGCAGCGAGACCCGGTCGGCGCGGGGATCCCAGGTGTCCACCTCGACGCCGAGCAGCAGCTCCGCGCGAAACCGCTGCAGGTCATCGGCGCAGCGGCCGGCCAGCGGCTTGAGCACATCGAGCGCGGCATGGATCTCGGTGGCGGCGTCTTCTCGTTCAGTGGCCGGGAGGCGGTCCAGGACAGCGCGAGCGGCGTGCCCCAGACGTTCCGGGACCGCCATCGGCTCCGTAGCACCAGCCGGGGCGTAGGTCAGCTCACTGAGGATCCGCTCCACCCCCGGCCGGTCGGCCAGCCGGTCGTGCGAGCGTTTCTGGAACGGCAGGCCCGCCCTGGTCAGCGCGTCCATCACGGCGCGGGCCTGCCGGTCGGTCCGGTACAGCACGGCGAAGTCGGAGAAGCCCAATCCGCCCGCGCCGTCGGAGTCGACACGTCCACTGTCCAGCGAGTGGAACGACACCCCGCCCAGCAACTGCTCGACCGTGCGCACCACAAACGATGCTTCAGCCGCCTCGGTCGATGCCCGATGCATCCCGACCGGGCAGTCGCCGTGGGTGCCCACCGGCCGTAGCACGCGCTCCGGGACCAGGGTCGTCGGTGAGATCATCCGCAGGGCGGCGTTCAGGATCTTCGCGCCGGACCGGTAGTTCCGGGTGAGCGCCACCGTGCGAGCGCCCGGGAAGTCCTGCTGGAAGCGCAGGAAGAACGCGACATCGGCGCCACGGAACCGGTAGATCGCCTGATCCGGGTCGCCGATCGCGGTGAGATTCCCAGCAGGGCCCGCCAGTTGGCGCAACAACCGGTATTGCTGCTCGTCAATGTCCTGGTACTCATCGACCGAGATCCACCGGTACCGGTCACGGTAGGCAGCGGCCAGGTCCGGGTCGGACTCCAACAGGGCGACCGGTAACGCGACGAGATCATCGAAGTCGACCAGATCCCGCTGGCGCAGCGCCTTGGTGTACCGCTCCGCGATGCCGTCGAGCTCCATCGCCGGCCCGCCGGCTCGGCGCTGCCCGGACAGGCTGATGAGCAGGCGCCGGGCTTGCGCCTCGTCACCGGTGATCTCGGTCGCGATGGCCATCTGCTGGGCCTGGTCAGCGATACCGAAGTCCGGGCTCAGCCCTGCCTTGTCATGCTGCTCGCGCAGGATGCGCACCCCGAGGGAGTGAAAGGTGGCAATGGTCAGCCTGGGTGCCTGCTCGGGGGCCAGCGCGCCGAGCCGCCCCGCCACCTCCTCCGCCGCCCGGCGGGTGAAGGTGATCGCCAGGCAGTGCTGTGGTGCCACCCCGCGCGCCGTCACCAGGTGCGCGATGCGGTGCGTCAGAGTGCGGGTCTTACCGGTTCCCGGCCCAGCGATGATCAGCAACGGTCCGTCCGCGATCTCGGCGGCGGCTCGCTGGTCGGGATCGAGCCCGTCGAGCAGCGAGCCCGTGGCGGGCAGCGGCAGCTGTGGTGGCGATTCGGTCCCGGCGGGCGGGCTCGGCTCCGGCCTCTGAATCGCGACCTTGCGTTCCGGCGGGGACGGTAGCGGCTCGGTCGCGCCGAACAGGGCACTGTCGAACAGGGCCGGGGCGGTGACCGCGCTGATCCCGGCCAGCTCACCGGGCTCGAAGAGCCTGATCACGCCGTACTCGCCGTCGTATCCGGCCTCGCGGGTCACCTCACCGCGGCGTAGCCGGGTAACGGCCTCCGCGAGCAGCGGCGAGTGGGCCTTGATGTCGTCGAGCGGCACCTCCTGGAGGATCACCAGCTCAGGGCCCAGCGCTGCGGTGAGCGTGTCGATCTGTTCCAGCACCTTCTTGCTCTTGGGCCCCGCACCGAGGATCTCGCTCATGATCTCCGGTAAGGGGACGAGGCTGCGGAACTCGGCGGCGCCCTCGGGCCGGATGCCTTCCGGCCGGTCGGCCAGTTCCTCGACCCGGCTCAGCACCCCGACCGTGAGCGGTTTGCCGCATTCGGGACAGGCCCCGCTGTGCTCGCGGGTCTGCTGCGGCTCCATCCGGACGCCGCACTTGCGATGCCCGTCGACGTGGTACTTGCCCTCCTCGGGGAAGAACTCGATCGATCCGGCGTGCCCGGCGCCGGTTTCGAGTGCCCGCCGGATCGCGAAGTAATCGAGGTCGGTGTCGAATATGGTGGCCTCTCGGCCGAGCATGGGCGGCGAATGCGCGTCGGAGTTGCTCACCAGCCGGTAGCGGTCGAGACCTGAGATTCGCCAGTTCATCATCGGGTCGCTGGACAGCCCTGTCTCCAGGGCGAAGATGTGGTCGGTGAGGTCGAGGTAGCAGTCCTCGATCGCGTCGAACCCGGACTTCGAACCCAGCACGGCGAACCACGGCGTCCAGACATGCGCCGGCACCAGGTAGGCACCGTCGCCGCATTCCAGCGCGATCTCCAGCAGATCCCGGGAGTCCAGGCCGAGGATAGGGCGCCCGTCGGAACCCAGGTTGCCGATCCGGCCGAGCCTGCGATTGAACTCCGCGGCCGCGTCGAAGTGGGGCACGTACACCAGGTGGTGCACCTTGCGGGTGCGCTCGCCGCGCTTGTAGATCGTGGAGATCTCCACCGACAACATGAATCGCACGTCGCCCGCGGCCACGCTGGGCGGCATCCTGCCGGTGATGTCTCGGTCCAGGTCCTCGCGCAGCCGGAACAGCCCCGGCTCCGCCGGCACGAGGTTCTCCCGCAGGTGATCGAACCAGGCCGGGTGGGTGAAGTCGCCGGTTCCCACCAGCGTGATGCCCTTGCGCCGCGCCCACCAGCTCAGATGCTCCAGATCGCAGTCCTTGCTGCACGCCCGGGAGTACTTGGAGTGAATGTGCAGATCGGCATGGAAACGCACCGCGGCATCCTGCCACAGGCATACCGGCCACCCTCGTAGCCCGATCGCCACGCCTCCCGGTAAGCCACCACGATCACTGCTGCTGCGCGAACGCACTGGGAGAGCAGCCGCCGTCAGGCACCGGTGACCAGTACCAGCTCGCCGCCTCGAAATGGGGCCCACCAGCGCACGACCTGGTCCAAGGTGGTGTGCACCAAGCCGGTGGCCCTGCCCTGGCTCGGCACGATCAAGGCTTCCCCTCCCGGCAACGCGAACACCCAGGACAGCACGCCGTCGTCGGGGTCGTCCAGCCCGTAGACGACCGGGATCGCCGGCAGGGTGACGCAACGCAGGACCTCGACGTGACCAGGCGACTGCTGCGCCGAGTCCGGGCGGTGCTCGGTCATCGGTGGCCCTCTCTTCCCGCGCATCGCGCACTCAGTAGCATCACCGTCTGTCTCGCATTGGCGATGGTTACGCAAATTTGAGTTCAAGATGACTTGCAGCGAGTGGCACCGCTTCGACTGAAGTCGTGAGTGGCGCAGAAGAGCGCGTTCACGGTCACCGCCAGGGACGGAGCGCGACATCGGTCGCGTGGTGCAGTTGATGGCGTAGGCGCTCGGGGTCCTCGAGTACGGCGGGGTTGTCCAGCAATACCTGGAGGGCGCCGGTGACCGCGCCGATGAACGCGCCCACCAGCGCCGCGGCACCGACATCGTCCAGTTCGTCGGGGAACGCCTGGTGTAGGTGCGCGGCGATCTCGCGCTGGGCGTCGAGTTGGAGTTGCAGGGCGCGTCCCCTCACCGCGGGCACGGTCTGGATCAGCCGTAGGCGCAGGGCCGCGACCCGGTCCACCAGGTCATCGGGTTCCCTGCCAGCCCCACTGACGTCGCGCAACCCGCGCAAGAGCACGTCGACGGGCCGCTCGTGGGGCTTGCGTGCGGCGATCGCGGCGATCGCAGCGTGCACTCGCGCGTCGCCATCCGGGAACAGCAGTTCCTCCTTGCTGGCGAAGTAGCTGAAGAACGTGCGGGTGCCGATGTCGGCGGCGGCGGCGATGTCAGCGATGGTGGCGCCGTCGAATCCGTGGCGTTCGAACAGGTCGACGGCCGCGTCGATGAGCGCCCGGCGCGTGCGATCCCGCTTGCGGTCCCGCAGGGTGGAGCCGGTGCTGGTCGAGGACGACATGCCACCCAGTGTACGGCAGCGAGTGCATGTCAGCACTCATTGTAATTCTGCATTGAGTGCATATATCGTCGTGGCATGAGACGACGGGCGGTGCTGATCTCCGGTGCAGGCGTGGCCGGCCCGACGCTGGCGTTCTGGTTGGCGCGACACGGGTTCCATCCCACCGTCGTCGAGCGCGCCCAGGGGCGGCGCTCCAGCGGAAACCCCGTCGACGTCCGCGGCGCAGCGATTGGCGTGGCCGAGCGGATGGGGGTGCTGCCGCACCTGCGCGACGCCGCGACCCGCGCGCCGGGGCTGGCCTTTGTCACAGCCTCCGGCCGCCGCATCGGACCACTGGCGCTGGGCCGGCCCCGCGGTAATGAAGTCGAGGTGCTTCGGGCCGACCTGGCGGCGATCCTGCACGACGCCGCCCGTGACGATGCCGAGTTCCTGTTCAATGACTCCATCACGGCGCTGCGCCAGGACGACGACGGTGTGGACGTCACCTTTGAACGCGCCGCGCCGCGCCGGTTCGACCTGGTCATCGGCGCCGACGGGCTGCACTCGGTGGTGCGTGGCCTGGTGTTTGGCCCCGAAGCCGACTGTGTCCGCCACCTCGGCCTCTACGTCGCCACACTGCCGCTTGGCCACCCCGCTGCCGACCCGGACACGGTGCTCATGCACAACATGCCGGGGCGGTCGGTGACGGTGCACCCCGCTCGGGGAAACGCCGGGGCGGCATTCATCTTCCGCGGCCCAGCCATCCCCGGCCTCGACCACCGGGACACCGAACGGCACAAACAGATCGTCCTCGATGCCTATCGGGGCGACGGATGGCAACTGCCGGACCTGCCAGACCTGCTCGACCGCTTGCGCGCTGCCACTGAGCTGTACTTCGACGCCGTCAGCCAGGTCCGGCTGCCTGCCTGGTCACGGGGACGGGTAGCCCTGGTCGGTGACGCCGCGGCCAGCGTGACGCTGTTCGGCGACGGCTCGACCCTGGCCATGACCGGCGCCTACACCCTCGCCGAGGCCCTGGCCGCCACCCCCGACGACCACGTGACCGCTCTGCAGGCCTACGAAACCCGTCACCGAGCCCTCGCCCGCACACGACAACGCGGTTACACCATCGCGGCCGTGCTGCTGGTGCCCACAACGCACGCCGGCATCACCATTCGAAACCTGGCCGCTCGCCTGCTCCCGCGGCCGTCAACACCGAACTCCCACCGTGCGAGGACCAACCACCAGCCATAAGCGTCCACACCATGAGCAGGGGCATCATCCGACACTACCTCCGCCCGCTAACGTTCCATCACCTGTTAGGCCTATACGGTCCGTCCACCCACCCCCCGGCGGAGGAGTGCTAATAGGTGGGTCGGCCCATCCACCAGTTGCCGGGTGCGTTCGGGTCGGTGCTCGACCAGAACTCGATGATCGCCCGGGTGAACTCCTCGGCGGACAGCAGCCCGTCGCCGTCGACATCGAGGTGGGAAAAGGCCTCGTTGGCGTCGGCTTCGGTCAGGTTGGGGAAGTGACCGCGCTGGAACGCAAGGAACTCCATGGGGCTGACCTGGCCGTCGTGGTCGGTGTCGGCGATCGCCAGGAACGCCTCGGCCAGTGCACCCACGGTGGCCTGTGCCGCGGCGGGATCACTGACGAGTGTGCGGGTGGAGATCAGGAACTGTTCTCGGGAGATCGCCGTGCCACCGCCGGGGATGTAGGGCAGGTGCAGGTCGTGCCAGATCCTCAGATAGGCATCGATGATTCGCTGCGCGGCGAGCGACCCCGCGGCGTGGCCGAGGGACGCGGCGACCCGCTGGCCCATCAGCACATGGTCATCTTCGGTGAGCTGGCCATCTTCGTCCGCGTCCAGGTGATCGAACCCATGATTGATCTTGGCAGTCAATAGATCAGGAACAGACACGAACCCTCCCCGGACATCGAATATCGACAGGATCGACCGTAACGGAACCGGGTACAGCCGGGTAAGCCGCAATGCTGCGGCGCGATGCTTCCCCGCTGGTGTCCGGCTTGGCGAGTTCGGCTTCGACCAAGGATCGCTAGCGGTCCACCTCGCCGCGGATGAAAGCCTCGACGGCGGTGTAGGCGTCGGAGTCGGAGAACTGCTCGGGGGGTGACTTCATGAAGTAGGACGACGCGGAGATGAGTGGCCCGCCGATCCCGCGATCCTTGGCGATCTTGGCTGCCCGGATGGCGTCGATGATGACGCCTGCGGAGTTCGGTGAGTCCCACACTTCAAGCTTGTATTCCATGTTCAGCGGAACGTCGCCGAACGCCCGACCCTCCAGGCGCACGTACGCCCACTTGCGGTCGTCCAGCCAGGGCACGTGATCCGAGGGCCCGATGTGTACCGCGGCTTTCTCCATCTCGTGCGGCACCTGCGAGGTCACCGACTGGGTCTTGGAGATCTTCTTCGACTGGAGCCGCTTGCGCTCCAGCATGTTCATGAAGTCCATGTTCCCGCCGAAGTTGAGCTGGTAGGTGCGCACCAGCTCCACCCCGCGGTCCTCGAACAGCTTGGCCAGCACCCGGTGCGTGATGGTGGCACCGACCTGGGATTTGATGTCGTCGCCGATGATCGGCACCCCGGCAGCGGTGAACTTCTGCGCCCACTGCGGATCCGAGGCGATGAACACCGGCAGGGCATTGACGAACGCCACCCCGGCATCGAGCGCGCACTGAGCGTAGAAACGATCCGCGTTCTCCGACCCTACCGGCAGGTAGGAAACGAGCACGTCGGCGCCTGATTCGCGCAGCACACCCACCACGTCGGCCGGTTTCTCGTCGGACTCGGTGATGATGTCCCGGTAGTACTCGCCCAGGCCGTCCATCGTGTGCCCACGCTGAACCGTCACGCCCAGCGGCGGCACGTCGCAGATCGAGATGGTGTTGTTCTCGCTGGCGACGATCGCCTCGGAGAGGTCCCGCCCGACCTTCTTGGCGTCGACGTCGAAAGCGGCGACGAACTGCAGGTCACCGACGTGGTAAGGGCCGAAGCGCACGTGCATCAGGCCGGGGACTCGGGTCGTGGGATCGGCGTCGTGGTAATAGTGCACGCCCTGTACCAGGGAGGCAGCGCAGTTGCCGACGCCCACAATGGCGACCCGGATACCGGGACCGGCGTCGCGGCCTTCAGTCATGGTCCGCCCTTTCGGTGTGGTGATGTGGCGCGGCTGGGTTGGCTTGTTCATGGGCGATCAGCTCGTTGAGCCAGCGCACCTCGCGCTCGCTGGTTTCCAGACCCATCCGGTGCAGTTCCAGGGTGTAGCGATCAATCTGGTCTCCGGTTCGCGCCAGCGTGGCGCGCAGGCCTTCCCGGCGTTCCTCGACGCGGCGCCGCCTGCCCTCCAGGATGCGCATTCGCACCTCGGCCGGTGTTCGCGAGAAGAATGCCAGGTGCACTCCGAACCCGTGGTCCTCCCAAGTTTGCGGGCCGGCATCGGCCAGCAGGGTGGTGAAGCGCTCCTTGCCGTCCGCGGTGAGCCGGTAGACCCGGCGGCTCCGTGCAGACCAGCCCGCACCCCTGTTCGCGCGCGGTTCCATCACTGGTTCGCCGTCTTCCACGATGAATCCGGAGCGCTGCAGCCGGCGTAGCGTGGGATACAGCGATCCGAACGAGCAGGCTCGGAACGTCCCTAGCAGTCCGGTGAGGCGTTTGCGCAGCTCGTAGCCGTGCATGGGGGCATCATGCAGCACCCCGAGCACCGCTAGCTCCAGCACGCGAAACCTCCGAGCGGCATTCCGATATATCACTGCACTATATCGTGCCGATACATCATGCTGCTGCCCCTCGCCGCCCAAACGTCCGGTCGATGATCACCCAACCGTTGCGTAGTCTGTTCGACATGCGGACCCAACGACAGGTCGTGGACTACGCGTTGCAGCGGCGCTCGCTGCTCGCCGAGGTCTATGCCGGTCGGGTCGGCCTCACCGAAGTGTGCGATGCGAATCCCTACCTGCTGCGGGCGGCGAAGTTCCACGGTGAGCCCAGCGCGGTCACCTGCCCCATGTGCCGGAAGGAATCCCTGACGCTGGTGTCGTGGGTGTACGGTGACGAGCTCAAGCATGCGGCCGGGTCCGCCCGGACCGCCGAGGAGCTCGGCCGGATGGCGACGTTGTACGAGGAGTTCAGTGTGTACGTCGTCGAGGTGTGCCGGACGTGCAGCTGGAACCATCTCGTGCAGTCATACGTCCTGGGAACGAGTGGCGTAGGCAGTAGGCGGCCCCGCCGGAGAACGGCGGCGGAGTAACCCGCCGTTGGGCTGGGTGTGCGCCTAGCCAGGGATGTCCCCTAGTTTGACCCCCTCGCGACCCGAGCATCGGTCTGGGAGGACAACGCGTGAGTGACCAGCGAGACAGCGGTCCATCCGGGCCGTCCAGCCAGCCGCGAGCGGGCCAGCCGCGGCCACCGCAGCGGCGGGCGGTTCCGCCGGCCTCGCCTCAGGCGGAGCCCGAACTGCTGACCCATCCGGCACGGCCGGAGACGGCTACCGGGCGTCGATCGGTCCCCGGTGCTGGTCGGAACGCCCACCAGCGCGGGGTGCTGCCCGAGAGCATGCGCCCCTACCTGACGGCGGGCGGTGAGCGCCTGCGATCGGTACTCGGCTGGTTCCAGTTGCGGCGTGGCCGCAAGGTCGTCCTGGTCTGCGTGCTCCTCGGGATCCTGGCGCCGGTGCTGGCGATCTTCATCGGCTGGATCTTTCTCGGCGTGCCTTCCTCCGCGGCGCTGGCCGCGCAGCGCAAGCAGGTCACCACGATCATGGCCAGCGACGGGACCACCGAGATCGGCCGTTACGTGCCCGAAGACGGCAACCGGGTACCGGTCACCCTCGCGCAGGTGCCGGTACAGGTGCAGAACGCGGTGCTGGCCGCGGAGGATCGAAGCTTCCGGTCCAACCCCGGGTTCGACCTCGTGGGCATCGGGCGGGCGGCCTGGAATCAGCTCACCGGCGGTAGCGGCGGTGGGTCCACGATCACCCAGCAGTACATCAAGGTGGCCACCGGGCAGGACGAGTACAGCATCTTCCGGAAGTTCCGCGAGGTGATCGTCGCAGCCAAGATCACCAAGCAGGAGTCGAAGGACCGTATCCTGCAGGACTACCTCAACACGATCTATTTCGGTCGCGGCGCTTACGGGATCCAGGCTGCCAGCCAGGCTTATTTCGGTAAGAACGTGCAGAACCTGGATGCGTTCCAGGCTGCGGTGCTCGCCTCCGCTATTCGCTCCCCCTCCGTCCTGGACCCGGCCAAGAACCTGGCCCAGGCGCAGGCCCGGTGGAATTTCGTGCTCGATGGCATGGTCGAGAAAGGGTGGTTGTCTCCCGGGGAGCGGGCCGGCGCGCAGTACCCGGACACCGTCCCGCCAAGCCAGATCCGGGGGGTTCCCACCGACGACCGGGCTCACATCGTCGACCAGGTGATGGACGAGCTGAGCCGGCAGGGCATCAGCCGGGAGCAGATGGCCGTCGAAGGCGGCAAGATTGTCACCACTATCGATCCGCGAGCCCAGACCTTCGCCCGGGATGCCGCCCAAGCCGAGTTGCGCGGGCAGCCGACCAACCTGCACACCGCGCTGGTGGCTGTCGACCCCCGCACCGGAGGGGTGATCGCCTACTACGGCGGGTCGGACGGGAATGGTTTCGACCTGGCCGGTGGGCCGGCGTGGAGCCCGGGATCGGCCTTCAAACCGTTCACGATGCTCGCGGCGCTGGAGCGGGATATCGGGATGAACACGGTCTACAGCGGTGACTCACCGGTGGTCATCGACGGCCGTGCCTACAACAACTCGGAGAGCCTCAACTACCCCAAATTGACCCTGCATGAGGCGATGACCAAGTCGGTGAACACCGCCTTCGTCCGGTTGACCCAGAAGGTAGGACCGCAAGCGGTTCGCGACGCCGCTATCCAGGCGGGAATCCCGGAGGAGATCAACGGCAAGCGGGCCATGACCGAACCGGGGACGACGGCGCCCGGGCTCGGTATCACGCTGGGCCAGTACCCCGTGCACACGCTTGACATGGCCAGCGCCTACGCCACCTTCGCCGACGACGGGATACGGCGCGCACCCTTCTTCATCCGCAAGTACACCAATTCTCACGGCAGCATCGAATACGAGCACATGGACAAACCTCAGCAAGCGTTCGATCAAACGGACACCCAGCGCAACTCCCAGCTCGCCCGCAATGTCACCGCGACGTTGACCGACGTCGCGCGCAGCTCGCAGATCCCGCTCGCGGGTGGCCGGCAGGTCGCCGCCAAGACCGGCACCCATCAGCTCGGTGAGACCGGTGAGAACGCCGCCGCCTGGACCGTCGGCTACACCCCGTCGATCTCCACCGCGGTGTGGGTAGGGGATCCGGCCAACACCGCGATCAAGAATCGCAACGACAGCGACATCTTCGGGCGGGGTGTGCCCGGGCTGATCTGGCAGCGGTTCATGGATTCGTACCTCAAGGGCGCTCCGATGGAGACCTTCCCCGCGTTCAAGCTGATCGGACCGGCTGCACCACCACCCGCCGAGAGCACCCGGTCCCAGGCACAGCGGAACCGCGACCAGCGCAATGACCGGAATTCGACGACGAACAACCGTGACGAGAACAACAACGACGGGATCACGCCGGATCTGGTCAATCCGGTCAAGCCGTCGACGAGACCGACCAGGCCGGAGCGGAACTCGTGCTTCCCGTTCTGCACGGATCCGGAACAGGACCGGGGTTCAGGCCGTGACTCGGGGTCCAGGTCGGAATCCAGGTCCGGGTCGGGTTCGGACCCGGGGCCGGACTCCGGCTCGGGTCCGGATTCGGGTGATGGGGGTCAGGACTTCCAGGGGGGCTGATTGGAGTCCGATCGGCGTTCCTTGACTCCGTGGCAACGGGTGGTGCCCAGCTGGAGTGATCCGGTTCCGGCGCGGGCCAGCCGGATCGTGGGTGGTCCACTGGGCCGGCACGCCGTGCTGGCCCGGCACTGGTTCTGGACACCGTTGCGGGTGGTGTTGCTGTTCGCGACGCTCACCTTGGCGTTGGGCTGGCTGGCCAAGGCCCCGTGCCTGCAGACCTATCGGGACAGCAGCGGTGCGGTGCAGGTGGACTGGCGTGACGGGATCCAGTACCGGGCGATGTGCTATTCGGACACCGTCCCGCTCTACACCGCGGAGCGACTGGACCACTCCGGGCTGGCGGGGTTCCCCTACGCCACCTCGTGGATCGAGCACCGGGGGCAGCCCGATCAGCAGGTTCGGTATATGGAGTACCCGGTGCTCACCGGCATGTACCAGTGGGCCGCGGCCAAGGTGGCGCAGGCCTGGATCGCAGCCGCCGGTTCCGGCTGGCTGCCCAGCTCCGCGCCTGCCATCGTGTTTTTCGACGCCAGCGCCCTGGGCTTGACCGCGGCGTGGTTGATCGTGGTGTGGGCACTGGTGCAGCTGTCCCGCCGACGACCCTGGGACGGCGCGCTGGCCGCGCTGTCGCCACTGGTCGTGGTGCACGTGTTCACCAACTTCGACGCGCTGGCCGTCGCGCTGGCCACCACCGGATTGCTGGCGTGGTCCCGGCGGCGTCCGGTGCTCGCCGGCGTGCTGCTCGGCCTGGGTGCGGCCGCCAAGTTCTACCCGGTCCTGCTGCTGGGTCCGATCCTGGTGCTGTGCCTGCGGGCCGGGCGGATCCGGGCCGGGATGCAGGCGCTCGTCGCCACTCTCGCGGCATGGTTGCTGGTCAACCTGCCGGTGGCGGCGCTGTTCCCGTCCGGGTGGGCGGAGTTCTTCCGGTTCAACGGCCGGCGTGGAGCCGATCCGGACACCCTGTACACCGTGGTGTCCGTCTTCACCGGCTGGCCTGGTTTCGACGGAGACCTGAGACCTGGCCAGCCCCCCGTCACGCTCAACCTGGTCAGCTCGGTGTTGTTCGTGCTGGCCTGCGTGGTGATCGGCTGGGTTGCGCTCGCCGCGCCACGCCGCCCACGGCTGGCACAGCTGTGCTTCCTGGTGGTGGGTGCCTTCTTGATCGTCAACAAGGTGTGGAGCCCGCAGTACTCGTTGTGGTTGGTGCCGCTGGCGGTATTGGCGATCCCCCGGTGGAAGCCGGTACTGGCCTGGATGGGTGTCGAGGTGCTGCTCTGGGTGCCCAGGATGGCCTACTACCTGGGACCGGATCACAAAGGGTTACCCATCGAGCCCTTCCTGGGCGCGGTGCTGATCCGCGACACCGCGGTCATCGTGCTGATGGCCCTGATCCTTCGCGACATCTACCACCCCACCCACGACCCCATCCGCGCCACCGGCGAGGACGACCCCCACGGCGGCGTCCTCGACAACGCTCCCGACTCTTTCTCCCCGACATGGAGACATATCGGGGTGCTGAGGCCTCCTCAAGCCCGACATGGAGACATATCGGGGTCAGAGGGGGGCGGCTGAGACGGGGGGAGGGAGTTGGGAGCGGAGCCAGGCGATGTCGTCGGCCTGGGTGTCGGGGTCGGTTTCCAGGATGACGGTGGCGTTGGCCGCAGCGCAGACGTCCACCAAGTGCTGGGAGTCGATGGTGCCCTGGCGCAACGGGGCGTGGCGATCCCGGGCCGAGCCGAACTCGTCGCGGGAGTTGTTGCAGTGCACCAGGTCGATCCGGCCGGTGATGGCCAGGACTCGGTCCACCGAACTGGGCAGGTCCTCCCCTGCTGCGAATGCGTGGCAGGTGTCCAGGCAGAAACCGACATCCCCGGAGCTGGCGTAGTCGCCGATCGCGTCCCACAACCGGGCTAGCGAATCGAACCGCCGCGCCATCGCATTGTCGCCGCCCGCCGTGTTCTCCACCAGAATCCGGGTAGCGAACCCGCCCTCGGCCGCCTGCCGCTCGAACATCTTGCGCCAGTTCTCGACGCCCATTGCCGGATCGGCATCCTTGGCCAGATGCCCGCCGTGCACCACCAATCCGCGCGCACCGATCGCGGCCGCGGCGGTGGCGTGCTGGGCGACCAGCTTGCGTGACGGGATCCGGATACGATTATTCAGTGACGCTACGTTGATGACATACGGCGAGTGCACGTAGATCTCCAGGCTCGCCGTGTGCATTTCGGCGGCCAGTGGATGCGGTCGAGGAGCCTTCCAGTCCTGCGGGTTGGCAAGAAAGAACTGGACTGCGTCGGCGTTGCGCTGCGTAGCCGCGTTCACCGGATCGTTGTCGCTGACGTGGGCTCCGATACGCATATCCGTAGCCTAGTCGGGTCGCTTGGAGTGGATCAGTGACCCCACTCAGTACACAGTGAGTGCACAGAGTAACCACGATCTGCTGAAAGTGCTGGTTATCGTTACGGAGAGCCTCTAAGGTCGTTACTCTACCGACACAACCGGGTACTGAGCGACACGTGAGTAACACGGAGGCCTTTATGGGTACACGGGCGAGGGTAACCAGGGTGACCACGGTTGCCGGCGCGGCGACGCTACTGTGCGCTGCCAGCGCGTTCGGAGGGGGCTTATCGGCCCTCGCCGCACCCTCCACCGTTTCTGCCCCTGTCCCTGTCTTAGCGGCGGCACCGAAACCCATGTTGGTGGGCGGCTGCGGGGACACGGTGCGTGGTGATCCGGGGCAACGAGTGGGTGTCCGGGTGGCGGGACTGTCAGTGATCGGCTTGGGCACGGTGCCCACCAGCGGGTCGCGGACGTTTGACGCCACGCCGGCCTTGCGCGAAATGATGGGACCAGTGGCTCCGGTGTGCAAGCTCACCGCTGAGCCGCTTCCGGTCATCGCCCCCGTTGTGAAGATGCTTCAACCTGCCACCAGCCCAGCCCAGGGTGTGGTCGGCCCACTTCCACTGGTGGGTTCGCCGGCGTCGCCGGCGGTACCTGCGGCCGGACCGCAGCAGGCGCCTGCGAACCAGCCGCGTCCTGGTACGGCACCACCACCGGCGTTGGCATCGCCGACCTTCGGTCCGTTCTTCGGGCCGAATATGCCGACCGACTTCCCGTTCGCACTCGGCGCGTACAACAGTGGTCTGCCCCACTACAACTACGCCGAACTGCTGGCGATTGGTCGGCCTGGTGCGGTCGGCCGGCTCTCGACCGGCATGCTGACGGCAGACCTGTTCGGCTCACAGTCGGTGAGCAACGGTGGTACTGGTCTGGGCGGCAGCCTGGGCAAGCAGAGTGCCGCGGCCAACGACGTCGCCGCTGCCGGCCGGGCGACTGCATTGCCCGCGACCGGGGTCGAGCGGATCGCGTTGCCGATTCTGGTAGCCGTGCTGATGCTGTCCGGGGTCACTGCCGCATTGCTGCGCGGCTGGGTTCTCGGGCGGCGCTGACGCCGCTGGGAGGGGTGTTTCGTCGATCAGGCGGAGTGCCCGTGATGGACGCTTGACAAAGGCCGCCCCGCGATTGTTGTCGCGGGGCGGCCTCTTGCTATCCTGCTGCGCGTTGCCGCGCGGGCTCATGCTGTGCGGCACTGATGTGCCAGCCCACGCTGGCTCCTCCTGCCGCGGAAAGTCCGCGGCCGACCAAGTCCACAGGAGGTGAGTGGTTCTCATGCGTCGTTACGAGATGATGGTCATTCTCGATCCGCAACTTGACGAGCGCACCGTGACACCATCGCTAGAGCAGTTTCTCGGTGTGGTGAAGACCCAGGGTGGCAACGTCGAGAAGGTTGACGTCTGGGGTAAGCGCCGATTGTCTTACGAGATCGAGAAGCACACCGAGGGCATCTACGCGGTGGTCGACATCTCCTGTACGCCGGCTACGGTTGCCGAGCTCGACCGGCAGCTCACGCTCAACGAGTCGGTCCTGCGCACCAAGGTGTTGCGGCGGGACTCCAGGAAGGGCTGACGTGGCCGGCGAAACCGTTATCACAGTGATCGGAAACTTGACCGCCGACCCGGAGTTGCGGTTCACCCCCTCCGGTGCGGCGGTGGCGAACTTCACGGTGGCATCCACGCCGCGCACCTTTGATCGGCAGAGCGGTGAGTGGAAAGACGGCGAGGCGCTGTTCTTGCGCTGCAACATCTGGCGGCAAGCGGCGGAGAACACTGCTGAATCGCTCACCCGCGGCATGCGGGTGATCGTCAGTGGCCGGCTTCGCCAGCGCTCGTTCGAGACCCGGGAGGGCGAGAAGCGCACCGTGATGGAGATGGAGGTCGACGAGGTCGGTCCTTCGTTGCGCTACGCCACAGCCAAGGTCAACAAAGCAACCCGTCAGGGCGGTGGGTCGGGTGGTGGCTACGGCGCCTCCGGAGGTTCCTCCGATGACCCGTGGAGCTCAGCCCCGCAAGCCGGTGCTCCGGCAGGTTCAGGCAATGGCGCCGGTGGTTACGACGACGAGCCCCCGTTCTGATTCTCGACCTCATTCAGGAGTATCCCAGTTATGGCTAAACCGCCGGTTCGCAAACCGAAGAAGAAGATTTGTGTCTTCTGCAAGGACAAAGACGCCGCAATCGACTACAAGGACACCGGGCTGCTGCGAAAGTACATTTCCGATCGCGGCAAGATTCGCGCTCGCCGGGTCACCGGTAACTGCAGCCAGCACCAGCGTGACGTCGCAGTCGCAGTGAAGAACGCCCGCGAGGTAGCGCTGCTGCCCTACACGTCAACCGCGCGCTGACAAACCGGGGAAGAGGCGATTCAGGTGAAAATCATCCTCACGGCTGAGGTTCCCCAGCTCGGCGGGCCGGGTGATCTGGTGCAGGTCAAGGACGGCTACGCCCGCAACTTTCTGCTGCCCCGACGGCTG
>OBLV0100000107.1_pt1 | contig 28226 bp, 26 predicted proteins | sample 1520071 | NCBI WGS metagenome assembly OBLV01 (sample SAMEA3888446, study PRJEB22518) | metagenome | reverse complement strand
ACCGAGATCTACACTCTTTCCCTACACGACGCTCTTCCGATCTCACTACTCCTTCGGCGCGGGTCTCGGGGTGGCGTACACGGCCGCCGCGAAGCGGTGGAGCGTGGTCAGCCGTGGCGCAGGCACTCTGGCCGGACTGGCGATTTACGCCGGGACGCATGGATCGGTGCTGCCCGCGCTCGGGATTCAGCGTCCCCCGTGGCGGCTGGCCCCGGCGGCAGTCGCGTGGGAGGCAACGTCGCACCTGCTGTTTGGGATAGCCCTCGAGGGCGTGCGACGAGGGTTGGGAGCACGGCCGTGAATACCGCGCTCGAGCCGCAGCGGGCGCGTGGCGGGGGGCCGGGCCTCAGGGGCAAGAACGTCCTCGTCACGGGAGGGTCCTCGGGCATCGGCCAGGCGATCGCAGTGCGGTTCGCGGAGCATGGCGCCAACGTAGCCATCAACTACCTCACGACCCCCGCGGAGGCGGCTGGTACCGAGGAACAGGTCATGGCTTGCGTCAAGCGCGTTCGCCAGCGAGGCGTGCGCGACGCCCTGGTTCGGGGCGACGTGTCCGTCGAGGAGCAGGTAGTAGGGATGGTCGGCGAGGCGACCGAGGGTCTGGGCCGCCTCGACATCCTGATCAACAACGCCGGAATCCAGATCTCGCGGCCGTCGGAGCGGCTCGACAGCGCAGACTTCGACAAGGTGCTGGCGGTGAACCTGCGCGGCGCGTTCCTGTGCGCCCGCGAGGCGATCAAGCGATTCCTCACCGACGGGACTCCAGGAGTGGTGATCAACGTCTCGAGCGTCCACCAGGTCATTCCCAAGCCGGACTACCTGGGGTACAGCGTCAGCAAGGGCGGTATGCGGAACCTGACCTCGACGCTGGCGCTCGAGTACGCGGGGCGCGGCATCCGCGTCAACGCCGTCGCGCCGGGGGCGACTATCACGCCGATCAACCGGGCGTGGGTCGACGACCCCGTAAAGGCGGAGATGGTGGCCAGCCACATCCCGCTGGGGCGGGCGGGCACCGCAGACGAGATCGCAGGGGTGTGCGCGTTCCTCGCGTCGGACGACGCGGCCTACACCACCGGGCAGACGATCTTCGTGGACGGCGGTCTCACCCTGTACGCGGACTTTCGAGAGCCATGGTCGTCGGAGTGGCCGACCAGGCAACCGCGTGGTGGCCCTCGTCGTTCGGCCCCGAGGATCAGCTGGGGATGCTCAACCACATCACCGACGCCACCCGCGCGGCCGCGCTCGGGCTGGTTCGCTCCGGGCGGGTGTATGACCTCGGGCGGGTGCTCCACGAATCCGTCCCGGTGTTTCCGGGCCGCTACTTCCGCCAGACGCTCGTGACCACCGCGCATCACGCCAACCACGGGGGCCTCGGCGCCAACCGGGTCAACTGGATCACCGAGATCGTGACCGGCACCCAGCAGCTCGGCACCCATCTCGACGCCCTCAGCCACCTGCAGATCGGCGAACGGGGCTACAACGGATGGACCGTGTCCGAGCTTGCCGGCACGGACGGCGTCGAGCGACTCGGGATCGAGACCGTGCCCCAGATCATCACGCGCGGATGGCTCGTCGACGCCGCGCCGCTCGGCCCGGGCGACGTGATCGACGTACCCAGCATCGATCCCGCCCCGGGCGACGCGGTGCTCTTTCACACCGGCTGGGGAGCCCACTGGGAGAACCCCGATACGTACGTGTCGGGCGAACCCGGGCCGGGGCTCGAGCTCGCGAACTGGCTCGTGGACAGAGGCGTCGCGCTCACGGGGTGCGACACCTGGAGCTGCGGCCCGCTCCCGGCCGAGGACCCCGACCGGCCGTTCGAGGTCCCCCAGTTCCTGAGCGCCCGCCACGGCGTGTTCGTCGTCGAGAACCTCGACACAGCAGCGCTCGCGCGCGACGGCGTACGCCAGTTCGCGCTGATCCTGACGCACCCCAAGCTGCGCGGCGCGTCCGGTGCATGGTGCTCACCGATCGCAGTCGTTTAGGCACCGCGGTGGAGCACTACGACGTAATCATCATCGGCACCGGCGCGGGCGGAGGCACGCTGGCCCATCGGCTCGCGCCGTCGAGGAAGCGGATACTCCTCCTCGAGCGCGGGGGCTACCTTCCGCGTGAACGCGAGAACTGGGACTCCGAGGAGGTGTTCGCGCGCGAGCGGTACGTCACCACCGAGCACTGGTATGACAAGCACGGCGTTCCGTTCCGGCCGCACGCCCAGTACTTCGTCGGTGGCAATACCAAGGTCTACGGCGGGATCCTGTTCCGGATGCGCGACCGAGACTTCGAAGAGGTCGCGCACCATGGAGGCGTTTCCCCCGCCTGGCCCATCTCTTATGCCGACCTCGAGCCCTATTACACCGAGGCCGAGCGCCTGTACCTCGTCCACGGCCAAGCCGGCGAAGACCCGACCGAGCCCCCAAGGTCGGCCCCGTTCCCATACCCCGCGGTGACGCACGAGCCTCGCATCGAGCAGCTTCACGACGATCTGGCCCGGGCGGGCCACCGGCCGTTTCACCTTCCGGTGGGTCTGGACCTCAACGAGTCTGACCGCGAAGCCGGCCGCTGCATGCGGTGCGACCGCTTCGACGGATTCCCGTGCCCAACGGACGGCAAGGCGGACGCGCACGTCATTTGCGTACGCCCAGCGCTCGCGAACCCGAACGTCACGCTCCGCACCAATGCGAGGGTCAGACAGCTGCAGGTCGACCCGTCAGGCCACTCCGTCCAGCGCGTCATCGTCGACGGCGGGGAGACCTACGGGGCGGACGTGATCGTCGTCGCGTGCGGCGCGGTCAACTCGGCCGCACTGCTCCTTCGCTCCGCTACCGACAGGCATCCCAACGGCCTGGCTAACTCCTCAGAAACGGTCGGGCGGCACTACATGGCGCACCTGAACTCAGCCGTGATCGCTGTGTCTCGCACCCCGAATGCCACCAAGTTCCAAAAGACACTCGGCCTCAACGACTACTACTGGGGCGCCGAGGACTCAGACCTCCGGCTCGGGCACATCCAGATGCTCGGCAAGTCGGATCGTACGATCCTCCGCGCCGGCGCACCCCGTTTCGCGCCCGGTCCGGCGCTCGACTACATCGCCCGGCATGCGCTCGACTTCTGGCTCACCACCGAGGACCTACCCCATCCCGACAACCGCGTCACACTCGACCACGCCGGGCACATCCACCTGGCTAAGACCTATCACAACACTGAAGCGCACCGGCGCCTCCTGGCCAAGCTGAAGTCGCTGCTTGGCCGGCTCGGCTGCCACCGGATGGCGAGGATGCGCTGGTCAGCTCTGAGCGAGCAGATCCCACTCTCCGGCATAGCCCACAACTGCGGCACCGTGCGCTTCGGGACCGACCCACGGCAGTCCGCCCTCGACACCAACTGTAAAGCGCACGACCTAGACAACCTTTATGTCGTCGACACCAGTTTCTTCCCGTCCTCCAGCGCCGTGAACCCATCGCTCACTGCGATCGCTAACGCGCTGCGAGTCGGCGACCACCTCCTCGAGCGACTCGGCGCTCCCCGCCGATAAGCAGCCCTCTCTGCGATGAGCCCGGTGCCGTATCCACCGATCGCAGATCACGGGGTCATCGGCAACCTCCACACGGTGGCGCTGATCAGCAGCGACGGCACCATCGACTGGTACTGCTCGCCGCGGTTCGACTCACCCAGCCTGTTCGCCGCATTGCTCGACGCAAAGCGCGGCGGCCACTTTGCGATCCGCCCGGCCAACGGCGAGTGGCAGACCAAGCAACTGTACTTGCCCGACACCAACGTCCTCATCACCCGGTTCCTCACCCCCGACGGCGTCGGCGAGGTCCAGGACTTCATGCCGATCGCCGAACGAATCGGTGGCGCGCACCGGGACCGGCTGATCCGCCGGGTGCTGAGCGTGCGCGGGCAGATGCGCTTCCGGCTCGAGTGCGCGCCACGGTTTGATTTCGGGCGCGCGCTACACCGGGCCGAGTCTCACCCCGGCGGGGTGGTCTTCGAGGGCGCCGGCGAGCGGGTCGTGCTCGAAACCGAAACCGCCCTCGAGGTGTGCGGCGCCGACGCGGTGACTTCCTTCGAGCTCGCGGCGGGGCAGAGCGCGACCTTCAGCCTCGAGCACGCGCCCGAGCGGTACGAGATGCACGGCCACAGCCCCGAGGAGACCGTCGAGCTGTTCGAGCACACCGTCGAGTACTGGCGGAGGTGGCTGTCACAGTCGCAGTATCGGGGCCGCTGGCGCGAGATCGTGCACCGTTCTGCGCTGACCCTCAAGCTCCTCACGTATGCTCCGACCGGGGCGATCGTGGCCGCTCCCACCACGAGCCTCCCCGAAGTGCTGGGGGGCGAGCGCAACTGGGACTACCGCTACACCTGGATCCGCGACGCCGCCTTCTCCATCTATTCGCTGCTGCGCCTGGGCTTTACCGAGGAGGCCACCGCGTTCATGGACTGGCTCACCGATCGCCTCGCTGGAATGAGGCTACGGGAGAACAGCCCGCTACAGATCATGTACGGCATCGACGGCCGGCGCGAAATCCCGGAGGAGATTGTCGGCCACCTCGAGGGGTACCGCGGCTCCGCCCCCGTGAGGGTTGGAAACAACGCCGCCACGCAGCTCCAGCTCGACATTTACGGCGAACTGGTCGATTCGATCTACCGCTACGACAAGTACGGGACGCCCATCTCTCACCGCTCCTGGGACGACCTGGCCCACATCGTCGACTGGGTCTGCGAACACTGGGACCAGGCCGACGAGGGCATATGGGAGACCCGAGGCGGACGTCGACAGTTCACCTACTCGCGTCCATAGTGCCGGGTGGCCATCGAGCGGACGCTGCGGATGGCCACCGCTCGCGGCCTCCCTTCCAATCGGATCCGCCTCGAACAGGCACGGGATCGAATCTACCGCCAAATCCACGAGCGAGGCTGGAACGAACAACGTGGCGCGTTCGTCCAGCATTACGACACCGAGATACTCGACGCATCCGTCCTCTTGATGCCACTGATGAAGTTTCTCGCCCCGCAGGATCCGCGTTGGGTCTCGACACTCACCGCGATCGGAAACGAGCTGGTGTCAGACTCACTCGTCTACCGCTACAACGCCGGAGCCTCTCCCGATGGGCTCGCTGGCCACGAAGGAACGTTCTCGATCTGCACGTTCTGGTACGTCGAGGCACTCGCTCGCGCCGGACGCCTAGACGAAGCCCGATTGATCTTTGAGAAGATGCTCACCTATGCCAACCACCTCGGACTGTACGCCGAGGAAATCGGACCAACCGGCGAGCAGCTCGGCAACTTCCCCCAGGCGTTCACCCATCTGGCGCTGATCAGCGCCGCCGTGAACCTTGACCGTCAACTCGGCTGAGACGCACGGGCACGGAACGACCCAGGGCGCCGGCTATCTCTGGCCCCGTTGTTACCCGCCGCCCTGTGGTCGGTCTTTGCCGTACGTCTCTACTCCGACGCTCACCGAAATCCTCCTCCGGCACTGAGCGGCACGTTAGCTCAGTCGACCGCGGTCTGACCGCAGCATCGTGACCAGGCGGGCGCAGACACTGCTTACGTTTGGCAGGCCCCTTGGCGCCTGCAGGCGAAGAAGTTCGGACCGACACTCGCATCCACCGCTCGCACGAGCTCGAAGCAACAGGTAAGACTGACCTGTTAGCGACCACATACCACCACGAGGCAGCGGTTCTACAGGCGCACTGCATTCGCCGGGGCCTTACGCGACGAGTGATTTTGCGTCGCGCCAATCGGGAGCGTACCTACCACCAACAAAGGAGACGCAAATGCGTTTGCTCTCGCGCGCAGCAGCACCACTGGCCTTGTCGGCCGTGTTTCTCGCCGGTCCCTCGATCGCCTTCGCTCATAGCGACCGCGGGGCCGGGTCGGCTTGGCGAGCCCCTAGCTATGTCTATCTCGACAACAACACCGCCGGGGCGAACACGATCTCCGGCTTCAGCCGCAGCGCGGATGGCGCGCTGACAGCGCTGCCAGGATCACCGTTTCCCGCCGGCGGGGCTGGACTCGGCGCCGGCCTCGCCTCCCAGGGCGCAATCCAGACCACCCAGGACGGCCGGTACCTCCTCGCCGTCGACGCCGGCAGCAATCAGATCTCGGTGTTGCGGATTGGCTGGAATGGATCGCTGACCCCCGTCCCCGGCAGCCCGTTTACCTCAGGCGGGCTAGAGCCCGACAGCATCGCGGTCAACCAGGGCCTGGTGTACGTGTCCAACACCGGCGCAGGCGGAGCCAACTACACCGGCTTCGACCTGAGCCCCACCGGGCAGCTGTACCCGATTCCAGGCTCCACAGTGGCGCTCCCAGACGGGTCCGGCCCCGGAGAGATCGTGCTCAACAGCAACAACACCAAGCTGGCCGGCATGCGGGTCACCACCTCGCTGATCGACAGCTTCAGTCTCGACCGCAGCGGGCGTCCTCACGCGGCAGCAGGTTCACCTTACGCCGCGCAGGGTCTCGGGCCGTTCGGAAGCGAGTTCAACCCAATCGACCCCGACCAGCTGTTCGTCGACAACGCTCACAACGGCACCGGCCTCGGGACCGTGTCGGCGTTTTACGACCTGCGGGACGGAACGCTGCTCCCGATCGGGGCCTCGCCGTTCGCCGATCTCCAGACCGCGCCGTGCTGGCTGGTGATCAGCCCCGACGGTCGCTATCTCTACGCGCTCGACACCGGATCCGCCGAGGTTTCAGCCTACGCGATCACGTCGGACGGGACACTCACGCTCTTGACCAACACCCCGGTCAGTTCGACTCCGGGTGTGACCGGAACCGACGTCGCCCTGAGCCCGGACGGACGCACCCTGTACCTCAACATGGGAAAGGCCAACGCCGTCGCGGCGTTCTCGGTTCACGGCGGGACCGTCACGCAGCTACCGACCTCGCCGACGCCGGCATCCGGCAGCGGCAGCACGGTCGGCATCACCGTGAGCTAGGGCTGACCGCTCGCTCCCGCAGCATCCGATCGGACCCGGCTGGGGGTGAGCCCCCCAGCCGGGCTCCGTTGGCATCGAGCCGTGGGACGAAGGACTCGAGCGCGGCTTGGGCCCCCGATAACGCTCCCGGCCGCGCAGGGCAGGTGAGAATGCCGACCGTCACGCCGTGTGCCCGTTGGGCCACCGCCGTTGCTGGTCAACTGGTGTACGGACGGCCCAGAGGCAGAGGGTGAGTCGTATCACCCGGAGATGGTCACTGCGCGATGAAGCCGTATCTTGGCACGACGACCGCTGACGACGCGCCTGGCCAGGGCAGTCCTAACCGGGCGTTGATCGGATCAGCGACTGTCTCACCCGAACTACCGTTGGCGTCAGCTCCGGCGGCGGTTGTGTCGTGAGCGCAGCAGGAGAGCGTGGCGCGTCGCCTTAGCTTTGCGTCGTCTTGATGGGCAGCTTCACATGGACAGCTGTCCCGACGCTTGCGGTGCTCTCGATGTGCATCGTGCCGCCGATGGCCTCCACTCGGTCGACCAGGCCGGTCAGCCCGGAGCCGTTCGAGGCGTCTGCGCCGCCCCGTCCGTCGTCCGTGACGCTCAGCTCGAGCCAGCCCTCACGTCGCGTGGCCGCGACCTCCACCCGCGATGCCCCGGCGTGCTTGGCGGTGTTGGTCAGTGCCTCCGAAGCGGCGTAGTACGCGGCGACCTCGACGGGCTCGTCAAAGCGCTCGTTGCCGAGGTCAAGGCGCAGGTCGACGGGAACTGCCGATCGTCGTGCGAGCGAACTCAGTGCCGGGGTCAGCCCGTCCTCCGAGAGCACCGCGGGATGCAGGCCGCGTGACAGCTCGCGCAGATCGTCGAGGACGCCGTTCATCCCCGCTACAACGCGGGACAGCCGACCCTGGAGATCACCGAAGCCGGACGGCAGGGTCGCCTCTGCCGACCGCAGCTCGAGCCCCAAGGAGACGAGCCGCTGCTGAGCGCCGTCGTGCAGGTCGCGTTCGAAGCGCCGGCGAGCCTCGTCGCCCGCTCGAACGATGCGTGCTCGCGACTCCGCGAGGTCAGAGCGGCTCTTGGCATTGGCCACCGCCAAGCCGGCCTGACGGGTGAACTCTGCGATCCTGGCTTCGGTGTCCGACGGGAGCGGTTCTGGCTGGCGCGACAGCACCGCGATCACCCCCCACGCCGTCCCCGCGACGACGATCGGGCTCGCCACCGCGGACCGTATGCCGAGCTCGCGCACGGTGGCGGCGATCGCCCCCGGCGCACCGCTGTAATCCTCCTTGCGCCGGGGCGATCCCGTGCGGTGCACCTCGCCAGCCAGGTTCTCCCCTTCGAGCGGTAACCGCTTGCCTACCGGCAGAGTAATCGTTCGGTCGCTCCAGCCGGCGATCACCGTGGCGCTGGAGTCGGCCTCGTAGCGAAGGATGGCGGTGGCATCGACTTGCAACAGCACCCCGAGCTCCTCGACGAGGGCAGCGAAAAGATCATCCGGAGAGTGCTCGCGCGCGACCAACGTCGCCACCCGTCGGAGCGCCGACTGTTCCGCAGCAAGTCGTTCCACCTTCGCACGGGACTCGATGTTCGAGATCGCTGTTGATACATGCTCGGCGAACTGCGTCACACGGTGTTCGATGCGGCCAGGCAGGCTACGCTCCGAGAGGATTGCCATAGCGCCCCAGGTGCGACCATCGACGACGATCGGCCCGGCGGCTGCGGCACAGATCCCGTGGGCGCGTACGGCCGCGGCAACCGGACCGGTCACCTTCGTGTAGTCGTCGACGCGGCCCGGGCGGCCGGTAAAACGCACCCGATCGAAGATGCTTCCCTCCGGGCACGGTATGTTGGAGCCCGCTGGGAGCAGGTCCGTGGGCACGCCGCCGGCAGCAAGGATTGTCGCGGTCCGGTTCGGCTCAAATCTCGCCGTCCTTACCATCAGGTCGACTCCGAGAACGTGGCTGAGCTCGTCCGTGACAGCGGCGAATATCTGTTCCGCCGGAGCTTGCCGAGCCACCACCTCCGCCACGCGACGAAGCGCGGCTTGCTCGGCGGCAAGTTGCTCTACGCGCGCTCGCGATTCGAGGTTCGAGATCGCGGTGGAAATGAGTTCGGCGAACTGCGCCACGCGGTGCTCGCTTCCACGCGGCAGGGCGTCGGCCTTCCGCGCGCCGACTGCCATCGCACCCCAGAGCTTCCCATCCACCACGATCGGACCCGCAACCCCGGCGCCGGCGCCGTGCTCGCATAGTGCGGCGCCGATCGGACCCTTGACCTCGGCGAAGTCGTCCACGCGTGCGGGGCGGCCGGTCCGAAGCACAATGCCGATCCCGCTTCCCGCGGGAATCTCAAAGTTGGTGCCCTCGGTCAGTCCGTCGTCGCCGACACCGCGTGCTGCCAGGATCGTGGCGGTTCCGTCTGGTTCAAACCGGAGCGTGCGCACCATGTTGACCTCCAGGAGGCGGCTCAGCTCCTCGGTTACGAGGGCAAACACCTGCTCCGATGGTGCCTGTCGCGCGACGAGTTCAGCCACGCGACGCAGCGCGGATTGCTCGGCGGCGAGTCGCTCGATTCTCGCCCAAGCCTCGACGTTCGAGATCGCCGCGGAGACCAGCTCCGCGAATCGCGCAACCCGATGCTCGCTCCCGAGAGGCAACGGCTCGCGAGTGTTCGCCGCGACCAGCATCGCCCCCCACAGGCGCCCGTCCACAACGATCGGCCCGCCGACCATGCTCTGTACCCCCTCCTCACGGAGGATCGCGGCGATCGGGCCACCCACCCGCGTGTACTCGTCGACGCGGGCGGGCCGACCGGTGCGAGACACGAGCTCGAGCACCCCCTGGGGCGGGAGCGCGAGATTCGTGCCAGGAGGTGTCCGAATAGGCGCCGGCCCACGCGCAGCGACGACAGTGGCGGTACCGTCCTCCTCAAATCGGACAGTGCCCACCTGGCTCGCTCCAAGCAGGCTGCTCAGTTCGTCCGTCACGAGCTCGAAGACCTCCTCGGGGGACGCCTGACGGGCGACCAGCTCGGCGACGCGGCGAAGCGCGGATTGCTCTGCCGCCAGTTCCTCGACCTTCGCTCGCGACTCGACGTTCGAAATCGCCGTCGACACGAGTTCGGCGAACTCGGCCACACGCTGTTCGGTGTCGGTCGACGTCCAGGCCGAAGAGGAGCCGACCGCCACTGCGCCCCAGAGGCGCCCTTCGACGATGATTGGAGCGCCGGCAGCCCCGCGTACGCCCTCTTCGCGGAAGGCGTCGCCGATCGCACCCTCGACCTGGGAGTAGTCCTCAACGCTGGCCGGCTGGCCGGTTCGCGAGATCTGCTCGATCACGCCTCCCCTCCGAAGCGGGGCGTTCGTTCCGACGGGCAGCATTTCGTCAGCCGTCTCGTCTGTCGCGAGGAGCGTCGCGGTACGGTCAGGCTCGAACCGGACGAGCCGGACCGTTGTGACGTCCAGGAGGTGGCTCAGCTCCTCTGCGACCTTGGCGAAGACGTCCTTGGCAGAGCAGCCTTGCGCGACCATCGTCGCGACCCGCCGCAGCGCGGCATGCTCGGCGGCGAGCCGCTCGAGTTCGCGGATTTCCCCTTGACGGTACGCCGACGCCGACCGTCGCATCCCGACATCGCCCCACCTCAAGGTGGACTCGACGAACTCGAGTAGGGCGGCGTCGGTCACCTCGAGCCTAGCGGCCACCGGATGAGCCTCCTCCCGTACGACCTCCAGACCGATTCGCCACGCCTGAAGCATCTCGTCCGCCGATATCCCCTGAACGCGGCGCGTCTCGCCCGAGTGCCGGAAATGGTCATCGGCACGGCCGCGGTCTGCGCCGGGATCACAGACCGCCTCAAGGAGATTGCGCGTATTGGTCAACGTCACCGGGATCAGCGCATCGGCGGGCATTTCGGCGTAGGAGGGCATGAGCTCCTGCATCCGCGCCACGCTACGCGCTGCTATTCGCTCGACGTCGTCAAGTAGCGCCTCGGCCAGCCGTTGCGCGGCGATGCCGACGTCGTACGGATTCGCCGCCATAATTCTCCGAGCTCGGAGGCTAGCGCCCCACCAGCCCACGTCATGCTTCTCGGCGTCGAAGCGTCCCGATCACGGTTCGCTTGACCGCACTTGCGTCGGCGCTGGAGCTCGCAACGCCTCGCCATCTGTTCGTGCCATGGCGTTTCCGATCCGATACGCGCCGACCCGCACGCCGAACGTCGGGGCCCCACGGAGCACTGGGCGCCATGCGATCGTTCCAACCGGCGTTCCGCGGGTGGCAAAATGACGCGGCGAGCCGTGGGAAACCTCCGTGTGGTGATCGCAGACGACGACCTCCTCCTGCGCGAGGGCATCGCTCGCTTGCTCGAGGCGTCGCGCTTTGAGGTCGTCGGTTCGGCGGCCGATGCGACCGAGCTGATCGGGCTGGTTCGCGAGCATCTTCCAGAGCTTGTCGTGCTCGACATTCGCATGCCCCCCTCCCATACGACCGAGGGTCTGGAGGCCGCCAAGGCGATTCGCGCCGAATTCCCTCAGATCGGCATCCTCGTGCTCTCGGCGCATATCGAGGTTCACAGCGCAGTGGACCTGCTCTCCGAAGGGCGCGGTATCGGGTACCTGTTGAAGCGTCGGGTCACCGATACCGGCGACTTCCTTGAGACGCTCGAGCGGATCGCCGGCGGCGGTTCGGTCATCGACCCTGGGCTGGTAAAAGAGCTGGTCGCGTCGCGGCGAATTGAAGATCCGCTTCGCGACCTCACGCCGCGCGAGCGTGAGGTCCTCCAACTCATGGCCGAGGGCCGGTCGAACGCCGGTATCGCCCGCCAGCTGTGGGTCAGCGAGGACACCGTCCATAAGCATGTGCGCAGCATCCTGAGAAAGCTGCCGCTCTCGGACAGCGCCGACGATCATCGCCGCGTGCTCGCCGTCATCGCATTTCTCCAAGCTCAGTCCCTTCCCTCATCCTGAGCTCTGGCCAGGAGCCGCCGGATTGCCTTCGCCGACAGATCTGGTTTGGGCAGGAAGCCGAGCGCCGGGCTGCTGTCGACCAGGCTCGCGAAATCCGCTTCGTCGTGCGTCGAGACCAGAATGCTGCGCGAGCCCGCGCCGTCGCGGGTGTCTGCGAGGCGGCGCGCGAGGTCAAAACCGCTCTCGGGACCAAGGTCGATATCGACAAGGGTCACGTCGGGCGCGAGCTCCTCCACGAGGCGCATGGCCTCCGCGCCGGTCGTCGCGACTCCGACCACCGCGATGCCCTCGCGCTCGAGGAGCTCACTTGCCGCTCGCAGCACGTCCGGGCTGTCGTCGACGATCACGCATCTGAGGCTCATCGCAATCACGCCGGAGAAGCGCCAGGTCTCCCGTTACGGTCAGCTGTTGGCTCGGGGGTGCTTTCGTCGCCCACTGGGTGTCCGGCGGCGGCCATCCTCCTGCGCAGCTGGCGTCTTGCGTCGAACAGGTTCTTGTAAACCGCGTTGCGGTTGGCGCCGAGCTTCACCGCCAGGACGTCGATCGGCACGTCATTCAGAGCGATGGCCACGAACACCTCGCGTTGACGCTCGGTCAGCTGGCTGATCGCCGACGACAGCGCCTCTAGGCGTGCCTGCTGTTCAAGTCGTTCATGGGGCCGGAGCGCGATGGGATCGGGCAGTTGGTCCCAGTGGAGCTGCGGGATTCCGGGGGCCTGTCGGCGCCAGACATGCCGCGCGACCTTGGCAGAGACCTCGAACATGACGAACGTGTATGCCCAGGTGGTGAAGCGGCTGAGTCCCCGGAACTCATCGAGTCTGGCAAGTACATTGACGAGAGCGTCGTCCGCGGCCTGCTCGGCGAGGTCGTCAAACTCCGGCCCGCGGATTGATCCGAGCTGGTGGCGGCGGCGCGACAGCTCGTAGACGGCGACCCGCCGCAGCACATCATGAAGCCTGGCGACCGTCTGGTGGTGGAGCGGGTGTCCGGCCCGCAGTTGCTCAATCCACTGCCTCGACTCCGCGTCCGGTGTCCGTCGTGTCGCCCGGCCGGTGGAGCCGCCGCGCGAGCGGCCACTGCTAACGGCGGTGACAGCGCCAGCCGGTTCGCGCCGGGGCCGTGGCATGGTGAGATGGTCCCGCGACGGATCCGTCGCGTCTGCACCGCCAGGGGCCATTTGCGCATTCCCCCTAGCGGGTATACGTCCGGGGGTCCGGATCCTCGGGGCCTCGGATCAACCCTCCTCAAGCACCGGCGGGTCTTGCTACTGGGGCCTCATGTCGCCGAACCGGCGCGCCGCTTCGAGGAGCCCGTCGTGATCGGCCCGGCAGCCTGGGCAGCTTTGCAGGTGGATCGCCGTGCCGGGGTAGACACCGGCTGCGTCCTCGCCAGCGAGCTCCAATTCGGCGTAGGCGTCGAGGATTGCAGCGCCAGCGGTACAACCGGTGTCTCCGGTGCTGGCGCGGAGCAGCTCATGCAGATCATGAGCGTCGGCCATCAGCCACATCCTTCTTGAGCAACCGCTGTCGCGATGCCGCCATGCTCCTGCGCAGCTTACGCCCGGCGAGAAACCTTCGCGTCTGCGATCGGGGTGCTCTCGTCCCGAGCCCCCGGCGGCATGCCCATGGCTCTGCCGTGCCGTTTCCGCCGGCGGACTTACCTCGCCGCTGGCGCCGCCACACGACGCTGGATGAACTCGCCGATCAGGTCAGCTATCTCGGCGCTGTGGGTCGCGGTCGCGAAGTGGCCGGTGTCGAGCAGGTGCAGCTCGGCGTCGGACAGGTCCTCGAGGTAGGCGCGGGCGCCGTCCGCCGGGAAGAACCCGTCGTTGCTGCCCCACGTGATCAGGGCAGGCGGCCGGCTGGTCCGCAGGTACTGCTGCCACGCCGGGTAGGACTTGACATTGTTCTGGTAGTCGTAAAGCAGATCGAGCATCACCTGGTCGCGGCCGGGTAACTCCAGGTAGCGCTGGTCGAGCTCCCACAGGTCCGGGTTGACGCTCGCCGGGTCCGCGACCCCGTCGAGATACTGGGAGCGCGTGGCCTCCAGGGTCAGAAACCCACGGATCGTGGCTTCGTTTGCCGCTCGATCCCTCCAGTAGGGTTCCAGCGCACGCATCCCGGGCCCCAAACCGACCTCGTACGCGTTGCCGTTCTGCAGCACGAGTCCCTGGACTCGCCCCGGATCACGGCTGGCGACCCGGAATCCGACCGGCGAGCCGAAATCGAACATGTAGAGGCTGAAGGCGTCTAGACCCTTGGCCTCGATGAACGCGTCGATCGCGTCCGCGAGCCGATCGAAGGTCGTGGTCCCGGTCAGCGGACGGCTTTGACCGAATCCCGGATAGTCGGGTGCGATCACGTGACAGCGACTGGCTAGCCGGCGCATGAGTTGGTCGTACTGAGCTGAAGAGCTGGGGAAGCCGTGCAACAGCAGCAGCGTCGGACCAGACGGGTCGCCGTCCTCGCGATAGAAAATCTCGCTGCCATTCACGGTGATTGTCCGGTAGGTCATGCCCGCTCCTTCGTGCTTGCGGCCGTTCGTCTCCGGCCCGTTTGGGACATGAGCGCAAGGGCGGCGACTGGTTCTTACCGTTGCCGGCGGTAAGACGAACCGGTCGCCGAAACACTGACCTGTTACGAGTGCGGAGCGTGCCCGCACCCGGTCTGTCGCTCCTCAGTTCCAGACACGAACGAAAGGCTGCCGATGCCGAACCGACCAGTCATCGTCTTCGACGTCAACGAGACGCTCCTCGACCTCGAGAGCCTGCGCCCGACGTTTGACCGAATCTTCAGCGACCCCGCGGCGATGCGGCTGTGGTTCGCGAACCTGATTACCTACTCCGAGGCACTCACGCTCGCCGGTGTCTACGTGCCCTTCACCGACATCGGCGCAGGGGTGTTGCGGATGTTCGCGGCCACGCGCGGTATCGCGATCAGCGACGCCGACGCGGCCGAGCTCACGGATCGGTTCGCCTCGATGCCGCCTCATCCGGAGGTCCCTGCGGCGCTGCGCCGTCTGCGCGACCACGGCTTCCGCCTCTTCACGCTCACCGACAACACTCTCGCCATCTCCGGGCGCCAGCTCGCGAGGGCCGGCGTGATCGAGCTGTTCGAGCGTCGCTTCAGCGTCGACGAGACCGTGCGCCGCCACAAGCCGGCGCCCGAGGCATACGACTCGGTCGCTGCAGCGCTCGAGGTCGATCCGGGCGACATCTGCCTGATCGCCTGCCACACCTGGGACACGCTGGGCGCCGTGGCCGCCGGCTGGCAGGCCGCGCTCATCCTCCGTGAGGGCAACGCCCCACTGGGCGTCGGGCCGCAGCCTGACTACGTCGGGGACGACCTCGACGCGATCGCCGATCAGCTCATCGAGCGCTATCAACTCCCCGCCACTGTCGCGGGTTCCACGACGCGCTGAGAGCGCTTTTCGTTCCACACAACAGGGGCGGCAACAAATACCCGTCTCTTTCGGCGCCGTTGGCAAGCCAGACCCGAGTACGAGCCGCGACTCGTGGACGAGATGTGCGAGGCGATGCGCGGAGGTCGCTGGCTGACGGCTCTAGAGTCGGGCTTGAGCGACCCGACTTCACCGCCGCGCTTCGACCCTGAAGCCGAGCTTTCCGAGCACCCTTACGGCGCCGCTCTTGCCACCCTCGAAATCACCGGAGGCAAGGCGCCCGCCCGTTGCGAATTCATACGCCGTGCCCAAGATCGCTTTCGGCGGATAGAGCCGTTCATTCCACACCAGGTCGTAAGTCGTCGTGGGGCCGAACCCATGCTCAGCAAAAAACCGCTCCGGCCCCAACTGGTCGTACTCCTGCAACGCGCGCACGACCTCAGCATCCGTCACCTGGTCCCACGCGATCGGGTGTGTCATCTCGTCCCTCCTAGTCGTTGCGGTTTGCATATCCGGGCACCGCGCGAGAACCGATGCTCCCGACCCTGTCGAACCGGGCTTCCGAGGGAGCAGCCGCCCCCCCCCAGGAGTAGGACAGCTTGCTTGCAGTACAGGCGTGGGCCCGCCGAGTCGGGACCGGGGTGCCGCGCCGCAGGGCCGGCCGTGAACCGCGCGTCGCGGGAAGCCGGACCTGACGAGCTGGCCGTTGGCGTTAGGCCAGCTTGTCCTGCGGCGAGCGACCCGAAAGGCTCGCGTCTTACTGATCCGACCGACCACACCGTGATTTGTGGCGCTCTGGATCGCGGTCTTACCGGCAACGCCTCAGCCGCACGATACGAGCGGGTTCCTCGACGGCGATTCATCCGGTGAGGGGGCGCCGCGCGGGCCTCGATGGCGCGCTCGGCCGCGTTGCCAGCTCGCGAACTCCCCGAAGGAGATCGACCACGACACCACGACCTTGTCGCCGATGGCGAGTCCTTCGACCTCCGCGCCGAGCGCGGTGATCTCGGCGATCGTTTCATGGCCGATCGCGAACGGTCCCGGGAACGGAATCGGTCCGCGTATCGGCGGATCGCCCGATCAAGGATGCCGGTACGCAGACTGGCCTGCATCGCGCGCGAGACGGGCTGGTGCAGCGGGACCGTGTCGCCGTCGCAGCGGCTGCCGATAAACGGGCGCACGATCGTGTCGCTCGGCGCGAGCGGCTCATGTTCGGGGCGCTCATCCAATCAAGCTCGCCAGCGCTGATGAGATTCAGATCTCGCAACGGTCTGAAGCGCCGAGCGACGCGGTCGTGGTCCGACGCTTGCGCTGGGTAGTGAGATCACGCCCGTTGCGATGCGCCTGCGATCTGATCTCTCCAAGGGATCGCGAGTCACGCCGCGGATCGCTCGCCGTGTGGGCGGCGACGCAGGCAGGGGTTCTGGAGGGCGGGGGGCTGGTAGTCCTGGTCGAGCGCGGTTACATCGGTGCCGGGCGGGACGATCTGGTCGATCCTGTCGAGAAGGTCATCCGATAGCTCGACCTCCGCGCCGGCCAGCACGTCGTCGAGGTGCTCCATGGTGCGCGGGCCGAGCAGTGCGCTTGTGACCCCGGGGTGGGCGATGGTAAACGCCATCGCGAGGTGGGTCATTCGCAGGCCGGCCTCCTCCGCGAGTGGGATGAGCTGCTCGACCACGTCAAGGCGGCGCTCGTCGTTGAGGTGGTGGAGGAGCTGGGCGCGCTTTAGGTCGTTGGGGCCGCTCTTGCGTACCCGCCCGGTGAGCAGGCCCTGCCCGAGTGGCCCCCATACCAGCGTCCCCATGCCGTATTTCTGTGCGACGGGGAGCACCTCGCGCTCGATGCCACGGTTGAGAATCGAGTACGGCGGCTGCTCGGTGCGGAACCGCTGCAGGCCGCTGCGCTCGGCGATCCATTGCGCCTCGACCATCATCGACGGCGGTGTGGTCGAGGAGCCGATTACCCGCACCTTGCCGGCGCGGACGAGGTCGGTCATGACCGATAGGGTCTCCTCGATGGCGGTCGCGGGGTCCGGCCGTTGCAGCTGGTAAATGTCGATGTAGTCGGTGTCGAGTCGGCGCAGGGATGCCTCGATCGCGGTCGTGATCCAGCGCCGCGAGCCGCCCTGCTGGTTGGGATCCTCGCCCATCGGCAAGCCGCCCTTGGTCGCTAGCACGACCTGGTCGCGGCGGCCTTTCAGGGCCTTGCCGACCACCTCCTCGGCGTCGCCGTAGCGGTCGGCGCAGTCGACGAGGTTGATGCCGGCGTCGAGCGCCTTGTGGATGATCCGGGCCGACTCGCCGGGGTGATTGCCCATCACACTGGCGAACATGAGGGTTCCAAGGCCGTAAGGGCTCACCCGGATGCCGGTCTGCCCGAGACTGCGGTAGTTCATGGTCTGCTCCCCTTGGAAACGGAATAGCTTTCCGGAACGATACGGAATGCGTTTCCGCTTTCAAGAGGGCAAGTCATACTTGGCGCCATGACTCGGACCAAGGGGTCCCAACCAGAGGAGCGGACCCAGAGCAAGAGAGCCGACGCCGAGCGGAATCTCACTGCATTGCTGGAGTCGGCCAAGGCCGTGTTCGCCACCTCCGGTGTAAACGCCCCAGCGAAGGAGATCACCGATGGCGCGGGCCTCGGCGTCGGCACGCTCTACCGCCACTTCCCGCGCCGGGCCGACCTCGTCATGGCTGTGCTGCACCACGAAATCGACGCCTGCGCGCAAGAGGCGTCCGCCTTGCGTGCGGAGCGCGCGCCGTATGACGCGCTGCGTCACTGGGTTGACCGGTATGTCGATCTCGTCGGCACCAAGCGCGGCCTTGCCGAGGCCCTCCACTCCGACGAGCCGGCCTTCGCGGGTCTCCATGAATACGTCGCCGAGCGGCTCGAGCCGGCCGTCGCTGACCTGCTCGCAGACGCTCGCGCGGCCGGCGAGATCGGTGGCCGAGTCGACGCGCGCGAGCTCCTATACGCCGTGGCGCTCCTGTGCCAGCCCGTGCCCACGGTCAGCGCCGACTACAACCGCCGGATGGCCATGGTGTTCATCGAGGGCTTGCACGGCGCACGCGGCTAGACGGGCACAAGATAACCGCAAGTTCTCGGGTCACGGACCACGAGCGCGAAATCCCTCGTGGCCCTCGCTCAGCTCAGGGTGGGAGCGCCCGGCGCCCTCCACCTGTCTCCTCGGCGAGGCCTGCCGGCCTGCAACTCGGCGCGCTGCGGGGCGGCGGGGATCCTCCAAGCTATGGCGAGTCGAGCAGCACGAGCGCTTGCCCGTTTAGCCGGGAAAGCACCACCACTGGCCCCAGCGAGTTCCCCGTCGCGAAGTCGAAGGCGATGACGTGATCCTGGCCGACGCAGTAGAGCCGCCCGTCAAGACCGAAACGCAGTCCTCGCGGCCTGCGGAAATGCATTGATGCATTAGCGCGAAACACACGGACGAGTCGTCCGCTCGATGGCTCGTATTCGCGAATGGTGCTCACGGCGTCCGAAGCGCCGAAAGGGAACTCGCTGGCAACGACAATGTGTCCATTCGGGGCGAGCGCCATGTCGAGCGGGCTGAGCTCCGGATCGCTGACCAGGTGCCGCGCGCGCAGCGGTCGGCCGGGATCGAACGTTACGATCGTGTCGTCCCCTTCACCGGAGGGCCCGATGCCAGAGGCGAGATAAAGCCGACCGTCGGAGGTGAAGGCGAACCCGCGCGGAAACGGCACGACGGCATCGGGAAGCAAAGATCGTTCGCTTCCGTCGAGAGTGGCGGGCATGCTCAGAATCGTCCGACGGGAACGCTGGGTGAGGTAGTAGCGGCCGTCGGGTCCGAAAAGGGCACCGCCCGGGTTCAATCCGAGCTTCCGTCCGGAGTCGCGTACGACCGCTCCGCACCGATCAAGCGCTAACACGCGGTCATCGCCGCTGTTCAGGTAGATCAGAGCACCGGACGGGTCGAGCGACATGCCCCGGGGATCCACGATCCGTGGATCGGTGCTGAACGCGCCCATCGCTTCGCCCGCGGAGTCGAACGCGAGAAGCGCGTCATGCCCGCCTCCGTTGGCGCTGCCGGCGCTCGTAACTAACAGATGTATCTGGCGACCAGAAGACGCTCTTCGGGCGCTCATCGTGCGAATCCGCTCAGCTAGCTGCGAGTTGTGTCGACCGTGATCGGGAGCTCGTGCGGTCACGCAGCATCTGCGGGGCACGACTTCGGCCCGGGTCCACGCGAGGTTGCCGTCACGCGCAGGAGCGCCACGCCTGATGTGGATGTTCGCAGTTGATCGTTCTACCGAGCCTCGGCTGCTCGAATAGTGACGCGCTTACAACTGAGCACGCCTCTTGCACGGCACACACGTTCCAATGAGTGGCGCCACGCGAGGGCGTCTTACCGCTGACCAACACCACCAAGAGCGGCAGCGCGTCGCGGGCGGAGGTCGCCGGGTCCCACCTCGATGGCGGGCTCGACTGGTCGTGAGCCATCACGGCACACGCGGAGCCAACCCGACGCGTGGCTCGGGTGAGAGGACCTCGGGTCTCCCCGCCGGAGGTTTGTTGTTCTGCTGCCTAGGCTTGTTTCTGGTAAGCGAGGTCGGCTGCGGTCAACCCTTCGAGCGCCATCCCGAACGGAACGTCCTCGGTGATCCTCCGGCGCAGGTTGAGGTTCAGCGTGTGCTTCTGTAGCGACCGGTACAGCGGCGGCTTGCTGGCGAGCTTTCGGGCGATCTCGACGCCGCGCTCGAGCGCTCGGTCATGCGGTACTACCTCGCTGATCACGCCCCACTGCAGCGCCGTCTGGGCGTCGATGTTCTCGCCCGTCCATAGCAGCCACTTTGCACGGGCGGTGCCAGCGACCTCTTCCCAGACGACATGCAGACCGTCACCGCCGGTGATCCCAAACGTCGGGTGGGGCAGATCGCCGTAGGTTGCACGCTCTGACGCGATATGGACGTCGGCAAGCAGCAGGTACTCTGAATGGACCGTTGCCGGTCCGTTGGCCACCCCGACGATGGGCATGGGCAGGTCCAGCAATCGCTGAAGTACCTTGGTGCCTTCGACGCGGATCTTTTCCCAGACCGCGGGTTTGAAGATCTCTCCGAGGCTCGGCCCGTCGATCTGGTCCATGAACGACTCGCCCGTGCCGGTGATCACCAGCGCACGATTGTCCCGGTCTAGCGACAGCTCCTCCAGTACCTCCGTGAAGTCCGAATGGGTCTGACCAGTGAAAACCAGAGGCCCGCCGTCGGTGTGAAAGCGGAGCACCAGGACGCCATCATCGTCCCGGCTGAATGCAAGGTTCTCGTACCTCTCGAAGTAGGCGGGTGTGACCATCTGAGCAGCTCTCCTTCTCCAGCGCGGGCGGGTAGGTTGACGATCAGGGCCAACGTCGACGAAGCGGTTGCAGGCAACCACCGTCCGACACATCCACGCCCCGACGGCCCAAGTCGCTCAGCCACCGTGACGCCTTTCGTTGGGGACACCGTCTGAACGGACCCTTTCGGTGGCCGCAGCAACTGCGGGCCGTCCTATTCAGTTGAGTGACCCGACGACGCGTGCTTCTTACCTGATCGTGGTCCACTGATCTGCGGAAGTGCCGAGCACTGCGACGCTGCTTCCCCCCGGGCGCGAAGCTGCCACCTCCGCGAACACTGACCTCGCGGCTTGCGTGAGCGCTACCGAGCAAAGGCGGGTCCAGCCGTGACGATCGTCACGTGGCGGCGGGTAGCCGCGAACACTTCAACCGCGTGGTGGTAGCCGCCGGCAGCTCCCATTCACGAGGCGATCGCCCGCTGAATGCCCGCGAGGGTCGTAACGATTGTCGACCGCGATCGAGATTCGGGCGACGTTCTACCGCAGGTACTGGATCGACTACGAGGGCAAAAAAAGGCCGGCTCAGGCGCGTCGCCGCCCGCCCCAACCTCCCGATCGCCGGGACGCCCTGGGTGTTGCGACATTGTCCGGTCCTCAGGCAGCGCGGCGGCCGACGACCCGCGCCTCGGCCGGCCGCGTAAGCGCCAACACCGGCGCGCCCTCGTCGGACCAGCAGCCGCACGCCGGGGTCCGGCCAAACGCCAGTCGTCCGTGTCGACACTCGTGGTCGGCGAGCCGACCCAGAACGCCGGCCTCGATTGGGCAGCGCCCGCCACACTCGGCCATCGCGGCGGTGTAGCGGGCGCTGAAGCTCATCCTGGCCATGGCGGTCCTACCAGTGAGGTACGGCGCATGGGCCGCTGCGCCCCTGGCGAGGGCGCCGTCGGGCTGGGTGATCGAACGCTCACCCGATGATCGAATCGCTCCTTGCCGCACTGGTCTTCGGCGCGCTCGGCGGTTCCCGCTCACACGCTTTCCGCTTGCTCGCCAGCCCGTCCGCGGCTACCGCTGGGTCGGCGCTGGAGTTGCGGTGGGTCGCCATGCGCTCGGTGGCCTCGCGACCATCCGACGAGGCAAGCAGTCGTCAGCGGCGGCGTTCCCGGGCGCCTGCATGACGCCTAGACCGGCAGCCAGCTGGGCGGCCCGCTGGTGGCCGCTTTGCTCGACGAGCAGAACACCGACCGACCCCGGCGACCGAGCTTCTGCGATTCGTCGGATTCGCAAGTGAGATCCGTCACCACCGCGTTGCCGGAGAAGTGGCGGAGCACTTGTTTGCAGTACGGGACCCTTCGGCAAGCGTATGTCTGGAGTTTGAGCGTCGCTCCGTCGCGGCGGGGGACCGTGAGGAGGGTTGGCTCCGACGCTGACCGAGGGGTTAGTCGATTTGGGTCTGGCAGCCGGGGAGTAGCGGGAAGGAGCGGTTGGGTCTGGTGGGGAGGATGTAGTTGGCGCGCTTGGCGACGAAGATGAATTCATTGATTCCGTTGTTGACGGTGTCGGTGATGCTGGGGTTTTGGAGTTGTGCTGATGAAGCGTTCATGGCGTTGCGGGTGGTGATGAAGTCTTCGATGGTGCGCTGGATCGAGACGAAGTGGAGGCCGGCTTGGCCGCCGTCGGTGGTGTTGAAGTCGCGGCGGAGGATGAGCGGCTTGTTGTTGCGGCGGGCGCGCGCGGAGGTTTGCGCGTGTCCGATGACGCCGTAGTGGTTGATCGCCTGGTTGAGGAGGTTGGGGTCGCTGCTCGCGTCGGTGGTGAAGTCGGCGACTTGTTCGGGGGTGACTTGGGGGGCGTACATGCGGGCGACGCGTTCGCGCTCGGTGAGGTTCTGGTACCAGGTGTCGAGGCTCAGGCGCATGTAGCTGACTTGCATGGTGGTGCCGCCGCCGAACGGACCGGCGTCGATGGTGACGTCGTCCTCACTGGCTTGGTTGCGACGTAGGCTCGACTTGAAGCCCATGAACAGCGGGGCGCTGTTCGCGACGGGGTTCCCGGGTGGGATGCCGCCGACGTCTTGGCGTTGGGCGGGGAGTCGGGGTCCGGTGAATCCGGTTCTCGTCTCCTGCCAGCGCAGCGCGCTCGAGATGTCGAGCGGGCCGCCCGCTCCGCGTAACGGAGCGGTGCCCAGCAGCCCGGCCTCGATCGCTGCGAGGCGTCGCTCGTCGTCACCGGCGAGGTGGATACAGAGTTCATAGTCGTCGATCGCCGGCGACTCGAAGTCCGACAGCCCCATCGCGTACGGGATGGGCGAGGGGGCGCGTACCGACCGCTCGAAGTAACCCGGCCCCCAGCCCGCGGTGAACAGCAGACCGGACGGCCCCCACTGGTAGGTGCGCTCGAGGGTGCGTAGAGCGGCCTCGAGCACTCGCGCGTGCGCCGCGCTTGGTTTGCCCTCGACGTTGAAGAAGACCAGCCGATCGAACAGAGGGGAGATTGGGTTTCCGTCAGCGTCGCGCGCGAGGGTCGCCGTCCAGGCGTGCTGGCGGGCCGGGAGGCCGGGAGGTTGGCCGCCGAGCGGAACCGGCGGGATGGGCTTGCTGCGGCTCGTGAGAGCGCGGTCCAGGCCGATTCCGGCCGCGGCCCCGCCGGCAGCCACGGCCGTGGCGCCGAGGAGGAACCGCCGCCGGTTCAGCATGACGGCTCCTCCCGGGGGAGTGACACGGGGCTCATGACGGCGGTGTCCAGTGGAACGTGAGGTTCACCTTGTGGGGATGCAGCCAGACGTTCTGGTACTCGACGTGGCGCGCGGACACAGGCGGGCTGACGAGCAGGCTCAGGTGATAAGTGCCCGCTCCGGGGACGCTCACGTCGTTGCCGTAGTGAGGTCCCATGTATCGGGAGATCATCGGCCACTGGCGAGCGTCGTAGTAGATCTTGCCCTTCTGGCTGATCGTCGCCCACACGGTCGCGTATGGGATCGCGACCCTTGTCTGTGCGTCGCTGAGCATCACCATTAGGTGAAAGCTCGCCTTCGGTCCCGCCTTGACCATCTGCTCGCTGGTTCCGTTGTAGATCACAAATGGCAGCGGGGTCGTCGCTTCGGCACTGATCTTCATCCCCTGCCAAGTGGCCGACCCGAGCAGCTGGGTAGGCACGGCCTTGACCCCGCCCACCGCGACGCTCCCGGCGGGAGTGCTCGAGCCCATGTTCATGTCTGCCATGCCGCTCGAGCTGCTCGAGCTCGTCGAGGTGGCTGTCGAGGGGACAGTCAGGTTCTTCTCGGCGCTGGCGCAGCCCGCGAGCAGGATCGTGCCGGCGGTGATCGCCGCGGCGCGTAGTGCCGCGCGACGGAATCTAGGGCGTTCCAACATTGTGGCGCCTCCTTGAGATTGTGAGTTTCCGGAGACCGGGCCCGCGCCCCGGCTGGCAGCCCGATCGTGTCTGTCATTCCTCGTTTCGTCGTCCGTTCCAGGTCAGCCCGTCACGGCGATTTCGCGAGCCCGCGGGCTTGCGCGGCGCTGGACGCCTGTCGTGCGTACGGCACGAGTGCGTACATGGTGTAGGCGAACAGCACGAACAGCATGCCTGCGTTCGGGTCGGTAGCGCCGCCCTGGAAGATCCCGCCGAACCCCTGCCCGAATACCCAGTACGCGAGGTTCAAGGCGACTGCGAACGCCAGGAACGGCCTCGGGTGCCAGTTGAAAGCGACCGACAGACCGATCGCAATCGAGCTGAATGCGAGGACGAGCGCGATCGGCAACCCGTTGCCCTTGGATCCGTCGGCCGCCCATAGCTGGACGGTGCTCAACCAGCTCATGCCTGACGGCGCGGTGTTGATCGCGTTGCTGATCGCGTTGGCGCTGCTGCTCGGGGCCTCGAGCCACAGCCACGCCATCAGCACCCATATCCCGCCCCACGCGATCCGCGCGCCGTGGATCCCCAACAGCCCGCCGGCGCGTCCATTCGGCCACACGATCGCGCCGATGATCGCGTACAGGATCACCGCCCCGGGCGCCCCGGTGAGCGGACTGGCCATCGTCATGAACAGCATCCCGAACGCCTCGCCAAACCACCAGACCACGAACGCCCAGACGAACGACAGCGCCAACGCCGGCTTGAGCGTCGGGCGGTAAAGCAGCCCGAGACCGATCGCCACCTGAACAAGCGCAAACAATGTGTTCCAGAGCACTTGGTCGCTCTGGAGCGTGTGCGCGCCCCACGTCACGCTGTCGTGCACCCATCCAGGTTGCCCGGCCGTCATGCCGGTGAGCATCGCGATGAAGCTCTTCCCGTACATGAACGACTGGAACTGCAGGCCGCCGTCCAGCAGCCAGATCAACCCCAGCACGGTCTGAACCATGCGAGCGCTGTCTGACGCGAAGTAGGCACGCAGCCCAGACATGGTTAACCCACGCGCGGAACCCGGCTCGGGACTCACGCGCAGGTCAGCGGTTCCGGTACTCATGAACCATTGACTCCTTTATCGGTAGCAGGGACCTCCCCGGGGACCCACCGGGCTGCGAGCCTCTTCGGCGCGCGGACGCCTGCGGTATAGCGGGTGAGGCGGGATCCACAGCGAGGCTCACGGTCCGCGAGCCGCGCGTGTCAACCGACGCTCGGCGGCCCCCGACCCGACCAGCCGCTGACCAACGGCGCGGCTGCCACTAACACCGCACCGCTGGGACATACGACTCGCGGCGCTGGTCCGACAACGGCATGCGGTCGTGCTCGCTGCCGTGCGACCTCCCGCACGAGCCAGCGCGCCCCGTGCAACACCGTCGCCAACACAAGGCCGATGGAAAGCGCCGCGGGGATCGCCCACCACCCGCCGTACCCGAAGATCCCGGCCCACCCAGCTGGGTGCCCGGTGGCGAACAGACCCTCGAGGAACTCCTGGCACATGAATATCGCGACGAGCGCAGCCGAGCACACAAGCCACATCGCGGTCAGCGACAGCGTGAAGCGAGCCGGCGAGGTGTGACCACCGAACGCCCGGCCCAACGCCCGCAAGAACACACCGATCGTCAGTGCCAACAGCAGAATCAGCCATGGCACGAGCGAGTGCAGATACGAGTGCCCCGTCCGCTGGAGTTCGACGCCGGCGCTGCTCCCATACGCGAGCCAGTAGCGCAGCTGGTGCACGGCGAATGCGGCCGGGGGAAGCAGCGCGGCATACGCGAACCCGGCGACACGAGCGCCGATCCCACGCCGAACCTGGCCGTCGGTGCGGAGCCGTGTACGACCGTTCATCGAGCTAGCCGGTGGGTGAGAAGCTTGCGGATTGGTCGCGACGGTTCATCCCGACAGGGCATAGCTGCGGATGTCCTGGTCCAACGTGCCCTCGGAATCGTATTGGCCGGTGTGCACATAGACGACCTTGCCCGCCCGGCTGATGAAGATCGTCGTCGGAAGGTCTGCGGCCCTTGAGGGACGACGTTGGTCATGTTGCCGGTGCTGCTCTGGTAGCTCCGATAGTTGACACGATGCGCTGTCAGGAACGTGCGGGCATCTCCGGCCGAGTCGTGGGCGTCGGCGCCAAGGAACGCGACCCGCCGTCCGTAGGTGGCGGACGCGGCGGCGAACAGCCCGAACTCCGAACGGCACGGCCCACACCACGACGCCCACGCGTTGACCACGATCGGATGGCCGCGGAGTGCATGGATGCGCTCGGCAAGCGCGGACTCGTTACCAAGCAGCTGGTCGGCTTGCTGGTGCAGCGAGACGGGCGGTGCCGGCGAGCCCGCGAGCGCCCGACTGACGGTCGCGGCGCCCGAGGGGACGCGGACCCGGGCGAGCGCCGCCTTGACATAACGGACCAGATTGCTCGCGCTCGGCCACCCGCCAGTCGACACTTCCCGGTAGTGGAGGAGCTGACCAGTCGAGGAGACCAGCACGAACCACGGCAGCCCCAGCACCTCATATCCGTCGGCGAGCTTCCCGCTCTGGTCGAGCGCAACCGGATATGACAGCGGATGCCGCAGGCGCCTGAGGAAGCCGGTCAGCGCGGCCGAGCTAGGCTCCACGCTCGCCTCGTCGACAGCGGTGATCAGCCATTTGGGGCGCGACCGCGTTCAGCGCAACGCCGTTGCAACTCGGGCATTGAAACCCGCTTGGGCGGATCGCGTGCCAGTGCATTAGTCTCGGCCTTAATCAGCGCCCTGAACGAGAAAACGGCGGCGTGGTGGGAGTCATGCAGCGCCGCCGTTTTCCTCGGGCGGCCCAGCCGACCGGGGAAACAACAGGCTGAGCCGCTGGGAGCGTCGCACGGGGTGCGGCGCACGTCCAACAGAGTTGTCAGGATGCGGACCCTTTCTGTTGAGCTCGGCTGGGAAGCCAACGTTGGAGTCAATCTCGACGTTTGGCCTCGTGCCGCCCGCGGGCTCGATGGCCTCGCCGCGCTGGCAACCCAGGGGCCTTGCCGGTCGGCAGAGAGTCCTCCACGGGAACCGGCACCGGACGTCCGGTTGAGTGCCGTCGCTCCGCACAGTGTTCTGATGATCAGTGCGCGCGGCGCATTCGTCGGGCGCAGGCCGCCGGCGAGGTATGGCTCGCGACAACGACGGCCGTTGGCGCGCGTGCGGTCGCGACCACCAGTTGCACCCCCATTGGTTTGCTGAGTGTCGCTCTACCGGCAGCGATCCCTGTGTTGGCGACGTCGGTCACGGGTCGTTCGGATCGTCAGTGAGTTCGGGATGGCGCACTGTTGACGGCTCGCAGCTGGCTGGACGGAATGGTCCGGCGGGCGTACGATTTGGAGCGGCGAGCCGGGAAGTCTGGTCGGCCTTTCGTGGGTGTGCCATGAGACGACCAGGCTTCTTTCGTTCGGTTAGTACCCATCACATCGGTTCGCCTCCGCGCTCGGGACGGCGGCTCGTCGCTCGCCGACTGCGGCGTTCTTCGGACGAGGGCCGGCTCGTCGGTCTGGGCCGAGATCATCCGCTGGTGCGCGCCACCGAGGGTCTTCGTTGCACCGGCCGGCAGTGGAATCACGTGGCCGCGGTATTCGCCGGCAGCGCAATCGCGCGAGCCGAGGGTGGACGGTGTGCAGTGGGCCTCATGTGCGACGCGGGCGGGGTGCTGGTGGTGCTGAGTTTGCTTCTCGTGGCGCGAGCGCAGCGCCGGCGCGATTCGGTGACCCATGTGATTCTCGGGGGTGCCGAGGGTCTACGGGTCGCGATCGTCCAGCGGCAACGTCGCCGGTTGCTCTCGCAGCGGCATCTCGTTGGGGTCGCGCGCAGTCTGGAGGAGATGGCGCATCAGGCGGCCGCACCTAAGACCGGGCCGGTCCGGCTCGTGCCCCCACTATTCGAACCGAGAGTCGTCGTGCAAGTCGCCGATGAACTGATCGAGCTCGGCGCGCTGTTGCGGGCCGGACGTGTATCGGCCCGTGGCGTGGCGTACCTCGAGCGCCTTGTGAGTCATTCGACGTCACCACTGTACGGGCGCCACGCATCCGTGCTCTACGACGAACTAGATCGTGCTCAGCAACTCCTCAAGGAGCCCGCGGAATGATGGCGGCCGAAGTGCGTGGGCCGCTCCTTCCCGCACGCTGAATCAGTACCCCAACGGAGGCCATCATGCAAACCAAAATTACCTCCCGCGCCACTCGAATAATGGCCTGGC
>OBLV0100000106.1_pt1 | contig 28494 bp, 26 predicted proteins | sample 1520071 | NCBI WGS metagenome assembly OBLV01 (sample SAMEA3888446, study PRJEB22518) | metagenome | reverse complement strand
CCGATCTCGTCACGCGATCGGCCGCATGGTCGACGGCGACCGCACGACGCCCGATGTCACCTCGGGGAAACGCTCGCCCAAGGAGGCGGGGTACGGCTGGTGCCTCAACGTCGGCTTCACGTACTCGGGATTGAAGGCCATCGGCGTTCCCAAGTCCCGGTTGGACACCTTTCCCGTCGACTTCACCGAGGGGATGGCGAAGCGGGCACCGATGTTGGGCGATGTCGGCTGCAGCGCCCCGGATAAATGGGTCCGGGGGCTGGCCGACCCCGACCAGGCGCACCTGGTCGTCACCATCCACGGGCGACACATGTCTGATATCACGCCGAAATCCGATCAGGTGCTGAACGCCTCGGGCGGCCGGGCATTCTCGCTGGCCACCGACGAGCCATTCGACGGGCAGGCATTGTTGGATCCCACCACCAAACGCCGAATCGTGCACTTTGGCTACGCCGACGGGATCTCCCAGCCCCGATTCGCCGGCGTCCGCGGCCCCGACGACTATCCCGACCACCTTCCGCTCGCACCGATCGGGACGATCCTGATCGGCTATCCCAGCTCTATTCCCCACCTGACGTGGAAGGTGCCACAGCCCGACGTTCTCGGCCGCAACGGCAGTTTCAACGCGTTGCGGATCCTGGGCCAGGACGTGGCCGGATTCGAGACGTACCTCAGCAAAACCGCCGCCGAGCTAGGTGTCGACGCCGAACTCGTCGCGGCCAAGCTGTGCGGGCGATGGCGCAGCGGTGTCCCGCTCTCGCAGGCCCCGACGCAGGCGGAAGCCGCCGCATTCGCCAAACCCAAGGCGCTGAACGATTTCGACTTCGAGGACGACCCCGACGGCGAGGTCTGCCCGATCGGGGCGCACATCAGGCGCGCCAACCCGCGGGCGGCGCGCATCGTGCAGCGCAATTCCAACCGGAGCCGGGCCCTGATCCGCCGCAGCATCCCGTACGGGCCGAGGTGGGACCCGAAGGAGCCCGATGTCCCGCGCGGGCTGCTCGGCAACTTCATCTGCGCCAGCCTGGCCGCCCAGTTTGAGTCCCTGCAGTACGACTGGGTCAACCTCGGTTTCCAGGACCCGCGCATCACCGGGACCAATGACCCGCTGGTCGGGGCGAACGACCCGGCGACCAGCCGCTTCACCTGGCCCCGGCCCGGCCAGGACCCACTGGTCTTGACCGGCTTCCCCCGCTTCGTGTTCACCCGGGGCGGCCTCTACACCTTTCTTCCCACCCTCCCTGCGCTCGACTGGATCGCGACGCAGCAGGAGTAGAGCATTGGGGGCGGTGGAATTAGGGGTGGGGAAAAGGGGCGCGACGGCCATAGGCGCCGCGCCCAGCCGCGGCGTGGCGCGCTACCTGGCCCTGGCGCTGGTGCCCTTCGGCCTGGCCACCATCATCGGGGTGATCGTGCTCTGGCCCAACCATCGGTTTCGCCCGGCGCTGGCGACCGGTTCGCCTCCCGCACTGATCCGGGCCACGATCACCGAGGTTTCGGGTTGTTCGTCGAGCCCGTCGGTGGCGCCGGCCTGCAGCACCATCGGCGTACACATCGACAGCGGGCCCGATCGGGGCCATCCCGAAGTCCTGGCCGACGTCTCTCTTGGTCCGATCCCGACGCTGCATCGTGGCGACAAGGTCCTCCTCGAACGCACGGCCAATCCCGCCGTCGGCCAGTTGCAATACTCCTTTGTCGACTTCCAGCGTTCGGTGCCGCTCGGCATCCTCGCCCTGTTGTTCGCAGTGGTCGTGGTCGGCGTCGCCCGCTGGCGGGGGCTGGCCGCGCTGGCCGGGCTGGGCGTGACCTGGGTGGTGCTGGTGAAGTTCGTCATCCCGGCGCTGCTGATCGGGCGCAGCCCGCTCCCCGTCGCCCTCGTCGGGTCGACGGCCATCATGTTCGTCGTGGTCTATCTGGCGCATGGGTTGTCCGCGCGCTCCAGCACGGCGCTGCTCGGGACCGTCGCCAGCCTCGCCCTGACCGGGGTGTTGGCTGCGCTGTTCGTGCCCGCGGCCCATCTCACCGGGCTCCAGTCGGAGGAAGCCGGGTATCTCCAGTCCGTCGTCGGGACGATCTCCTGGTCCGGCCTCCTGCTCGCGAGCGTCGTGATCGGCTCGCTCGGCGTCCTGAACGACGTGACGGTAACCCAAGCGTCGTCGGTCTGGGAGCTGCACGAGGCCAATCCGAGCCGGCGGCCGAAGGAGTTGTTCGGCTCCGCCATGCGGATCGGCCGCGACCACATTGCCTCAACGGTGTACACCCTGGTGTTCGCCTACGCCGGGGCCAGCCTGCCCCTCTTGATCCTGTTTACCCTGTCCAACCAGGGGATCACGTCGGTCCTCACCGGCGAGGTCCTGGCCGAGGAGATCGTCCGGACGTTGATCGGTTCGATCGGCCTGGTGGCCTCGGTGCCGATCACCACGGCCCTGGCCAGTCTCGTGGTAACCCGACAGTCGGAGGGCCGATCATCGGCGCGCCGCGACCGGCGCAAGTACGGTGAGGGGCATGGCCGCGCGTAGCTGGGCTGGTGTCGCAGCCGCACTGTTCGTGCTGGCCGGTTGCTCGGGATCAAACAAGGCCGCGGCGCCGACGACGACGACGGGGTCGACGACGACCACCACGTCGGCGGGAGCGGGCGGAACGTCGGTGCCGTCGAGCGCGACCTTGCCGGTCGCGCCCGTCCAGGCCAAGGGTCCTCGTACCGTGCTCAGCCCGGTCGGCGTCAACGTCCGTAGCAGTGCGTCGACCAGCGCGCCCATCGCCGGCACGGCGGCCGAAGGCACCGTGCTGACGGTGCTCGGCCACACGACCGGGTGGTACCAGGTCATGGGTTCCACCGTCACCGGGTACATCACCGACGATCCGACGCTCAGCGCCAGCGGCATGTTCCAGTCCTTCAGCTCGGGCGATGGCACCTACTCGCTGTTGTACCCGACGATGTGGACCGCGGCCAACGCCGCGCCAACGAGCGAAGTGTTCCACCCGCCGACGGGCGACGACAGCATCGTGGTGACGACTGCCACCTCGACGGGGCTGCTCGTGCGGGGTCGGGACGGCTACGAGCAGGACAGCGACACGGCGGTGGTCGTTTGCGGGGTGACCGGTGACCTTCTCGTCTTTTCGGCGGCCAGCCCGGCGCCGCCAACTTCGGGATCCCAGGTCCCCGGAGTCACGTCCGAGCAGTACCTGATCCAGCTCCACCTCACCCTGGACGCCACCCACGCCCTCGGGATCGACGCCAACCTCGCCAACCTGGCCACGTTGACGACGGTGGAAGACGTGTTCTATTCGATGACGTTCCCGTTCCCTCAGTGTGAACAGGGCGCGACCGGCCCGACGCCGACCACCGCGGTGCCCGCCACCGTTTTCTAGGGCGTCACCTTCGGCACGCGCGAATCTCGCGGGCCATCGCTACATTCCCGCTCGAGTCGGGGCAGCCGACCGTGGAACAGGAAGGAGGGCGATATTCGTGAGCGGGTCAACCGACGCGCCCGAGTCAGTGGAAGAGATCTACCTGAGCCGGGGCGAAGCGGCCCAGCGCCTCGGCGTGCCACCGAGGACGATCCAACAGTGGGCAATCGACGGGAAGATTCCCTGCATCCGCACCTTTGGCGGCCACCGCCGCTTCGCCATCAAGGACCTCGACGCCATGGCCCAGCAGGCCAGGAAGCGCCGACCTCGCCGGCGCAGCACCATTCAAACCAGCAGCGTCGCCGAGACCGGCCTCGTCTCGACCAGTGTCCAAAGCGCCACTGACGGGGGGGTCGGCGCCTAACTCGGGCCGCCGGCCGCGATCTGGTCGAGTTGCACCAGCGCATCGGCCAGTTGGTCGGCCATGGACATCGTCAGCGCAAGTGCGCCATCCAACGACCTGGCGCCATCCAACGACCTGCCGCCATCCAACGACCTGCCGCCATCCAACGACCTGCCGCCATCCAAGGACGCAGCGCCATCCAAGGACGCAGCGCCATCCAAGGACGCGATATCCGAGAAACCTCGGCGAGCCACGGTTTCCAGCTGGGCGCAACTGCCCTGCAGGGCGAAGGCGCCGAGGTTGGCGGCGCTTGATTTGAGGCTGTGCGCCGCCCGCTCGGCCCCCGCGGCGTCGCCCGCCGCGACCGCGGCGCGGGCCGCATCGACCAGCCGGTTGGCCTCGGCGCGAAAGATGGCGAGCAGCTGGTTGAGTGGGCCGAGGCCAAAGGCGGTGAGGATGCCGCCCGCCACAGACGGGTCAAAGTCGGGCCTCGAATCGTCCGGCACCCTCACCGAGGCGGAGGTCCTCGCTGGCGACGCCCGCCGGTCTGTCGAGGCGCCGGCCAGCGACGCCTGCCGGTCTGTCGGGGCGCCGGCCGGCGACACCTGTTGGTTGGTGGGGGTGGCGGCCGGCGACGCCTGCCGGTCTGTCGGGGCGCCGGCCGGCGACGCCTGTTGGTTGGTGGGGGTGCCGGCCGGCGACGCCTGTTGGTTGGTGGGGGCGCCGGCCGGCGACGCCCGCAGGTCTGTCGGGGCGCCGGCCGGCGACGCCTGTTGGTTGGGGGCGGTGCCGGCCAGCGATGCCTGCCGGTCGGGGGGGGTGCCGGCCGTCGGAGGCGCGGCGTCGGGCGATTGGGCGTTCGCGGCGCGGGCGGCACCGGCGGCTAGGGCTCGGGCCAGCTGCGCCCGGTCGATCGGCTTGGCGACGTAGTCGTCCATGCCGGCGTCGGTGCAGGACTCGGCATCGCCGGGGAAGGCATGGGCGGTGAGGGCGACGATGTACGGCTGATGCACGGCAGGACCGAGGCGGCGGATGGCCCGGGTGGCCTGGATGCCGTCGGTTCCGGGCATGGCGACGTCCATCAGCACCACGTCGAATGGTGACCGCCGGACTGCTGCGATGGCCTCGTCGCCGTCGCCCACCACCTCGGCGTCGTGGCCCATGGCCGCCAGCAGCAGGATGGCGACCTGCTGGTTCATGAGGTTGTCCTCGGCGACGAGGACTCGGAGCTGGTCACGCTCCCTTTTTCCCAGTATTGGAACGCTCGGAGCCACGAGGGTCGGCTCCGGCACGAGCGCGGCGTCGGCGTCGGTGGCGAGCCATGTGAAGGTGATGGTGGCGCCGGGACCGGCCGCCGTGTCGACCCAGATTCGCCCCTCCAGCAGCTCGCACAGCCGCTTGCAGATCGCCAACCCGAGCCCGGTGCCACCAAACTCGCGGGCGATGCCGCTGTCCGCCTGGCGGAACTCGTCGAAGAGGGTCGCCGCGTCCTCGGCCCGGATGCCGATGCCGGTGTCGTGGACCGAGCATTCGAACTCCCACTGACCGGGCACGATCGGCGTCGCCCGCACCCCGAGCTCGACCGATCCCCGAGCCGTGAACTTCACCGCGTTGCCCAGCAGATTGAGCACCACCTGGCGCAGCCGGCCGTGATCGGCCCGGACTACCCGGGGAACGCCGTCGGCGACCGACAGGCGCAGCTCCAACCCCTTCTCGGCGGCACGGGGCGCCACGATCTCGACCGTGTCGCCGAGCCAGGCATACAGGTCGAAGGCGGTCTCGTGGAGCTCGACCTGGCCGGCGCGTAGGCGGCTGAACTCGAGGACGTCGTTGATCAACTCCAGTAGAAGGTCCGACGACAGCCGCATGCGCCGCACCATGTCCTGCTGGCTCGGCGTCAGCGGGCTGTCGGCCAGCAGGCCGGCCAGGACAATGACCGAGTTGAGCGGCGTGCGCAGCTCGTGGCTCATGGTGGTGAGGAACGTGGTCCGGGTGTGCACCGCCGCCTCGGCCTCTTCCTTGGCCGCCCGGAGCTGGGTATTGAGCTGGCGCAGGCGCTCGTTGTGGCCGGCGATGGTGTCGGCCCGGAACTGGGCCGCCTCCGCCTCGGCCCGCTCGGCCGCCACCATCATGGCCTGAGCCCGCTTGGTCATGGTGATGTCGAAAGCCACCCCTTGGAAATACGCCGGCCGGTTGGCCGCGTCGAGGATGAGGCGGGCTTCGCCGAGGATCCACACCTCCTCACCGCGCCGGGAGTAAAACCTGACTTCGGCCCGGAACGGCTGCCCCGTCTGGACGCCCCTGGTGAAAGCCTCGATCACCGCGGCGTGGTCGTCGGGGTGGAGTTGGGAGTACCACAGCAACGGGTTGGTCAACCACTCCTCTTGGGTGAAGCCCAGCAGGGTCTCGATCTGGGGGCTGACGTAGACCTCGTTGTCGTCGGAGCCCAAGGCGGCGTAGAAGACCACGGCCGGGAGTTGCTCGACCAGGGAGCGGAAGCGGGCCTCCGATGCCCGCAGGTGGGCGGCCGATCCGTCGTCGGACTCGTCGGCCGCCCGCGCCCGCTCGGGCCAGATGATTCGGGACGGGTCGCCCATGGCCGCCCCGCCCGGGAACACGGCGTCGGCCAGGCGCGACAGCACCTCGGCGGCGTCGCCGTTTCTGACCGCGAGGTCGGCGAGTTGGCGTTCGAGCGCCTCGATATCTCCGTCGGCCATCGCTTTGGCTTACGAACGGCTAAGGAGTGGCAGGTGCTCGATGTGGCGGCGCCGGCCTCCACCGGTATAGAGGTGGACGCCGCACGGCAGGCACGGATCGAAGCTGCGGACCACCCGCATCACGTCGATGCCCTGGAAGGCATCCTCGCCGTTCTCCTCGAAGATCGGCGTTCCCTCGACCGCGTCCTCACATGGTCCCGGTGTGCCAAACGAATCGCGGGGGCTGGTGTTCCAGCAGGTGGGCGGGTACGGATGGTAGTTGGCGATCTTGCCGCGGCGGATCACAAGGTGGTGGGAAAGGCCGCCGCGGACGGCCTCGTGAAAGCCGCACGCAATGGCCTCGTCGGGCACCGTGAAGGGCGTCCAGGTGTCGGTACGCCCGGCGTGGATCTCCGCCATCGCCTTGTCCAGGAAATGGAATGCGATCGCGGCGCTGTACGCCTGGAAATAGCTGCGGGCTCGGTCGCGCTCGAGCGCATTCGACCATTTGGGTATCCGCCATTCCAACCGGGTATCGGGCATATGCGCCGTTTGGGGGAGCCTGATTTCAACCGACGACCCAGTAGATCGAACATACGGGGTATCGACGAGGCTGGCCAGCGCCGTGACCCACAGCCGGGCGAGGGGACCGCCGCCGGTGTCGAGGGCGAGGTGTTCTCCGTCGGCTTTTCTGGCACGCGAGAACCAGCGGGGCGACATGACCCAGGTGTATCTCCCGTCGAAGTCGCGTTTTTGCGGGCGGGGGAGCGTGGTCTGGTTCCAGGGATGGCGCCGATCGATGGGATTGCCGAGAGGGTCGTGGGTGACGAAGGTCTCCTCGTCTTCCCAGTCCTGGTAGAACGAGCTGCCGAGGAGGATGCGCAGGCCCAGGTTGATCTCGACCAGATCAGTGGTGAGGAGGGCGCCGTCGAGGACGATGCCTGGGCTTACGAACATCTCCTTCCCCCACGCGGCCATGGCGCCGTAGGTGAAATCGCAGGCTTCGGGGTCCTGGAACGATCCCCACGAGTTGAGCATCACCCGGCGCCGGCCGACCTCCTCGTAACCGGGAATGGCCTGGTAGAAGAAGTCGAACAGGTCGTCGTGGAGCGGCACCATCTTCTTGATGTGCTCGGTGTAGCGGACCAGGCGAACAAGGTAGTCGTTGAGGACCTGGATGCTGGGTAGGGTCCCGACGCCGCCGGGGTACAGCGTCGAGGGGTGGACGTGGCGCCCGCCCATGAGGCAGTACATCTCCCGGGTGAGGCGGCTCATGCGCAGGGCTTCGGTGTACAACTGGCCCTCGAAGGGGTTGAACGCCGCCATGATGTCGCCGATGGTCCGGTAGCCGTGGATACCGCCGTGGGGCGCCTCGGTGATCTGGGCCTTTTTTAGCACCGAAGGATTGGTCTCGCCGACCATGCGGGCGCAGAAGTCGACCCCGACCAGGTTCTCCTGGTACAGGTTGTGGTCGAACATGTACTCGGCCGCCTCGGCCAGGTTGATGATCCATTCGCCCAGGTGGGGCGGCCGGATGCCGTAGGCCATGTTCTGGGTGTAAATCGAGCAGGTGGCGTGATTATCACCGCATATCCCGCAGATGCGGCTCGTGATCACGTGGGCATCGCGGGGATCCTTGCCCTTCATGAAGACGCTGTAGCCCCGGAAGATCGACGAGGTGCTGTGGCAGCGCAGCACCTGCCTTTTACCAAAATCCACCCGGGCGTGGATGCCCAGAGACCCGACCACCCGGGTGATGGGGTCCCAGGACTTGTCGATGATGCTCATTCGTTTTCGCCCGTCTTTGCGGTGGGGCTCCGCCATTCAGGCTCGACGTTGAGCGAGGCCCGGGTCACCTTGCGCAGCGCCCGCACGGTGCGGCCGTAGAGGAGGACCGCGGACGTCGACATCTTGGCCCCAGGCGGTTCGTCGAGGAAGGGCATGAACTTGTCGGGGAATCCCGGCATGGTGCAGCCGATGCACGCCCCGCCGACGTTGGCGCACCCGCCGACGCCGTTGATCCAGCCCCGCTTGCCGACGTTGCAATCGGCGACCGGTCCCCAGCAGCCCAGCTTCACGATGCAACGAGGTGAGCCGAACTCGGTGGTGAAGTCGCCCTGCTCGTAGTAGCCGGCCCGGTCGCAGCCCTCATGCACCGTCTGGGAGAACAGCCACCGCGGTCGGAGGACGTCGTCGAGGGGGATGGGTGGGGCGGCGCCGACCATCTGGCGCAGCAGGTACAACAGGGTCTCGGTGCAGTTGTCCGGTTGGATCGGGCAGCCGGGGAGGTTGACGATAGGCAGCCCACCCTGCGACTTCCAGTTCCAACCCAGGTAGTCGGCGAGGCCCATGGCGCCGGTCGGGTTCCCGGCCATGGCGTGGATGCCGCCGTAGGCGGCGCAGGTGCCGACCGCCATCACGGCCCAGGCCTTTTCTGTCAAGCGGTCGATCCACGTCGTGGTCGGGATCGGTTGGCCCGTGGCGGAATCGGTGCCGAGGCCGGCCCAGCAACCCTCGGTGTTGGCTTTCTCGTTCGGGACCGAGCCCTCGACGACGAGAATGAACGGGGGGAAGTCGCCGCCGGCCGCCTGCTCGAATACCTCGAGGAACTCGGCGCCGACCTCGTAGGCCAGGATCGGGTGGTGGAAGCGGACCTTTGGGACCCCGGGGAACGACCCGAACACCAGGTCTTCGAGGCTCGGCTGGGTGGCGGCGGTCATGGCGATCGAGTCACCGTCACAGCTGAGCCCGGCGGTGAGCCAGAGGACCGGAACCTCAGCTAAGCCTTGCGGATGGCCCGATCCGGACTCGGTCACGGTCGCCTTCTTTCTGAGCCGTTTTTCTGCCGTTCTCAGCCGGTTTTCCTTTGAGTCGGCGGGCTGGCCCGCCATGTGTTTACTCGACCGTGTCGTCCCAAGGTTCGCCGGGCTCGGGGCTGGCGTGCATGGTCTTGATGAAGTAGCGGAGATGCTCGATCACGAACGGCTTGGTGATGTAATAGTCGGCGCCGGACTTCCATCCGGCAATGATGTCGGGATCGCTGTCGCGCCCGGTCAGGAGCACGATCGGCAACGTCGCCGTCTGGGGCTGGTCCCGGAGCCGGCGGGTGACCTCGAGGCCGTCGACGCCGGGCATGGCGATGTCGAGCACCAGCAACTCCGGTTTGGCTTCGGTCGCCAGGGCGAGCGCCTCGTCCCCGTCGACGGCGAGCGTCACGCGGTGACCCTCGGCTTCGAGGTTCATCTGCAACAGCGCCCGCATGACCGGATCGTCATCTGCCACCACGATCTGCATGCATTCGGTCATCTTGCGCGCCTTTCTGCTCGGTTCTCCTCTGAGTGATCGACACGCGCCCGCCAAAGTTGAGCGCGGCGCCTCGCCGCCAGCGGGCTCGATTACGACCCTGGCCACAACATGACATCCCGCTGTCACCTTTTGCCCACCCCCCCACGGCGCGACCGCGACCCCTGGCCACAACATGACATCCCGCTATCACCTTGCCCACCCCACAGGTCCGAACGGCAAACCTGACATCTCAGTCGATCCGCGGGTCATCGATGCCGTGCCGGGTGGTCTGCGGCCCGTCGTGGCCGGCGTGTCGGACCCGCGAGGGCGCCGATCATCGCATTCCGCCTAGCTGGCGGGCTCGTGCTCCTCGAGCCAGTTGAGCAGCAGGCCGTTGACCCGCTGAGCCTCGACCAGGCGCCGGGTGGCGCCGTGCATCTTGCGGTGCTCGACCGACCAGCGGGCGTGCTCGAGCGCGTGGTGCGTCGAGAAGAGGAAGCCATACATCTCGCCGAGCAGCTCGAGCTCGCCGACGCCGTTCAGGAACTGGGCCTTGAGCTCGTGGCCCAGCCACCCGAACCGTCGCGGGTCGAGGCGCGAGCTGGCGGAGACGTCCTTCAGGGCGATCTGGAGTTGCTCCGACTTGGCGATGAGCTCATCGAGGCCAGCCAAGGCCTGATCCTCTCGCGGCGCCCATTCGAGCGCCCGCAGTGTGCGAAGGTCGGTGAGCTTCTCGGCGAAGCCGTCGATCACCTCCTCCATGGCGGTCATCGACGATGGAGCGGCGTCGGGCCACTGGAGGCCGATGATGATGAGCAGGTCGATGTCGTAGAAGTCGGGGTAGATCGCGTCGAAGCGCAACGACAGGGCTTCGTTGACGACGAGGCTCGGGAACGAGCTGGCCGCCGCCGATCTCTCGCTCCCCGCCCGTCCGATGGCGCCGAGGGCAGCCTCGGCGTCGCCCGCCGCCAGTGCGGCCAGCGCGTCGTCGGCGGCGGCGTGCACCTGGTGGAGCGACTCCGCGACCCGCTCATGATCCGCCTTGGTGTAGCTCAAACGGTGACCCCCTCCCGATCGAACCTGGGAGCATCATTCTTCCATCATCGGGGCGCGGCCGCCCCCGGTCGTGCGGGGACCGGGGGCGGCGCCCATCCGGTGGCCGCTACCACGGGTCGCCGCCGCGCCACCGCTAAGGTGGCCGACATGGGCGAGCGGGCCGGCGGCTCGGGCTTGGTCCTCGATTTCGATGGGACGATCCTCGATACCGAAGGCCCCGTCTACCAGTCGTGGGCCGAGCTTTGGCAGGAGCACGGCTTCGACTTGGGTCGACGGCGCTGGCAGGCGATCATCGGCAGCCCCGGCGTCTTCGATCCCTGGGCCGAGCTCGAGGCCCGGCTCGGGCGCGGCCTCGATCCCGCCCTGGACGACCGCCGGCGCGAAAGGCGCGACGAGCTCCAGGTCGGCTACGGACCCCGCGACGGTGTGGTGGCCTGGCTCGACCAAGCCGACGACTTGGGGGTGCCGGTCGCGATCGCTTCGTCGTCGCCCTTGGCGTGGGTCGAGGGCCATCTGCGCCGGCTCGGCCTGTCCAACCGCTTCGCCGCCCTCGTCTGTCGAGATGAGAACATCCCAGCGAAGCCCGATCCCGCTTCCTACCGGGAGGCGTGCCGGCGCCTGGGTGCCGAGCCCCGGCGATCGGTGGCGGTCGAGGATTCCGGCCCTGGGGTGGCCGCGGCGGTGGCGGCCGAGCTGTTCACGGTGGCGGTGCCCCACGGCTTGACCGACGACATGGACTTCTCGGTCGCCGATCTCCGGGCATCGTCCCTCGCCGGCTTGTCCCTGGCCGACGTGCTATCGCAGGCCGCGGCCCGGACGCCCTCGAACCGCGGCCCCCAGCGTGGCGGTCGGCCAGGCGACGACGTCGGAGATCCCCGATAACCCGGAGTTCCTCCTTCATGGGTCGTTCGCCTGCCGCGCGCCGGGGGCAGTCGCCGTGACGATCATCGGCCGGATCTGGCACCGGGCGCTCAGCACCCAACCGCCGCCGGAGGGGTGGGTCGTCGTCGCCACCGCCTTGGCCGCCCTCCTGCTCGTGGCGGTGCCGGCGCTCTGGCGGCGCAGCCGGTACCTGGTGACCGTGGCCCACGAGGGGGCGCACGGGCTGGCGGCGGTAGCGAGCGGCCGACGGTTGTCGGGGATCCGGTTGCACGCCGACACCTCGGGGCTCACGGTATCTCGGGGGCGGCGGCGCGGGCCGGGGATGGTCGTCACCGCCGCCGCCGGTTACGTGGGACCCGCCCTGATCGGGTTGGGTGCGGCCTACCTGCTGCACCTCGGGCATGCCGTGGGGTTGTTGTGGCTGGCGCTGGTCCTGCTGGTCGTCTTGTCGCTGTTCATCCGCAACTGGTTCGGGCTCGGGGCGGTGCTCCTCGCCACCACCGGCGTCTTCGCCGTCTCGTGGTGGGGGAGTGCAGCGGTGCAGTCGGGGTGTGCCTACGTCGGCGCCTGGTTCCTGCTCGTGGCTGCGCCCCGGCCGGTTCTCGAGCTACAGGTCGCCCGCCATCGGGGCGCCGCCCGCAACTCCGACGCCGACACGCTGGCGCAACTGACCCATATTCCTGGTCTGATATGGGTCGGGGTCTTCCTGCTGGTCACCCTGGGAGCGCTCGCGGTCGGGGGCCGTTGGCTGCTCGCCGGCGCCTAAAGAAGGCGCTTAGTCGGCCGCCAGGGACTCCATATACGACTGCGCCACGCCTTTGGGCACGACCATGCGCCAGGCATCGACGACCAGTTCGCACATCTCGGCGTGGTCGAGGGCGCCGAGTCGGACCTCGACCCAGTGGTAACGCAGGTCGGAGGCGACGGGCATCAGGAACTTGTCGGGCTCCGACGCCACCAGGGCATCGCGCTCCTCCTTCGGGAAGGCGAATCCCATCTGCGTCTCGTCGGGCGAGAAGGCCAGGAACACGATCCGGCCGACCCGGAACTTGACCCGGTCCCGGACCGATACCTCGTAGGACCGGGGTAACTCACTCGCCCGCGCCCGCACCTCATCGATGTCCACCATTGTTGTCCAGCTTGCCCGGCCTGACCGAAGTATCGTCGTCGCCACCACCCTCGTACCCGGGAGCCCGCGTGCGCCGTCGCCCCTTCGTTGCCGCCTGCGTTGTCGCCAGTGCCGCCGCCGGCCTGCTCCTCCTCATCGCCGGGTTACCGGTCGCCGGGGGTGGCACCTCCGCCGGCGCGATATCGCCGAGCGAGGTACTGCTCCATCCGGGCGCGATCCACGCCGCTCGGGGCAGCGTCGGGCCGCCGACCACGGCGTTCTGCGAGCAGACCTACCAGATCGCGTGCTACCAGCCGGCCCAGATCCAGACCGCCTACAACCTGGCGCCCCTGGCGCAGAAGGGCATCAACGGTGCCGGTCAGACGATCGTCATCGTCGACTCCTACGGCTCGCCGACCATCGCCAACGACCTGGCGGTGTTCGACGCCACCTTCGACCTTCCCGCCCCGCCGTCGTTCAACGTCATCCAGCCCGCCGGCGCCGTCGCCCGATATAGGCCCAACGCAAACCGCGAGGGGTGGGCGGGCGAGACCAGCCTCGATGTCGAGTACGCCCACACCATGGCGCCTGGTGCCAATATCCTGCTCGTCGAGACGCCGGTCTCGGAAAACGAGGGAACCTCGGGCTTTCCCCAGATCGTCACCGCCGAGAACTACGTCATCAACAATCACCTGGGCGGAGTGATCAGCCAGAGCTTCTCGGCGACGGAGGAAACCTTCCCGACCAAGCAGTCACTCCTGAACCTGCGCAGCGCCTATATCAACGCCGCCGACAACAACATCACCGTCTTGGCCGCGTCCGGCGACAGCGGGGCCGCGGACGTCAAAAAGAACCTGGCCACCTATTACCTGACGCCGGTGACGTCGTGGCCCGATAGCGATCCGCTGGTCACCGGTATCGGCGGTACCCAACTCCACCTGGACAGCGGCGGCAACAGGACCCAGCCCGACAGCGCGTGGAATGACACCTATAACGTCCCGACCCAGGCCTACATCTTCGGCAACGGCGGTCCTAACCCGCTGGCCGGTGGCGGGGGCGAATCGATCATCTTCCCCCGGCCTTTGTTCCAGGACGGGGTGGCGCCGGTGGTCGGTTCGCAGCGCGGCGTGCCCGACATCTCGATGAGCGCCGCCTGCAACGGCGCCGTTGACGTCTACCAGAGCTTCGCCGGTCAGCCCGCCGGGTGGTACCCCACGTGTGGGACCAGCGAGGCGACGCCGCTGTTCTCCGGGATCGTCGCCCTCGCCGACCAGGTCGCCAATCACCCGCTCGGCGTCATCAACCAGACGCTCTACTCGATGCTCGGCAACCCGGCGTCGGGTCTGGTGGACGTCACCTCGGGCAACAACACGGTCTCGTTTATCCAAGGTGGGGCGCTCGACACCGTGACCGGCTTTAACGCCGCCCCGGGCTACGACCTCGCTACCGGGCTCGGCACGGTGAACGCGGCGTTGTTCGTGCCGACGCTGGCCGCCGGCTAGTTCAACGTAATCTGGGGAAAAGGGAAACGCCGGTATACCGCCTCCGTATTGAGAACTTATGCTTCTCCTTTTCGGTGGCGTTCTACCTGCGCTTTACCCACGATGGCGGGGTTTCAGGCATGTAGGTTAGGCGTCGCGGTGCTTCAGAAGATAGGCCGCCAGGGCGAGCAGGGCGGCGGTCCACAGCAGGAAGACACCGAAGCCTTGCCAGGGACTGAGCAAGTTGGTGCTGATCTGATGGGCGTGGCCGATCATTTGCCCGGCGACCGAAGGGAGGTAGGCGTCGATGTGCTTGCCCACCGTGCCCGGCAACAGTTGGGCCAATGGCGCCAATACCAGCACGAAGGCGACGATGCCGGTGATGGCGCCGGCCGTGTGGCGCACGATGCCGCCGATCGCCAGCGCGAACAGCCCGAGCACCGACAGATACAGGCCGGCTCCAATAACCGCCCGCAGCACCCCGCTATCGGTGATGGAAACCGACACCTTGGAATGGATAACGGCGGCACCGATGAAAAAGGCGGGGAAGGCGGCGACTTCGGCGACGACGAAGACCACCACGGCGAAGACCGCGCATTTCGCCCACAGCATTGGTGTCCGCTTGGGCACGGCGAGCAGGCTGGAACGGATCATGCCCGTCGAGTACTCGCTGGCCATCACCAACACGCCGAGGACGCAGATCGTGAGTTGGCTGAACTGAAAGCCGGCGCCCAGGATCGTGCTGACGGGGTCAAGCAAGACTTGCCGTTGCTGCGTGAGGGTTTCCTTGCTGAACGCCTCCACGCTCAGCCAGGTGAACAACGGGGTGAAGGCGATCGTCAACCCGATGAGCAACAGGAGGGCCCACATCGTGGAGCGAACGGAGCGGAGCTTGGTCCACTCGGACTGGAGCAGCCGGGCGAAGGCCACCCAGCCCGACGACGGGGTGGCCGACGTAGTCGAGGTCGCGGCCGCGACGGAGGGGCCGGTCATCGCGGGCCGGGGACCTGGGCCCCGAACTCGACGCTGTCGTGGGTCACTTCCATGAACGCCTCCTCCAACGACGCCCGCTGTGGGGTGAGCTCGTAGAGCACCAGTCCCTCGCGGGCCGCGAGTTCCCCGATCCTCGGCGCGTCGAGGGCGGTGACGATCAGGGCACCATCGAGGTCGCGTTCGACCGCGCCTCCCTCGGCCCCGATCACGTGCTCGAGGCGATCGGGGTCGGGTCCCCGCACCAGCACCGTGTGGTGTGAGCTGCGTGCGATGAAGTCGGCCGTCGGACAATTGGCGAGCAGGCGACCGCGCCCGATGACGACGAGATGGTCGGCGGTGACGGCCATCTCGTTCATCAGGTGGCTGGAAACGAACACCGTGCGACCCTCCCAGGCCAGGCGCTTCATGACGGTCCGGATCCAGTGAACGCCTTCGGGGTCGAGCCCGTTGACCGGCTCATCGAGCATCAGCACCTTGGGATCACCGAGCAGGGCGGCGGCGATGCCGAGGCGCTGGCTCATCCCGAGCGAGAAGTCGCCGGCGCGCTTGTGCATCACCTCCCGCAGGCCCACCAGGTCGATGACCTCCTCGACCCGCCGTCGGGGCAGGCCCTGGGTCTGGGCCAACACCAGGAGATGGTCATAGGCCGAGCGGCCCGAGTGCACGGCCCGGGCCTCAAGGAGGGCGCCGACGACCCGCAAGGGCTCGGCCAGATCCTGGTAGCGCCGGCCGCCGATCGTCGCCGTCCCCCCATCGGCGCGGTCCAAACCCAGGATGAGGCGCATCGTGGTCGACTTGCCGGCGCCGTTGGGGCCGAGAAAGCCAGTGACCGTCCCCGGTTCGACGGTGAAGGACAGGTGATCGACGGCGCGGTTCTCGCCGTATCGCTTGCTCAGGTCACGGACTTCGATCATGGAAGGAACCTCTGCCACCGAGAAGAAACTGCCGCCAAGAAAGCCTGCCACCAAGAAGACGCTGCCACCGAGAAAACGCCGCGACCAACCAGATGCGCTACCCGACGCCGACGCCGACAGGGACAGGCTCGGACGGGACCGGTGCGGTATCGCCGGCTTCCACATGGATGTGGGGGACGATCCGGTCGAGCCCCTTCGGGAGCCACCAGTTGGCCTTGCCGGCCAGGTGCATGAGCGAGGGGACGATCAGGGTCCGGACGATGAAGGCGTCGATGATGATGGCGCCGGCCAGGCCGATGCCGAACTGCTTGATGATGACGTTGTCCTCGAGGACGAACGAGGCGAAGACGAGGATCATGATGGTCGCGGCGGCGGTGATCACCCGGCCCGTCTCGGCCTGACCGGTGGTCACGGCATGGTCGTTGTCGCCCGTCGCCAGCCACGACTCGTGGATCCGGCTGACCAGGAACACCTCATAGTCCATGGAGAGGCCGAAGAGGATGGAGAACAGGAGCACCGGGACGAACACCTCGACGGGCGCCTTTTCCGATATCCCGAACAGCGATTTGCCCCAGCCCCATTCGAAGACGGCGTTCATGATGCCGAGCGAAGCGCCAACCGACAGGAGGTTCATGATCGAGGCGATCGCCGGGATCAACAGGCTGCGGAACACCGCCATCAGCAGCAGGAACGCCAGCACGACGACCACGCCCACGAACAGTGGGAGCTTGGACGCCAGGACGTGGGAGAAGTCGGTCTGGATGGCGGTGCTGCCGCCGACCAGGACGTTGAGGCCGGTCCCAGCCTGGGCCTTGGGGATGACATCGTCGCGCAGGTGTTGGACAAGCGACGCCGTCTGCACCGATTCGGGGCTGGTGGAGGGGTAGATCTCGGCGATGGCGATGGTCTGGGCCGGATTGGTCGAGGCGGGCGTGGCCTTCACCACTCCCTGTTCGCTCCCGACGGTGGTGACCACGCTCTGGAACTGGGTGAGATCGGATGGGGAAGGGAGCACCGCCACCAGCTGGAGCGGCCCGTTGAACCCGGGCCCGAAGCCCTTGGCCAGGGTGTCGTAGGCAACCCGGGTCGTGCTCTTGGCCGCGTCGGTGCCGGCGTCGTCGAGGCCGAGGTGCAGCGTGAAGATGGGGAGGGCAATGATGATGACGGTGATCAGGGCGGTCAGGGCCGGCAGCAGCGGTCCGCGTTCGATGCCCTTGGCCCAGCGATGCCAGAACCCGCCGGCGTCCTCGGGGACCGGACCGCTGGCGCGTAAGGCTCGTCGCTGGCGGCGGCTCAACACCTTCATGCCGAGAAACCCGAGCATGGCCGGCAGCAACGTGAGCGACGCCAGCATCGTCATGGCCACGGTGATGGCGGCGGTCACGGCGACGCCATAGAGGAACGAGATGCCGAGGGCGAACTGGCCGAGAAGGGCGATGCACACCGTGATCCCGGCGAAGAAGACGGCCCGCCCGGCGGTATTGATGGCGTTGACTGCCGATGATTCGATCGGCTGTCCCTCTCGCAGGCCGGCGCGGTGGCGGGTCACGATGAACAGGGCGTAGTCGACCCCAACACCGAGGCCGATCAGGACTCCCAGCTCGACGGAGAACGTGGCCACGGTCATCACATGGGTTATCAATCCGGTGAGGGCGTAGCCGACGCCGATGGCGAGCAGGGCGATGATCAGCGGGAGGAACGATGCGTAGAGCGCCCCGAAGGCGATCCCGAGTACGACGATGGCGGCGAAGATGCCCAAGATTGTGCTGATCGAGCCGCTCTTTTGCTGGGCCGCCTCGATGTCCTGGCCCCCCAACGCCACCTCGAACTGCGAGTTGGCACCTTTCTCGGCGACGCTGATGACCTTGAGGACGGCGGCCTTCGGCAGGCTCTCGGACTGCTCGTCGAAGTGGATGGTGGCAAAGGCGACGGTACTGTCACCGCTGATCTGGGTTTTCTCCGTCTCCGGAGTGAACGGGCTTGTCACCGAGTCCACGTGGGGCAGCGCACCCAGGGACGCGAGCAGGTGGGCGACGCTGGCCCGAACGGTGGGATCGAGGAACGTGCTCGTGGTGGCGTGCAGGACGAGCTGATCCGACGATCCCGACGCGGACGGAAAGTCCTTCTCCAAGAGGTTCAACGCCTTGAAGGAAGCGGTGTTGTTGAGCTGGAACTTGTTGGAGAACGCCGGGTTGGCCGCCTTGTTGACGCCGAAGAGCACCACGAACGCGATCAGCCAGGCCGCCAGGACGATCTTGCGGCGGTTGAAACACCACCGTGCCAGTGCACCCACCTCGGTTGTTTCCTCCCACTTGGCAATCCACTTAACGATCGGACGGTAAGACGCTACCCTATGCCTGAGGGGAGGCTGCAACGGTTCGATGACGGACACCCAAGACGCCCGGAGGACCGGCGCGGACACGCGCCAGCGCATCCTGGCGGTGGCGGTCGAACTGTTTTCCACCCAGGGCTACGCCGGCACCTCGATCCGCGACATCACGCTGGCGATGGGGATGACCAAGGCGTCGCTGTACTATTACTTCGAGTCCAAGGAGCAAATCCTCGAGGCGGTAACCGAACCGCTCCGGCGGGCGATGGAGGAGCTGGTAGCGCGGGCATCGGTGCTGCCGACGCCGCCGGCCGTCGAATTGCTCACCGCCATGGTGGATATGTTGTCCCGCCACGCCTTGCTGCTGCGAACGGTTTTCGACGATCCCTCGGCATTTAAGAGGGGCCGCCATGAGGATGCCAAGAAAAAGGTCCGCACCTTCGAGGCCATCCTGGCCGGATCGAACGCGCCCGGTGACCGCGTCCGGGCTCGCTGCGCCATGGGTGCGGTGCACGCCGGTGTACTGGCCAGCGTGGCGGCCGACCCCCGCTTTAGCGAGCCACCCCGCGGCGAGCGAGCTGTTCGCCTGCTTGAGGGCGCAGACCATACACTCGACGCCGATTTGCGGCACGAGGTGGTGATGGCCGCGCTGCGTGCTTTGGGATAGCGAACTTTTGCTTTACGAGATATTTGTGGTGCGCAACAACGCCCAGGTGTACATCCCGATCGTGGGGGACCACCAGGTTCGGGATCCAACGGGTCACCAGCGGGCTCGCCGCGGTGTAACTTTTGGCGATTATGGTCCGGCGGCGTTGGCTCGGCGTTGTCGCCCTCGGACTTTCACTTCCGCTCCTTGGAGTGGTCGCGGCGTCCGCTCGCGCCGTTCCGCCGCCGCCGTCCGAACCGACCTGTGCGCAGCGCCCGAAGCCGTTCGAAGCCGTCGTACCGCCCCCCGAACGGGGCGTGATCGAAAGCGCCAAATACGGCCAGAATGGCCCATTGGGGAGTGACATCGTTGGCGCCGGCGTAGCGAACCCGTACTACGAGATCGGTATGCCCGTCGACGGTGTGCATGACACCAAACCCATCGGGGTCATGATCGAGATTCATGGTGGTGGCTACGTTGGCGTCGGCGCCGCCTATGTCGGACGGTTGCGGCCCGACGCCGATTTCTGGCGGATTCACGGCTGGGAGACGGTGAGCATCGATTACCGGCGCTGTGCCCAGAGCCTCGGTGATGTGTTGGCCTTTTATGCCCGGGTTCGCCAGCTGGCCGGGCCCAAGATGCCGATCTGTGCATCGGGCCAATCGGTCGGTGGCAGCCTGGCCCTGATCCTGGCCGCCGAGGCCGGCCCCGGCGGCCTGTCGTGCGTCATCGGTGAGGCTGCGGTCACCGATATCGGCGCCCTCGCCGCCGGCCGGGCCTACCCGAGTGGCTTTCGAGGTGTCAGCGCGCCGGGTTTGTACGACGCGATCACCGCGGCGTTTGCCACCTCCGACCCGACGGTGCTGTCACAATTCAGCCCGATCAGCTACGCCGCCGCGTTCACCACCCCTGCCCTGCTGGGTCGGGCGGACAACGACATCCTCGTTCCCGTCTCGCAGGCCACGTCCTTCCGCCAGGCCGTCCAGCAGGCCCATCCCGGCGATGTGGTCGACATCGAGCTGCTGCCGTGCCCGGCGCTCGGGCCATTGCCACTCCTCGGGTGCCCCGACACCCCCGAACAACTGGTGCAGACACCGGGCGACGTGGTCTTCGTGCACGGGACGACTTCGCGGGCGGGTTTGACCCACTTCCGGAGCCAGGAACTTGCCTTCGCCGACGCCGCCGTCGGTGCGCCGTTGCCATAAATCCTGATCGCCAGTAAACAACTCGCGACCACGGCGGCCATAATTTTCCCCAAATTGTTTCGAGCAACCTCACGCACCGTCCGCCCGCCGGCGCCGAAGTGCCCTCGGGGATCCACGGCGCCCGAACCTGTGTGACTTGTCGACCTTGTGGGCGCAGATGCGGTATAGCGCGCCCCTTCGCCCACAAGGGCGCCAAAGCCCACAACAGTCCGGCACCACGAGCGAGCCAGCGCTATACCTGCTGGGTCGGGCGAACCAGGATCTCGTTGATGGCGACGTGGCGAGGCCGTGTCACGATGTAGGCCACGGCGTCGGCGATGTCGCCCGCTTGGAGCCGCTCGACGTCGGCGAAGCGCTGCGCCATTCCGGCCAGGATCTCGGGTCGGTTGTGGCCGGCCAGTTCGGTATCGACCGCGCCTGGTTCGATCAGGGAGACCCGCACGTGGCGCTCCGTGACCTCCTTGCGCAGACCGTCGCTGAAGGCGCCGACCGCGTGCTTGGTGCCGTTGTAGGCGGCGCTGCCGTTCCTGGTCTCGCGACCGGCAACCGAGCTGATGTTGACCAGGTCGGCGACACGGCGCGGCCCGGTTTCGGCCGCGCCCAGCAGGTAGGGGAGGGCGGCGTGGGCGACGTAGAGCAGGCCGAGGACGTTGATCTCGACCATCCGCTGCCACTCCTCCACCGGCGCCCCGACCACCGGCCCGAGCAACATCACGCCGGCGTTGTTGACCACGATGTCGAGCCCGCCCAGGTCCTCGGCGGCACGCTCGATGGCCGCGACCGCCTCATCCTGGTGGGTGATGTCGGCGACGACGACGAGCGCGGTCGCGCCGGCGCCGCGAATCCTCCTCGCCAGGGCCTCTAGGCGATCGGCCCGGCGTGCGACCAGGGCCACCGCGGCGCCGAGACCGGCGAGGGCCAACGAGGTGGCCTCGCCAATGCCGCTCGAGGCTCCGGTCACCAACGCCACTGATTTGTCCAGGCTCGGGGCTACGGTCACGAAACGAGTCTGCCGCCAGTGCGCCTCTTATACGATGAAGGCGATCGCCAGTGCCGGCACGACCGCCAGGGTTTGTCGAGACCGAGGTGCTCCTGATCGGGATAGGTCGGCCGTCTCAGGTACCGGTCGCACGACTGAGGAGGAGGTCGCCGTCGCGGTAGTCGACGACGATCGGGTTGTAGCGCTCGAGCGTGCCCGCCCCGAGGAGGCCGACTTGGCCCGCGGGCAGGTTGTTGCTGCCGACGACCTGGGGGAGGAGGCTGGTCCCATCCAGGCTCCAGGATCCGATGGTGTAGGGGTGGACGGTCACCGGGCAGGCGAGGCCGGCGTAGCCGGGCTCGGGGGGGCCGGAAGCGACAAGGGACGCTTGCTTGGCGAGGGTTGGAGCGACGACGCTCACTCCCGCCCCGGTGTCGACCAGGAACAGGGCGTCGGGCACACTCCCGACGGTAACGAGGACAAGGCCGCGCACGTCGGAGACCACGAACTCCTTGCTCGTGGGCACCGGCACCGATCGGGCGATCGTGTCCATGGGTACCCGCATGAGGGTTCCGGTGGTGAGCTCGCCGGACAAATGGACCAGCTGGCCGCCCGATACGCTCGTCACCGGCGCCCCTTCCGGTCCGGCCAAGGTGAGGCGCTGGGCGCCGAAGTCGATTCGGACCGCCGAGAACCGGCTGAGAACGTCCGCTCCTAGCAAGCCCATGAGTCCGGAATACGTGGGGAACGCAGGTCGCCGATGCCAACCACCTGGCTGTCGAGGCTGAGCCCGTCGACCGACATGCCACTGGCCTCGGCGAAGGCCAATGTCCGGGTGCAGCCGAAGCTGTTGGTTCTGTTGGAGTAGAGGGAGTGCAGCCGCAAGCGCGCCGCCAGGATCGGATCGATCGCCGTGATGGAGGCGCCGGTGTCGACGATGAAGGAGAAAGGGCCTTGACCCTCGAGGCAGACGCCGGCCACGATGATCGCCGATCCGACCTTCGGCCGGATGACCCGTACCGGGATGACGACGTTGGTGGCGCGGCTCGCGAAATTGGTGTGGCAGCTCGTGAAGGTCGGCAGCGCGATCGGCGTGATCGGCTCGGTTTCGCCCCCCGAGTGACCGGTGCAGCCGGCGAGCGGGAGGAGCAGGATGACTGCGACCAGCCACCTCAGCATCTGTTTCACTCGATCAGTGTGCCGTCGCCCTTGTCGTGGTTGGGCGGGACCAGGTCGATGGCCATGCAGGTGCTATACGGGTTGGACGTGTAGGGCCCGAACGGCGGGCACGGTTTGAAGCCGACCGCCCGGTACAGGGCGCGAGCGGGGGCGAACTCCTCCATCGTTCCGGTCTCGAGGCTGATGCGGCGATAGCCCCTTGTCGCTGCGACCGCAATGATGTGGGCGACCATCGCTCGTCCGACTCCCTGGTTGCGCACGGCGCCGCAAACGTGCATCGACTTGACTTCGCCTCGCGCCGGGTCGAGCTCCTTGAGGGCGCCGACACCGAGGAGGACGCCGTGGCGGCGGGCGCTGAAGAAGGTGACGGCGGGATCGAGGAGACCCTCGAGGCCAAGGGCATGGACGTGACCCGGAGGCGTCACCACCTGGGCGAAGGTGAGGTGCTGCTCGAGGAGCGTTCGCACATCCTCGGCGGCGGGATTGTCGATCGCGATGGCCAGGTCCACCCCGCCCTTGCTACCTCAGCTGGTGGTCAACGCCGTGTCATCGACGACAAAGGAGGTTTGCAGCTCGTTGTCCTCACTGCCGGTGAACAGCACGGTCACGGTCTGGCCCTGGTAGCCAGAAATGGTGAAGCTGTGCTGGGTGTAGCCGCTGGCGGCGTTGAGGTTCGAGTACGTCGCCACATGGTCCAAAACCGTGCCCGAGCTGTTCACCAGGTCGAGGGTCAAGGTGTCGTAGGCGGTGGTCTTGCTGCTTTCCGCCGTGTCGATGTGCAGCCAGAACGACAGGCTGGCCTGGCAGCCGGCTGGGATCGTGACCGTCTGGGCCAGCTTGTCGACGGTTGTCTTTCCATACCCGTCCAGCCATGCGTCCCATGTCCCGCTGTGCGGCGGTTGGCCGTCGGACGCGAACTGCCCGATGACGCCGGAGCTGGCCGTCCAGATGGTGTTGCCGGATTCGAACCCGGGGTTGCCGAGGAGCTGGCCCGGTTTCGTGCACCCGCTACCGGTCGTGGTGGTCGTTGCCTTGGTCGTGGTGGTCGTCGCCGGGATGGTCGTGGTGGTCGGCTTGGTTGTGGTGGTCGTCGGCTTGGTTGTGGTGGTCGTCGGCTTGGTTGTGGTGGTCGTCGGCTTGGTCGTGGTCGTGCTCGACGGGACCGTCGTGGTCGTGCTCGCCGGGACCGTCGTGGTCGTGCTCGCCGGGACCGTCGTGGTCGTCGAGGGCGGCGTCTTGCCGTTGTAGGGGGTGCCGCCGGCGAAGTCGCCGGCGACGGTCGCGTTGACCGAGCTCAGCACGCCGGGATCGGTGATGATCAGTCCGAGCTCACGGTTCTCGGTCATCGAGGCATTCGAGAAGTTGATCGATCCCAGATAGATCGTGGCGTCGGATCGGCCGGCGTTGGCGATGATGACCTTGGCGTGGATGTACAGCGAAGCCGTCGACACATAGGTGTTGATGTACACGCCGGCGGCGGACAAGGTGTTGAACTCGCTGGTCCAGTCGCTGCTGTTCGTCATCGTGACCTCGACCAGCACCCCCCGTTTGGCCGCCGCGACCAGGGCGTTCACGATGGCGGTGGCGCTCATCTCCTCGTTTTCGACCGAGAGGGTGGTGGTTGCCGAGTTGATCAGATTGACGAGATCGGTCTGCGCCGTGGTCGGGCTCCAGACGAGGTCGTCACCGGCCGCCGGGGTGACTGCCGTGTTGGTGAAATCGGCGTTGAAGACCTGCTCGATGGCGGACACATCGTTGGCGTCGTGGTCGATGACGGCGAAATCGCGGCTGGTCGAGTAGTACTGCGGCGTCAGGTTGCCGGTCATGACGGCCGAAACCGTCCCGTCGACGGTGATGGTCTTTTGGTGGGTGGCGGCGTAGGTCGTCCACGCCCAGTGCACCGAGACCCCGTGGGCGCTGAGGTAGGTGTAGGCCGCTTGGTTGTTGCTCTTCTCCAGGTTCTGATCGAGGATCACCCGGACGGTCACGCCGCGGGTGGAGTCGGCGGCCAGTTCCTGTTCTGCCGTCGTGTCGGACAGCTCGTACATCGTCATGTCAAGCGTCTTGGTCGCCGAGTTGATGAACGAGTAGATCTGCTGGTAGTCGTCGGCCGGCTCCGTTACCAGGGTGTCGGTCCCACTCGTCTCCGGTTGCGCCGACAGGGTGGCTCTGACCGACAGGCGGCGGGCCGGCGCGGCTCCGAGCGATCCTGCGTGGGATCCTGCCGGCGCGCCCGCTTGTCCTACGAACGCCCCTGCCACGATGGCGGCGAGGACCACCGTGGCCACTGCAAGCAACCGATGACTGGCCTTCATTGCTCCACCTCCGCCGTTTCGAGAACCGCCTTGGTAGGCCTACCGGGGCAGTTCGCCCGGCGCAACCAATTCACCAGGAATTTCAGGCGAACGGTCGGGGGTGTTCGCCGGTTCGCCAGCGATTGACGCCACAACCGTGGGGGCTTACGTCAACCGTGGGGGCTTATCGTCGTTGCGCACCGGTAGGTCCCCACAGAATACGTAGGTCCCCACGGTTGCCGACGTTTCTGACCGGTAGGGGGTCGGCGTACTGTGGTCGGGTGGGCAGCCGTGGGGGAGAGGAGCCGCCCGATCCCCTGGAGCGGCTTCGTGCCATATGCGGAGCCTTCCCGGAGGTCACCGAACGCCCGATGCACACGGCGCCTACGTGGTATGTGCGGGACAAATCCAGCTTTGTGACCTATTGGGCCGAGGGGCACCACGCCAACCATTTTCCCCACCTCTGGTGCGCCGCCCCGCCGGGTGCCCAAGGCGAGTTGATCGACACCGAGCCCAACCGTTTCTTCCGCCCTCCGTATGTCGGCGGTCGCGGGTGGGTCGGCGTGCACCTGGATGTCGGTCTCGACTGGGACGAGATCGCCGCTATCTGCGCCGATGCCTACCGGACGGTGGCGCCGAAACGGCTTCGTGCTGCCCTCGACGCTGGCCTCGGCGCTGCCCTCGATCTGGTTGATCCACCCGGCTGAGCGTCACCCCAGCGCGAAAGGGACCTGGTCACTCGGGCGCGGGGCGCTCAGCGGCGCCGGTCGAGCCGGCCCGGCGAAACCCGACCCGCTCGTAGATGCGGGCGACGTCGTCGTCCTCGGCCGACAGCAGCATCGTGCGGGTGCCGTGTTCAACGGCGTACGCGGCCAGCGTCGCCGTCACCGCCCCTGCGAGGCCGCGGCGACGCGCCGAGGGGAGGGTGGCGATCCCGACGATCTCCGCCATGTCTCCGACCGGCTGGTAGCTGCCCACGGCCAGAACGCCCTTGTCGCCAGATTCGGCCACGGCGGTGACGGTAAGCCCGAGCCGGTGGCGTTGGCGCTGGTGCGCGATCAGATCGGCGGGGAGGCATGCCGCGACCGCGTCGCGCTCATGTGGTCCGGGCGGGCCGGTGCCGGTGCCGCCGAAACCGAATGAGATCTCGGCCACGGCGCGCCCGAGCGGTAGGACCGGGTCGTCGGCGTTGATCACTCGCAGCGTGACGCCGGCGGCGTTGGCCGCCGCGATCGCAACCTGCGCCGCGATGGTCGCCGCCGGCGCAACCAACAAGGCGTGGGAGCGGGTTTCCAGGCCGAACGCGGCGGCGACGGCGAGCAACTCGGGGTGGACCTCGGCCACCCACTCGATGGACAGCGGCACGTGGTGGTCGGCGCAGGCCTTTTCGAGGGCGGTCAGATCGGACTCGACGATCGCCTCGATCGACGTGCGGGCGGGGCGGGCGTAGTACGCAGAGGGCGTGCGACTGACGAACAGCGTGAATGCGCCCACGCCGACGGCATCGGCGGCCGAGCGGGGCACGGCGTCGAAGTAGGCGTCGAGTTCAAGCGCCTCGCGTGAGGAGCAGCCGGCGACGCCGTCCGTGGGGGCGGCGCGATCGAGGGATGCGGCGCTGTTGGTCGCTGGGGTGCCGGTGACCGGGGATGATCGCTCGACCATGCCGTTGTTCCTCCCCTGGCGGACCTCCTCAGTCTGCCAGCTCGCCGGCGCCCGCCAGCATGTTGGGCCCTGTTATGCCGCCAAGCCGGTCGTGCTGGCCGCGCCCTGCACCGCTCGGGGTGCATATTGACAGTCTAGACTTATTAGTTTAGGCTGATGACATGGCCGATCCGGACGTCGAGCAGGTTGCCGCTGCGCTCCAGGTAAGCGTCGGGCTGCTGCGTCGGCGCCTGCGCCAGGCGCCTTCGCCGGGCGACCTCACCTTGCCCGAGGTTGCCGTGCTCGCTCGTTTGGATCGTGGCGGGCCGACGACCGCGGCCGAGATGGCCAAGCTTGAGCAGATCAGCCCGCAATCGATGGGTGCGACCATCGGCGCCTTGGAGGCGCGCCGCCTCATCGAGCGTCGTCCCGATCCCGATGACGGCCGGCGGGCCGTCATTTCGGCTAGCGAGACGGGGCTCGAACTCCTGTGGAACCGGCGCAATGCCCGCGCCGAGCAGCTGGCGCACGCGCTGTCGGCCGGTTTCACCCGCTCGGAGCTCGAACTACTCATGGCCGCGGCACCTCTCATCGAGCGCCTGGCCCAGAGCATTTGATGCGCGCCGGGATGGAAACCACATGACGGCCCGAGCGTTCGGTGCCGACGATGCCGACGGTCCCTCCGGCGACGGCCCCAACACGGGAGGTCCCGAGACCGGTGGCGTCGCCAGATCAGGCGATCCCATAACAGGTGGCGGCGGCCCGAAGGAAAAGGACAACCACGCCGGTTTCGTCTGGCGCACCTTCTCATCCCTCCATTCTCGGAACTTTCGGTTGTTCTTCATCGGCCAGACCATTTCCAACACCGGGAACTGGTTGACCCTCGTCGCCCTGACCCTGCTGGTCCTGCACCGGACCGGCAGTGGCGTGGCCGTCGGCCTGCTGGCGGCGTGCCAGTTCGGCCCGATCCTGCTGCTGTCGGCCTGGGCTGGAGTGATCGTCGACCGCACCAACAAACGCAGCCTGCTCTACGTCACCCAGTCGCTTGAGATGGCCCAATCTTTCGTGCTGGCGGCGCTGGCGTTCATGCATCACGCACCGCTGCTGGCGTTCTACGTCACGGCGGGGGCCGGAGGCGCCATGCTGGCGTTCGACAACCCGGTACGGCGCACCTTCGTGAACGAGATGGTGCAGCTCGGTGACGTCCCCAACGCCGTGACGCTCTATAGCGCGATGGTCAACATTGCTCGGATCGTCGGCCCTGCCATCGCCGGGCTGCTCATCGTGACCGTCGGTTATGGATGGTGTTTCACCGTTGACGCCATCTCCTATGTAACGGTCCTGACGGCGCTGGCCATGATGCGCCCCGCCGAGCTGCGCCGGGTGGCGGTGACCCCTCGCGGCTCGGGCCAGGTGCGCGCCGGGCTCAAGTACATCGCAAGCGTGCCGGAGCTCTGGATCACCTTTGTGATGCTCTTGATCGTCGGGATCATCAGTTACAACTTCACGGTCGTCTTCCCCCTGTTCGTCGAAAAGGGCCTGCACGGCGGCGATGGCACCTACACCCTCGTGTACTCATCGTTCAGTGGCGGCGCCTTGGTCGGGGCGCTGGTCGTTGCCCGACGCTCGACCGTCACGATCCGAACTGTGGCGCTGAGCGCCGCCTGTCTCGGCGTAGCCATGCTCGCCCTTTCGACGGTTCCCGACATCGCCGTCGCTTTCGTGGTGGCGGCGGTAGTCGGCGCGGCCAGTGTTTCCTACCTCATCGCCACGACCGCCATCGCTCAAATCCGAACCGAGCAGCACATGATCGGCCGGTTCCTGGCCATCCAAACGGTGCTGCTGGTCGGCACCACCCCGATTGGCGGGCCGATCCTCGGGGCCATCTCGGATGCCGTCGGCGCCCGCGCTCCGGTCCTCATCGGTGGGGTCGGGGCGCTGGTGGCCGCGGCTTTCGGCCTCCTTGCCCTCCGCCGCATGGACGCCCGGGCGTGAGGCGGGATCAGATCGGAAGAGCACACGTCTGAACTCCAGTCACATCACGACATCGTA
>OBLV0100000105.1_pt1 | contig 28801 bp, 36 predicted proteins | sample 1520071 | NCBI WGS metagenome assembly OBLV01 (sample SAMEA3888446, study PRJEB22518) | metagenome | reverse complement strand
TGATGGCCGGCGTCGCCACCACCTGCGAGGAGTGCGAGGGGAAACGGTTCGAGGCATCGGTGCTGGATTACCACCTCGGCGGCCGCGACATCAGCGAGGTGCTGGCGATGTCGGTGACCGAGGCCAGGTCGTTTTTTGGCCCCGGCGGCGATGCGCCCACGCCTGCCGCTCACGCCATCCTCGACCGGCTCGCCGACGTCGGGCTCGGCTACCTCAGCCTCGGCCAGCCGCTCCCGACGCTGTCCGGTGGGGAGCGCCAGCGGCTCAAGTTGGCCACCCACATGGGGGAAAAGGGCGGCATCTATATCCTCGACGAGCCGACGTCCGGCCTGCACCTGGCTGACGTCGAGCAACTGCTCGGCTTGCTTGACCGGCTCGTCGACTCGGGCAAGTCGGTCATTGTGGTCGAGCACCACCAGGCCGTCATGGCGCACGCCGATTGGATCATCGACTTGGGTCCCGGCGCCGGCCACGACGGCGGCCGGATCGTCTTCGAGGGCACACCCGCGGACCTCGTCGCTGCGTGTTCCACTCTCACCGGCGAGCACCTCGCTTCCTACGTCGGCATCTGACCTCGCCGGTCGTACTCCTGTAGCGCGCGTGCCACGTCGGCACGGGCCATGTTGTTCCACGCAATTGCAGGGGTCATCGGTCCTCTTTCAGGTGAGCGGCTCGCCGCCGTCGATGTGCAGCGTCACGCCGGCGAGGAACGTGTTGGTCAGGCAAAAAGGACGCTGCTGGCGATGTCGTCGAAGGTGCCGACCATATGTTGAGAGTATTCCGGAATCGCGGCTGCGAGTCGTGGGCGACCGGGTGGTCGACGCCGACGATCGCGGCGCGAGACTGGATGTGGAGGCCGCGAGCGTGAGCCCACAACCTGCGTACCCACGTACTGCCGCGTCGCATGACGTCGCCGCCGCCGGCGTCTTGGAACGCCACGCGCGAGCCTGGAACTGGTGTCGTTGCCTACCCATCCCGATCGAGACCATTGCCCAGCAGACTCTCGGCCTGCAGGTGGTTTGGGGCGATGTATCTGAGACCAGGAACGAATGCATCCTGGCCGTGCTCCACCCCAAGGCCGGCGTTATCGAGTTCAACGAGCGCCACCGCGCCGTGCTGCGCCGGGCGATAGGTCCTGGGCGTTTCATCCTGGCTCATGAGATCGGGCACCTGCTCTACGACGCTGATCGCGATGGCGCCCTTTTCGACCATCCCGCCTTCTGCCGGAATACGCCCGACGACGTTCGGGAGGTCAACGCCAGTCGGCTGGCAACGGCGCTCCTGCTGCCATCCGACCTGGTACGCGCCGAACTCAGCCGGACCCGATCGAGTCGGCCGCGCACCGTCGAGGAATTGAACTCTCTGGCGCGAACGTGGGGCGTGTCACGCCAAACCCTCGACTCGCGCTTGGGTCAATTGGGCCTCGGATGGTGCATCGCGACGGGTTAACGCTCCTACTGTGGTAGTAGACGTAGCGGTATGCCGCGAGGGAATCCGTCACCAAAGCTCGCGATCAGCGTTGATCCGGACGTGTATGCCCAGGTCATTGCACCGTGTCCTCGCTGCTAACGCGAGCAGAGCAACTGGTTTAACGGCTGACGCCGATGATCTCCGACCGCTATCAGGCCACCTTTCAGTATCGTCCGCCCGTTTCGAGGAATGGCGTCATCAAGGCCAGCATTTCGCCGGGCCGGCGGGTGACGCCGACGTGCGTGGTTCCGGGGAGCAAGGCGAGTTGCGCGTTCGGAAGGAGCTGGAACAACTCGACAATGTCCGACAACGGTGAGAAGTCGCGGTCGCCGAAGATGAGCAACGTCGGCACCCGCAGTGTTCGCAACTCGTCGGTCCACCCCGTGAACTCGTGCACCATCGCGGACGTCTTGGCCGCGGACTCGTCGAAGCGCGCCGGGTCCGGAGCGACCGCATCATAGGCGTCGCGCATCGCCTGGAAGTCGGCTTGGGTCGGCATGCGGTCGTCATCGATGGGCATGCTTTCCCGGCCCGGTGGGCGGTGGGCGACCGCCGAGGCCACGATCAGTTTGCCGACCCGGGTTGGCGCGCCGAGGGCGACCGCGTAGGCGACAAGTCCGCCGAGGCTGAAGCCGAAGAGATCCGCCTCGCCGTTCCCGCTGTTCCCGAGCAGCCCGATGACGTCGTCGGCCAGTGCCTCGATCGTCATCGGGCGATCGGTGTCAGCGGTGTGCCCGTGGCCTTGGAGCTCGACGGCGAGCACCTGCCTGCTGACGGCGAGGGGCTCGAGCAAAGGCCCGAAGTTGAGGTCGATGGTCATGAGGCCACCGTGGAGAAATACCAATGGCCGGCCGGTTCCGTGCGTCTCGTAGTACAACTGCTGGCCGTTCACCGATGCGTAGGTCATTGCGAGTATGACCGTAGGCGGCCCGCGATCTCATCGCGGTGCTGGGCTCGAGGGGGGTGCTGGGCTCGAGGGCGGTGCTGGGCTCGAGGGCGGTGCTGGGCTCGAGGGCGGCGCGGAAGGAGAACCGCGCTACTCGACGAAGAAGCCGCGCAGCAGCGGCTCGTAGTGTTCGAGGGTGGGTGTCGGGTAGTCGTTGTCGAACGCAAGCATGTCGTACTTCCGCACGAATTCCTCGGCGAGGTCGTAATACTCGTGACCGATAAACGCGTCACGCGCGTTGCGGTCACCACCAAGGTGGTGCCAGAAGTAATAGCCCTGGAACACACCGTGCTTTTGAACCATCCAGTGATACCCGTCCGATACCCAAGGCCGCAGGATGGCCGCGGCAATCTCAGCATGGTTGCGCGGTCCGAGGACGTCGCCGACGTCGTGCAGGAGTGCGCACACCAGGTAGGCGTCGTCACGCCCGTCGAGCTCGGCCCGACGCGCCGTTTGGAGGCTGTGCGTCAAGCGGTCGACCGCAAACCCGCTCGCGTCGTTGTCGAGGAGGCGAAGCTGATCGAGGAGTCGGTCCGGTAAGGCCGCGACCATGCCGTCATCTTGCTCCTCCATGCGTGCCCATTCCTCGGCCGTGGACTGGTCCATCCGCTTGAACTCCGCCCGGTACTGCGTCTCCGCTTGATAGCTCATGTCGGCACTCCTCGGTCGCGGCTGGTCACTGGCCGCAAGGCAATTCTACCGTGACTACGGGCGGGCATAGATTCGATAGATAAGCCGACTGGGAGAAGGTAAGGGGGTTCAACCGAAGAGGAGGCCACATGGTTACGAACCCGTCGAATGAGGGTCCCGAGCGAGCACCGACGATCGCCACCAGATCGGACGATTCCGAACTCGACCGCTTCATCCGGCGGTGCCAGGAGGGGCTCGGACATCAAGTCCACGGCGAGTCGGCCCCCTTTTTAGCGTGCTGGTCGCACGCCGACGACGTCGCCATCCTGGGTGCGGTCGGTAGTTACGCGAGGGGATGGGAATCGGTGAAGAGCCATCTCCTCGGCGCCGCGAAGCGCCTCAACTGGACCGGGTTGGCGGTGCAGAGCATCGTCACGATCGTGGGCGACGGGCTCGCGGTATCGGTGGGACTCGAGCATATGACCCGCGCCGTCGTTGGTGAGTCAAACGAGCGAACCTTGCGGACGACCCAGGTGTACCGATTCGAGGCCGGTCAATGGAGGCTCATCCTCCGCCACGCCAACCTGGTGACCGCCCAGGATGAGAGCCTCGAACAATCGCTCGCCCTCACCCCTTGAGCTGGACCAGGGGAAGGCGCACGTGAACGTCGAGTCCGCCTTGGGCGCGGGCACTGATTTCCATGGTGCCGCGATGGGCGCTGACTATGGCGTCGACGATCGAAAGGCCGAGACCTAAGCCGCCGTCGTCGGAGGTCCGATCGGCTTGGGCGCGCCGGAATGGCTCGACCAACCCGGCGACGGCGGCGGGATCCACGGGCGGCCCGGTGTTGGCGACGTGGAGAATGGCGTCGCCGGTCCCTCGTCGGGTGGTGACCGACACGGACCCACCGGGGTGGTTGTGCCGGATGCCGTTTTCGATCAGGTTGACGACCAGTCGTTCGAGGAGTCCGGGGTCGCCGCCTACCGCTATGGGCTCCAAGTCGGTCTCGATGGTCACGCCCGACTGGGCCGCTTCGGGGTTCGACTGGTCGACGACCGAGGAGACGGTGGATGACAGGTCGACCGGCGACCATCGCTCGATGCCCCGTTGGGATCGGGCCAGGACCAAGAGGGCGTCGATGAGCCGTTCGGTGTCCTTGCTGTTGGTGCGGAGTTGCTCGAGGGCGAAGCGAAGCTCGTCGACGCCGGCCGAGCGGTTGGCCAGTGCCTCGTCGATCAAGACCCGTTCGGTGGCCAGGGGGGTCCGCAGTTCATGTGAAGCGTTGGTGACGAAACGCCGCTGGCTTTCGAAGGCGCGGTCCAACCGGCCGAGCATGGCGTCGAAGGTGTCGGCGAGCTGTTTGAGTTCGTCATTGGGTCCCTGCAGGTTGATTCGCGCGTTCAACGTGCGCTCGGAGAGGGTTCGGGCGGCGTCGGTGATCTGGTGGACCGGGCGCAGCGCCCGGCCGGCCATCCACCACGACAGCCCGAACGACATCATGGTGATGAGTGCTAATGCGAGCGCCGAATCGAGCTTGAAGCTGCTGAGGACGTGGGCCTCACTGGCCGTGACCGCGCCCGTCAGCTCGCGGACTTGTTCGGCGGTTGGCCCCGGTAGGGCCTCCTCGGTACTGCCGCTCTGCACCGGCCCGACGGCGCCACCGCTGGACGCGGACCCCGAGGAGGAGTGGTAGTAAAAGCTGCCCACGGCGTTCTGGCAGTCGGACTGTTTCAGGATGACGGTGCCGGTGCTTGGCTCGACTTGCCCTGGATTCGCTCCGGCGGCCGCTCCTCCCGTGCCGCTGCTGGTAGCGAGCGATGGGTTGGCGGAGATTCTCGAGACGGATTGCCTCGTGCAGATGATCGATGCGGCGGTGGCGGGTCCCCGGTCAAAATACTTGACGAGGAGATAGCTGACGCTGAGCAGGGCCGCGCCGGTGACGACGAACAGCGCGGTGTAGGTGAGAGCCAGCCGCAACCGAACGGTCGGATGGGGCCAGCGGAGTCGGGTCATGTCGCCACGAGGCGGTAGCCGGCGCCGATGACCGTGGCAATCATCGGCGGGTCGCCGATCTTGCGTCGCAGGTTGGCCACGGTGACTCTCACAGTGTTGGTAAAAGGGTCGGCGCGGGTGTCCCATACGCGCTCGAGGAGGTCCTCGGTGGTTATCACCATGCCAGGGGCGGACATGAGGACCTCAAGCACGCCGAGCTCCTTGTTGGTAAGGGTCAGCGGTCGGCCGGCTCGTTCGACCAGGCGGCGGCTTGGATCAAGGGTGAGATCGCCAGCCGTCAGCACTGGGGGCAGGGCTGAGCTGGACCGTCGGCCCAGGGCACGGATCCGAGCGACCAGCTCGGCCAGGGCGAACGGTTTGGGCAGGTAGTCGTCGGCGCCGATGGTAAGACCATCCACCCGATCGTCGATGCCCGCCGAGGCGGTCAGCATCAAGATCCGGATGTCGCCGCCCGTCAGCTGCCGGCACACCTCATCGCCGTGGACACCGGGCAGGTCTCGGTCGAGCACCACGACCTGATAGCTGTTGACCGCCGCCATCGTCAGTGCCGAGCGGCCGTCGTAGGCCACATCGACCGCCATCCCCTCGCGGCGCAGGCTGCGGGCGATCGAGTCGGCCATAAGGCGCCGGTCTTCCACCACGAGCAATCTCATGGGCCCATCGTCACATGTGGCACATAAAGTTCGGATAAAACCACCGAACCTTACGTCCGTTTTATGCGCGCCGGCGTACAACCACCCCTGTCGCACAAGCCACAGGAAGGCGCGAAATGACCAACAGGTACCGGCGTTCGGGCGGGCTGGCCGCCATCGCGGCCGTGACGGCTATCGGCTTGGCCGCCTGCAGCGGTTCCAACTCTCCGCACGTGGCCAGTCTCAGCAACAGTCACGCGACGGGCGCCACGACCACGACCCTGCCAAAGGGTAACCCGACCCAGCTGCTCGACGAATGGGCCAGCTGCGAGCGTAGTAACGGTGACCCTCAGCAGGTCGATCCGACCATCGACGCCAACGGCGTCATCCACATCACCTTTCCCGCGTCGACCGGCCCCGGCCCGCAGAGCCTCGGCGGCGGCGATGCCGGTGGCGGTGGCCCCTGCAACGCCTACCTGACGGCGGCGTCGACCGCCCTGCGAGGCGGCCAACCTTCACAGAAGCCCGACCCGGCCAAGCTGTTGAAGTTCTCGCAGTGCATGCAGAAAAACGGCATCCCCGATTTCCCCGACCCCTCCGGGGGCGGCCTGCAGATCCATACCAGTCCCGGTAGCGACTTGAACCCCAACAACCCGACCTTCCTGGCCGCATCCAAGCTGTGCGGCAAGAAGACCGGACTGTCGGCGTTCGGCACCCCGGGCAGCCCGGGGCGCGGCGCCATACAAGCGACGTCAAGTATTTCGAACGGCGCGGGCCCAGGCGCCAAGGGCGTCGCGACCGAGAATGGCGGCGGAGCGACATCGGTCGGGGGTAGCGGTGGCTGAGACCTCGGTCAGGCGGGTGGTGTTGATCGCCGCGATCGCCGGCGCCGTGGTGGGCGCAGCGGTGGCGGGCGGGGTGGTCGCCGTGTCCAGCCGCTCCAAAGGCGGCGTTAGCGACCCGTCGTCGGGGAGCAGCACAGCGGTAGCCACCGCAGCTGTTGTGCGTACCGACCTGATCACCACCGTTCAGATCGGTGGATCGATCGGCTACCAGGACTCGTATGTGATCGCGGCGCCGACCGGGACGCCAGCCCAGCAGGTGACCCAGACCCAGCAGCAGGTCACCCAGGCCCGGCAGTCCCTAGCGGCTGACCAGACATCGGAGTCGGATACCGCCGCCGGCGATGCCCAAGCGGGGGCGCTGGCCCAGGACAACGCCAACGCTGCAGCCGCCACCCTGGCCGCCGATGGAGCCCAACAGGCCAAGGACTGCGCCGGAGCGGGCGCGTCCACCCCGACGTGCACCCAGGACAGCCAGAAGGTCGACCAAGACCAAACCCAGGACAGCCAGGCCCAGCAGGCTCTCGCCACCTCTCGACTCAACCAGGTCCGCGACCGCGACCAATCGCAAGCCAAGGTCCAGTCCGACACCACCGCCTTACAGGATGCCGAGGCCAACCTGGCGACCCTCGAGGGCAGCGCCGTAAACCCCGGGACCACCTACACCGCCCTGCCCCAGGTCGGCCAGGTCATCAGCCAGGACGAGGCCGTCTATGACGTCAGCGGACTTGCGGTCCCGTTGCTGTACGGGTCGCTTTCCGCCTACCGGGCCTTCCAACCCGGCATGAGCGACGGGGCGGATGTGGGCCAGCTCACCAACGACCTGATCGACCTCGGCTACGGCGCCGGCCTTACCCAAAGCGACCACTTTTCATCGGCCACGGCCGCCGCCGTCGAGCGGTGGCAGGCCGCTCTCGGCCTCCCGGCCACCGGCAGCGTGCTTCTGGGCCAAGTGGTGTTCGAGCCCGGCCCGATCAGGGTCACCACCGTCACCCCCTCGGTCGGCCAACCCGTCGCCGCCGGCACCATCCTCGACGCCACCAGCACCACCCCAATCGTCACCGTCGACCTGGACGTCACCCAGGAATACCTGGTCAAACCGGGCGACGCGGTAACGATCGTTCTGCCCGATGGGACCACCACCGTCGGCGGGAAGGTCGAGACGGTCGGTACCGTCGCCACCTGCCCCGGTGGCAACGGCAGCGGGACCGGCAGCGGCGCCCCGAGCGACGCCGACCAGTCGCCCTGTGAATCCAGCGGCAGCGGCAACTCGTCCACACCGACGGTCACGGTGACCATCACCCTGGACAGCACCCCGCCGGGGGCCACCCTCGACCAGGCGCCGGTCAACGTGAACATCACCACCGACCGCGCCGATGGTGTCCTGGCGGCGCCGGTCAACGCGCTGCTGGCCCTTTCGGGCGGCGGCTTCGGGGTGGACGTGGTGACCGGCAAAACCGCTCACCTGGTCGGGGTCACCACCGGCCTGTATAGCAACTCCTTGGTGCAGGTCAGCGGGGCCGGGATCACCACCGGCACCCTGGTCGAGGTGCCCTCCTCGTGACCTTCGTCGAGTTCGCCGTCGCCGACATGGCCTCGCCGTCGACGCCGGTCCTTGAGTTGGTGGATGTCGCCAAGGAGTACCCGGGCGACCCGCCCGTGGTGGCCCTCGCCGGGGTCGACCTGCGCATCGACCCCGGTGAGCTGGTCGCCATCGTCGGGCCGTCCGGATCGGGCAAGAGCACCCTGCTGCACGTGATGGGTACCTTGGAGCGGCCCAGCCGGGGCGTGGTGCGCATCGCCGGGGATGACACCTCGACCATGTCGGACAAGCAACTGTCGGGGCTGCGAGCGCGGCGGCTGGGCTTTGTGTTCCAACAGTTCTTCCTGCTCGACGGCCTCAGCGTGCTCGACAACGTGGCCGACGGGCTGCTCTACCGGGGCGGCCGCCTGGCCGAACGCCGCGAGTTGGCGACCGTCGCCATCGAACGCGTCGGCCTCGCGCAGCGCCGAGGGCATCGACCCAACCAACTCTCGGGCGGGGAACAACAACGCACCGCCATTGCCCGCGCCCTGGCCGGCCACCCGGCCCTGGTGATGGCCGACGAACCCACTGGCAACCTCGACTCGGTCAGCGGAGCGGCCATCTTGGACCTGCTTCGCGAGCTTCACCAAGAGGGCACGACGATCGTGGTGATCACCCACGACCACGACGTCGCCGCCGCCATGGACCGACGGATCGTGATCCGCGACGGCAGGGTGATCAGCGATGCGCCGACCTGAGACGACGTCTCTTTTGACCTGGCGTGATCTGCTGCGCGTCGGCAGCCTGGGCCTGCGAAGCCGCCGTGTGCGGGCATCACTCTCAGCCTTGGGTATCAGCATCGGCATCGCCGCCATCGTCGGCGTCCTCGGCATCTCCCAGTCCTCCAAATCGGGGCTCCTCGCTGAGCTGGGCCAACTCGGCAACCTCATCAACGTCCAAGCGGGCCAGAGCGCCTTCGGCCAGCAAAGCGAGCTGCCCGCCACGGCCGAAGGCATGGTGGGCCAAGTTGGGCCGGTCACCAACGTGGCCGAAATTGGGTCCATCTCCGGGGCCAACGTGTACCGCAACCCCTTCGTGCCGGCCATCGATACCGGCGGCATCGCGGTCACTGCCACCGATTCGTCGCTGCCGGCCACCCTGGGCGCAACCGTGGCTCATGGCACGTTCCTGAACGCCGCCACCGCCCGATACCCGGCGGTGGTCCTGGGCGCCGAAGCCGCCAGTGTGCTGGGCATCCACGACCTGTCCCAACCAACGCAGGTGTGGCTGGGCGATCACTGGTTCACCGTGGTCGGCATCCTCAACCCGGTGGAGCTGGTTTCGCAGATGGACAGCGCCGCCTTCATTGGTTTCCCCATCGCCGAGCAGTACTTCGGCTTCGACGGCCACCCCACCGAGATCTACCTCCGAAGCGTCCCCAGCCAGGTCAATCAGGTCGCATCCGTGCTGCCCGCCACGGTGAACCCATCCGACCCGTCCCTCGTGCAGGTCAGCCAGCCGTCCGACGTGCTCAAAGCCGAGGTGGCCGCCAAGGGGGCGTTCAATGGGTTGCTCCTCGGCCTCGGTGCCGTGGCCCTCCTCGTCGGTGGAGTAGGCATCGCCAATGTTATGGTCATCTCGGTCCTCGAACGCCGATCCGAGATCGGACTGCGCCGAGCCCTGGGTGCCAGCCGGCGCCACGTCGCCGAGCAATTCCTGGCCGAAGCCCTCCTGCTCTCCGCCCTCGGTGGAGTAGCCGGAACCATCATCGGAGGCGCTGCCACCGCCATATACGCCCTCACGCAACACTGGTCGGTCGCCATCCCCCCCGAAGCGTTCTACGGCGGCATCGCGGCAGCCCTCGTCATCGGGGCCATCGCCGGCCTCTACCCGTCGATGCGCGCGGCGCGCCTGTCACCGACCGAAGCGCTGCGCACCGTCTAGCTCGTCGACGGCGAGACCATCGGGTAGTCGCGCCGTCAACGGGCATTTTCCGCGTATGAGATAAATGGAATGCACCTGGACTGATCGTTCAGGACGACGCCGGCGCACCCTCCCGCTGGAGGGAGGCCCCTAACTTGTCGAGCAAGCCAGCGGTGCCCTCCTCTCGGGTGGCGGCGGTATCGTAGCCGTCGAGGAAAGCGCCCTGCTCGTCCGCGTTGTACCTATCCATTGCTCGGCTGCGCGCATCGCGTCGAACTCGATGTGGCAGGTCCTGACCCGTCCGTTCTTCTCGGACTGGATCAGGCCGCTGGCCTCGAGCACCTGGATGTGTTGCACGACCGCAGCCAGAGACATGTCGAGCGGCTCGGCCAGTTGGCTGACCGACGCTGGTCCTCGGCTCAACCGCTCGACGATGACCCTTCGACTGGGGTCGGCGAGTGCCTGGAACACCCGATCGAGCGATGGCACTTGGTTAAGCACATCCTTGAGTATAGCTGCGCCCTCGCAGGATAGTCGAGTAAGAACTTAAGTATCCTGGCTGCGCTTGGCGCAGCGTCGTGCTCGCGGCCAACGTGATTCTGCCGAGGCCCTCCGCCCTCCCGAGTTGTGGCGCGAACTCGATCGGAAATTCAGCCTCGCCGAGGCGCTTAATCGTTTTATTTTGCTTTCCGTGCGCTATACGCACCAACAACCAGCAACCATGCCCCTGAAATCATAAATGCAATGTTCATGATTATAGCAACAGCGGCGATATACAGTCCCAGTATTGCGCCAGATAGTAGCAGCAAAGCTCCTATTAGTTCTGCTAAGTAAAGACAGGCCCCGATTACCAGACGTAGTTTGCTGGGGTGAGACTCGAACCTATAAGCCTGACGGAAGCCGTATAGAAAAATGGTTGCGCCTATTAGCCCAACTGTCAGCAATTCTATCCCTATTGCCCTGTGATCTTGTCCCCCCATCAGTACCAAGCCACACGTTACAAAGATTGCAGTTAATCCTGCCAGTGTGTTAATAGACCTGTATTTGTGAGTCGCATCGTTAAGCACGTCGGCAAGATCTAGTGACAGAGCCACAGACAGGGCAACAAAAACAAGACCGGTTAACGCAGCAACCCCACCACCTATCATAACGAAGAAACTACTCCATAAATCTGGATTGTAAATATCGGCGAGCATGGTAAGTCGTATTATACCTTCTACTTATATACCGGTCGAGTTGTAGAGGTGGCGGAGTTCTGGTCATCGAGCCGCCCGCTTCCCCGACGTCCGACGCCTTGAGACGAGACCGCTTCGCGGGCTTTCTGCGGGCCTTCTGTGCCGCAGAGACCCGTTCCTTGGTCGGCGATAGGGTGCGGTCAGTGACGGGAGTCTCCGTCGACGTACCCGGGAGAGCGAAATGAGCTATGTGGTCGACTTCGTCAACGTCTCCACCATCGGCCTGGAGTCGTCGCCGGTGGCGGCCGCACTGGCTGGCCTCCGGGCGAACGAGGCGCGCTACTTCAAGAACAAGTACGACCACGTTTTTACTGTCGATCCGGCCGCCATGGCCAAGAAGGCCATCGACCGGGTGGTGCGAATCCTCAAGGAGGAGCGTGACATCACCATCGCTTCGCCCCCGCTCGAGGCGACGAGCTTCCAAGTTGAGGACATCCGGTGGACCTACGTGTTCTACGAGAGCGGGCTATCGATCAATGTGCTCTACCAGCTTGACGAACCGAAGAAGCGAGCCGTTGGGTTCAAGCTCTCCGAGGGGATGGAGGTCCCCGCCGAGCTCAGCTCATTCAAGTTCGCGAGGCAGAAGTCCAAGCTGGCGGGAACGATCCGCGGCTCGTACTTCGTGATCAAGGGCGAGTACTGAGTTTTCGTCGGTCTTCCAATCCGACCGCGCCATCACCCTTGGGCGTCGAGAACGTCATCACGCCGAACTGCGCGCCGAGGACCTCATGCGGCATATCGTGTACCGCAACCAGGCGAGCGGAGGCGACAGGAAGTGGCTACCACGCTCGAGGAACTGGTTGAGGCCCTCGTCGTGGCCGAGGAGATGGAGGAATCGAAGTCCATCTCGATTCGTCTTCCTGAGGCGCTTCACCGCGCCGTCGTTCTGGCTACCGAGCTCGGCATGGACGAGTCGTTCACCGCGGCGACGAGTCGGGCCCTACGGGAGCGCGTAGGCGCCTTCGTCCGCCGGCAGGCGCTGGCGCAGCACTTCAGCAAGGTCCCCGGCGACGTCCCCCGGCTCGTCGAGGTCGCGAAGCGCCGGGTACAGGGAAGCGACCATCCGGGCGTCTCGCACCCCGAACTGATCGAGGAAACGGCCTCGTGGGTGGAGCAGCGAAACCCGGCGTGGGCGCTCACGGGAGCGGTCGACGGCACCGTTGACGAGGTGCTCGGCTATGTGGAGATGCTGGCGGCAGGGGTGGGGCCGCCCCGCCGCCGGAGTGCGTGACTCGGCGGGGACCCATTCGGCATCTGGTCCTGGATACTGAGGCGGCCTACGCTCTGTTGGCTTCAACCCCGGTGAACCCGAAGCGCGCCGCGGTCGTGATGGCCATCGTAGCGGCCAACGGTCAACGAGTGGTGCTGATCGCGGTACGGGGGGAAGCCTCGGACCGCACTGACCCGGGTGCCGCCAACGCCAACCAGCTCATTCGCGTCGATGACGGTTTGGATCGAATGAGGGGCAATCGCGTCGTGCTGTTGCGGGCGGTGGTACCGGGCGCGTCAGTCGTCGACGCCGCGGTGGCGCTAGCAGCCGAGCCGGTTGGTGCGAGCGCGGGAGTCGTGGAAGTTCTGACCTCCGACGTGGCGGGTATGCGTGATCTTGCGGCACACGTCCGAGCGCGACTTGACGTCGTCCGTCTGTAAGCCCGGTGGAGCGGGCGATACCGGTCCGACCGCCGCAACGTATCGCGTGCAAGTTGGAGCAGCACCCAAGATGTGCGGACTAAAAGCCACATTCAGGAACATGGATTACAGTCGACATGAGGGGATGTCATTTATAGACGACATTCGGGAATGTGGGGTATACTCGACATCAGGATCTGACGGAGAGGTCGGGCCATGGTGCAAGTCAGCAACCAGCGTGAACTCGGCGCGGCCATCAGAGACCGCCGGCACAACCTTGGCTGGACCCAGGCCGCCCTCGCAGAGAATGTCGGGGTCACCCGGGACTGGGTGATTGACCTGGAAGCCGGGCGGGGCAACCCCCAGCTGCGCCACTTACTGCGCGCGCTCGACATTCTCGGGCTACGCCTCAACGTTGACTGTGACAGGAACGACCAAGACGCCGTCGTCACTACGCGGGCCGCCGAGCGGCAGGAACGCAGAGTCCATCCAGGGTTGCCGGTCGTCGACCTCGACGAGGTCCTCGACGCCCATCGCCGTCGTGGCTAACCGCACCTTGGTCGTGCTCATCGGCGGGGCCCGCGCTGGCACCCTCACCCAGGACCGCCACGGCCGGATCCGGTTCACCTACGACGACGACTACATGGACGACCCCGCCGCCACCCCACTGTCGAGCACACTGCCGCTTACCGCCGCGACCCATGCTGGCCGGGCCATTATCGCTTATCTTACCGGCCTGCTTCCCGACAACCGGGACGTTCTCGACCGTTGGGGCGCCCGGTTCCGGGTGAGTGCCAACAATCCCTTCGCATTACTCGAACACGTCGGCGAGGACTGTGCTGGCGCCGTGCAGTTCGTGCGCTTCGAACGTGTGAACGAGCTCGAACCGGGCACTGTCAACTGGGTGGAGGTCGCCCAGATCGGCGAGCGGATACGTCAGCTGCGGGTCGACCCCACCTCGTGGCTCGGTCCTGACGATCGATCCGGGCACTTCTCACTCGCTGGCGCACAGGCCAAATTCGCGATCCTGCGCGACGGGGACCGCTGGGGAGATCCGTCGGGAGCGATGGCTACCACCCATATCGTGAAGCCGACCACCGGGCCGTTCGTCGACCAGCACCTCGATGAACACCTCTGCTTGTCTGCCGCCGCCGGCGCGGGACTGCTGACGGTGCACTCTGAGATCATCGACTTCGCCGGGGAACCGGCGGTGGTGATCACCCGTTTCGACCGGTTCCGAGGCGAGGGTACCGAGCGCGCAATACGGGTCCACCAGGAGGACTTCTGTCAGGCGTTGTCGGTGATGCCGGAGCGGAAGTACCAGTCCGACGGCGGCCCCGGGCCGGCCGACCTGTTCCGACTTGTGCGCACCATCATGCCCGGCATGGCCGGCGACGACGCGTGTATGCAGCTCGTTGACTCACTCGCCTTCAACTGGCTGATCGGCGGAAGTGACGCCCACGCCAAGAACTATTCGCTTCTTATGTCCGGGCGAGCCGTTCGCCTGGCGCCGTTGTACGACCTGACCAGCATTTTTCCGTACCGACTTCGGCCGAGGGAGCGGCTCGTCCCAGGTCGCGTCAACCGGAATCCGAAGATGGCGATGCGAATTGGTGAGCACTACGAGATCGGCATGGTGCGTCGAGACGACTGGACGATCGTCGCGCGATGGGCCGAACTCGACCCCGACGCCACTTTGGCCCGGATCGGGACGCTCGCCGAAGCTGTCGTCCCCGCCCTGGCCGCTGCGGCAATTGATACAGCCGTCACCGCCGCCGCGTCGAAGCTGCCCGCGCGACTTGTCGATGAGGTGGAGGCAAACGTCGCCCACTGCCGCTCCGCCCTCGTCGGCTAGCCAGCCCGATCCCGGCCCGGCACCCGACCGGCGGCCCGCCGGTCCCCTTGATCCAGCCGGTGTGGAGACTTAGCCCTCGAAGCGGTGGAGTCGGAGTGATCGAACGTTCGTACGTACAGGTCAGTAAGCTTCGGGTATCCCTGACCATTCGTTGGGGTTGGTTGTTTGGTTGTTGGTCGGCTTGGTCGGATGATCATGAAATATGCCGAACTGCGTAAACGTGGTTGCGAATCGCTCCACCGCTTCGAGTCGAGCGATTCCACATCACCGGTTGACTTCCGCTGCTGCCCGCTTGATGAGGTGGCGAGCCCACTTCACAGCGTGGCGAGCTGTCCGTGGGGCGACGACGGTGACGCCGTATTGGGCCTGATCCTTGACGTCAAGGAGGCGGATGAGTTGCGCCGCGAGGGCGTTGCCATCCGGAACGGCTTCGCTCGGCAATCCCGCGGCGCCTCGGTGATCCTCACCTCTGTGGCGTTGCCCGCTGCGTATGCAGGCAGATGGCGTCTGAGGCGGCGATTCCGCCCAGCACCGAGAGTCACGCAGCGAGGCTCAGGAACTCTTGGCGATGTACTAGGTGATTCTCGTCGGCGGGCGGCCGAGCTAGCGGTGTTTGTTCGGGTACCCTGCCGGCGAACGCCCACACGCTACTACTTATCGTTGTCGTAGCCGCTGTAGGGCACTCCCAGGTACGGAAAACTCGTTAGGTAGTTGTCGAAGGTGACCCCGTCGGTCACCACCGACGCCGCCCTGTCGGGCGTGAAGCTGGGATCGACAAGGGGGATGGTCAGGCCGGCGATAGCCCGCAACTCGATGGTGAACACGTCGTCGAACACTCGGCGGCCGTTGGGGTAGCCAGCCAAGTCGCCGCCGATGACGCCGAGGACGTTGGGTTTGCTGCTCGGCGGGATTGCCGTGTTGAGGCGAAGCTGGTCGGCCAACACCGTGCTTGTGAAGGTAGTGAAAGTGGGCGACACCACGCCCGCCGGGATCCCGGTGAGGAGGATGGCCTCAAGATCGGTTCGGGGCTTGGTGTATGCCGCCAGGTTGGGGAACACACCGGGGTACAGCACGTTGAGCAACCGGGCCAGCTCGGGATGGGTCACACCCACCGCGAACTGCGAGTCGTTTACCGGCTGCTGGGTGTTCCAAAAATCCTTCTTCGCCATAGGGACCAGAACCTCGTTGAACAGGGGGTTGCCCAGGCGGCAGACCTGCACGTAGGGGCCGGTCTCGATCGTTTGTACTGTGGCGCCGTTGGGCTGGTCGAGTATCCGGACCTTCTGGCGCGACGCTGAAGCCCACACGCCGATGATCGGCGAGCCTGCCGTCAGGTCGCTGATGGGGACCTTGAGGGCAATGCTGTGGACGTTGACCTGCTTGAGGGCGTTGACCCCTTGGCGGGCCGGAAGATTTCCGAAGGCGTGCAGGTTCTCGAACGGGCGCAGGTCGCCCCAGTCGAAGACGGCCCCTAGGTCAGCGTAGAAACCTTCGGCCCGCGGCCCCGCGAAGACCGTGCGCCCGCCGGGCAGTGATTTGACGGCGGCCTTGGCCAGGGCAGGGTACGTCGGCGTTGAAAGAGGGCCGATGTTGCACGGCGGGCACGGCAGGCCGGTGCCCAACACCGTGGTGTTGTTGTGGGCATCGGTGCGGCTCACGCTGTAGGTCTGGCGTCGATTGAAATGCGGGTCGGTCAGGGAGGTGATGGGGCCGGTGTTGTACAAGAAGGTGGTCGGGTCGGCGACGGTCGTGTCGAACTGAAAGCTGTAGACCACGTCGGCGACGCCGTCACCGTTGTTGTCGATATTGATCTGGTACAGCACATCGGTACCGAACTCATAGAAGTTGGGGCCGGCGGCGGGTTCCTCATGGGGAATGTGATTGGCGATGAGTGTCACCGTCGCCGGGTCGTCCGGGCTGACGAACGCGTAGAGATCGGTGCTGTCGGCCGCCGCGTCCCTCGATGTTCCCGGTGCCTCACGATGCGATGACATAGCTCACCTCTCCTTTGTTAGAAGGAAACAGCGTCAGCGGATAGCCTGGAACACAGCACGCCGGGTCCCACGGCTCTAAGGCATTCGGCCGTTCGGACCCTTTCGGATCACTTTCCGAGATCAGCGGTGGAGCGGCCAAGTGGCGAGGACAACCATTGCTACGCTGGGAGATAGCGACGCCCTACCGTGCCAGGCTGGAACTCAGAAGCCCTCATCCAGCCCGGTGCTCCGGCTCAGGACCGCACCACCTCGCACCACGCCCGGCCCGCACTCCAACATGACGCCGGGCTCGACGGTCGACGGGCCGGTCACCCTGGGTCAGGTAGACCGCCCAGGCCGCCAGCACCCGAGCCGCCGTCGCGCACCGGGCGGTCACCGCCGTGGCCAACACCTCCAACACCGGCCACCTTGTTCGCCACCTGCGCGGCCACGACTGGCTTGCCGCAGTGCTCGCAGGTCATGGTTGCCAACACCGGCCACCTTGTTCGCCACCTGCGCGGCCGCCAACTACGACGGCCGGATGGTGTTGGCCGCTTGGCCGCGCCCGGCCTCGGTCACAGCCAACCCGGACCGTCTGCCAGGCCCGGTCGACCAACGTGAGGCCCGGCCGGTGCGGCGGCGGGCCGCCGGCGATAGCGGCCAAGTAGGCGGCGACCGCACGCTTCTTGCTGCGGCTGGCCACGCTCACCTCGTCGGTTGGAACATGAACCTTACCGGTTTTCCCTTTTTCCAGATCGTCGACTCGACGACTTCCTTCGACGACCCTTGTCTGGGCTATCTGACGTTTTTCGGCCCCGACAAGAGGTGGGCCGACACGAGGCCGGCATGGCGGCGTTCCTCCTGGAGCACCGGGTGCCGATAGACGTGTGGCAAGGTTCGCCACGTCGCGCACGAGGGTTTCGCGGGTCCCCGGCGGCGCCGGTTGTCTGAAGAGTCGGCAGGTCGATCGACTCTGAGTTGATGCGCAAGGCGGTCCCGTTCGTCCCAATCGGCGAGGGTTGGCACAGGTGTTGCGACGGGATCCCGACCGCGGTGCCAGTCGAGTTGCCGTCGATCGTTGCCGGCAAATGGTCGAGTCGGCCAACGCCGCCCTGAAGGGCACGTTTGCCGATCTCACCGGGTTTTCTTCCGGGTGTTCGGCCAGACCAAGATGACGATCATGCTGGGCTCCACGGTCGCGACCCATCCGCAGCTACCGGGCCAGGAAGCGCGCTCAGTCCGACGCCAGGCCGGTTAAGCCGAAGCGGCGGCGGGGGACCTGGAAGGGCATCATCCAGCCGCCCGCCGCCGGACCGAAGGAACTGCCGCTCAACCGGACTGACAATGAGGTGCTCGAGCCAAGAAAGGCCCCGAATGCGGCACCGCTTCAGTGCTTCGTAATGAGGCGAAGCAGGGCCAGGTGGCGGTAACGACACAGCATGAGGTGCATCGAAGTGGAAAAAGAGCGTCGAAGAGGTCCCGGACATGCGAACCCGGCTCGGGTACCGGGTTTCGAGATAACTTTGCGTTCCCTTGCGGAACATCCCTTGGTTGGTTGGTTTGTTGGTGTGTGGGTTGATCCCGAAGTCAACCGACCTGCTCGGACGCCAGTTCAACCGTTCTCTTTCCACAGCTTCCCTCCGCTAACTCCACAGCCGTTGAAGTTGGCTGCTGCGGTTCCGAAGAGGCAATTGTTGGTTGAGAGGCTTAGGCCTGCGGTGTCCTCCGGTCGCCCGCTCGCCCACGACTCGTCGCCAGTCGCCCTTAGTCAGCCCAGTCCGCCTCGGTCATCTGGCTCCGCGCCGCGAGCTCCTTCAGGAAGCGCGGCATCCGGCCGGCACCGAAGTCGTAGAAGCGCACCCAGGTCGGCCTGATCGCGATGCGAGCCATCCGGTCGTACATGCGGCGCACATTCTGCTCGAACTTCGCTGCGGCATCACTGTCCATCGACCGTCTCGCGGCGGCGAGATACTCTGGCACAACCCCGTCAACGATCTCGACAGTCGCTTGACCCCGGACCGACAACGAACGCGCTCCACCCGGTGTGTCGCCCGCGTCGATGGCGAGCGCAACCTCTGGGCGCGCTGCCAGCGCGGCGACCTTCGGTGCGGTGACCGCGGTCGAGATCACGAACTCGTCGCTGGTCCAGTGGAACCCGACCACGACCACACGGGGCGTACCGTCGATCGCGGTGTACGCCAGGTGAGCCGCCGAGGTCAACGCCAATACCTCTTGTGCCGCGGCCAACTCCCGGTCGATCTCTTCGCGTTCCATCTCGTCTCCTCAGGTCACGACGCGACCATCATGTCGCCCTCGCCCCGGGACAAGGCCGGCCGCCGGTTGTCGACATCCGCCGCGTGCCACCGGATGCCGACATCGTGCCGACCGACGGCTCCCCTGTCAACGGCGGCTAAAATCTTGACCCCCTGGTGGAGGGGTGATTTCCACTCAACGTCGCAGCGCGGACTGATAGATCGAGGGTAGTAAGGGCCTCGAAGAGGGTGGACGGTTATCGGTCGGCGAGGACCCGACGGGGCGGTTGTTGAGGTCGTTCTCCACGGCGAGGAAATGCTCGGCTGAGTGGATTCGAAGGTCGGTGCCCTTCGGAAAGTAGTCCCGCATGAGGCCGTTGGTCTTCTCGTTCGAGCCGCGCTGCCACGGCGATCGTGAGTCGCAGGAGTAGATCGGAGTGTCGAGCGTTGCGGTGATCGCAAGGTGGCGTGCCATCTCGGTGCCTTGGTCCCAAGTGATCGATCGCCCCAGCGCGTCGCTGCAGTGCCGATGACCTGTACGGAGGAGACGAGGATCTGGTCGCCCGGCGGAAGCCCATGGGGCAGTGCGATCATGGTACTGGTCGCCAAGCCGAGCAGGTCTTTCCCCGTTGCCGTTCCGACAGTGGTAATCCCGTCGCTCGTAATCTCGTTGGCGGCGTCGTAGCTCTGCCACCCGGCTGTCGGGGTGTGGGTGACGTTCTCAGCGGCATCGTAGGAATAGGTGCCCAACGATGTCGAGGCGAGCTGGTCCAGAGGGGTGTGCCGGTAGGTCTGGGTACCGCCTGGCGCTCCCGTCGCCGTTTCGGAGGAGATCAGGCGGCTGGCGGTGAGCCTATAGGTGAACGACGCCAACGTGCTCGCCCCCGAGGTGTCGGCGATAGCCGTAACATCGCCAGCGGCGTTGAACTTGGTCGTCGCGGTGACACCGTTGGGGTACATCTCGGAGTCAAGGTTCCCGTCGGGATCGAAGCCAAAGGCGGTGGTATGGCCGGTCCAGTCCTTCACTGCGGTCATGTGGCCCGCGTGGTCGAAGGTCTGGGTGGGAGTCGGCCGTTCTCCGGGGAAGCCCTACTCATCGACGGGCAGTTGTTCTCCGGCCTCCTTCCCGAGGAGCTGCGGGATCTGCCGTCCCTGCATCGAGGTGCCTCCGAAGCCGAGAAGGAGGTGCACGAGGCGAAGTTCAACCTGCGGGCGCGGTGGCGGATGATGCGCCACGCCCCCGACACCGACGGGGCAACCCGGTGGCGGTGCCCGTTCTGCTCCGGGTTCCTCCGGTCAAGAAGTTTCCCGACGACGATGCGCCGGGCCACCGTCCCGCTCGTCCCCATCGACGACGGATGCGTGAGGTGCTGTAACGGGATCCTGACGGCGCAGGCGGGCTAGATGGCGTGGTGGCAGCGCATTACGTACGGCACGACGGCGTGGCGGATCTCGATGGGGCGCCGTCAGATCGCCGAGTCGGTCAACGCGGCCTTGAAGGGCGCGTTTACCGATCTTGGTCGTGGTTTCATGCGGGTCATGGGCGTGACCAAGATGACCGTCATGCTCGGCTTCACGCTGGCCGCCTTCAACCTCGACCGGATTCGCAGCTTCCGGGCCAAGCACGCCCTCGATGAGCAGGGCCGGACGACCGAGAAGCCGAAGAAGTCCCGGGCTCGTCGCCGCACCGGGACTTGGGCTGACGTGATCGAACCGACGGATCCGCCGCCCGAATAGCCGACCCAACCCGAAGCTGCGGCCGGTTGCTGATAGCGGCCGGCTTGGCGCGTCCGAGAACGAACGAGCCGCGAGACGGGACCTCCGTCCGTCATGAGAACCATTCAGAGGGCCATTCCTGGCATGAAGAAACCCCACCGAGAAGGGTAAATGCCCTGGTCAGTGGGGTTTCGAGATCATGCGGGATGTTCTTGCGAGAACATCCCTTTGTGGGATGATCACGAAATCCTGTGACGTGCCCGAACACCCATTCTATGATTTGAGAGGCCACAGACTGTTGCCACGAGGCTCCACAATCGTCTGGTGCAGCATCAGTCCGCCATCATGCGGGTGACTTCGGCAAGAAGTTCCTTGCCGAGTTCCGTCTCGTAGAGTCCTAGGTGGAGCTTGGCATTGACCGCAGCAATCGCGTCAGCTCGCTCGAGGTCCTGGGCGGGAAGTTGAGCCCACCGCGCGACCTGCATCCAGCGCCACCGCCGGTTGTGACCCTCCGCCGGGGACGTCGGGGGGGGGAAACCTCCAGATCCGCGTTTGCCTTCGATCAGGAGGCGCACGCTTTCCCGCGTGCGACCGATTCGCTCCGCGATGTCCGTCATCGTCACTAGGTCACCTGGTTCGATTTCTCGAACATCAAGTCCGGCCGAGCGGGCCTGCCGGATCGAGGTGGCAAGCGCTTCGGCCATCGTCGAGGTGTCGCGGGCCACGTCGATGAATCCGCTACCGCCGCTAGTCCGGATGGTCGCGTCGTCGAGGCCAGCCTCAAAGAGTCGATCAACCGTGGTCTCATCGAATTGGCCGGTAACGACAAGAGTGAAGTTCTGTTCAGACATCGAGTACCTCTCGGGCGTGCGGGCAGTTGTCGACTGCCCGACGGATCTGACGGGCGTGGTTCAGCGCGTTCGACGGGGTATGCCACACCCAGACGGTGCAGTCCCCCACGCATCGTGCGACATGCGACGCGTGGCCGCGACCGGAGCGGTCGTCAACCGTCCATCCATGTGCCTCGGCGTAGTTCAGCGCCTCCTCAACCTCTTTTTTCTGATGGCGGCTCCGCGCCGGCATGTCGACATCCTACAACGTGAGTGTTGGTGAGTGTCAACACACTCTCGGTGATCAGCTGAAGACAAAGCTCTTCGCGACCCCCGTGAGCATCGTTAATTTCTGATAGGCCTTGTGGCGCTCGTGGTGAAGTCGCGGCGCACTACCTCCTGACTTCAAAGGCAACTCCTGAATACCACCGCGATATTTACGAAATCTGTTTTGGGACAGCGGTGATTTCGTTTGCCGACAGTGATTACGCCGAAATGAAGGGGATGATGGCGCTCTTGAGCGAAGAGGTTCAGAGTCGCCGCGCGCGACGTTTCAGCGCTGGATTGGGTCACCGAACATCATCGACGGGATTGCCGTGCCTCGACCTGAAGAAGCCGGTGGACGTACCTAGTCAGGTGGCCAGGCGGTGGGGTGTTTTGGTTTCAGCCGGGGGTGGCTTCTGGGGGTAGCCATGGTCCGATCGTGAAGAGTTCGACGAGCGCCTGGTAGAGGTTCTTGCCGTGTTTGTCGGCGGTGCCCAGGTAGCTGCGGACGGCGGCGAAGGCCTTGGCGTGGGCTGGGCTGCGGAAGCTGCCTGAAATCTTGTTGTGCAACTTGGGCGGTCGTAGCGGTCGCTCGGCGTCGTTGTTGGTAAACGGGATTCGGGTGTCGGTGAGGAATCGCAGCACGTCGGCCTGGTCGTCGAGGCGAACGGCCAGGTTCCAGGCGTCTCGCTGATGCGGTTCCCAGGGGCCGGTATGGCGTCGCCGGGGTGGCGGCCCGGCGAGGAGGGTCGCGAAGCCGACCTTGAGGGCGTAGCGGTAACGGTTACCTAGCCGCCGGGCCGTGTTGTGAGCTCCGCACTGGGCGTGGTCGGCGGCGCCGAGGTCGTCGTAGGTGGCCAGTCCGTCATGGACGATCACACCGCGGTAACCGGGGAGGACGTCGATCTCGGCGATCGCTTCGCGGCCGCGTCGGCCGTGGCAGACCAGCAGCGTCACCCAGGCGCTGGCCATGACATGAAGCCACCGCGACTGGCCGGACACCCTGATCGAGGTCTCGTTGGCGTGGATGACCGGGTTGCCGGCCACCAGTTGCTTGGCCCGGCCGATAACGGGGCCAGCCGCGCTACGGTCCGTTCGGCCAGCGCGACCAGGAACCCGGTGGGCACCGCGGCGCCCATCACGTCGGAGAGGAACTCCGTGGCCCACTTGATCGGTAGGTGTTGGCGTTGCGTGATATACAGCCCTAACGCGGCCACCCCCGGCCCCCGACACGCCGGGGCGGTCGCCTCGACCGGGATCCCGCCGGCGGTGACATGCCGCACCCGCACCTCACCCGCTCGCTCCCATGTTCGGTGACTTCCACCGCGGCAGGGGCATATCGAACACCTGGCGGCGCTGCGATCCCACCGTTGTCGCCCCGTCAGGACTCCCGCCGCAGCCGGTGCATATCGATGGGCGATGGGTCACCTAGTGTTCCGGGTCGGCTACCTGGGCCAGGTGGCGGCCTTCCGAGCCGGGCTGTTTGCCATGGCGTCGTCCCGCCGCCCGGCGTTGCGCCCGGTTCATCTTCTGTTCCACGGGCGGAATTCGGATCTGTCGACGGCGGCACCGACAGGTTCTTCGACGTGCGCCCAAGCTGGGACTCCAAATCGGCGACCCGTTTCCTCAGTTCCCCGACCAGGTTCCGCAGCTCCGCGATCTCGGTCCGCTGCTGTGAGTTCTCCGATGCCAGCTCGGCAACCCGATCACCATCGGCCACACCAATTTGTACATGAAAACGCGCGGACGATGGTGGATAAGGAGTTCAATCAGAGGGGGTCGGAACACGTATGTCTACGCACGACTCCCACCCGCCCAGGATGCCAGATCGCCCAGCCCGGACCCCCTCGGGTGGCGGGAAAGGCCAGATCGCGGGAAGAGGCATGGGGGGATCGGACAATAGTGAGTGATGGTGAACGACGCCGATTTCATCGCCGCCTCGGTGTCCAACCCACAGCAGTTCGCCGAGATTTTCGAGCGTCACTTCGTCCCGATCCACCGATACGTATCTCGCCGGTTGGGTACCGACATGGCCGACGACGTCGCCGCGCAGGTCTTCACGATCGCGTTCGAGCGGCGCACGAGCTTCAAGCCGTCCTCGTTGGACGCACGCCCCTGGCTCTACGGGATCGCCTCCAACCTTATTCGCAACAACCGTCGGTCTGAGCGGCGACTTCTGGTCGCGCTCACCCGACTGGTCGGCCAAGCCGAGCCCGGATATTGCGACGAGGTCACCCTCGGCTTCGACCCGCGTCAAAACGTAATCCTGGCACGGGCGCTCAACCGCCTTGACCACCATCAACGCGACGTGCTGCTGCTGCACTGTTGGGCCGGACTGAGCCACGCCGAGATCGCCGCGGCGCTCGGAATACCAGCGGGGACGGTCGCATCGCGGCTGTCGCGGGCCCGCTGCCACGTCCGCGACGCGTTGGACGCTGGGATCGATGACACAAAACCGTCCACGGCCGTTCCAACCTCGAAGGAGAAACGATGATCGACGAACTCGAAGCCCTCGACCGATTTCGCAGCGATATGTCCGCGCCGACCCCGGCGTGCCGAGAACGGGTTCGCCGGGCGCTGAGCGAAGCCGTCGCGGCAGAGAGCTCGCCCGGCCACCAGAAGGCCCACCGGCCTCGGCGTCTCCGCCTCGCCGTATCCGGCGTGGCGTTGGCCTCGCTGGTCGCCCTCTTGCTAGCCCGCCCCGGCGGTGGGGGAAGTCGCGACCGCGCCGGCCTGCCAGGCTCGCTTCGTACCGCCATCCTGACCGCCTACGACTCGCGCGCCGCGTCCATCTTTGAGATCCATCAAACAATCACGGCCTCCAACGGGCACGACTTCGTCTTCGATGTCTGGAAATCACCCGGTCTCCCGCAAGGCGGCCAGCAGGTCCACACCCGAATGCGGCTCGGAGACGCCAACGATTCGCCGATTCAGGATTTTGAGATCACTTACTCCAGTCCCGCTCACTTGGGCTCGGGCGGCTCGTTCAGCCCTGTCGGCGATGTCGTCGACGTGGACTATGCGACCAGGAGCTGGTCGCACCAGAGCGAGGCACCTCTCCCGCCCCCCGGTCTGGACACCCCAGACGTCGTCGAGGTGGCATCGCTGAAAGACACTCTGGCCAAAGGAAATTGGACCGTCATCGGGCCGGCCAGCCTGAATGGCGAGCAAGTGATCAAACTTTCCGACAACAACCCGCCAAGTGGCAAGTCGCTGGTGGTGTGGGTCGATACCCAGAGCTATCTCCCCGTCCAAGAGGTCTTCACCTATACCACCGGGGACGGAGCCGGCCGCGTCGACGGCATCGTCACATCGACCCTCGAGTACCAGCCCGCCACCGCCGCCAACCTCGCCAACCTGCAGGTGTCCATTCCCGCCGGGTTCACCCGAACGGCGGCACCGCCGGCGCAACCGGGCGGCTGAGTCGATACGTCATGTGGCCCGGTACCCGTGGGTGGCGACTCGGGCTGCCTGCACGGCTATGAAGTCCCATTCGCGTAGGTTCAAGGCGTGCTACGCCACGGCACGGTAGCCATCAATGGCAGCATCGTGTCGATGGCTCGCTCCTGGAGGTGGGCCCGAACCGACGCCAGTCGATGATCGTCGCGGAGCGGGCCGTCCACGTCCGACAGCAAGGCCAGACCCGCGGCTGGGCCTTAGACCATGGCGACGGCCACGGCCCGGTTGAGGCGGACGGCAGGGCGAGCGGTCAGCTGCTCGAGCCTCAGGTACAGCGCTGCGATGTCGGCCCGTCGGGCGGATGGGTGGCTCCAACCACCACCAACCAACCAACCAACCAACCAACCAACCAAGGGATGTTCCCGCTAGGGGACGTCCAGTGATCTCGAAACCCCGCTACCGGGCGGGGTTTCGCTCGTTCGAGACCTCTTCGACGCTCTTCTTCGACTTCGATGCACTTCATGCTGCATCGTTGCCCCGTCTGGCCCTTTTCGCCTCATTGCGGACGCGCTGAAAGGCCGCGGCATCGGGGCCTTTTTTCGCTCGAGGACCTCACTGTCAGTCCGGTGGAGCCGTCGTTCCGTCGGTCGTGGCGGCGGGCACCTCGATAATGTCGTTCGAGGTCCCTCGCCGCCGCTTCGGTTGAGCCGGCTTCGTTCGGCTTGCGCCCTTTTTCGCTCGGTAGCTGGGGACACGGTCGAGGTTGCACCCGGCGATGGTGAAGCCGAGCAGGATCGTCATCTTGGTCTGGCCGAACACCCGGAAGAACCCCCGGTTGAAATCGGCGAAGGTGCCCTTGAGGGCGGCGTTGGCCGACTCGACCACCTGCCGGCGGCCCATCGACAGCCGCCACGCTGTGGTGCCGAACGGGATGCGCTGCCACCACGGCAGCTCGACCGGCATGGCGGTGAGGATGCCGTCGCAGCACTGTCACATCCGTCGCCGATTGGGACGAGCGGCACCGTCTTCGCCCCGCGCATCGTCTTGGTAAACGCCCGGGCCCGCAACATGCCGGCGCAGAACGGGCACCGCCACTGGGTGGCGCCGTCATCGTCGGGGCCGGCGTGGCGGACCATCCGCCACCGGGCCCGCTGGTTGAACTTGGCATCGTAGACCAGCTTCTCTGCCTCGGACGATCCCCGAGGCGGCACCGGCAGGTCACGGAGTTCCTGGGGCAGGAGAGGCGATTACAGCTGCCCGTCGAGCAACAGCGCGTCGCCGGAGAAGGGGCGCACGCCGCGATGGTGGGTCACGACCTGGAACGTCTGGTGGATGCCGACTTGGGTCAGCTTGTGGTGCGTCGTGCCTGGTGCGCAAAGGGGATATCCCGGGTCCCAGACGACGTCGTCGATCGGCGCCCCGCCTTGTTTTGGCGACCACAAGGTCATCAACGATCGCTCGTCCCCGGTGGGTCCCGGCCGGGTTGAGGCTGAAGCAGGTCACCACGCCGGGCACTTTGTCGGGCGAGCCATCCATTCGCCCACCGCGAAATACGGTGTGTAATCCAGTGATTCCGGACACCTGTTCCGGCTAAAAGCGGACGTCGTTCCGGTTGAAAGCGGGCAGGGAAGGACGAGGCTTGGTTGTCGCTCATTGTGCGGGTTGGTTGTGCCTGACGATCACCTCCCGGTGGGGACGATAGGGCCCAGAGCGCCGGCGTGGTCGAGCGATCTCGGGTTGCGGGCCGCGACGACGCATCACGCGGCGCCGCCGGTGTCGGCGGTGGGGCCGGGCTGGCGTTTGCGCATGGATGGGCCCTTGAGGGCGACGCGGTGCGCCGCCGCGCATAGCCGGTCGAGGACGGCGTCGGCGAGGGTCGGGTCGGCCATGGCAGCGTGCCATTTGTCGACTGGCAGCTGGCTGGCCACCAGGGTGGAACGCAGGCCGGCGCAAACACGCCGATCGTCGGGGAAGCACGATGCCGTGCATTTCTTCGGAGGCGTCGTCGGCGAGTATGACCGGGCCCGGCCTGCGTACCCGGCTGAGCTGTACAGCCCCACCGCACGACGGTGCCTCGAACGGTTGGCCCTTGCCGTGGATCCGCATCGCGACCCTCGAGCCCCTCAACGATAGGGTGCCGACCTGCCCGAGGACGATCTACGCAATCCCCCTGCCGGATGAGATCACATTGTCCCGAGAGGAGGCCGGCGCGCTGCTTGCCGCCCTCGATGTAGCCGAGACGTCCGTACTTCCGAATGACCGAAACAGCATCCGGCGAGCGATTCGCATCGTGACGTCGAAGCTGTGGCCAGATCTCGGGGATCTTCTCTACGACGACGAGTAGGCTGAGTTTCTGATGGCCAACACCGAGACCCGTGGTCTGCGTAGTCCTGAGGTGGCTCACCTCCTCGGACTGAGCGGCGAGGAGGTCTACCGCTTGATCTTCGCCGGCGAACTCGACGGCGGACCGGACCGGGAAGGCATTGTGCAGGTGACCGCAGCGTCGGTTGACACCTACCTCCGCGAGCACGGCAGAGGATCGATCGTGAACTCGGTGTGAGTGCTGCTGTCCTCAGGCTGTGAGCGCTCGACTCTCAAACATCTGTTCGGCCAGGTCGGGCCATTTCATGATCATTCCACCAATCCACCCACCAAGGGATGTTCCCGCAAGGGAACCCTTAGTGATCTCGGAACCCCGCTGCGGCCTTCCGGTAGCGGGGTTTGTTGCTGTTCAGAGCCTTCTCATGGCTCGTCAGTGTGAGCCATTCTCAGGTCCCGACGACAGACGCACCTTCGAGGTCACGCCATGGATATAGCATCACGGCTATGTCCTGGCGTACGATCGAGCTCGAAGAGGAGGTCGAGCAATGGTTGCTTCTAACTCACAGATGATTGCTTCGGTCACGTCGAGCGCTACATCGACCTGCATGCCGACCGAGGCGTTCATCTTTACGAACCTTTCACTCGGCAACTTCGAGGGAAACCGCGCGAACTCCGCTTCTACCTCGGCCGCCAGCCGACAAGGATCACCTATTACATCGCCAACGGTCGGCGAATCGTGCTGCTGACCGTGTTCCCCAAGACCCGCCAAACACGAGCGAACTGAAATCGAGCGGGCCTGGAAGGCTATGAAGGAATGCATCGAAGAAGGCCACAGTGCAGAGGACAACGAATGACTCGAAAGACTTGGGAACAAATCAAAACCGAGCGACCCGATACACCAGCTCGAAGGATAGGGTATGAGAAGGCCGGTCGTTCCAACCGGCTGGCTATGGAGATTCACGCTCTACGTGAGAAGCGCGGCCTTACGCAGAAGGAGCTTGCCGAGAGACTCGGAACTACTCAGTCCGCGATTGCCCGTCTAGAGGCCGGAAACGTTTCTCCCAGCCTCCCTACCCTTGACCGAGTCGCGGACGCGTTGGGAGTTGAGCTGAGCATCAGCTTCGTAGACCTCACCGACCTCAGAACCGGCTAAAAGCACATCCCGACGGGGCTGTGGAGATCGTCGACCGGAACCTATGGGATCCGGTATAGCGAACGCCAGTACGTGCACGTCAGAAAGTTTTCGTGATCATCCCACAACCCAGGGATGTTCTCGCAAGAACGTCCCTAATGATCTCGAAACCCCGCTGACGGGTTCCGGTCAGCGGGGTTTCTCAAACACTGT